>VFSW01006651.1_pt1 | contig 16959 bp, 11 predicted proteins | sample 5358111 | NCBI WGS metagenome assembly VFSW01 (sample SAMN11554181, study PRJNA540505) | mine drainage metagenome | isolation source: sediment from site ElyBrook_90M | place: USA: Ely Copper Mine, Vershire, VT | collected 2017
CTGATGGCATCCATAGCAGTTGGTGGGGAGGGTTGTGTAGTTGTTGTTGGTGTGGCATTGCGTGCAGAGGAGGGAAACGTGCGCGCCGGTGAGGGGAAAGGCCGTGTTGTTGTGATTGAAGGTGGCCTGTGTCCAGGACGTGGTGTTATGGCATGTGGCGCAGGTAGTGGGGAAACCGGATGCGACGTGGCTCGGGTTATTGGCTGTGGTGTAATTGGCGGTGTGGCAGGAGTAGCAGTCCGTCGGCACCGTAGTGTAGTTACCGTTGATGTGGCACTGCGCGCATGGAACGGTGATGTGCGCGCCTGTCAGGGGAAAGGCTCCAGCCGCATGGTTGAAGGTGGACGGGCTCCAGGCGGCGGTGTTGTGGCATAAGGTGCAATCGGTGGGGAAGGCGGCACTTATGTGATTGGGAGCCGTGGTGGCGGTGAAGTTGGCCTTGTGGCAGGCATAGCAGGCAGTAGGCGTGGAAGTGTAGCTGTTATTGGCATGGCATTGGGCGCACGCAACGGTGGCATGCGCGCCGGTGAGGGGATAGTTTGCATAAAGGGTGTGATCGAATGAGGCGTTGAGCCAATTGGCCGTTGAGTGGCAGGTGCCGCAGTCGTGGGGCAGCCCGAGTTGCACATGCGGTGGGTTGTTGCTGTTGAGAAAGTCGTTGGCGTGGCACCCATAGCAGGTTGCCGGGGTTCCCTTGAACACATTGTTGACATGGCATGAGGTACAGGGCACAGTGGCGTGCATGCCGGTCAGCGCGTATCCGGTGAATTTCAGGTGGTCGAATTTTGCGCCTAACCAGCTATCCATGGTGTGGCAGGAAACGCAGGTGGTGGGAAACGCGAGCGCAACATGGTCGATAACCGGGGTGAGAAAGTCCTGCTGATGGCAGGAGTAGCAATCCGTCGATAGTCCCTGAAACTGACCTGCCGCGGCATTCTTGTGGCACTCATCGCACTCCACAAATGCGTGTGCTCCCACCAGCGGAAAGCGATTCTGGTGATTGCGAATTGCATCCAGGGAGACATTCCAGCCCTTGACCGAGTGGCAGCGTTCGCAATTGGCGCCGAACTGGCGGCGATGAATGTCGGCGTGGCAATCGGCGCAGGTGGTGCTGACGTTCTTGAAGATGAGGCTGGTGTGGCACAGGGTGCAGGCTACCTTCTGGTGCATGCCACGCAGGGGGTAACCGGTCTGGTCATGATTGAACTCAGGGTTTGACCTTATGGGCTTCCAACTGGTGTAGGTGTGGCAGTTCTGGCAGGGCGTGGAGATGGGTCCATGGGGATTGGTAACTTTGGCTTGAGGGCCGCCCGGAGCCGGCCTGGCAGGGTTCGCGACCTGCTGGGGCGCGACGCCCACCAGCAAGGGGAACAGCGAAAGGCCAATCGTGATAAGCCACCGCGACGCGTACAAGATCGACTCCAAACTTTGAATTCCTGCTCATCCCGCAGAGTTGCACCTCACGACCGGGCGCGCCCATTTCCGCATTGCCCCGAAAGCCCAGCCGCACTGGGCAGGGGATCGGGTACATGTGCGCGAACAGCCAGGTTTTGTGAATGCGCAAAGTACAAACTCACAAAGCCATTTCAGTAGTCAGTGGGTACTTGGTTGGAACTGCGTTGATGCCGAAGCATTCCTTGCAACCGATGCTTAGCAATCGGCTTGCCAGTGGCCCTTTAGCCGCGGCCGCGCCGAACAGGCCGCAATCCGGGAGCTTGTTTCAAAGGCAACGAAAACCATTTTTTCAATGAATCTGGTTGTTCAGACGTGGTCGAGGCTATTTCGTGATCCAGGTCACAAAAACCAATTCGATGTTGGTTTACAGCAGCCATTCAATTGGTTTTGTCAAAAGCATTTTTATTGCGCTCGAAATGACTGTGTAAAATTTTCCTCCATCGTGTTGAATTTTCCCGATGCCGAGCGGTCCACGGCCTTGGGGATGTTGGTTCCGTGGCAGGCGTCGCAGCCGGTGGGCGTGGGCTTGTAGAAGAGCACGAGTTTGCCGTCCACCGGCTTTTTGAGGGTATGGCAGGCCGAGCAGGCCACGTCCTGATGCCCTCCCTTGAGTGGAAACTTGGTCTTTTCATGATCGAACAAGGAGGGCCGCCACTTGTTGTTGTTGTGGCAGGCGGCACAGTCGTTGGTCCTGGCGCCGAACTGGTCGGCGTGGGGGTTCTCGTGGCACTCAGAGCAAGCCTTGGGGGCTTTGGTGAAGTTGACATGCAGCATGGTCAGTTCCATGTTTGGGGGCTTGTGGCAGTCGGCGCAGGGCACGGCGCGATGCGAGCCAAGCAGCGGGAAGCCGGTCTGTGCGTGGTCGAACTTCGCCAGATCATTCCATTCCATGGTGGAGTGGCAGGCCGGGCACCCCAGTGGCTTGCCTGTGGCGTCGACGACGGCCATGCGCGCGGCGAACTGGCCCTTGTGAATATCCTCGTGACAACTGGTGCAACTGAGCGGGCTGAAGTGATAGGGAGAAACCCTGGAGCCGGCCGGCGGCTTGTGGCAGTCGATGCAGGCAACAGCCTGATGCCCTCCAGTGAGCGGGAAGCTGGACTTCTGGTGGCTGGCGAGGGTGTAGTTGGAGGCCTTGAAGGTGACCCCTGTGTGGCACTGCTCGCAACGGTTGCGCCACGGATCGGCCGCAAACTGGCCCTCATGCTCATCCTTGTGGCAGTCCACGCAGTGCGCAAACTCTATCTTGTAGCGGGTTTGCTTTCCGGCCGGAGTATGGCAGCCGGCACACTTCACCTTTGCATGCGGCGAGACGAGGGGGAAACCGGTCCTGGCGTGATCCTGCATTGTGAATGTAGACGGAATCCACCCATCGACCTTGTGGCAACTCTCGCACCGACCTCCGTCGGCACGCTTCCGGAACTGGCCGCCATGCGGATCGGGATTGTGGCAGTCCGCGCAATTGGCAAAGGCCATGGGCGTCTTGAAGTCCACGCTCTTGTGGCACGACAGGCATGGTACCGCAACGTGCTTGCCCCGCAGAGGGAAGTGCGTCGTCGAATGATCGAAGGTGGAGGTGAACGTAGATTTCTTCCAGGTAAAGGTGTTGTGGCAAGAGTCGCAACCCTGCTTGAACTCGCCCTTGTGCGGGTCAGTGTGACAGGACGAGCAGGCTGAGAACGGGATGCCGGCGTATCGCGGTTGTCCGTCGGCTGCGGCGGTGTGGCACTTCTGGCAGGGCGTGGTCAGGTGCGCCCCGGTAAGCGGATAGTGGGTCTTCGAGTGGTCGAAGTTCTGCCGATCGATCTTCGCGGCCTTCCAGTCCACGGTCGAATGGCACTGGGCGCAATTCTGTCCAAATCGGCCCTGGTGCTTGTCTTCGTGGCAGGCGACGCAACTGGGCGAAAGGCCAAGCCAGGTGCGATTCAGGTCCTTGGTGGCGAGCAATGCCCGAGCCGGCGCGGAGATATGCTGCGCATTGTGGCAGGCGCGACAGGCGACGTTCTGGTGCTTGCCGTCGAGGACATAGCCGGTGGTCGAGTGATCGAAGCCTTTGGGCGTCGGATCCCAGTGCAGCAGGGCGAAGTTCCGGCCGTTGTGATCCGAATGGCATTTAACGCAGGCCGCTCCCGGTGGGCCCGTGCGCGGAAAAGTGGCGTGAAGACCCTGGTTGCGCTGCAGCTCATCGCCAATTTCGCGGTGACAGTCGATGCAGTGAAAGGAGGGCGACCTGGTGGAAACCTCGTGACACTTGATGCAATTCTCCGATCCGTCGAGACTCCGATGGGGCGTGGCGAGCGGCCCAGGAGAGATCTGCGCACGGGCCGGCATGAAGGCCGCTACGACGGCCAGCAGGGACAGGCAGATGGCGTATATCCATTTGCGCGGCCGCACAGGCTGTGGCAGCCTGCTGCCGCGGCGGACGGTTTCAGCTTGGGAGACTCGAGTCGTCAAGGGAATTGCACGGTGCTGTTCGGTCATCTGCCCATCCTTGAATGCGCCTGGAAATTTCAATCCTCTGTTCGTTCTTCGAAACGCTGACTTTCCGGGGCGACTGAAAGCCGCCGGCGAACCGGACAACAGGAGCGTTTCGATTCGCAGCACGGGAGACAAGGCAAGGAAGAGGATCGGCAATAGGTATAACCGCGTCCCGTCTTTTCGTGCAAGGAGCGATTTGCTGTCGGTAGTTGGCGGGGGAGACCCGCTCTTCGAGGAGTATGCCAGCACAGCACCGTTACGCGCAACTGAGACTCTGAGCGCCCAGGAGTGGCCGTGGGCCAAGCAGTTGAAGGGCCGGACGCTTCAATTTCATGGATGATTCGCTTCCCATGGGCCTCTTCTTCATGCGGGCAGGGGAGTTGATTGACAGGTGTTGCATTGCGTGTTGTGCTAAATTCACACAGCTTGTGTGTTCGTCTTGCTCCATGGAGTCAGTAGCTGATCGGGCACGGGGTGTGCCAGGCGGCACGGCGTGATCGAGGCGGCAGGTTACGGGCGGAGGGATCGAGGACGGTATGGCTCACATGGGCGCCGACAACAAGCCAGCCCTGCTGATTCTGGGAGCGCGAGGGTTTCTTGGCTCGACGGTTTCCGCGATGGCCGGGGAATCGCATCGCCTGATTCGAGCGGACCACAATCGACTGGGCGAGGAAACCGACGAAGTTGTCGACATCACGGACGGCTCGCAGGTGAACAGCGTTCTGCGGAAACTTCGTCCGGACCATGTGCTGCTGCTTTCGGCAATATCGGACATTGACCGTTGTGAACGGGCGCCGGAGCGCGCATGGGCGGTGAACCTGCACGGCGTTGAAAATGTAGCCAATGCCTGCGCGCAGACGGGCTCGCGCCTGTTGTTCACGTCCACGGGCGCAGTGTTTGATGGTACAAAGATCGGCTACGCGGAATCCGACCCCGTTTCTCCCGTCAGTATCTATGCTCAGACCAAGGCAGCCGCGGAAAGCGTCGTCAGCGGCCTCGCGCCTTCGGGGATCATCGCGCGCGTCTCCCTGGTTCTTGGCAGAAGCGCGCGGCCCGGAAGAGATTCGCTGGTCGATGCGCTGGCGCGGCGCTGGTCGCAGGGAGAAACGGTTCGCGCTTCGATGAAGGAGTGGCGCAACCCGATCGATGTATTCACCATCGCCACCTGGATTCTTGAGTTGTTCGCAAATCCGCGGGCACAGGGAATTGTTCACACCGGGGCGCTGGAAGCGGCTTCGCGCTACCAGATTGCAACCGCGCTGGCGGGCCGCCTGGGAGTTGACTTATCGCTGGTAGAGCCGGATGTGGAACCGGCGCCTGGCCGTGCGCACCGAGGGCCGCACCAGCACCTGATTTGCAACCGCCTGCCCCTGCTTTGCGCAACGCCGGTGCCAACGATCGATGCAGTTTTTGAGCGGAGTCTCAATGCAACGGCCCAAGCGGGTTTTTGAACTGGAAGTTCGGCATGGTTCCGTGTACTGAGAAGAAGACGCCGGGCAGAGGCCGTTGCGTCCTCTCAGTTCACGAGCCGCATTTGCAGCCCTTCCGCCAGGATTGACCGGATGAGATTATGATCTGTTGGGCAGCGGGTTGGAGGATCAGGATGAATCGACGCGAAGTATTGCTGGGTGTTGCGAGGATTGCACCGGGTGTTGCCGCTGGAGCAGCAGCCGTGAAGGCGGCCGCGATAACTCCGGCCGGTGCAGCAGAGCCGGGGCGCAAGTTGAAGGTCATCGTCACCGGTGGACATCCGGGCGATCCGGAATACGGGTGCGGCGGCACGATCGCGCGATTCACCGCACTGAGCCACGAGGTTGTGTTGCTGTACCTGAACGATGGCGCGTGGCCTCCAACCCCGGCACCCACGCGCATCGCTGAAGCCAGCAAGGCGTGCACGATTCTGAAGGCGCGTCCGGCGTATGCGGGGCAAGTGAATGGCCATGCGGTGGTGGACAACGAGCACTACGAGACATACCAGAAGATCATCGAGCTGGAAAAGCCGGATGCGGTGTTGAACCAGTGGCCCCTGGACAACCATCGCGATCACCGCGCGATCTCAATGCTCACCTACGACGCGTGGAGGCAGTCGGGGCGGAGATTCGCGCTGTACTACTACGAAGTCTCCGATGGCGAAGACACGCTGCAGTTTGCGCCGACGGAGTTTGTGGACATTTCAGAGACAGAGCCCCTCAAGCGCGCCGCCTGCTACGCCCACGCCAGCCAGACGCCAGACCGCTACTACGAGTTACAGGACTCGGTGGCCAGGTTTCGCGGGTTGCAGAGCGGCTACCAAAGAGCCGAAGCTTTCATTCGGCAGGTCCAGAACCCCTACGACATCTTCTCGATGGCGAATATTCCAATTCGATAAAGGGGAACTGGATGCGCCAGTGGGAGACGCCAACCCTGCCGGCCGGCAAGGTTGCCAAGCTCGATTGAATTTCCGATATCTCCGGGTGGGCGAAGAATGCCAGAGTTCTACTTGGGAAATTCATTGACGTCCGGGAAGATTTGCGAGGGCGCGGCGATGATCGAGGAGCAGACTTTCGGACAATAATTGATAACTTTTGGTCAAGTGCCGAGAAGACAGTGACATACGCAACCTGCCAATGTGAAGCAGAGTTCTTCCCCAGCCTATGGCCACCTTATTGAACTCTCAAATCTTTGGAATCACGCGCGGCGGCGAGCCTGTGGACGCCTGGACTCTCACTGGGTCGGGTGGCCTGCAACTCGAAGTGATTACCTATGGCGCCACGATCACCCGGCTGCTTGTGCCTGGCGGGGACGGCCGGCTGACGGATGTCGTGTTGGGCTTCAACGATCTGGAAGCCTATGTGGCAAGCCGCGCCTATTTTGGCGCAATCATTGGCAGGGTCGCAGGCCGCATCACCGCCGCCCGCTTCGACCTTGAGGGGAAAACCTACAATCTTGCCAGGAACGATGGCAGGAACCATCTGCACGGCGGGGAGATGGGATTCGACAAGAGAATCTGGACGGCCGATCCGATGGAGACCGCAGGCGGCGAAGCCTCACTGCGCTTGACGTATCGCAGCCCCGACGGCGAAGAGGGCTACCCTGGCACGGTGAACACGACCATCACCTACACTGTTACCTGCGACAATGTGCTGCGCGTCGAAACGGAAGCGAGCACGGACAGGCCGACTCCATTTACCTTGACGCAACACTCCTACTTCAACCTGGGCGGAGAGGGCGCTGGTTCAGTCGCCGATCACGATTTGCAGATCCATGCCGATGAGTTTGTGCCCATCGACGAGGACGCGACACTGCTTGGCAGGATGGAAACGGTGTCTGGCCGCGACAATGATTTCCGCCAAATACGCAATCTAGGCGCCGCGATACCCTTGCTGTTGAAGAATCACGGCGATTGCTACCTGGTGCGAAGGAGCCCTGGAAGCGGTGGAGGGTCCAGGCTAACGGCCGTTGCGCGCTTGCTGCATCCAACGAGCGGCCGTGTACTCGAGGTGTCAACCACCGAAACGCATTTGCAGCTTTACACAGGCAGTTCTCTCGACGGTTCTGCAACGGGCAAGTCCGGTTTGGCCTACGAGCGGCACGCGGGCGTCTGCCTGGAGTGCCAGGGTTATGCGGATGGGCCGAACGCACCGGACTGCGGTGACATTATTTTGCGCCCTGGCCGGCCGCGGCACGAGACTACGGAGTATGCATTCACTTTGCTTCGTCAGTGAGCGGGGGAAGACGCGGGATGGAGGACCATGCACTCAGGAGTATTGGATATCTTGGAGGAGTCATGGACGTGTTTCAGGACCCAGGACGACTGACAGGCAGAGCGCTTTCGATGGGCAGAGATTGTGGAGAAGCGCGAATTCTTCACAGGAGTGAAATTGACGATGGAATCCGAAACGATCGCTTTCTCCAACACTCCGATCAAGGCCGATTACAGCCTTACGGGAGTCAACTCCACGCTGGCCGTGGAGAAGGGACTCGCGGAGGCCGATTGGTATCAGAGCCCCGTGGCTCGGGAGACCATGCGCAGCCTTTTGGAGCGGCGCGACGGACCCGCGATTCGCGACACGATCGTATGGTTCGCGCTGATTGTTGGCTCCGGATGGGCGACGTATCTGCTTTGGGGCAGCTACTGGGTCATCCTTCCCTACCTGCTCTACAGCGTGCTTTATGCTTCGACCTCCGACTCTCGTTGGCATGAGAGCGGGCACGGGACCGCGTTCAAGACCAGCTGGATGAACGATGTTCTCTACGAGATTGCGTCGTTCATGGTGATGCGCGAATCGACGGTTTGGCGCTGGAGCCATATCCGCCACCACAGCGACACGATCATTGTGGGACGTGACCCTGAGATTGCGGTACCGCTTCCACCCAATGTGAAGATGATCATCCTGGGCTTCTTCAATCTTCAGGTGTATCCGAAGTACTTCAGGCAGATTGTGCTGCATAGCTTCGGCCGCATCTCCGAAGCGGAGAAGAGCTACATTCCGGAGACGGAGTTCACGAAGGTCTTCTTCAGGGCGCGGGTCTACGTAGCGATCTATGCGGGTGCGCTTGGTCTTGCGATTTTTAGCCGCAGCATTCTGCCGCTGCTATTCGTTGGGCTTGCGAATCTGTTCGGCTCCTGGCTGATGCCTGTTTACGGCCTTACCCAGCACGCCGGGCTTGCCGAAAACGTGCTTGACCATCGCCTCAACTGCCGCACGGTGTACATGAACCCGATCCATCGGTATCTCTACTGGAACATGAATTACCACGTAGAGCACCACATGTTCCCGCTCGTGCCCTACCACGCCTTGCCCAGACTGCATGCCGCGGTGAAGGATGACTGCCCGACGCCGTATGCGAGCCTGCTGAGCGCGTGGCGTGAAATCATACCGACGATCCTCAGGCAGGTGAAAGAGCCTGCCTATCATGTGAAGCGCAAGCTTCCCGCAGCCAGGCCACACTTGAACGAACGGTCGCCTGTGGCCCACGCGGAGGTCGATTCCACGGGATGGGTGCGAGTTTGTGCTTCCACTGCGCTGGGGCGCGCGGATGTGATTCGCTTCGACCACGGGCACAGGACTTTTGCCGTTTATCGCGACACAGAGGACCGGCTCTACGCCACGGATGGAGTCTGCACCCACGGAAATACGCACCTGTCCGAGGGCCTGGTGGTAGGGAACATGATCGAATGCGCCAAACACAACGGGCGATTCCATCTTGCCGATGGATCGCCGGCGCGCGCGCCGGTCTGCCGCGGACTTGTGACGTACCCGGTTGAGGAGCGGGCAGGGCAGATACATGTGAACGTGGTGAAGGCCGGTGGGGTTGGAGCCCGCCCGCAAGGGGTCTTCCAGTTCCGTGTGGTCAGCAACCAAAACGTGGCCACCTTCATCAAGGAGCTTGTGCTGGAGCCGCTGGACGATGCGAAGCCGATGCTTTTTACGCCGGGCGACTATCTGCAATTGGACATTCCCGCCTATGAGGCAATCCGCTTTCGAGATTTCGATATCTCTGAACCATTCGCCACAGTCTGGGAGAATCAGCACGTCTTCGATTTAATGGCCAGCAACCCCACGCCGGGAAGGCGCAATAACTATTCGCTGGCCAGCAACGGGCGGACCGAGCGCACCCTGCGGTTCAACATTCGCATCGCCACGCCGCCTCCCGGCCAGGATTGCGCTCCCGGCGTTGGGTCCAGTTATGTGTTCAATCTCAAGCCGGGGGATAGAGTTTCGGGGACCGGGCCTTTTGGTGAGTTCCATATCAAGCCCACCCAACGGGAGATGGTCTACATTGGCGGCGGAGCGGGGATGGCGCCGCTGCGGGCGCACATCGCTCATTTGCTGGAAAACGAGAGAGCCGCTCGCAGGATCAGCTTCTGGTACGGCGCGCGCTCCAAGCAAGAGGTTTTCTATGAAGACTATTTTGAGTCGCTGGCCAGAACGCATCACAACTTCTCGTTCCACGTTGCACTTTCCGCGCCGTTAACCGGGGATAGCTGGCTGGGCCACACAGGCTTTATTCATGAGGTCGTTCTGGACAAATATCTGCGTGACCATCCGCGCCCTGAGTCTGTGGAGTACTATCTCTGTGGCCCCCCGACGATGATCAAGGCGTGTACCAGGATGCTGGCCGAGATCGATGTTCCCACGCACCAGATCGCATACGACGAATTCTAGGCAGGCAATGACGTCCGACTCCGGCTTTTTGAATGACAACTCGCAGCAGGCTCCCAGACTGAGCGTGTATTTGAACCTGGACAACCTCGTGGATCTGCGCGCCGGCAGTGCATGGCCCGCGCTCAATGGGCTGGCGCGCTACCAACAGTTGCTGGCAGACGGCTTCGAGGGAGTTCAGCTCACCACGGACGATCCGCCTGTGGCGGGCATGCCCCTGCGTTACTGCGGACTCGACCGGATCAATCTGCCGGGAGAGGCCGATGCTGTTGCCGCCAAGCACGCAGGGCGCGGTGACCTGTGCCTGACCGTGCACGTGGGCTGGGGGATGGAAGATGACGATCAGATTTGCCGGCTCGTCGAGGCGACCCTCACGGCGGCGGTCAAACACCGCCTGCCCATCTTCATTGAAACGCATCGCGCGACGATTACCCAGGACCTGTGGCGGACCGTGCAGATTGCCGCGAGGTTCCCGGAAGTACGATTCAATGGCGACTTCAGCCATTACTATTGCGGCCAGGAACTGGTTTACGGCGACTGGTCCGCAAAGCTCGACTTCATGGCGCCGATCTTTGCGCGGGTAGGGTTCATTCATGGACGCATTGCCAGCCCCGGCTGCATGCAGGTGCCTATCGACGCTGACTTGAGTTCCCGGCCGCGGCAAGCACACGGTGCGGTCAATTACCTTGACCACTTCAAAGAGCTATGGACGCGTGCGATGACAGGCTTTCTCCGCGGCGCCACTGCGGGCGATGTGCTTATCTTTGCGCCCGAATTGCTGAGTCATATGCACTACTATGCCCGCATGTTTCCTCAGGGATCCGGAGAATTGCAGGAGGAATCGGATCGCTATGAGCAGGCTGTTCTGTACAAGGACCTCGCCCGGAGTTGTTTTGCCGAAGCCAGGAGAATCGTCTCCGCCGCACAAGCGTCGCCAGGGAGTGTGACTAATTGACCGGGTCAATCAATATGCGTTACGTCGCCTTTCTGGCAGCAACGGCTGCATTGGGTGGACTGCTATTTGGATTCGACATCGCCATCATCACCGGCGCGGGCCCCTTCATCACCCGGCAGTTTGCACTGGACGATATCCGGCTCGGCTGGGCTTTCAGCTCGTTGCTATTTGGCTGCGTGCTGGGGTGCTTCTTTGCCGGAAGGCTCGCCGACCGCTACGGGCGCAAGAAGCTGCTGGTGAGTGTGGCGATGCTTTTTGCTGTAACTTCGGTAGCCACGGCACTGGCGCCCAGTTTCATCCTTTTTGTGACCGCACGCCTTCTGGGGGGACTGGCGGTGGGAGGCGTGTCGCTGCTATCGCCGATGTACGTGGCAGAGGTTTCGCCGCCATCGATCAGGGGACGCCTGGGGACTTTGTACCAGTTATCAATTGTTGTCGGAATCATCGTCTCCTACGGCATCAACTTTCTTCTCCGCAATACCGGGAACAACAACTGGCGGTGGATGTTTCTTACCGGAGTTGTGCCGTCGGCGGTGTTCCTCCTCTTCGTGACGCTGGCCCCGGAATCGCCGCGCTTCCTGGCCATGAGCGGCAGAGAGAACAAGGCTTTTGCCGTGCTGGAACGGATTGGCGGCGCGCAGACCGCGAAGGCGCAGATTGCCGAGATCATGGGGACGATGCACAAGGAGGCAAAGAGCTGGCGCGGGCTGCTGCGGCCGGGAGTGCGGCGCGCGCTCTGGGTCAGCGCCGCGCTTGCCATTCTCATCCAGGTATCGGGGATCAATACGATCGTCGACTACGCGCCCGCCATATTTCAGTCGGCTGGCTGGAAGGTGGATGGCGCGCTCGCATCGACATTCGTGGTTGGCGTGACCGAGTTCGTGTTTACGCTTGTCTCGCTGCTGGTGATTGACAGGTATGGTCGCAAGCCGCTGTACATTGTGGGGTCATTTGGCATGGCGCTCTCTCTGCTGGCGCTGATTGCCACCGTGCTGGCCGGGCAGTTCCACGGGCCGCTGGTGCTGGCGCTGATCCTGATCTACCTGGCCTTCTTCTCTTCGTGCATCGGGCCAGTCTTCTGGACGCTGACGCCGGAGATTTTTCCGAACGATGTGCGCGGGATGGCGATGACGGTGCCCGTGCTGGTTCAGTGGGTCGCGAATGCAATCGTGGTGCTGTTTTTCCCGTACGCATTTCACGTTATCGGGAAGGCGACAACTTTCGGGTTTCTGGCGGCGATGGCGCTGGCACAGGGGATCGTGACGTGGGCGTATGTCCCGGAGACCAAGAACAAGCGGCTGGAAGAGATTGAAAGCTACTGGTCCGATGCCAACGCGGCAGCATCCGAGAAGACAAGCTGAGATGCGGGCCATCGAGGTGTAGGGAAAGTGATCGAGTGTTGTTCTGGAGGGGTGTTCGCAGGGTGCCCGCGACGGCAGATCAATTGGACCGCAGGCATTCGCGCGGGCCGCGACCGTAAGCCTGCGAGAAAACCTTGTAGAACTGCGCATAGCTTCCGAAACCTGCGGCATAGACAGCCTGGGTCATCGTCTTCCGATCGGGCTGCTGATACTGATCAAGAAAGCGCGAGAGGCGCAGTGAATTGCGATAACGATTCAAGGGAACGCCGATCTGACGGTGAAAGGTCCTGCTCAAATAGGATTTGCTTGCGCCGCAGTCCCTGGCCAACTCGTCAAGGTTCTGCCCGGCATGGCCTTCGCTCAGGAGTTTGAGTGCACGCCGTACAACCGGGTGCAGGGAGATGGCGTCGCGGGTGGCTTTGCCCGTGAGCTGGCTGCGCCAGCAGAGCAGCAGCAGATAGTGAAGTCCCGCGTTCAATGCGTCCGGGTCGTTGTGTTCGAAGCGGAAATCCGAGGCTGGTCCAAAGCCTGCTTCGCGGTTCAGCAGGTCGGAGTCCAGCGACCCCTGCATGAGCGAATCCATGGTCTTTCGGATCAGGTCGAAGGACTCCGGCCGGAGCACCGTGCTCAAGACACCGTCGTCCCCAGGAGCATCGGGCCTGAGGCCCTCGTAAGCAGCTTTTCGACAATACCTGTTAATGACCGAGGGCTTGAAGACCGCAACATAGAATTGGGCGTTGTCCGAGCGATCCACCATCTGGTGTTGCTGCTGCGGAAAGAGCCAGAGCATTGTCCTTTGCGAGAAGGTGAAGCGGCGGCTGCCCACCACGTAGGTGATGGTTCCCTGAACCACCAGGTTCAGTTCCAGTTCCCTGTGGTGATGGACCTGGAGTTTTTGCAGGTTCCGGGTGGATTCCGCAAAGTACAAAAAGCCGTCGTAAATGCGCCGGAGCTTGAGGTTTGCCAACATGCGGACAATTTACGATAACTCGACAGGAACTGTCCAGGAAGTGGCCTAGACTATGGGGTTCGTGCCATTCGCAGTTCCTTGCTGCCCGCAGGAGCTTACCCGGGATGCATAAGCCTGCCAGGTACGCTCCACGGGACAACGCCGCGCGTATACTGGCGGAGAGCAGAAGGGCTGAGCAGGAAAGGCCACGATGCAAGGATGTCGCTGCGGCTCCACGCCGGGTAGGCTTTTCCGGCCGCGGCCGGCAGCCAACGCGAAATCCGAGGAGATGTTCATGCACGAGTACGACATGCTGAATGGCGCCGCAAGGCAAGAAGAAAAGGGTGCAGCTCGCTTCCGTCCCCTGACGCAGGTTCACGCATGAGCCGCCTGCGCGAGTGGTTGGCAAATGGCCTGTTGATCACCGATGGCGCATGGGGAACTGAGTTGCAGGCGCGTGGTTTGAAGCCGGGCACGAACCCGGATACATGGAACCTGACTCATGCGGAACTGGTGGAGGCCGTGGCGCAGGCCTACGCGGAGGCCGGCAGCCAGGTGATTCTCACCAATACGTTTCGAGCCAACTCCATTGCGATGCAAGGCTCGGTTGAGGAACACGTGGATGCCTATCTCGACCTGATCAATCGGGCGGGTGTAGAGATTTCACGGCGCGCCGCGGGGCGGGCGCTGGTGTTTGCCTCGATAGGCCCGACGGGGAAGATGCTGGTTTCGGGTGAGGTCGAGAGCGAGCAGGTGCTTGCCGCTTTTGCGGCGCAGGCGCGATCGCTGGCGGCGGCGGGGCCGGATGCCCTGCTGGTGGAGACGATGAGTGACATTGAAGAGGCAAAGCTGGCAGTGGAGGCAGCCCGGCGCACGGGATTGCCGGTGATTGCTTCCTTCGCATTCGATACGGGCAAGAACAAGGATCGGACCATGATGGGCGCAACGCCGGAAGCCGTTGCCGCGGCGATGGCGGAGGCGGGTGCAGACGCTGTGGGTGCAAACTGCGGTGTCGGCGTGGAGCGCTCGGTGGCAGTGTGCCAGCGGCTGCGAGCCGCGTGCGATCTGCCCATCTGGATCAAGCCGAATGCAGGATTTCCGTCCATTGACAGCACTGGCATTCACTATGCGACGTCGGCGGAGTTCTTCGCTTCGTACTACGGAGCGCTGCGCGATGCGGGCGCTTCGTTCCTTGGTGGATGCTGCGGTTCGACCGCGGAGTTCATTGGCGCGCTGGTGAACGCACAACGCGCCGCTGGTTAAGAATCGGCAGTAGGCGGCGCGGGCATATTGTCCGGAATGCTCTCCAGGGCGAGGCCGCGCTGTCGGGTGGATGGAGCGTTTGCAGGGAAGGGTGAGAGATCGATGCGGGGGCTGGAAGCGCAACAAGGAGGCCTCTACGACAAGGCGAGTCATGGCCTGTCGATGAGCGCTGTCAACGCAAATGACAGAATCGTAGCCGGTATTTGAAAGCAATGCGGGGGATGTGATGCACTTCAAACTGATCAGTTGCCAGGTCCTCACCCGGGAGATCGGCCAGGCGCTCGCACGGTCGCCGCACACCATTACGACAGAGATCCTGACCATGGGGCTGCACGATCTTGGCGCATCGATGCGTCCGCATTTGCAAGAGCGGATCGATGCCGCGGACGGAGAGGGCCACGACGCGATCCTGCTGGGATATGCGCTCTGCGGCAGAGGGACGGAAGGCCTGCGGGCCGGAAAGACGCAACTGGTTCTTCCGCGCGCGCACGACTGCATCGGCTTGCTGATGGGCAATCGGCATCACTACCAGGAATACTTCGAGGCTCATCCGGGCACCTACTTTCGCTCACCTGGCTGGATCGAATACCAGATACCGGGCCAGAGTCTTGAACCCGTGGATGCATTCGGAAGCCGCAAGATCGGCGAGCGGCGCAGTCTTGAAGACCTTGTCGCACAGTATGGGGAGGACAACGGAAGGTATCTGTTCGAAGAGTTCCGATCGTTTCGCCGCCACTACTCCGGGCTGACCTACATCTCCACCGGAGTTGAATCCGACGATGCCTGCCGCGGCGAGGCCCGCGCCGAGGCGGAGAAGGAAGGCTGGGCCTTCGACGAGGTGAAAGGCTCGCTGACGCTGCTGGAGAGGCTCGTAAGCGGAGATTGGGACCGGGCTGACTTTCTCATCGTACCCCCGGGCCGCACTGTGCAGGGCTCGCTGGGCGAATCCATCGTGGAAGCAATATGAACAAGGATACAGTGCGGGTGCAACTGGAGCCGTTGTCGGCGGCGGTAGAAGTGCCTCGCGGCTCCGCTCTCATCTCAGCGCTTTCGACGCAGGGATTCGAGTTCCCCTGCGGAGGCACTGGGGTTTGCGGCGGGTGCAGCGTTCGCGTGCTTGGAGGTTCGCTTGCGGTGACGGAATCGGACCGGCTGGTTTTTTCTCCGCGAGAGCTCGAAGAGGGATGGCGGCTTGCCTGCCAGGCGCGGGCGGAGGCACCGCTGGTTCTGGAGTGCGGTCAGTGGGAGATGGATGTCCTGACGGACAACACCGGCCTGCTTGCGGGGGGAAAGACTGGATTGGGCATCGCCATCGACCTGGGCACCACTACGATCGCGGCACAGATGATCGACATGGCCAGCGGATTGGTTCTGGCGGTGGAGACCGGCCTTAATCCACAGTCATCGTTTGGGTCCGACGTGATGAGCAGAATTCAGGCGGTGCTGTCGGGCGCCGACCTGACGACGGTGGTGCGCACGATGCTGGGGCAGATGATTGCCAGCCTCGCCCGTGGCCGCGAGCAGCAGATTGCTGAAATCATTCTCGTGGGCAACACGGTGATGCATCACCTGTTCTGCGGGCTGAGTGTTGAGCCGCTTTCGCAGGTGCCGTTCCAATCGCCTCACCTGGGAGCACAGAGCTTCACGCCAGTGGAACTGGGATGGGACCTGGCTCGGAGTTGCCTGATCCGGTTTGAGCGTTGCCTGGGAGGCTTTGTCGGCTCGGACATCCTGGCGGGAATCGTCGCCGTGGGCATGCACAAATCCGACGAGCCGATGGCCCTTGTCGACCTGGGCACAAACGGCGAGATTGCGATAGGGAACCGGAGCGGGGTTGTCTGCGCTTCCACGGCGGCGGGCCCGGCTTTTGAGGCCGGCGCGATCCGCATGGGAATGCGCGCGGCAACCGGGGCCATCGCGCACGTTTCGCTGTCGGGCGGAGCGATGCGCGCCACCGTGATCGGCGGCGTGGAACCGCGCGGCATCTGCGGCAGCGGGCTGGTGGATGCGGTTGCGGCGGGGCTTGAGAACGGGAGGATTCTGCCTTCCGGGCGCATTGCAGACGGCACAAAGATTTTCCCGGTGATGGACGCGGTGGTTCTCTATCAGGCTGACATTCGTGAGCTGCAACTGGCGAAGGGCGCCATCGCGTCCGGTTTCAGGCTGCTGCTCAAGCGCTTGGGCACGGGCGCGACTGATCTGGCGAGCATTTATCTTGCGGGAGCCTTCGGCAACTATGTGCAGATTGAAAGCGCCATAGGAATTGGACTGATGGAGGCGCCCAGGGAACTGATTCACGCAGCCGGCAACACGGCGCTGCGAGGCGCCAAGAATCTGCTGCTGTCGGTCGAG
>VFSW01006652.1_pt1 | contig 16959 bp, 14 predicted proteins | sample 5358111 | NCBI WGS metagenome assembly VFSW01 (sample SAMN11554181, study PRJNA540505) | mine drainage metagenome | isolation source: sediment from site ElyBrook_90M | place: USA: Ely Copper Mine, Vershire, VT | collected 2017
GATGGGCAAGGCCGCGCTGGCGGGGTACGCGGGTGCCTGCGCCGGCCGCGGATTTCACGAGCGCAAAGGCGACGAAGGTCTCGCCGGGGTCGCTGAGCTGATCGAGGAGCGCGGACTCGAGGTCGTGGGGGACGGGCATCTCGCACGCGGGGATTTCGAGGTCATTGGCAGTAGAGAAACAAAGCTCGCAGCAGCCAAGTGCGCCTGTTTCCATGGGCACTGGCGGTCCAAATACGCGGCAGGTCATGGGGCGCCAGGCGTAGACGTTGCAGCGGCCGGTGGCGGGATCAAGGGCGGGACAGGGCTCGTTGTCGGCGATGACTTCAAAGGCGGCCAGGGCAGTGTCGGAGCCGGACAGGATGCCGGTGGCGGGGTCGCCGGGAAAGTCAGCTGCGTAGGTGTCGATCCAGGCCTGGGCGCGGCGGGCGATCTCGGCAGCGAGAGCAGGGTTGACTAAGCGGATCTCGTCCATGCCTGCGCGGAAGCGGGCGATGTCGAGTGCGTTGATGCGGAAGGGCCCGTGGCAACACTGGGTGCAACCAGGATGGCAGGCGAGATGAGCGCCGGCGCGGCAGGCGGCGTCGGCGAAGGCGGCGTCCATGATCTGAACCAGCTGAGCGTCGCCTGTTGGAAGGGGCATGACGACCTCAAACGGTGTAGGCGCCGATGCGGGCTGCGCGCGCGGGGCGGTCGGCGCAGGCACGGTCGAGTTTTTCGTACTCGGCATCATGGTCGCGGCGGAAGGAGCGAAAGGCGTCTTCGCCGGCCCAGCGATCGATGGTGAGGTAGCAGCCGGGCACGTACGCGTCGCGGAGAAGCTCGGTGCCGTGGTGATCCGGCGAGGTGCGGAAGAGCTGGGCCCAGGAGCCGTCGGGGCCATAGGCGGCTTCGAATGCGGCGATGTTTTCTTCGGCTACTTCGAACTGCCAGACGACGATGAACATGCGGCGGGTCCTTTTGCTATGGTAGCGCAGGCGTGTTGGCGCAAGGCGCGCCGAGCCATCGCGGTCGCTTGTCGATGCGGGGACACCGGGCGCGAATTACCTGCCGGATGAGTGGCTTTGGGCCAGCGCTTCAGCGAAGTGGATCGCCTCTCTGTGGCTGAGCTGCTCGAGCTGCTCGCGGCAACTGAAGCCGTCTGAGACGATGATGGTGTCTGCGGCGGCGTTCTGGACGGCAGGGAGCAGTCCCTGGCCGGCGATGGTCTTCGACACTTCGAATTTGTCGGCTTCGAAGCCGAACGGCCCTGCCATGCCGCAGCATCCGGCCTCGATGAGATGGACGTCGGCGCCGGCCTGGCGCAGGAGCGCGATCTCAGCGGCTGGACCGCCGAAGACCGCCTTGTGGTGGCAGTGGCCGTGGACGAGGACGCTCTTTCCGTGGAGGCGATCCTGGGCAAACCGAGTTGCGCGGTCGGCGAGGAAATCGGCGATTAGCCAGACGCATTCGGACATCCTTTTTGCGCGCGGGTCATTGGGGAACAGCTCCAGCAGTTCGTCCTTGAACACACTGGCGCAGCTCGGCTCTAGAAAGATAAAGGGCAGTCCGACGGAGATGTGCTGCGCCATGCGGTCGAGGACACTGGTGAGATAAGCGCGGGCGCGAGTGAGCAGACCGAAGTCGTAAAGTGGGCGGCCACAGCAGATATGGTCTTTGGGAACGTGAACGCGGAAGCCGGCTTCTGTGAGCAGCGATTCGGCGGCGGCGAGGGACTGGGGATGGTAGTAGTTGTTCCAGGTGTCGGGCCAGAGGACCACCTGCGGTGGGGCCAGCTGCACTTCGCGCCGTGAAGCATCGTCCGCGCTCGCGCTTCGCGACCGGACGAACGGATGCGGGGCAAGTTTCGGTAATTGGCGTTCGCGCGCGACCCCGGCAATGCGCTTGATGACGGGGCTCAAGAGCGGGCCTGTAAGGATTGCATTGGTGAGCGAGGGCGCGACCGAGCCCCAGCGCGCCAGCTTGTCGGCAAAGCCGAAGACGTAATGCTGCAGCGGGTGGAGGCGGCCCTTATAACGCTGGGCCAGGAACTCGGATTTGTATTGGGCCATGTCGACCTGCACAGGGCACTCGCTCTTGCAGGCCTTGCAACTGAGGCAGAGCGAGAGCGCTTCGTGCACGGCATCGCTCTGGAAGCCCTCCTGGCGCAGATCGCCGGCGAGCATCTCCCATAGCAGGTGGGCGCGGCCGCGAGTGGAGTGCATCTCCTCGCCGGTAGCGCGGTAGCTGGGGCACATCACGCCGCCGGTCTCCTTTCGGCATGCGCCCACGCCAACGCCCCGCGCGGTGGCGCGCGCCAGGGAGCCGGTGGCGCGGGCAACGACAAAGGGAGTCTCCAGCTTCTTTGGGGTGCCGTGCGAAGAGGTCGGCGCTTCCTTATCGGTGGCATCCATCGCAGGCGTGTGCCGGAGATTCTCGACCGGATCGTAGACGCGAATGGCGTCGACGAGTTTGCCGGGATTCATGCGGTTGTCCGGATCCCACAGCGCCTTGAACTCGCGGAAGGCCTGCATAAGCTCGGGACCGAACATCTTTGGCAAAAGCGCGGCGCGCGCCTGACCGTCGCCGTGTTCGCCGCTGAACGATCCGCCAAAGCGAAGAACGACGTCGGCGGCGCGGTCGATGAATTCGCGAAACTTCTTGATTCCCTCCAACGTGGAGAAATCGAAGTTGATGCGCATGTGCACGCAGCCCTGGCCGTAGTGGCCATAGAAAGGACTGCGATAGCCGAACTCGTTCATCAGTTCAGTGAGTGCGCGCAGGTAATTGCCCAGCTGTGCCGGCGGAACAGCCGCGTCTTCCCAGCCTTCCCAGCGGTCCGGTTCGCCGGGCACAAATACCACTGCGCCGAGTGCCGACTCGCGCACGTGCCACACGCTGGCAGCCTCTTCCGGCGTACAGATGTGGGCCGCGGGCGCGTCGGGCCAGGACTGTGAAGCGCGGGCGATCTCCTCTGCCCTGGCGCGCGCTTCCTCAGCGGACCATGCGCCCATTTCGACCAGGAGAAAGCCTATGCCCGGAGGAAGATTGTCCAGCTCCTTGAGCGCCAGGCCTTTGCGGCGCATGAATTCGACCAGGAGATGATCGAACCCTTCGAGGCCGATTGGTTTGTGCTTGAGGGCGCGGGGCACTGCGTCCGCGGCGCGAAAAGAATCGGAGAATCCCAGCACGGTAAGAACGCGATGCGGCGGGCTGGCGGTCAGGTTGAGCGCGGCAGAGACGACGTTGATGCACGTGCCTTCACTGCCCACAAGGGCACGCGCGACGTGGAAACCGTTCTCGGGAAGGAGATCGTCGAGGTTGTAGCCCGAGACGCGGCGGGGGATGTGCGGGAACCGTTCGCGGATCAGAGCGGAATAGTTGTCGCGTATGCGCTTGAGGCCGGCGTAGATCTGGCCCTTGCGGCCTCCGGCGCCGATGATCGCCTCGAGCTCCTCGTCGCTGGTGCGGCCCACGGTCATACGGGTGCCGTCGTAGAGGACAACGTCGAGCGACTCCACGTTGTCGACGACCTTGCCGCCGAGCAGGCCATGGACGCCGCAACTGTTGTTGCCGATCATGCCGCCGAGGGTGCAGCGGGAGTGGGTGGCTGGGTCGGGAGCATAGGTAAGGTGGTGGACCTCGGCGGCTTCGCGCAGACGGTCGAGCACGATGCCGGGCTCGACGGTGGCGAGCTTGGCATCCGGATTGAGCACGGTGAGCCGGTGCATGTACTTCGAGTAGTCAAAGACGACGGCCACGTTAGCGCACTGGCCGGCGAGGCTGGTGCCCCCGCCGCGGGGCAGCACGGCGGCGCCGAGCGCGCGGCAGGCCGCCAGCGCGGCTTCCACGTCGGCCGCGTCGCGCGGCAGCACGACGCCGATGGGGAGCTGGCGGTAGTTGGAGGAGTCAGTGGAGTAGAGGGCGCGGGAGCCGAGGTCGAAGCGGACTTCACCGCGGAGGGTGGATTTGAGGCGCGCCTCCAGCTCGCGATGGGCGGAAAAGAGCTCGTGTTCGAGCGGCGGAAGCTGGCTGAGGATCTTGAAATCGCTCACCTTGGAATGGTAGCGCGTTGCGGAGAATGAATCCGCATGCCTTGGCTGTAGCTCACCGCGACGGCCACTCCTCCACCACCACTCCCAGATCGTTCAGCTTCGGGATTGCGGCTTCGACGTTGCGGCGAACGGCGGACCGCTTTTTGCGGTCTGCTTCCGGCGATTCAGCGACGGCGACTACCCGGCCGTAGCGCCAGGCGCCGGCCGGAAGCGCGACAATGGCCTTGGCAAGATCCGACGGGTGAATCTGCAGCTCCTGGCGGCGGGCGCCTTCGGGACGCAGCATGGTCCCTTCACCCAGCGTGCTTGGGTTGGCGTCAGCCATGATGATGCGCAGATCGAGGTAATCGGCGTCGGCGCTGATGAAGGGGTTCTCCCACTGGCTGGGGTCGTGGATATCGACATAAAGGCTCTTGGTGGGCAGCGGGATTTTAGCCAGTGCGGCACGCTGCATGTCGCGCTCGGTCGCGTTCGCCTGGGCCTGCTGCTGGGCTCGCTGGGCGTTTTTGGCCACGCCTTCCACGGCCTGTTCTTCCTTGTGGCATGCGGTCACGGCGAACGCCAAAAGCAGAACCGCGACCGCTGAACCCTTGATTCGAGAGGGGAAAATCACGGTTCAAGAATAGCAGGATGTCACTTGCGCTGCGCTGAAACTCCAGCCCATGCTACGCTTCCGTAACGTCCGGCGCGTAGAATGCCATCTGCGCCCATAATAAAGTTGACGGGCCAAGCCCCTCAACAGTCGTGAATTCAACTAATGTCCAGGAGGCTGCCAATGGAACGGCGCTTCACTCTGCCATCGTTCTGCTCTATTGTTGCCCTGGTTGCAAGCACTTGCCCCGCGATTGGCCGGGCACAGGCAATGGACCAGCCAAACCTCGGCATCGCAGTCAATGCGGTGGCCCTTCCAGGCGAAGTGCGAGACAGGACTTCAGGCTTGAGCGCCACCGGATTTGACTCGTTCGGTGACAGCTCAAGCGAGCTTTCCTCTCCCATGGCGGGAGAACCGGCGGCGGGAAGCGGAGAGAAGCAGCGCGACGGCTTACCGTGGGAAGGGACGCGGCACTGGGGACCGCTTTCCCGCATGTCGATCGGCGCCGATGTTTCTCCGCTCGGTATCGGGATCAAATCGGCGGTGATTCTGAGCGAATACTTTGACGCCCGGCTGATGGGGAACTTCTTCAACTACGACACTGGCAACTTTGAACTGGAGGGGTTCAAAGTTGACGCGAATGTCCATATGGCTTCACTGGGAGCTTCAGTGGATGTGTACCCGATGAACAGCATCTGGCGACTGAGCGGCGGTCTGATGTTTTTGAACGGCAACCAGATTTCGGCGACCACCGAAATTGTGCCCGGAACGAGCTTTAGCCTGGACGGCCAGAACTTTTATTCGGCGAGCGCGAATCCGGCAACGGGAGCGACGCCCCTCACGGGATCGGGCGTTGTGGGTTTTCACTCGCGGGAACCTGCCTTAATGGTCAGCGGAGGATTTGGGAGATTCATCCCCCGATCGAATCGACATTGGTCGTTTCCTGCGGAGTTGGGCGTCCTGTTCATGGGAGCGCCCACGATTGATGTGACCACATCGGGCTGGGTCTGCAAAGACGTCAAGCAAACCAAGTGCAGCGACATCTCGGACTCGTCCAATCCCGTGGGGCAGGCGTTCAATAGCTCTCTGCAGACGCAGCTTGCCAAATGGCGTAAGTCGCTCGGCGTGGTCACTATCTACCCAATCTTTTCCTATAGCGTGGTGTACAGCTTCAACCTTCCATAGGCCGCGAAGAGCAGCCTCCCCCTTGACGCTCGACAAGAGAGTGCGGTATGTTCTTGTCGGACATCGAGGAGAGATCCATGCCACCATCCGTCGATCTGCTTCAGGGCACGCTCGACATGCTGATCCTGAAGGCCATAGCCAACGAGCCGCAGCATGGGTGGGCCATAGCGCTGCGCATCCAGCAGGTGTCGAACAACGTGCTTCAGATCGGACAGGGATCGCTGTACCCGGCGCTGCACCGGCTGGAGTACAAGGGGTGGATTCGCGCTCAGTGGGGCTCCAGCGAGAACAACCGCAAGGCGCGTTACTACTCCCTGACCGCTGCGGGACGGAAGCAGTTGCAGGCAGAACTGGCCAACTGGGATCGGCTCGCGGGAGCCGTCAACCTGGTGCTCGAGCAGATTTGAGGAGGCGCGAATGATCGGCGAATGGTTCTCACGGATGCGATTCTTCTTTGCTGGCAAGCGGCGCTCCGAAGTGGACGAGGAACTCCAGTTCCACATCGAGCGGCAGATTGAAGCCAACGTGGCCGCGGGCATGTCGCCGGAGGAGGCGCGGCGATGTGCGGGAATTACTTTCGGCGGTAGGGAGCGCACGCGGGAACAGTGCCGCGAACAAAGGCCGTCGTGGACGCTGGAGTTGGTGCTTCGCGATCTGCGCTTTGCGCTGCGCGGACTGGTGCGGAGTCCGGGCCTGACAGCGGCGGCGGTCTTAACGCTGGCGCTCGCCATCGGTGCCAACGCTACCATCTTCAGCATGCTGAACCAGGCCCTCCTGCGCACGCTGCCGGTGCGCGACCCGCAGCAGCTTGTGGTGTTGAGCTTTGCCGGAAACGTGGACGGCCACAGGCACTCGGAGGGCGGCAGCACGGCGGGGCATATCCACGAGTTTTCCTATCCCATGTACAAGGATCTGCGCGACCGCAACTCAGTGTTGAGCGGGCTGATTGCGGAAGCGCCGACGTGGGTTGGAGTCACTTGGAACAATCACGCGGAAGCGGTTCCAGCAGAGATGGTGAGCGGAAATTACTTTGAGACCCTCGGCGTGCGGCCAGCGATGGGCCGAGTGTTCGGGACGAGCGATGAGACAGCCGAAGGCGCCAATCCGGTTGCCGTTCTCAGCTTCGATTACTGGAAGACGCACCTGGCGGAAGCGCCGGTGGTGGGACAGACCCTGCAGGTAAACGGGACGCCGTTCACGATTGTCGGAGTGGCGGCGCCGGGCTTCCGCAGCATGGTGTGGGGACATACGCCGGTCGTGTACGTCCCGCTGACCATGCAGCGCGTTATCGAGCCTGAATGGAATTACCTGAGCGACCGGCGCTCGTACTGGATCGACCTGGTGGGGCGGCTGCGCCCGGGCGTGACACCGGCGCAGGCTTCGCAGCCGCTGAATGCGCTGTTCCGCTCGCTGCGCGAGGAGGAGTTCACCAACCTTCACGATCAATCTGCCAAGGCACGACGGGATTTTGTGGATGTCTCGCGCCTGAACCTCGAAGCCGGTGCGCAGGGATTCTCGCCCATGCGGGCCGACCTGCGCACCCCGTTGATCATCATCATGGGCATGGTGCTGCTGGTCATCGCCATGGCCGTAGTGAACGTGGCCAGCCTGCTGCTGGTGCGCGCGGCCAACCGCATGCGCGAGTTCAGCGTGCGCTACGCCCTGGGCGCACGCAGCGGGCAGATTCTGCGCCAACTCCTGTGTGAAGGATTGCTGCTCGGCGCGGCCGGCGCGGCGCTGGGCCTGGCGACTGCGCCCGAGGCGCTGCATCTGCTGATCCGGTGGATGCAGGGAAATTCAAACGATACCCCGGCTTTTTCAGCATTACTTGACTGGCGCGTCTTCGCATTTACGCTGGCCGCCGCACTACTGGGCAGTCTCATCTTCAGCCTGGCGCCAGCTGTGCAGTTCTGGAACCCGCGGCTGGCAGACGCGCTCAAGCAGCAAACCGGAACGGGCCTCGGCGGTTCGCTGCGCTTCCGGCGCACGTGCGTGGCGCTGCAGATCGGCTTCAGCCTGTTGCTCATGGTGGGCGCGGGCATGTTCGTGCGCACCATCCAGAACCTGCGTGCGGTGAACCCGGGATTTGCAACCGATCACCTGCTGACGTTCAACCTGGATCCCGCGCTGGCGGGCTATCCGGCGGCAGGCATAGCCCCAGTGGAACAGCGTGCGCTGGACGCCATTGCGGCGCTGCCCGGAGTGCGCGCGGTGGGCGCCACGGACGATGCCGATCTCGCCGGCGACAACGTCAACGGCGAAGTAAACGTGAGCGGCTACTCGCCCAGTCCGGACGAGGAGTTCGATGTGGAACTCCCGTGGGTCAGCAACGGCTATCTTCAAACGCTGGGCATCCCGTTGGTGGCCGGCCGGTACTTCAACGCGTCGGACACGGCGACATCGATGCACGTCGCGGTGGTCAACGTGAGCTTTGCCAAGCACTTCTTCACCAGTCCGCAGGCGGCCCTGGGCCATCATGTTGCCCGCCCACTTCGTCCCGCGACGGATGCGGTGATTGTTGGCGTGGTGTCCGACGTGAAACACACCACGGTCCGCGATCCAACTGTGCCCACGAGCTACGTGCTGTTTACGCAAGCTGAGAACTCGAGGGGACTCTGGTTCTACGTCCGCACCTGGCAGTCGCCGGACACAGCGACGAGCAGCATCCGCGCGGCCCTCGCCAACATTGATTCCAAGCTGATCGTGGGCAACGGGGCCACCATGAACGACGAGATCGACTCGAGCATCCAGGCCGAACGCACGGGAGCGATGCTGGCCGCGGTCTTCGGCCTGCTGGCAGCGCTTTTGGCGGGCATCGGGCTGTACGGAATCCTGGCGTACTCAACCGCGCAGCGCACACGGGAAATTGGCATCCGCATGGCGCTGGGCGCGCAACGCGGAACGGTGGTGAGGCTCATCCTGCGCGAGACGCTGGTGCTGGCCGGCTGCGCGGTGGCGGCTACCATCCCCATTGCTCTGGCTGGCGCGCGGGCGGTCCGCAGCCAGTTGTTCGGCGTGTCCATCGCCGATCCGCTTGTCTATGGAGCGGGCATTCTGGCCATTTCCCTGGTGGCTGCGCTGGCCGGATTCATTCCGGCGCGCCGGGCCGCCGGCGTCGATCCGGCCCGTGCGCTGCGCTCGGAGTAGGCGGGCCCTCCCCCTCTGCTATCCTGAGGGGTTTACCTGCGCGTTTCGCGGGCTTTCAAGCCGCGGATTGCGCCGCATTGGCGGAGGCAGCCCATGCCCGAACATCGCGGGCGAAAACATCATCAGGATCGCGTGGCCGAGACGCTACGGGACGAGATCGGCGCCATGATCGAGGGCGAGCTCTCCGATCCCAGTATCGCGTTTTGCCACGTCAGCGAGGTGGTGTTGAACCCTGGAGGCAAATCCGCGCGCGTATACGTCGCGCTGGACAACGCCATCCCCGACATCGAGCAGGCTGAGGCCGACACGGTGGCCGGATTGGAAGCCGCCAAAGGCTACATCCGATTTGAATTGAAAGAGCGGATGGGCGTGCGCCACGTGCCCGAGCTCGCATTCATCGCCGACCGTTCGGGCCGCTTTCAGGCTCGGATCGTCGAGCTCATGGAGCGCTCGCGCAAACGCCAGAAAAGGGCGGCGGAGTAGCGGGATGGACGCAATGGACACCAATCCGGCGGCGGACGGCGGCAGCGGATTTTCTGATCCGCGCCCGCCTCGGGCAGTCGCAGGCGACACGGCCACGCTGGGTTGGGTCCCGGCGAATCCGCCCGCGGCTATCCTCGAACTTCTCCGCCGCGGCGAACGCTTCCTGGTCTGCTCTCACTCGCGGCCCGACGGAGACGCCGTCGGTTCCATGCTGGCCATGGGTATGCTCCTCAACCAGTTGGGAAAGCGCGCCGACCTGGCCACCGCCGACCGCATTCCCAGCATCTACCGCTCCCTGCCCGGAGCCGAAGATATCCGATCCATGATGCGCGTGCACGGGTCTTACGATGCCGCTATTCTCCTGGAATGCGATGGGCTGGAGCGGACGCGGCTGCGCGGACTGGAACAGTATCAGCTCGTCAACATCGACCATCACCTCACCGGGCAGCCATATGCTCACCTGAACTGGATCGATCGCGACGCGGCCAGCGTCGGCGAACTGGTGTACCGTCTGATCGGGGTCGCCGGTGCGCGTCTCACTCCGGAAATTGCCCAGTGCCTTTACACCACCATCCTCACAGACACGGGCGGCTTCTGTTATGGTGCCACGCGCGCGTCCACCTTCGCGCTGGCGGAGGAATTGACCCGCGCCGGCGCCGATCCCGTCCGCATCGCGCAGGAGATCTATTTCTCCGCTGCAATGTCCAAAATGCTGCTGCTCGGAGCCGCACTCGGAAACTTGAAGCGCGAGGGGCGGATCGCGTGGCTCTCCGTTTCTCACCAGGACATGGTGCGTACCTGTGCCGCGGAAGAGGACTGCGAAGGAATTGTGAACTACGCCATCTCCATTCTCGGTGTCGAAGTGGCCGCGTTTCTGCGCGAGCTCCCAGAAGGCCGCATCCGCGGCAGCCTGCGCAGCAAGGGGCGCGTCGACGTGGCCGGCCTGGCGGTGCGACTGGGCGGCGGTGGACACGAAAGCGCCGCCGGCGTCACCCTCGACGGCCCCCTGGGGCGGGCAATCGACGAGATCCTCGCCCAGTTGCGACCCGCCGTCGAAGGACTCATCTCCCGGCCGTCCTCCACCAACGGAAGAGCCTCCGATCCTCGCGGGTAAATAACGCACCCTCCCGAATCTGTTAGCCTTGTCCCTGTCGCAACGCTGCGGTTGCTCCGCGCGCCCAGTCTGCAGACCTGCCGGGCAGCTGAGCATCGTTTTCGCGGCCATCGCCCTTGCCACGAGCTCCGTCTGGCAATCGCCGGCCGGGCCGGCTGGAGAAGCTCTCGAAGTGGAAACAATCCTGGAACCGTCCGCTCCGGATCCCGCTGAATTCCGGCGCAAGCGCCTGCCTCGCTGGTCTACCGTCTGCGAGGCGGCGGTTTTCACGCTCTTTGCCGCCTTCTTCATTACCTACGGAGTGACCCCGGCCCTCGGCGGCGACGGGCTGGGGCTGGTGGGCGCCGACGAACCCCGATATGCGCAGATTGCGCACGAAATGCTTAACCGCTTCGACCTCGACCACACACTCAAAGGCAAGCTCGGCGCATGCGTTACGCCCTTTCTTTACGGCCGTCCATGGCTGGAGAAGCCCGCTCTTTACTATTGGCGCGCCATGTTCGTGTTTCAGGAGTTCGGCGTACACGATTGGAGCGCGCGGCTGCCCTCGGCCAGCTTCGCGTTCATCATGGTGGCGCTCATTTATCTGCACATGCGCCGGTTCCGGCGAGGGGGCCACCTGGACGCCGCCCTCATCACAGTGGCCTGCGCCGGCGTCATCGGCTTCTCCCGCGGCGCCTCCACTGATATGCAGATGGCCGCGCCGCTCTGTATCGGGCTTCTCGGCTGGTACGCCTGGTACGAAACCAATTCCAAATTCTGGCTCTTCGACATCTACTTCTTCACCGGCGTGGCCACCCTGGCCAAAGGCCCGGTAGCGCCCTTCCTGGCCATCATGATCGTGGCGTCGTTCGCCGCCCTGCGCAAGGAGTGGTCCATCATTCGACGATCCTTCTGGTGGCCCGGCGTCCTCCTTTACTTCGCCATCGTGCTGCCCTGGTTCATCGCGGTACAGCACCAGAACCCCACCTTCTTCCGCGAATTCTTCGTCCAGCACAACCTGGAGCGCTTTACCACTAACCGCTACCAGCACGAGCAGCCCTTCTGGTACTACGGCGCGGTCGTTCTGCTGGCCGTCATGCCCTGGACCGTGGTCGCGCTCCGCGCGCTCTGGGACGGCATCCAGACCTCGGTCGCGGAGTGGCGCCTGCGCCACTCCAGGAACGGCTCGACCAAGGTGAACCGCCCCGGCGACGCCTTTCCCGAGTTTCTTGTACTGTGGGCGTTCATCCCCATCGTCTTCTTCTCCTTCTCTCAGTCCAAACTGCCGGGCTACGCCCTGCCCGCCATACCTCCCATCACCATCCTCACCGGCGATTACCTGTTCCGCCGCCGCGTCACAGGACTTAACCGGATGGAGCTCGGCGGCCATGCCCTGCTCTGCGGCATCGTGACGGTCTTTGCCCTCTTACTGCCGTGGTTTGTGGTGCACGGCGTGCACCTGCCTCCGCTTCAGCCGCTCGGCGTTTCGCTCGTGGCCGCCGCCGGCGCCTCCCTGCTCTTCGTCATCGTGGTCAAGGGCTTCGGCGTGGCCCGCCTGCGCCTGGTCACCTCCATGGGGCTGGTGGTGCGCATGCTCTTTATTTACGGGGTGGGACCCGTGTTCGGGATTCCCGCAGTCCCCGGCACAAAAAAGGTGATCCACCTCCTCGACCGGTCTTATTCAGCGCGACCGCTGGCCGAGCGATTGGCCGGCATCGCTCCCCCCACCGAGACCGTGGCCGTCTTTCGTGTGCGCCGAGACATGGAATATGGCTTGTCGTTTTACCGCAACCGCGAGGTGGTCAACTACGAGGAGACGGGTGTCCCAGACGATCAGCACCTCCTGGTGGCCCGCGTGACCGGCCGCAGTGGCGTGGACCTGCACACCCCCGCGGCCCTGGAAGAATATCTGGAAGGAAGACATTATGAGCAGCTCTTCAGTTGGCCGGAACAAGGGCTTGAAATCTACCTTGTCGGGGCCCGGTAAGTTGGGCCGGGTCAGGGTTTATCCGGTTCCGGTTCGCCTGATTAAGGTTGCAGGACCCCGGCAGTCGTGGCACAGTTACCCAATGAGTACTGCCGCTTTGGCAACGTGAAGGCAGAGACATGACCTCGGGCGTTTCCCTTGAGATTCTCGATCTGCGGCACTTCAGCGCAACCATGCTGCGGCCCCTGCTGGATGCGGAAGCAGCGGTGTGGCGGGAGCGTCTCCACTGGGATTACAGCGCCAGCTCGCGACTGCTCATGCAGTACCTCGACAGCCATATGCTTCCCGGCTACGCCGCCGTCGATGCCGGGCGCGTTACCGGATACGCATTCTGCGTCTACGAAGACAGCAAGGCAGTGATTGGCGATGTTTTCGCCTTGGGCGCGCTCGGGTCCAACGGCGCCCCAAATGGGCACACTGCCCTCGGCGGTCCTTCGCAAAACCCCGGTGAAATCGAATCCACGCTCTTGCGGCATCTCTTTGAAACCCTGCAGAACTCGCCCCAGGTGGACCGAATCGAGTCGCAGCTTCTTCTTCACCCCGCCGGTACCCACGCCGGCACCTTTCGCGGCGCCGGCTTCAGCCTCTATCGCCGGCTGTTCATGGTGCAGCCCCTGGACATTGTCCGCGGACAGACACCCCTCCGGCTTCCCCGCGAATTGGAGCTGCGCGCTTGGCGCGAAGAGGACTTGGCCGCGGCCGGCCGACTCATATCCGAAGCCTATTCCGATCATCCCGACAGCCTGATCAATGACCAGTACCGTTCCGAGCAGGGCTCCATGCGGTTTCTGCATAACATCGTGCGCTACTCCGGCTGCGGAGCCTTCTCGCCGCAGGTTTCGCACGTCCTCTTCGAGCGAGGCACCCGGGAGATGGCAGCCCTTGTGCTGGGCTCGCGGGTAAGCGGACAGAGCGGGCACATCACCCAGCTCTGCGTGCGCCCGCTTTATCGTCGCCACGGTCTGGGACGAATGCTCCTCGGCGTAGCCGCGGCGGAGTTCTGGCGGCAGGGCGTAAGCGAAATCTCGCTCACCGTCACTGAGGCTAACGCCAGGGCGATCGAGCTGTATCGGAGTGAGGGTTACGTCTGCCGCCACATGTTCGATGCGGCGGTCTGGCGCCGGGAACAGTAAGCGCAGCTCCTATCGCGCGATCAGGAACATCGCCCAGCTCAGAACAATGGCTGAGCCCGCGAACAGTACGAAGCAGTAAATACCGTAATGAATCATCCGCCGGGGAGTCTCGCGCATGGTGATGCCGAAAACGGTGGACGCGCACAGCGCGAACAGAAGCACAGCGGTGAAGTGAGAGGGATGCATCAGCCCTGCTTCCTCCCCGTGCGCAGGTTGTGAGCGTCAATCGCTGACATGACGTTCAGCAGTCCCGCCACCACAATGAATGCCCGGCCGTAATCGGCCGTGGTCACCTGCACCTGGTCCGCCCCCAGGCCCAGCGCCCGGCTCACAAAGTAGAGCAGCCCGTTGCCCAGGTCCCCCACCAGGCCCAAAAGGTCAAGGATGTCGCCGGCGTTCGTATACAGCTTGCCCTTCATGGCCAGCCCAAGGATGAACATGGACAGGATGGAGGCGGCCAGCAGCGCGCCGCGGCCCCATTTGCGCAGAAGAAAATGACCCGCGCCCGGCACCAGCCAGCCCGCGATCAGCGGCAGGTAGACGAAGCCCTGGTCCTTTGCTGCGCCGCGTCCGCTGGCGGCAATCCTGTTCGGCGGTGTGCCCATTCCTCTTCGACTATATCGCACCACGCTCCGGTTTACGGCCTCCGCAGTCCCTTCTTCCGCCATGGTCAACCGGGAATCTGCACCTTACCCCGCGCCCCCACCATGCAATCTGTCCAGCGCGAGCGGCACAAGCAGTAGAAGCAGCGCGATTCCTATCCGGATGAGGGCGTTGGGAATCAATCGGGCAGCCAGCGGAGTCGCGGCAACCAGAATGGCAAGCGCCACGCAAACCAGCGCCGGCGCAAGACCAATTAGCAGCCGCCAGTCCGGCAACATCAGATGCGTCGTTGTCTTCACCAGGCCGGCCCGTTCCAGCATCACAAACAGGTACATGTCCTCCGCCGCCAGCTCGTCCAGCGCCCCGTCCCACTCCGCCTTCTTCCCGGCCTCCAAGTCGCGATCGTAGACAGCGCGCGCCAGCCGCGCGATCCGGTCCTCGTACTCCTTATCGTCATAGTCGTGCTCGAACGTACGCGCCAATTCCATCGCCCTGAAACTTGCCTCGGACTCCGCGAAGCCGAGCATGCTCATCTCGACCTCATTCAGCGGCGCACCCTCGCGCTTCGCCTCCTCAGCAATGCGATTCACCAGGAACTGCTTCGCCTCGAGCGTAGACATGCTCATTGACTGTCCTAGATCCTCACCAGTTCCCTCTGCATCTTCCCCGTCACCCACGCCTTCCCCGGCGCCGTCATCATGTCGATCTCGCTGCGCACCCCGAACTCCGGCAGATAGATTCCCGGCTCGACCGAGCAGCATGTGTTGGCCAGCAGCAGCCGCTCGTCGTGCGTCTCCAGGTTGTCCAGGTGCGCGCCCGGACCGTGAATCTCCACAGCGATATTGTGCCCGGTGCGATGGGTGAAGTAATCGCCGAACCCGGCCGCGCGAATCACACCGCGCGCGGCATCGTCGGCCTCGTAGCCGCGGATCGGCCGCCCCGCCGCAAACGCCTGTTGCACTGCCCCAATCGCCGCATCGCGCGCGTTGCGCACGATCTCAAAGACACGCTGCTCGTGTTCGCTCGGCTCCCGGCCCACCACCCCCGTCCAGGTGATGTCGTAAAAGATGCTGTCCGGCTTGTCCAGCTTGCCCCAGATATCGATGAGCACAAAATCGCCCTGCCGGATCTGGGCGCAGTTGTCCTTCGCCGGTTCGTAGTGCGAGTCCGAGCAATGTTCGTTCACGCTCACGTTGGGCCCGTTCTCCCACACCAGTCCCTCGTTGCGCATGGCCACCGTGAACCACTCCACCATGTCGAATTCCGTCAGCCCCGCCGGCGTCCCATTGGCCGGGCGAAGCGCGCGGCCCATCTTGCGCCACGCCTCCTCCAGGATCGCGTCGATGGCCTTCTGCGCCGCCCCGTGGCTCGCCCGCTGCTCCTCCGTCAGCACCGCCTCGAACTGGCTCACCAGGTCGGCGGAAGAAACAATCTGCTTGCCCAAAGAGCGCAAAAACTCCACCGTCCCCGCATCCACCATGGAGACGTACATGATCGCGTTGTTGGGCGAGTACTGCATGGCGATCCGCCGCGCGTCCTTCAGCATCGCGTCCAGGCCCGCGGCCAGCTCCTGCCAGCTCGAGTACATCCCCTTGGTTCCCGGCAGAGAATCCAGCCGCCCCTGCTCGATGCGATGCACCAGCTTCCGCGGCTCGCCGCTCGCGGGAACGTAATAGTAGTAGCGGCGCGTGATGTGCGCCTTCGGGTCAAGCCCCAGGATGCGCTCGCCAATGGGATCGCGGTGATGGTGGTCGTAAAATAGCCAGCCGTCAGCCCCGGCCTCGCGCAGCGCGGTCTGCATCGCTTCCAGGTTCATGCGGACATGATACCCCGCAAGCACCATGGCCGTTCTCAGCGCCCCTAAGAAACGGCTATTGTGACCTTGCCCCGCGCATGACAACCTTCGACATGGCGTATGGCGTCGGGAACCTCCGCCAGGCTGTAGGTCTTGTCCAGCACCGGCGTAACTGTGCCGGATTCGAGCAACTCGCCCAGCGCGGTCAGGTCGGTTGGATTGACTTTCGCCAGGACCCCCAGCAGTCTTTGCCTGCTGAAAAGGGATGCTATGGGCCTCTGAAGCATGGGGCGCAACAGATCCAGAGATCGCTTCTCCGGGCCGCCGCCTCCGCAGGCAACAAAGGCTCCCGCCGGTACCAGGGCTCGCCGGATAGCGGTGAGCGAATGGTTTCCCACCAGGTCGAAGATCATGTCGTAACGACGTGTGCCGGTGGTGAAGTCCTCCTTGGTATAGTCGATCACGCGATCGGCGCCGAGCGAGCGAACCATCTCCAGGTTCCGGGTGCTGCATACGCCGGTCACATCCGCGCCAAAACTCCTGGCTATCTGCACCGCGAACGTGCCCACGCCGCCGGCGGCGCCGTTGACAAGTACGGTTTGGCCCGGACGTAGCCGCCCGCAATCACGCAGACCCTGCAATGCGGTGAGGCCCGCGATGGGTACAGAAGCGGCGTGCAGGAACGGGACGCCTTCAGGCTTCACCGCAAGCTGCAATTCATTGCCGCAGGCGTATTCGGCGAATGCTCCCTGGCAGGTTCCGAAGACGGCGTCTCCGCGCTTGAATTGCGTCACCTTTCCGCCCACAGTCTCAACCACTCCGGACACATCGGCGCCGAGGCGGGGGGATTTTGGCTTGCCGATGCCGGTGAACAGCCGGATAAACACCGGAAGGCCGCGCAGAAAGG
>VFSW01006653.1_pt1 | contig 16958 bp, 16 predicted proteins | sample 5358111 | NCBI WGS metagenome assembly VFSW01 (sample SAMN11554181, study PRJNA540505) | mine drainage metagenome | isolation source: sediment from site ElyBrook_90M | place: USA: Ely Copper Mine, Vershire, VT | collected 2017
CCCGGAAGTCCGCGAACGGCAGATCAAGCGGATTATGCGGGAAACCCGGCGGGTACATGATCCGGAGAAGATGGTTGACAGATATATCGAGGCGTATGAAACGCTGAGCGGCGGGCTACAGTTCAAGGCAGTAGAAAGAACACCGGAGCCCGCCCACTATCTCGATGAACGAGCCCGCGGGGATTGGCTCCAATTTGCGTTCGGCTGGAACGCCGTCGGGCACGCTTGAGGAAGCTCTTATTTTGGACGGATGGAGTATCAAGAAGCCTTCTGTGTCAATGAAGAGGCGCCCACCGGATCAGGATAATCCGGTGTGGATAGGGATGATAGAATCGGTAAGGAGGAGGAAGGTACGGTTATGACCTATTCATTTATATGTCCTGCCCCCTGTAATCGAGAGATCAAGGTTGATGCAAATGATAACCTCGACGCCGTCGAAAAGATCATCATGGCGGGGGCCATCTGCTGTCGCAATACCGACAATCGGTGCAGTTGTAAGCAAGCTCATATCGACATGTCCCCGATACCGGAAGAGCAGTTGCGGCAAATCGTGAGCTTATGCATGCGGGAAGAATGCGATGCATCCCTTGGGAGCTGACGATGCGGTGACCTTGTAATCAAAACCGTAGGGGTACATTTTTCGATGAAAGACCTGCATTTTTCTGCCGGCGACAATCAGTCACGGCAAGGAAAATCTCGGGATCTGTCGCCCGGATTGCTGGTCGCCTATGGTTCTCAAGACATCACCCAGGAGGGGATGGGGATAGGGGGCATTGCCCTGAAAACAAGGCGGTTTACCTGCTTCCCGTCCACGTGTGTGACGGAATACCGGACCCCCTCCGACATTATCAAGACGTTCCCCCTGGATTCACGGCTCACCCTTTATTGGGGCAGCCATCCTTCTCCGCTTCTTTCCCGGGTCAGCGAGAAAATCGTCGATGTTTACATGCGGCATCCTTCGATGCAAAAAACAGTCCTTGCCGGGAGCCATAATGTGCAACGACTCTTTCCCTTTCGCTTTCGCAGGGAATTATTCCCTCCTTTGGCGAACGCCCTCTTTTCATATGTTATTAGAGGATTGTCCATTACCGTCACCTGCTGCATTTCCCTGGCCGAGGGAAGGACCGGCAAAGTGTATCTTCTCAACGAATTGGGAGCGGATTTCTTCACCGGCTCCCTTCGGGATGGGGCTGTTGCCCCTCCTCCCTCCGGTTGGGAGCAGCTCCCGTTTCCGGCTCCCACACCGGCGCTCTACGATGGAATAAACGGGCTGACATTCCGCATCAGCCAGTGCAAAACGGAAGCTGCAACGTCGCCGGCGATATTCTGGGGCCGCGAAAGATCATCCTCTCTGTGCTGGGCAGGATTTGCCATAGAGATTGACGTGACTCATGGCCGGGGGGACGAAACGTCGCTTCAGTACACGGTGGAATTTGCCAAAAGGAAAGACTCATGAACCCCTCTGTTGTGCTCGTCTATCCCTATTTCCGCACCCACGCACCGATGGAACTTCTTTTCCAGCCGTTGGGCATCGCCTATCTTGCCAGCCAGCTCCAATCGCTCGGTCTTTTCGTAACTGCTTGCGATTGCACCTTTCTGACCTTTGAACAGGCAGTAGAAAAGATAGCCGACCGGCAACCCGCGATCCTTGGCATACATATCATGATAACCCTGAGCGCCCATGCCATTCGCCTGGCGAAGGTCCTCAGGAATGCCCTGCCGGATACGCTTTTCATCTGCGGCGGGCCGCTTCCCACGCTCTATCCGGAACGATTCACCCCTTATTTCGATGTCATCTTCCGTGGAGAAAGCGATGTCACCTTCCCGAACTTCTGTCGCGATTATCTGGACTCAACGGATAGAGAGCATTTTGACAGCGCTCTTGACCTGTCTACCTATCCCGGCATTTATGTGAAAAAGGGAAAAGGCGTTCAGGCAAGAGAACCCCTTCATCATGACCGGGCGGTCCTTGACAGGCTTCCCATTCCCGATCGATCCTGGGGAGAACACGAACGATACCATCGGTTCTGGCTCGATAAACAGGGTTGCAAACCGGCAACGATCCTCCTGACCCGCGGTTGTCCCTTTCAGTGTGACTTCTGTTCCAAACCCGTATTCGGTTCGCACTTCCGAACACGGTCGCTGGACAAAATACTCGATGAGATCGAAGACATCATCAAGTATGGATACGATCAGCTCTGGATAGCTGACGATTGTTTCACGATGGACAGAGATTTTCTTGTACAGTTTTGCCGGCGTCTGATGCAGCGACAAGGAGGCGTTACCTGGACGTGTCTGGCGCGGGCCGACATGCTGACGGACAGGACAATCCAACTCATGCGGCAGGCCGGATGCGTGAAGATCTATCTGGGTTTGGAATCGGGAGATGATGAGACACTGCGGCTGATGAACAAAAAAACCACTGTGGGATCCGGGGTTCAGGCAGTTTACCGTCTGCAGAGGGAAGGCATCAAGTGCGGCGCCTTTTTCATCGTGGGATATCCCGGTGAGACAATCGATTCGATTGAAAAAACCTTTGATCTTGCCCTTTCCCTGCCCCTGCAGGAAATATCCTTCAACGTTCCCTTCCCCTTGCCCGGATCCGCCCTGCATACACGGGTAAGCGGATTAGACGCAAACAGCGACTGGGATGAGGAAAATGAGATTAAATTTGTTTTTCACAGTGAATTCGATCAATTTTGGCTGAAGGAACGGATCGCAGCCACTATGCACTCCTTTACTGCCGCCAAGGGTAGCAGCGCTCTTTGACGGCCTCATGAAAAACCCCGCAGGCAAAGATTCCGCTTAGCATCCAGGGGATCGGACCCCAAAAATACCCGAGAAACTTGAGAAGCGGATTGATCGTCTTCTCGGAGATCTCATTGTATCCGTATTGGGCGAGCCGGCGCTGAGCCCCAACCTGGCTCAGGCCGGCCGGTGACAATCCCAGCTTCGCCTGTAATTCCTGTACCGAGAGGGATTTGAGGTCTCTCTCTGCAGCGGAATTGCCGGCTGTTGTTTGCATCACGACGAACGTTCAATCAGTCGATTTTTTCCATCCAACCCACCCCGGCGTTCCGTCCTTGCCTCTCAAGCGCAAGACTTCATTTCCCCGCTTCACCGTTGTAGCAAGTATGAATGTCTCACCGCGATCCGTTACCAGCGAGCCGGTCACCGTAACCTTATCGCCTCTTTTAAAATATTTCCCCTGCTCAGAGCCTACAATGTAGAAGGCAGGGCCCAGGTAAACCGGCAGTATCTCTTTTCTGGCAACAAAGACAGTCAATCGGATGTCCATGCCGAATCCCGGTTCCGGGACGTGGTCTACCTTTATTACTTCTCCCGAAATGGTTTTCATCGTTTTCGAGTCAAAGAGTTTTGTGTAGGGATCTTTTCTCACTGGACCAGAAAGCAGCGGGTAACCGGAATAACCACTATAACCATAGCCATAACCGTAGCTTAGTGTTCCCCGATGCATATACCCGGGGATACCGTACTGCTTGAAGATGTCTTCCCCCCAGCGGATATCCGTCATGTCCGGCAACTTGCCCTTGTCAAAAGAAGGCGCCTTTGCCATCTGCTCCTTCGATCTATTGAGGAAGAATATCCCTTCCGAGGGATCCGCCGCAAGGGCTTCCCAAGGGACGGGAAAGAGCTTGTCACCGATGCCCAAAAAACCACCGGATTCAAGGACAGCGTACACAATTCTTCCCGTATCGATATCGATGACCAAATTCTCGATCTTTCCCAACGTCTCCCCTTTTCCATTAATCACCTGGGAACCGATGATTTTTTCCACCGTAAACGCATTAATTGGCTGACTTTCTGCCGTCTTGCCGGCGGCGATGTCTCCCGCCCTCGACACTATGTACTCTTGAGTAAAGCCAGTGGTCCCGAGAAATAGGCCGATCATGGCTAACAGATTGACTGCCAGATGCTTTTTCATTTTGTATCCTCCTTTTTCATTTTTTTCGATTCTCTCGCTGTCGTTTACAATACGGAAAACAGGTCCGCGAGGAAATGATGATTGATTGTATGTTTATCGAGAGGGAAAACCTGCGATAGACTTTTCCCCGCAACGGTAAATTCGTCCTGCCAGCAATTTACCATTTTATCCCCATTGTCTCTTTCTGGTAAACGCCCAATAATATCCTCAAAATGAGCAGGGTGGTCAACGGGAACAGGACGCCCTCGCGGTTACCGTTCCTTTTCCCCATGGAGCAAATCAGATTTGGGCTGAGAGGGAATACCCCCGCTGGAATAAAAAAAACTCTGTTTAGCGAAAGAAAAACGCGAATCCCGATCAGGGAAAGAGGAAGGAGGTGAAATTTCTCCAAAGAACCGCAGGTAGTCAGTCAGGCACGCAACATAAAATTAAAATTGGTATAGAATCCGATTCGGGTTCAACCGTTCACTGAGGAGGTATGAATATGAAGTCGATTTACAAAGTTTTTCTGCCAGTCGTGGCCGTAGCCTTAGCCTTTGCTTTCGCCGCCGCCACCGCCAGCGCCCAGCCCTCTGCGGCAGTCAAGGACGACCAGATGCAATTGAAGGCGGACAAGGCCGCGTTGCAGCGTCAGATAAAGCGATTGGAGGCCGACGAGGCGAGGCTTAAAGCTGACAAAGCCGAAGGCAAAATGTCGGCTATGTCCATGGATGCGTACAAGGTTTACATGGGCAAGAAGGCTATCAAGGGTGAAAAGAAGGACATCATCAACGACAAAGCGTTCTCCCTTCAAATGAAGGCGGACAAGGCCGCGTTGCAGCGCCAGATAAAACGATTGGACGCCCTTGAGGCGAGGCAGAAAGCCGACAAGGCAGAGGGAAAAATGGTTGCGGAGTCCAAGGACGCGGAAAAGGTTTACAAGGACAAGCAGGCTGTCAAGGGCGAAAAGAAGGACATCGCCACCGACAAGGCGGATCTGAAAGCCGACCAGAAGAAATAGCCGAAACGGCATCCCGACAATCGCACAAACCCCGCCCCCGGGCGGGGTTTGTCATTTCGGGAGTCGAGCCCGCAGCACGCCTCTCAGCGGTCGTGGTTCCCGACGCGAGCCGGGTTTCGGGCGAGGTGACTTTGCCGAGACGAATGGCGTGATGAGAACGGCGTAGTGCCTCCCGATAGGGCCACCGAAGCCGTACTGCCGGAAGAAATGGCGTTCATAAATCGGGGTAAAGATTTTCCGGTTAGGGCGCCACCCCCGTATGGCACTCGTAGCAAGGCGTCTCCTTCCATGTGGTGCCGATGTCTGTGGGGTGGGTAAAGGTCAGACCCTCAGGTTCGGAGGAAAACACGATTCTGCCCGGCTCGCCCTGGGACATGAGAGCGTGACATGCTCGGCAATTGCGTGTTATCAATTCACCGTCGGACGTTTTATGGTTTCCGTCGTGGCAGCGAAAGCACCCGGGGAAAAGCTGATGGCCGATATTATCCTGGTGCGTGCTCCACCGGACTTTCATGTCCGGAAATATGTTTTGTTGGAAGATTCGTTGAACATCCGCTGCGGCAGCCGCAATAGGCTTTGCCCGCATCTTGGCTATGTCTGGGAACTTCTCCCGATAGAACTCGTTCATTCCTTTTTCTATGGTCTCTACTCCTGAGGATTGACTCCCATACTCACCGGCCAGAAGGTTCACGGCCGTCTTTTTGACAAAGGGGAGAGACGCATCGATATTGCCGCCGGCAAGGGACCGATTTACCGCATCGCTCGGTGAGCGGAAGATGTGAGTGGGGCGGTTGTGGCAATCGATGCAATCCATCGTGCGGACTTCCCCCCCGACTATTTGCGATTCCGTCAAAGTCTTGCCGCCGGTGGAGAACTCCTTGACTTTGCCTGTCTTACTGTAGGTCACCCTGACCCACGGGATAACCTGGCGCGCCTGATCCGTTGCCAAAAACTGCACCTTGTTGTCAATGTGCCAGTGAATGCCTTCCGTCCGGCTCGTCTCCGGCGTGCCGCCGCCCGTCTTCAACAGCAAGTTGATCTCCCAGCGTGTGTTTTTTTCGTCGGGCAGAAAATGGATCTCCTTCCTTTGCTGGCTGCCAAAAAAGGCCCTGGGCCAATGACACTGCTCGCACGTTTCCCTGGCCGGCCGCAGGTTCGCAACGGGGGTCTGAATCGGTTTTTGATACGTATGAAAAATGACGGCAAATATCTGCGGCACGCCGGAAAGTTTGGATTTAATGAACCAACCGGCCCCTGGTCCGATATGGCATTCCACGCAGGCAACGCGGGCATGGGGAGAATTATGGTATACGGTATATTCGGGCTTCATAACGGTATGGCAAAGGGTCCCGCAAAAGGCCACCGATTCGGTATACTGGTATGCCTGGTAGCTGCTGAAGACAAATACAAAGAGCACCACCAGCGTTCCCGCTGCGAAAACCAGTGTAGCGTTCAGGTGGCGGGGATCATTCAGGTCAATGATGGGAAATCTGCGGATAGATCCCTTACCCTGTCGCCGCCAGTGGACCCATTCGAAAAACATGCCGAGAGGAACGATCAGAAGGCCCAAAAAGAACATCGTCGGCACTACTATGAAGATCAAAAGCCCGGCGTACGGCGCTCTCGCCGCATCCGTGAAGGTATGAAGAACGGCCAGGAAAAGAAAGACGATGAAAGAAAGGACCGCTATCGCCAACCCCGCAATGCTCAATCGGTTGTAAACCAGCCTGGGGAATCTCATGATGACCGCCCTCCCTGCCATCCGGGCGCGTAGGTATTCTGTTCATCCATAGTTCACCCCTCCTCTTCCGGGGTTCCATTCCAGTACTACCTTGATCTCGTCGGCTTCATGTCGCGTTAATACAGTTTGGAAATCCGTATAGGGACGATGATGGGAAATGAGGCGCGCCACATGATCTCCCCAGATAAGCCACGCGCGATGAAGATCGTCAACTGCCATTTGAAAGTGATCGCGGGAGGCATTGACGCTTCCCACCATGACCTGATTTCCGAGCACGAGCCTCCGGATCAGATCCGCGCCGTCGAGCCGGAGTGGACGGTCGCCGCCCGGGATCCCCGTGAGCACATAGACGCCGTTCTGCCCGAGTGCGTCGAGGAGGTTAAACTCCAGCGATGCCACACCGGTGGCCTCGAAAATGAGGTCCATCCGTCCCAATTCCTGCTCGACCCTGTCGGGGGGTATGCGCCTGCCGTCCGCGTACTTCCCCCCGATGTGATTGAGCCACTGCGGGCGGGCACTGGCCGCATCCACGACATCGATCCCGAAGACCTCTGCGCCGCGGAGGCGCAAGGCAAGGGCGGCGAGAAGTCCGATTGGCCCGAGGCCTGCCACCAGGCAGTGGCGCCCATACAGCCAGTAGGGCGTGGCTGCGGCGTCCGGCAGTCGGGCGGATTGGAGGCGGATCGACTCGTCAATGGCCTTCTCGGCTACGGAGAGCGGTTCCGTCAGCACGCCTACTGGTGCCAGGTCATCGGGAACACGGACGATATACTGCTCCTTGTCCACCGCGTATTCGGTCTGGTATCCGTCCATTCCCCAGATCCCCCGCTCGCGATATCTTCCCGTGAGGCACATGTCGGAGCGGTTCATCAGGCAAGGCAGGCATTCGCCGCATCCGCGCCTCACCGTGAACACGGCATAGTTCCCCGGTTTCACCCGGGTCACGGCCTTCCCGGTCTCGACGACCTGACCGAACATCTCATGACCGATGACAAGCTCTTTCTGACCTTGCGGGGCCAGTGCCCGCCCGCCTGATGCCTCTTCACGATCGGTGCCGCAGATGCCCACGCGAAGAATGCGCACCTTCACGTCATGGGGAGAAGTGACGACCGGTTCAGGAAGATCGATCAGCCTTATAGCAGATGTGCCGGGGGTAAGAGCGACTGCCTTCATTGATGAACCTCCTTGCGTTCCTGAATTGCCGGGCGGGAATGAAAACGGGGAATGATGAGGACGATCAAACCGGCGCCAACTCCCATTATTCCCATGATCGGAATTGCGACATACCCCCACAGATTCGCTGCCCATCCCCCGAGGACGGCCCCGATGACGCCGGACAGCGCGGTGACAGCGCTAAATATGCCCATCCTCTCTCCCTCGCTTTCCGGAGACAGGGAAGCAACCAGTGCCGTGCTGCTCACGCTGAGCAAAGACCACGCAAGAACGACGAATAAGAAGGACAGCATGGCGAGCCACCCTCGTCCGGGAAACGATGCGATTGCCAGGAGGGTCAACGCGGTAAAGGCTCCGATACGAAGGACGAGCGCGTCCCGAAGTATCGGCAGGGGCCCTCTCCTTCGAGACCACGTGCCGGCAGGCGCATACAGGATGAGTCCCAGCCCTGCGGCCAGGGCGTATCCTGTTGACGATAACCCCGGCAGAACTCCGTACACCTTCTGCATCAAAACCGGATAGAAGGAAAAGCACGCCGCGCTGCCGGAAAAACTCAACAGCCAGGCGATCAGAAATAGACCGAAGTCCGTCCGGAAAGGCATGAAGAGCATCCTTAGGCCCTGCATGCTCGGACTGTGGTAAAGGTGCTGGGGTGAGCCGACAGGCCACTCGGCATGGTGTGCGGGGGGTAAGAGAACCGGCCGGCGTTGTGGGAAAACACCTGACGCCTGGGATGTTCCGAGCATGGCAGGGATGATCGCAACGATTCCTATACCGCCGGCCAGCCAAAGACCGAATTCAGGCCTGCTCTGGCCGATCAGTCCTGCAAGCACCAGTCCTATGACCTGACCGCCGCCGTAAAAGGTCTGGAGCCAGCCGATTCGTGCGTCCCACTCCGCCTTCGGATGGCCCTCGACGATAAAGAGGTTTGCGACCGTGGAGGCAGAGGCCAAGCCTATGCCCGATAGGAGCGCCAGGCCAATCCGGCGGGAGAGAGACAAGGTGAACGGGAATACGGCTGCTCCGAGAGCGGACCCGAAAAGGCCTCCGATGAGTAACTGTTGGTGCAGACGAAAGCGGTCGGCAAGTCCGCCCCAGATCGGCGCGGTGAGGCCTCCCAGACTGAATGCCGCCATGACAAGACCTATTTCCGCGGCCCCGCCTGTCCGTCCGATAAGAAGGGGCAGCAGGATGGGAACCAGCCCGGCTGCGGAAAGCCCGAGCAATGCGTATGAAATATACCAACTCTCAATCCACTTCATGCCGCTTCCTGATGCCTTTCTTCTACTCGTCGGTCGTGCCCCATTTCCAGTTCAGGATTTCCGGCGGGTCTTCGCCGTATTTGTCGCAATGGGTCAGCCGGTGGGCTGTAGCTATTTCGTCATTAGATTAAAAGTTTACGTAACGTAAGGGCCAATAGGCAATGATGATTAACTGTACGGTTATTGGTAGGTAAAGCTTATCCTTGGAGTTTGGAAATCCGGCTGGAACTTCTCTCGTGCCTTTTGAGGTTTAGGCTGTCCACCTCCCTTCAAAATATCCCTCAATATGTTGAGGTTCCACCAAATACTGAGGGCAAACAAATCGTTTCGACCTTCTCTACGCTTCCCCCCCGTCAGTATAATCCCTCGCTATCAAAGGATGATTCCAGTCCTTGCCTTCCCCTCGGTTGTTGGCAGGTTATTTGCGAATATGTTTTCATGATCCGGGTCATCATCCGAATGAGGGTTCTTGCTGAGAAGAGGAATAAGCCGTCCAAGATGATCGCTTCCCTGATCGGCTGGAATCTAAAAGGACACTTGATGCCAGGGCGTTTCAAGGCACTTCGGGATGCTGGAGAAAGACGATGAAGCGATGGATGGGATTGCTGGTGTGTTTGTATCTTATGGCGGCGATGATGGTTCCGCCATCCTCGGCTGCAGACGAGCCAGTTATGGTGGTAGGTCGCACATACTATATTGAAGGGGATCTGTTCCGTTATGTTCCTGCGGAGAAGGACTGGGTGGCCGTGGTCAGGGATGCACCCTTTGGCACAGAGGATACACTCTTCTCGGGAAGCCGGGGGATGGCGGAGTTGATCGTCCCCAACGGGACCTGGATCAGGATTGGGAACAGCACACAGATCCAGTTTATCGCCCTTGACACAGACCTGGCCGAAATCGACGTTGCTTCGGGTGTGGCCCGGTTCTACAACAAAAGCTCCGACACAGTCATCAAGGTCACGTGTCCCTTCGGGTACGTCCTGGCCTATCCCGGCATGGCCTTCGATTTCTACGTGGGCGAGAACTCCGTCGAAGTGGTCGCGATAAAGGGGAAAGTGAGTTTCGTCCACTCGGCAACTGAGGCCAAATACGACGTGTCGGCAGGATCCCCGTCGATCCTCGCTGATCAGCAGCAAGTGTCGTCAGGCGGGGGAACCGTCGAACCTGATTGGAACCGGTGGAACACGGTCCGTGAAAACTTTTGGGCGGCGAAGGCCAGGGTGAGGGGACGGTCGGTTGAATATCTTCCGCCCAGTCTCCGAGACGATGCGTATGCCCTTGATGAGAACGGAAGCTGGGAGAGTGTCCCCTATGAGGGAACGTCACGCTGGTTCTGGCGGCCAAGAGTAGTTGTAGGCTGGTCGCCTTTCACCGTGGGTCGCTGGACCGACTGGTACGGGGACCAGACCTGGATCCCGGCAGAGCCCTTCGGTTACGTCACCCACCATTACGGCAACTGGATCTACGCGCGGAATTACTGGTACTGGGCGCCCCCTGTGGTGAGCGTGCGCTTCGGGCTTCCCCTCCTCGACATCGGCTTCTTCTGGTATCCTGGAAGGGTTTCATGGATTCACCGTGGCGCCTATGTAGGCTGGGTGCCTCTGGCGCCGCGCGAGACGTACTACAGCCACCGTTACTGGGGAGGGCCTCACGATGTGGTCGTAACGAACGTCAACATCGCGCAGATCAACATCAATGTCCGGAATTATGCCTATGTAAACCATGCCATCGTGGTTCCCCAGAACGATTTCTACCGGGTGAACAATTACAGGGATGTCCGGGTGAGAAACATTAACCGTACCGCCATCGTCAACAACTACCGTGCAGCGCCGGTCGTCAATAATACGGTGATCAACAATTACACGGCAAACAAGCAGCGCTATAACTACACCAACGCCAGGGTGAAAGAGAAGCCCCACAGTACCGTGATCAATCGAATCCAGCGTAATGAGACGATCATTCAGCAGGGCAGGAAAGAGAACGCTGCCGTGGTCCAGGAGCGAGTGAAGAGCATCCCCGAGGGGAGGCTCAACCGCGAGGGCCGGATCGAAGCACCCAAGGTCACGAACTATATCGTACCGGCCAGAGAGGTGAACCGGCCGAAATCGGAAATAAAGCTTCAGCAGAGGGAAATCAAAAGTCCCGGGGTGGCTGCCAAGCCTGGGAAGCAGCCCGAACAGCCCGCTGCCCGGCCTGAGCGCGTGGTGCCGGCAAAGCCGAGTAAGCAGGAGAGGCCCGGTCAGCCCGCAGGACCGGAACGGGTGGGTCCTGTAAAACCGGCTCAGTCTGAACGGCCCGCCGCACGGCCAGAGCGCGTGGCGCCGATAAAGCCGCGTAAGCAGGAGAAACCCGGTCAGCCCGCAGGACCGGAACGGGTGAGTCCTGCAAAACCGCCTCAACCTGGGCAGCCCGCTGCCCGGCAAGAGCGCGCGGCGCCGGCAAAGCCGAGTAAGCAGGAGAGGCCCGGTCAGCCCGCAGGACCGGAACGGGTGAGTCCTGCAAAACCGGCTCAGCCTGGGCAGCCCGCTGCCCGGCCAGAGCGCGTCGCGCCGGCAAAGCCGAGTAAGCAGGAGAAACCCAGTCAGCCCGCAGGACCCGAACGGGTGAATCCTGCAAAACCGGCTCAGCCTGGGCAGCCCGCTGCACGGCCAGAGCGCGCGGCGCCGGCAAAGCCGAGTAAGCAGGAGAAGCCTCGTCAACTCGAAGAGGGGCAGTAGAAAAACAGAGACATAAAGAATCGCTACCTACCTGTGTGCAACGCCGCATTAATTCAAAGAGGAATCAGGAATGATGAACAAACTTTCGCCCACGGCGAAAAGTATCCCTAACAAAGACGGGTTGGAATCTCCGGGGCTCGCTCCTTTGGTGCTGCGTATGCCGGTTGATGTGTACAGCTTTTCGCTTGCTCTGCTCACGGTGCTCGCGGTCATCTTTATGCTGCAGTGGGCCAAGGCGATTTTCATTCCGCTGATGTTGGGTGTGATGATTAGCTATGCGCTTTCTCCCCCTGTCAACCTGATGCAAAAATGGCGAATCCCACGCGCCATCGGGGCCGCTGTGCTGTTGCTCGGTATCGTGGGAGGTATTGGCTCCCTGGGTTATTCGCTCCGTGATGATGCTGCCAAGCTGATCGAAACCCTGCCCGCCGCCGCGCAGAAGATTCGCTTGGCGAGGCTCAAAGAACGGGGAACGTCCGAAGGCACGATGGAGAACGTGCAAAAAACCGCCACCCAACTTGAGCAGGCAGCGAGCGAGACGGGCGCTCCAGTACCTGCCGTCCCGCACGGGGTTACGCGGGTACAGATCGAAAAGCCCAAACTTAATGTCAAAGACTACCTTTGGATGGGAACCAAGAGTGCAGTCGGGTTTACCGGCCAGCTCACAATGGTATTGTTTCTATCGTATTTTATGCTGGTGTCAGGCGACACTTTCCGACGCAAACTGGTCAAGATCACCGGCCCCACCCTCAGCAAGAAAAAAATCACCCTCCGGGTGTTGGATGAAATTACCGACCAGATTCAACGCTATTTGCTGGTGCAGATATTCACCAGCATTCTGGTGGGCGTGGTGACCTGGCTCGCGTTTCTCTGGATCGGTCTGGAGCATGCGGCAATCTGGGGAATCGCTGCTGGGGTATTCAATGCTGTCCCTTATCTCGGTCCGGTCATCGTTACCGGCGGCACGGCGCTGGTCGCCTTTCTCCAATTCGGAACGATCGGCATGACGCTTCTGGTCTCGGGCAGCTCGCTTGTCATCACCAGTCTCGAAGGTTATTTACTGACGCCATGGCTTACCGCTCGGGCAAGCCGGATGAGCCCGGTGGTGGTTTTCGTCAGCGTGCTGTTTTGGGGTTGGTTATGGGGTGTATGGGGTTTACTGCTGGGCGTGCCCATCATTATGATTATCAAGGCGGTCTGTGATCGGGTGGAAGATTTGGAGCCTATCGGCGAACTGCTTGGCAATTAGTCCAGAAACCGTACCACACTATTCAGTGACACGCGATTTTTTGAAACGAAGATTACTTATCGAAAGGGAGTAAGGACTAAGTTCAGCTATGGCAGCAAGCCGTCGGGTGGAGCGCATCGGGCATCAATTTAGTGATCAGAAACGTCGCATATCCCTTTCGCGCAGACGACTTGAGCGTCCATTTTCAATTTCGGTATCCAATCCATAACTTTGCGCCGAATTTCTTCACGGCGTCCGGGTAACAACCCCCGAATAAATCTTTCGTCGGTTCTAAACCACAGCCCCTGATAGGTCCTCATCTCCTCAATAGCTTCCTCGTCACCTGCACCTTCAACAAGCACTCTGTAAGCGGCAACCATTACGCCGGTCCGATTCTCTCCATAACGGCAGTGGACATAAACTGGCTTCGGCTGCTGACTGACAATCGCGAGGAAATGAGCGACGTGATCATCTACAATCGATGGAGCCAGTATAAGGAGCGGCTCCCAATCATGTATACGAAAGTAACCCACCTCGTAGTTATTTGTGTCCGCGATAGTGGCGTCACCAAAGGTGTGCATATCATCAAGGATTAGCTCGAGGTTCACAATTGTTCGAACACCGTGTTGAATGAGCCACGCGGCGCCATCTTTGTCGGGCCGGGCCCCCCGCCAAAGCACATTTGGCGTTACCACACAGAAATTTTTGATTGCAGAGCCGAGATTGTTCGGGCACGCGCCGGCGATACCTTGCTTTGATGCAGATGCACAACTACACATCAAGAACACAAACAGGAGCGTGTAGGCAAGACTACATCTACGAGCGAAATTTAATGAACGCATCCCCATCTCATTATTGGCATATACAGGGCAGTCATGACCGAGATAGAAACATCATTGATAACGAAGTGAAAAATCTTCACTTTGAAGAAGGACGGTAATGACTTTCCACCGTTCCTTTTTTGCAGCAAATTGGATAAAACCCCTGAGCGTCAATATGCGCGCTTTGCCAAGGCTCCTATTTTACGGCGTCCTGTACTTTCTCACCCGCCTTTTCGATCTGCTCTCCAGCTTTTTCTATCGTCTTATCGATTTTCTTGCCGGCTTTCTCGACGGGGCCCTCTTTCGTGCAGCCGGATAGCCCAACCATCAGGACGACCACCATCAACGCTGTAATGAAACTTTGAACAAATTTCTTCATTGGCATACTCCTTTCAGTCTGTGGTCTGTCTATGTTCACAGGGACGGCAAACACAAAGGCCTGTCCCCCAGCCGCCGCCGGAAATACATACCCGTGCTGTGTCCACGAGGCGCCGGGCTTGCCGTCTGGAACGACGAAATCAGTGTTTTTTCAAGATCGATCAACGGCGTTCTCTCTTCTGATACACTCCGCTCTTTCCTAACGGCGCTCTTCATGCCTTTGATCCCTGTCGTGTCCTCTACCTCTATCATGTCCTCCACCCCTTCCACCCCCGTCATCTTCATACCACCAGGGCCAACATCCTCCAATAGATGCAAGCATCATCACCAAAACCAGTGCCAACGTAATGATTCTCTTCATCGCCCCCTCCTTTGATAATCCCTTGTTTCTTTGTTTATGCGACAATGAAAAGACGCAGATCCCATGTCCGGACGTCCAAGATCTCAAATAACGAGTGGCTGTCCCGAATTCCCCAACCCTTTTCAGTTGTCTGGTTTCACGCATGATTTCAGTTTGCCATCGGTGTAGAAAGAAATTAGACCATCTTTCCTGCATTTATTCCCGGCTATGGTAGCCGACGTAGAGAGCACGCAAGATTCTAAGTTGCCGTTGTTATAAAAACTAACAGGATCATCCTTTTTACAGCGGATGTTATTCGCATCGTAATCATTTTTGAGTTGGCAGGCTTTTAGTGATCCATTGTTATGAAGTACAACGTTTGAACCAGGATTACAAATTGATTGGTCAGCGGCGTAGACATTCAAACTAGCGAATACCGACATTAATGCAAAACCCTGAAAAAAAGTCTTTATAATTTTCATAAAATAGTGCCTCCTTTAGCTGGAGATTGCCTTTTCCAGCTCAGCGGTTGTCAGCGTCGCGCCACTCGACAGCGCCAAACCCGGGGTTGCCGAGTAATGTGTACACGAGGCTGACGGTTCCCGCTGTCTGGTGACTGTCGGCCCGGTCGGGATAGTGAGCATCCCGGGCGGACGCGATGTATTGGAGCCCGAGGGCATGACGGCCGTAAATGCGAACGGTGAATCCCATGTTCAGGCGGTCGATGGTCTCATTTCCCCCCGGGTCCCCGCCACCCATGCCCGTCACATAATACGCGCGTCCTGTCAGGTCGAACATGGCCCTGTCGCCCAGGATGAGGCGGAGCGCGAGGAGCCCCTGCGGGGCGACTCCGTAGTGGTAGTCGCGTTCACCCACTTCGGTGACATTACCGGCCGCGGCGTAGCCGATGCCCCCGAGGGCCGAGCCCTGGAGCGCTACCGCTCGCGAGAGCCACCATTGAAAGGTAGTCCCGAGAGAGAGAGAGGTGCTTGAGACGCGGAAGATGTGGGGCGATATGTAGTCATAGCCGCCGTAGAGGCCCCATATCCCGCGATAGGCGTTACCTGCCTCGTAGTCCTTTCCGAGGAGGAGGCCGCGGATCATGACGTTATCGAAAGGGTTGTCTGCGTTGCCGAGGCTGCTGAATTCAAAATGGAAGTAGTCGAAAGGACGCGTATAGCTGTAGCCGGGCTTCCCGGGGAGCCCGTAGGCCATGGAGAAGTCCGCGGTCGCCTCGTGCCGGTTCAAGGCGCTCAAGCCAGCCTGGTCGTTCGGGTCCGAATTCAGATTTGCGCCGAGCCGCAGGCGCCAGAAGGTGGCCGGCTTATGGCTCGGAAACACGGGCTTGAACCGGTTGCCAAAGGCGAAACGATTGATCCCCGTGGGTGGCGAGAGAACCGTTGCACCCAGCTCGCGCCAGAACCCGGGTTTGCCGCCATCACCGTCGCCCTCGAGCACCAGGCTGGCCATCCGGAAGAGCGCCTCCCCGAAGAAGCTCCCGCCAATCCCGCTGGCGATCTGGTCATTGATGGATGGGTGCGTGGTCTCCCCGCCCGTTTCCCAGAGAAAGCTGCCCGCGTTGGTGTAAAGGAGCGATTCCCAGTAGTTGAGGCCCGTCGATCGCGCGAATCCATGGTACATGGACCCCTGATACGGATGCATGAACTGGTTCACGTTGAAAGCATCCGTGTCGACCCCCCAGGGCCCGTGAACGACGTGGTCCCAGAAGGTTGACAGGTTCGTGTCGTAGGTTTTTTTCCCGTCCGGCTCTACGGAGTTGGGATAGGCGAGCCGGTCGTACCCGTTGAGGAGAAGGAGGAAGGCCGGGATTTCCAGGGCTGGAATGAGGTAGCTCTTGCCGGCCCTGGTCTCCCAAGACAGGGTCCGTGTCGTCTGCGCGGGCTTTTCCTGCAACCGCGCTTTCCCGTCCAGAGAGATATTTTCGGTCCGGTTCAGGGTGATATCGGAAAACTCAATCACCTCCGGTACCGCAATATGGTCATCTCCAAGGTTTGACGCCGGGAAGGTGTAATTCCCATTGCCTCCTTGGGCAAAGGCCCGGCTACTGACAGAGATCGCTACACCCACAAGGAGCACCGCAAGAATCGTCTTGGGTGCTTTTCTTGCACATTTCATGGTTTCGCCTTTCTTCCGTCCATTAAAGACAATGATCTGAAAAGGAAGATGATTGTATACGGAACCTAAGGGGGTTCCGTATACAATCGGGTTACGAAGCCACGCCGTATAACCTGTGGTGATGAACGGGAGCGCCTTCGATTTCTGAATCTCAAAAAAGAATCACTGGTGTCCCAACGTTGCTTTTTGATAGCGCCCTAACTTTATAAAATGTGG
>VFSW01006654.1_pt1 | contig 16955 bp, 14 predicted proteins | sample 5358111 | NCBI WGS metagenome assembly VFSW01 (sample SAMN11554181, study PRJNA540505) | mine drainage metagenome | isolation source: sediment from site ElyBrook_90M | place: USA: Ely Copper Mine, Vershire, VT | collected 2017
GTCGTGAAGCAGTCCCGCTTCCCGCAGGCGGTGCCCCAGCAGCCTCATGCCGCCCGCCGCATACATATCCGGCGCGGCAAAGCGCCCGCCGGGCTTCAGATCGGCCAGCAGGGGAGTTTTCGCGGCGATCTTGTCGAACTCATCCAGCTTCAAGGCCACGCCGGCATCGCGGGCGATGGCCAGCAGATGCATCACGGCGTTGGTCGAGCCGCCGGAAGCTGCGACGGAGGCGATGGCGTTCTCGATCGAGGCGTGGGTGATGAACGGGCGCGGACGAAGGTCCTTCTTCAGAAGCTGCATCACAGCCACGCCACTGTCGATGGCGGCCTGCGCCTTGCGCGGGTCGGTGGCGGGGACTTCGCTCATCGCTATAGGGGAAATGCCCAGGAAGGAAATCGCCAAAGCCATGGTGTTGGCCGTGAATTGGCCGCCGCACGCTCCGGCACCCGGACATGCCTGGTTTTCGAGCTCGCACACTTCTTTTTCGGTCATTTTGCCGGCGGCGAGCGCTCCGACGGCTTCGAACACATCCTGAATCGTGACTTCGCGCCCGTGGAACTGGCCGGGCATGATCGATCCGCCGTACAGGGCCAGGCCCGGGAGATTCAGCCGCGCCAGCGCCATCACCGTGCCGGGAATGGTCTTATCGCAGCCGCAGATGGCGATCACCGCGTCGAACAGGTGGCCGCGCACGAAAAGCTCGATGGAGTCGGCGATCACTTCGCGCGAAACCAGCGAGGCCTTCATGCCCTCGGTGCCCATCGAAATTCCGTCGGAAATGGCGATAGTGTTGCACTCGATGGGGGTTCCGCCGGCCGCGCGGACGCCTTCCTTCACTTTTTCCGCGAGGGCCCGGAAGTGAAAATTGCAGGGCATCACCTCCGTCCAGGTGTTGGCGATCGCCACCAGGGGACGCTCCAAATCCGCGTCGGTGAGACCGGTGGCTTTCAGCATCGCCCGCGCGGGCGCGCGGGAAACGCTCTTCTTGATCGCATCGCTTAGCATGATGGCCTTTCGAATCTATATGAAATAAGAAGCAGCCCTAAAAGGCTGCGGAAAAAATTGTCCGCCTGTCATCCCGAGCAGAGCGCGTTGTTTGCGTTCCGGATGGACTTGCGGAACGAGGGATCTTCTTTTCGCGCCAACCTGCATGAAACAGCGGATTCCTTCCCGCAAAACTACGCGGGACGCAAACACCGCGCACCCCGGTCAAACGGCGACCGCTTGGAATGCCTTGATGGTGAGTTCTTCCGCATCCCGCTAAAACAAAAAAAGCCCCGCTGCCTGTTGCCAGGGCGGGGCGCAATCTCCTGAGTGTCGCTCAGGAGGGCGGTCCCCACCCGATGGTGCCGCATACCCCGTGGCGAATCGGTCGCATCATAGAGTAACGTCTCATTTCCGAATCGACAATCGGTTTTGCGGCCCGCGAGCGGCAACGGGCCGGCCCCGGTTCCATCCGAGTGCAAAAGCCGGAACCGCCATTAAGCCCCACCCTGCCGGATAAGTCAAATTTGTAATTCTTGCAAACGGTATAAGCGAAGGATATGGGCGCGGCCCCACCGGACATATCATCTGCCAGCGACAGCGGCGGCGCCGAAGGTTGCGTGGTGTTAATGGCTGTGCTATTTTCGCTGGCGGATGTTTTCTGAGCGTGCCCGGAGCCAGTGGGGCGGGCCGGCCGCTACACAATCCACGCTCCCTGAGCCATTCTAAGTGAAAGCCACGGACCTGCTGAAGCCTGCCAACCGCGAGGAAGCGGAGCTTCTCGAAAAACTCGACCGCAAAAGCCTGCCGCAGCACGTGGCCATCATCATGGATGGCAACGGCCGCTGGGCGCAGCGGCGGCATCTGCCGCGCATCGCGGGGCATCGCGCCGGGGTGAAGGCCGCGCGGCAGGTGATCGAGACGTGCGTCCAGCTGCAACTGCCGTGCCTCACGCTGTACGCGTTTTCGATGGAGAACTGGCGGCGCCCGCAAGCCGAAGTCGATTTCCTGATGCGCCTGCTCCGCGAGTACCTGAAGCGCGAGATGCCCTCCATCCACAAGAACAACATTCGTTTTCTGGTGATCGGCCGCTCGGCGCAATTGGCCGAAGGCGTGCGCAAGGACATCGACGACGCCATGCGCCTGACGGCCCACAACACCGGCATGAAGCTGGTGGTCGCGCTCAACTACGGCAGCCGGGCGGAACTGGCCGACGCGTTCAACGCCATGCTCGATCGGGTCCGCGAAAACGGCCTTTCCGCCTTTCGCGCCGACGAGGAGACGATCTCGAACCATCTCTACACCGCGGGCTTGCCCGACCCCGACCTGCTGATCCGCACCAGCGGCGAGATGCGCGTCAGCAATTTCCTGCTGTGGCAGATCGCCTACGCGGAGATCTACGTCACCGAGGAGCTGTGGCCTGATTTTTCGCGGGCGCGGCTACTCGAAGCGCTGGTGGATTTCCAGAAGCGCGAGCGCCGCTACGGCGGCCTGGGATCGTCGCCGGGCCGGGCTGCGTCGGCCGCGGACGGCGAAACAGCCAGCCGGCGCGCGCAGCCGGTGCGAGGCTAGCGCCGCGATGCTGCTTCGCATTGTGACCGCCGCGGTTCTGATTCCCGCCGTTGTGGCGCTGGTGTGGTGGGGGCCGGCGGAGCTCGTCGCGGCGTCGGCCGCGGGCGTGGCCTTGCTGGCTCTGGCCGAATTTTTCAACCTGGGCGACCACGTGGGCCTGCGCGCCTTCCGGAAGTGGACCATGCTGTGCGCCGCAGGAATCTTCTACGCGCAATATTCGCAAGGGCTGCTCCGCGTGCACGCGCTGGGCGGAGGCGTTTCCCTCGTGCGCGACGCGGCGGTGGGCACGCTTTCGATCGAAGCCGTCCTGCTGATCTTTTTGTTTGGCGCGGCGGGCATCGCGCTGGGGGCGCGCCGCCCCTTGCAGGAAGTTTTGCCGGCGATCTCGGTCAGCTCGGCGGGCCTGCTGTTTGTGGCCCTGCCGTTCAGCTATCTGGTGCGCATCAGTGAAACCGAGCGCGTGGGCCGGCAGCTCGTGCTGTTGACGCTCTGCATGATGTGGGCGGGCGACACGTTCGCCTACTTTGTCGGCCGCTCGATCGGGCGGGTGCCGATGGCGCCGGCGCTGAGTCCCAAAAAGACCTGGGAGGGAGCGGTGGCGAACATGGTGGGATCGCTGCTCGTGGCGCTGCTGTTCACGCGCTGGATGCACGCCGACGCGCTCACTCTGCTGGTGATTGCCGGTCTGGCCAACGCCGCCGGGCAGATGGGCGACCTGAGCAAATCGGCTTACAAGCGCGGGGCTGGCGTGAAGGATTCGGGGACGCTGCTGCCCGGGCACGGCGGCGTGCTCGACCGTATTGACAGCCTCATCCTGGCGAGTCCTGTGGTGTGGGTTGCCTGGCAATGGCTGGCCGCGCGCTGACCGCGCCGCACCGAGTCGTGTGCCTAGCGCGACTTGCCGCCACCGGCGAACAATCGCGCGATCGCCACCAGCAGCACCGCTCCGACCGTCGCCGCAGCGAGACTTCCGACGAATCCCCAGGCGGATACGCCCAAGCGCATGAAAATCCAGCCGCCGAGAACCGCGCCGATCAGGCCCAGCAGCACGTTCACGATACATCCGAAACCGCGGCCGCGCGTCACAATGCCCGCAATCCATCCGGCCAGCAGCCCGATGATGATCCAGCCAAGCCATCCCCGCGGGGAAAAGACGGAAGCGCCGAAGAAGTAGGCCCGGTTTTGCAGGAATGCGATCCATGCGATCGAGGTCATGATGGTTGTCCTTTCCTCGTGCAGCGCCTAACAATCGGTTGAAAACATTATCGCAGCTGTCATTCCGAGCGCAGCGAGGATTCTGCTTTCTCTCAGGAGTGCCAGGGAGTCAGCAGATTCCTCGTCGGGCCAAACACCGTGGCCTGGTCGAAATGACAGCTCGTGGTACTTTTCAACACGCGGCTGATTTTCTCGCGCGTCAACGCTTGCAGAAGACGTACCCCAGGCACTTGTAGATCAGCTTGGCCGCCAGAAAATCCGAAGCGTGATCGCCGGGCTGGGGAAGCAGCTCGACGACGTCCATGCCGACGATCTTCTTGTGGCGCGCGACGGCGCGCACCAGTGAAATCACCTGGTGCCAGTCGAGCCCGCCGGGTTCGGGCGTGCCCGTGGCCGGCACGAGCGACGGATCGAAACCGTCCAGGTCAATGGTCAAGTAGACGTTGGGGCTGAGGTCTTTGACGACCTTGGCGATCCAGTTGTTCAGCGGCGCGCACACGATGTCCTTGGCCCAGTAAATCTTCGTGCGCAGGTGCGGGAGGGCCTTGGCCTCTTCCACCGAAAGCGAGCGGATGCCCACTTGCACGGCCGGGCAAACCTCAACCACGCGGCGCATGGCGGAGGCGTGGCTGGCGGGGTTGCCCTGATATTCATCGCGGAGGTCGGCGTGCGCGTCGATTTGCAGCACGCTCAGATTCTTGAATTTTCTGGCCGTGGCGGTCACCAAAGGCGGCGTGAGGGAATGTTCGCCGCCCAGAGCGACGGGGAACTTGCCGTCGTCGAGCAGCTCGCGTTGCGCTTCGCGGAGTTCGGCCAGCACATTTTCAAGCGTGCCGTTCGTGGTGTCGATCGGCGGCAGCGTGTGGATGCCGATCTTGCGATAGGTCTCGATCCGGAGTTCCTCGTCGTAGAGCTCCATGTTGCCGCTGGCGGCGAGAATGGCGGCCGGGCCGTTGCGCGTGCCGTGCTCGTAGGTGGTGGTGCGCTCGAGCGGCACGGGAAAAATCACGGCGCGGGAGTTCTCATACTGCGAATGTTCGTCAGGAAGCCCGCCGAAATTACCGGGCGGCGCCGGCGTGTAGCTGCTCATCGGTGGTTTGTATGTCCTCAGATAATTTGAAATACTTCTTTCGCTGGACGCCTCAAATGTAATATCAATGAGGCACGCAAACGCGTGCAGACGCTCCCGGCACGGCCGGGCTGAATTACATTACCTGCGAGGGCGCTGAATGGCAAAGAAAAAGGGCGCGACGGGACGGTCTCTCCACAATCCTGTCGCCGACCGGTTGACGCCGATTTATCCGCTCGACCTGTCCCGCATTCGCACGATTGACGATATGGTCCGCGCCATGGGGCAGACGGCTTTCACGGCGCGGCAGATCGGCGACGCGGCCGATGTGTTCGAAGCGATGGCGCGCGACAAGGATTGTTTCGTGGTGCTGACGCTTTCCGGCGCGCTAACGGTGGGGAAGATGGGCCTGGTGTTCTGCGACCTGGTGGAGTCGGGGATCGTGAACGCCATCGTTTCCACCGGCGCGCTGATGGCGCACGGACTGGTGGAAGCCACGGGCCGCTCCCATTTCCGTTACGACCCGGCGAAAATGGATGATCGGGAGCTGTTTGTCGCCGGCTACAACCGCGTCTACGATTCGCTGGAGCCGGAACTCAATCTCGATCACGTCGAGGAAGTGATGCAGCACATCCTGGATGGATGGGATGCTCGGGAAGCCGTGTGCAGCTGGAAGATTAACCGCCGCATCGGCGAATATCTTTTGCGCAAGGCCAAGGGGCGCGGCATCCTGAAATCCTGCGCCGCCAAGAATGTGCCGGTGTTCGTCCCGGCGTTCACCGATTCCGAGTTGGGCATCGATTTCGCGCTGCACCAGCGCGTCCGCAGGAAGGCCGGGCGTCCTCTCCTTCGGTTCGATGCGTTCGAGGACTTCGAGCAGTTTGCCACGACCATGCTGGCCACCAAGCGCATGGGCATCTTCACCCTCGGCGGCGGTGTGCCGCGCAACTGGGCGCAGCAGTTTGGAGTCTACGCCGAGTTGCTGGCGCGCCGGGGTTACGAAAAGCTTCCGCTGAAGCGCTACAATTACGGCGTGCGCGTGTGTCCCGAGCCGGTGAACTGGGGCGGCCTTTCCGGCAGCACCTACACCGAGGCCGTATCGTGGGGGAAATTCGTGCCGCCGGAAGAAGGTGGCCGCCTGGCCGAAGTGCTCGACGACGCCACCGTCGCGCTCCCGCTGATTGTGGGCGCCGTGCTGCAGCGCATCGGCTACCTGAAGCCGGGCCGCCCCAAGCGCTGAGGTCTCGCCTCGGCGAAAGAAGTGACGGCGACAGGATCCTGCTGGTTTTGCGCCGGACTCGCACCGTGCTGCCGTGGCGTCAAGGCACGGGAGACGGCTGTGCAAAAACGGAGCTGTGGCGGTTTTGCAATGTTGGACTGCGAAGGATTGAATTAATCGTCGTCGGCGAGCAGGATGGCGGCGGCGAGCACCGTGGTCCACAATCCCCGCTTATCGCCGGCGGCCGACTGCGTGATGTTCATGGTGCGGACGATCTTGTTGGAGATCCGGTAGACTTCTTTCTTCTCATCCCAGGAGAGGTCCGGATCGAATTCGACGTTCAGCGTGGTGGCCAGCATCTCGGCGGCGAGTTCCTCGGCGTATTCACCGGCGACTTCCTCGGTTTCGCCGAACGAGTGATGCTCGGAGAGATAGCCGTACATCGACTTGTCGCCGGGCAGCGCCAGGCCCACGCCCGCGGCGATGAGGCGGTGCGCCTCGCGCGTTTGATTCTCGCTGATGACCGTGAAGGCGACTTGACCCGGCTTGAGGTGTTTCAGCCCTTCGCTGCGCGAGATCAGCTTGCAGTGGGGCGGGAAAATGGACGAGACGCGGACAATGTTGCAGGCCGCTATGCCGGCGTTGCGCAACGCCAGCTCGAAGCTCGAGAGACGCTCGCGGTGTTTTCCGACTCCCTTGGTGAGAAATATTTTCTTTGCGACGAAGGCCATGTGCGGTGCCGGTGTACGGTGTCTCCCGTCGTGCGAGTCGAAAAAAAGCGCGCTCGCAAATTAACAAGCGCGCCCAGTGATGTCAACTGATTTCCGGCCGCGCGCCCGCGAAGCCGGAAAACTCGAGCGGGGTCTCACTCCTGGTTGCGAAGCAGGATGCACGGTGCGAGCGCTTCGGAAATGGTTCGCAGTTGGTGAAGTTGGCCGATGGTGAAATCGGCCCCGGCCTCCGCCGCCGTTTTCCCCTTGCGGCAGACCTGCACGACGCCAATGACCTTGCGATCGTGGGTAATGGGCGCGCTCATGATCTTCTGAACCGGCTCCGTGCGCTGGCGGTCCGCCTGGGGCACCGCCTCAAAAACGTTGGCGTGCGGCACGACGGAAAAATTGTTGATCATCTCGGGCCGTTTATCGCGCACGGTGCGCGAAGCCAGCGACTGCACGCTCGACAGGGGTATCTGCCCGACAGCGCGCAAATTATCCGGCGCGAGGAAGCGCAAAAAGCGGCCGTCCACGGTGACGCCGAGAATGGCCACTTCGTGTGTTTGCACGTCGAACGTCTTGCCGATCAATTCCGCGGCAGGGTTCAGGAGGACATCCTTGCCCTTTGCGCCGCCCTGCTCAAGTTCCAGCGCCCACTGCTTCAATTCACCCAACGACTCGCCAGCCATCGCAGCCTCATTCATCCTGTGTGCCTGCCCACATGGATACTCTACCCTGAGTCGCCCTCGATGTGCATCTGTTCCTTGCGGGGTGTGTCCATATTTTCTTTTGCGATCTTCGTGTCTGATCTTGCCAACACCTTCCCGGATGAATATACTGGGCAAGCTTCAAGTACGAGAAAATATTTTCGGGAGGGTGCATGCCGTCGGCTGCGGCTGAGTCCAGAACGAGCTACCTTCTCGACAAACTGCATTCCTTGAGCGGCGTGGTCCCTGTTGGCGCTTATCTTGCCGAGCATTTCTTCGAAAACAGCTACGCCCTGGTCAGCCCCGAGAAGTACAATTTCGTGGCAAGCAAGCTGGAAACCGTGCCGTGGCGCCTGCCCCTGGAGATTCTGTTGATCTGGGCGCCCATCGCGTTTCACGCCTGTTATGGGCTCCGCATCTGGTGGATCGGGAAGCAAAACGCCACCTCGCACCCCTGGATGGCGAACTGGATGTACGTGCTGCAGCGTTGGACCGGAGTGCTGGCGCTACTATTCATCGGGTATCACGTCTGGACGGTGAGATTCCTCTCGCACGGCAAGACCACGTACAACGACATCGCGCAGACCATGGCCGATACCAGGTTCGCCGCCCTCTATGTGGTGGGGGTTCTGGCGGCCGCGTTTCATCTGGGCAACGGGCTGTGGAACTTCGCATGCAAATGGGGACTGGCGGTGACGGCGCGGTCGCAGCGCGCGGCCGGATGGTTCGGCGCTCTGACCGCCATCGTCTTCTCGGTGGTGGGCCTGGCGATTTTGGCGGGTTTCCGGTTTCATTGGACCCCCTTCGATGGTTATCTCCCATGAGACAACCTAAGATCATCATTGTTGGCGGAGGCTTGGCGGGCCTGATGGCGACGATCAAGGTTGCCGAAGCGGGCGTGCCCGTGGATCTGTTCTCGATTGTGCCGGTCAAACGGTCCCATTCGGTTTGCGCGCAGGGCGGCATCAACGCCGCGAAGAACCTCAAGGGCGAGGGCGATTCCACCTGGAAACACTTCGACGACACGATTTATGGCGGCGATTTTCTGGCCAACCAGTCGCTGGTGAAGGGCATGTGCGAGGCGGCGCCCGCCATCGTCGATCTGCTGGACCGCATGGGAGTGATGTTCAACCGCACGCCGGAAGGCCTGCTGGACTTCCGCCGCTTCGGCGGCACGCTCTACAATCGGACGGCTTTCGCCGGCGCCACCACGGGCCAGCAGCTGCTCTATGCGCTGGACGAACAAGTTCGCCGCTTTGAATCGGAAGACAAGGTCAAGAAATTCGAGGGCTGGACGTTTCTCTCCGCGGTGATCGACGACGGGGGAGTGGCGCGCGGAATCTGCGCGATGAATCTGAAGACGATGGAGATCGTCACGTTCCCGGCCGATGCCGTCATTTTTTGCACCGGGGGGATCGGGGCGGTGTTTGGCCGCTCGACCAATTCGGTGGTCTGCACCGGCTCGGCGCAGTCCGCGCTGTTCCAGCAGGGCGCGTATTACGCCAACGGCGAATTCATTCAGGTCCACCCCACGGCCATTCCCGGCGAAGATAAGTGCCGGCTGATGAGCGAATCGGCGCGCGGCGAGGGCGGGCGCATGTGGGTCCCGAAACAACCCGGCGACAGCCGCCGGGTCAAGGACATCCCGGAAAGCGAGCGCTTCTATTTCCTCGAAGAGTGGTATCCGAAGTACGGCAATCTGGTTCCGCGCGACGTGGCTACGCGCGCGATTCACAAAGTCGTATTCGAGATGAAGATGGGCCTTCCGGACGGCCCTGCGGTTTACCTGGACGTCTCGCATATTCCGCGCGACGTGCTGGAGCGCAAGCTCGAGGGCATCCTGGAAATTTACGAGAAGTTCGTGGGCGTGGATCCTCACGTGGAGCCCATGAAAGTTTTTCCCGCCATGCACTACACGATGGGCGGCCTCTGGGTGAACACCGAAAGCCAGGCCACCAACATCCCGGGCGTCTTCGCGGCCGGTGAATGCGAATATCAGTATCACGGCGCAAACCGCCTGGGCGCGAATTCGCTGGTGTCCTGCATTTACGGCGGGGGGATCGCCGGCCCGGCCGCGGTGCGCTACGCCCAAAATCTGGAACGGGGCAGCGAGGCTTCTCCTTCGGGCGTCTTCGAGCGCGAGCGCGTTCGCCAGCAGAACGCCACCGACGGCCTGCTGCACCAGCAGGGAACCGAGAATCCGCTCACCATCTGGCGGGAGATGGGCGAAGTGATGACCGAGAACGTCACGGTCATCCGCTACAACGCAAATCTGCAAAAAACGCTGACGAAGCTGGATGAATTGAGCGAGCGCTTCAAAAAAATCAATTTGCAGGATCGCACGCAGTGGTCGAACCAGACGCTGAATTTCACGCGCGAGCTGGGCAACATGCTGGTACTGGCGAGGGTGGTTACGATGGGCGCGCTGGCGCGCAACGAAACGCGCGGCGCGCACTACAAACCCGAGTTCCCGGACCGCGACGACGCGAACTGGCTCAAAACCACCAAGGCGAGTTACCGCGACGGCAAGGTCGAGCTGTCGTACGATCCGGTGGACGTTTCTCTGCTTCCGCTGCGCGAGCGAAAGTACACCGCGGCAAAGTGACGACCCGGCGAGGGTCGTCATCCCGAGGCGCGCGCCATAGGCCCGCCGAGGGATCTGCAGTGCGGCAAGGGGAGCGGAGCGGCGGATCGCGGTCTCGATTTTGTGTTTTCGCGCCAGTTCTGTAGTGGCCGCCTTCAGGCGGGCGCTTCCGGCCGCGCGCCGGCATTGGGTGAATGAATCATGGCTGATAAAACCTTCATCGTTCGCATCAAGCGCCAGCAGCGTCCGGACGAGCCGGCGCGCTGGGAAGAATTCGAGCTGCGGCATCGGCCGCACATGAACGTGATCACCTGCCTGCGAGACATCGCCGAGAGGCCGACGACGCGCGACGGCCGCGAATTGACGCCGGTGAGCTACGAGGCCAATTGCCTGGAAGAAGTCTGCGGCGCCTGCGCCATGATCATCAACGGCCAGCCGCGCCAGGCCTGCTCGGCGCTGGTCGATAACCTGGACAAGCCCATCCGCATCGAGCCGCTCACGAAGTTTCCGCTGGTCCGCGACCTTGTGGTGGACCGCTCGAAAATGTTCCGGGATCTGAAGCGCACCAAATCCTGGATTCCCCTTGACGGCAGCTACGATCTGGGCCCGGGCCCGCGGATGTCCCCGGCAACGCAGGAGGCCGCCTATCCGTTGTCCCGCTGCATAACCTGCGGCAATTGCCTGGAGATTTGTCCCAGGGTGAACGACGACTCGCAGTTTGTGGGCGCGGCGATCGTCAGCCAGGTGCGGTTGTTCAACATGCATCCCACCGGCGCGATGCACGCCGCCGAGCGCCTGGACGTGCTCATGGGACCCGGCGGAATCGCGGACTGCGATAACGCGCAGAATTGCGTCAAGGTGTGTCCCAAGAACATTCCGCTCACCGAGGCGCTCGCCGCCATCAACGGCCAGGTGCTGCGGCACGCCATCAAGACCTGGTTCCAGGGACGAGATTGACGCCCGGGGCCTCCGCCCCCCGCGGAGGAGCATCCACAGGGCGGCAATTGGGAAAGATGATGTTAAGAAACTTCTCGGGGCACGCGCTTGGTCACCCGCAGCGTGCGGAAGCAATAGCTGAATCGATGAGAGGAACAATCCGATGAAACTTCTGGCTGCTTTACTTTCGCTTGGTGTTTATCTTGCCGTAGCCCCAGTCACCGGCGCGGGGCAGGCGCAATCCGCGGCACATCCGACCGAGAAAAGGACAACACACATGACGACCGATCCAGGTTTGCTGCACCCGGAAACACTGAATGCGACGGCCCCGGATGTGTACGAGGTGAAGTTCGCCACCACGAAGGGCGATTTCGTGGTGAAGGTCACGCGGGCCTGGGCGCCCATCGGCGCCGACCGCTTCTACAATCTGGTGAAGCACGGCTTCTTCACCGACGCGGCGTTCTTCCGCGTGGTCCCGGGCTTTATTGTACAGTTCGGGCTGAGCGCCGACCCGGCGGTATCCCGCGTGTGGCAAGGCGCCCGGATCAAGGATGACAAGGTGACGCAGAGCAATCGCCCCGGCACCCTGACCTTCGCCACGGCCGGACCCAACACGCGCACCACCCAGCTGTTCGTCAACTTTGGCGCCAACACCTTTCTCGATAACCAGGGTTTTTCTCCATTCGGCTCGGTGATCTCGGGGATGGACGTCGTTCAGAAGCTCTACAGCGGCTATGGCGAGAAGCCGGACCAGGGCGCCATCACCACGCAGGGCAAAGCGTATCTCGAAAAGAGTTTCCCAAATCTCGACACCATCAAGTCGGCCACGATCGTTTCGCCTGCCGCGCCGAAGCCATAGCCCCGGCGCAATTTCGTCGCGGGGATACGGCGTGGGCGCTCAGCTGGTATGAATGAGACTCGAGTGGCGGAATTCAACCAGCCGGCGACTGCGCCGTCCCGTTGGTGGACGGGCGCCACGGCTATCCTTGCAGGCTTGGCGATGGCCAAGCTGGTGTTGCAGTTCGCGGGCATCCGCCACTACGGTTTCTTTCGCGACGAACTCTACTACATGGCTTGTGGCGAGCATCTCGCCTGGGGCTACGTCGATCAGCCTCCGCTAATCGCCTTCGTGGCCTGGCTGGCGCGGCATATGTTAGGGAACTCACTGATCTCCATCCGGCTGTTTCCGGTGCTGGCAGGCGCCGCGGTGGTATTTCTCACGGGCCTGCTGGCGCGCGAGTTTGGCGGGGGGCGGTTCGCGCAATTCCTCGCCGCAGCGGCTATTTTGTTTGCTCCCGCCTACCTCGCCTTCGACAGTTTTCTGTCCATGAACGCCTTCGAACCCCTGTTCTGGCTGCTGTGCGCGTGGATTGCAGTTCGCATCGTGAAGGGTGCTTCCCCGAAGTGGTGGCTGGCGTTTGGCGGCATTGCAGGCGTGGGGCTGGAAAACAAGCACACCATGCTGGTTTTTGGGTTTGCACTGGTTGCCGGGCTGATCCTCGCGGGCCAGCGGCGCATGTTGGGCTCGAAATGGATCTGGCTGGGCGCTGCGATCGCTTTGGCGATTTTTCTCCCGAACTTGCTGTGGGAGGCGCGCCACGGCTGGCCGCAGATTGAAGTGGTGCGCAATGCCCAGCTCTATAAGAATATCCCGGTCTCGCCGCTGCGATTCCTCGGGGACCAGGTGGCGTTCCTCCAGCCACTGGCGCTTCCGGTGTGGCTGGCGGGGATTGTGTGGCTGTTCTTCAGCCCGGAAGCGAGGCGTTTCCGATTTCTCGGCTGGGCCTGGCTGATCGTGCTCGCTGTCTTCTTGATCCTCGGCGGAAAATCGTATTACGCGCTGCCCGTGTATCCGCTGGTCATGGCCGCGGGTGGGGTTGCGGTGGAGTCGCTCGCCGAGTCACGCAAGTGGCCCTGGCTGAGGACTGCGTCTGCCGCACTGCTGGTTCTGGGAGGGCTGGCCGCCATACCGTTTGGTGTCCCAGTGTTCCCGATCGACGCCTTCCTGCGTTATTCGCAGGCCTTGCCGTTTTCGCATGTGGCGGAGACAGAGCGTGACGCCGTCAATGCCGAGCTTCCGCAGCTCTACGCCGATATGTTCGGCTGGAACAACATGGCCGCGACGGTGGCCGGGGTGTACCGCGATCTGCCCGCGGGGGACCGGGCGGACTGCGCGATTCTGGCCGGGAACTATGGCGAGGCGGGAGCGATCGATTACTATGGACCGGCACTCGGCCTTCCCAAGGCCCTGAGCGGCCACAACAGCTATTTCGATTGGGGGCCGCGCGGATACTCGGGCGCCTGCGTGATCGTCTTCGGCGAACGCTCGGGGGAGTACATCACGTTTTTTGACGATGTGCGGCGCGTGGCAACGATCGCCAATCCGCACGCCATGCCGGTCGAACAGAGTATTCCTGTCTATCTCTGCCGCAAGCCGCGTGCCCCGCTGGCCGTCCTGTGGCCGCGCTTCAAGATGATTATTTGACGGGCCGATGAGCCGCGCGATTCGACGCGGCCGCCGCAAGCCCGAAGACGTCTCCACCCAAGGCCAGGGAAAAGAGGGATTCTTCGTCGCCACGCTCTCCGGAATGACAAACTGGGGTTTTGCAACCAGCTGCTACACAAGCGGTTCGTGCCGCGGGAACAGAGCTTCGCGTTCGAGCTTGGTGGTATCCAGGCCGGTCTCCGTGAGCTTCCTGCTGATTTCGGAATCGTCGCTTCGCAGAATACACAGAAGAACGCACTCGCTGGTGAGAATGGGAATGGTCCGGTCGTCCACCTTGTCGCGATGCGGGGCGATGGCCTCGGCCCGGGTGAGCACGGCGGCGAGCGCCGTGGACGGTTTGAGAGCTCGCGCCCCGGCAGAACCCTTTTGCAGCCGCTGCAGCAAGCGCCAGATCTGGCGCTGCGCTCCTTCGCGGCGTTCCCGGTCGTAAAATTCGATCCAGGAGTGCCATCGCGGAGGGCTGATGCGGCACAGACGCCGCAGAACATTCTCGACTTGCTCCTGGCTATTCTCCTCCCAATATTCCGCGAGGTGATCCCAGTCGCTCAGGTACATGCCGGCGAGCAGGTCGGAAACCTCGATCACGCGGGAGGAGCGGCTGCGGGCAAGCATGGCCGCGAAGCGCTCGGCCTGGGCCAGGGAAATCGTCAGGCGGCGCGATAGGGTAGCGGGATCGCCCATGCCGTCCAGTTGTCCGGAACGGGCGCCACTTTCTGTTTGCGGCTTGCGGCCAAACAGGTTCACGGTTGTAGGAGCGCTCCTTGCGCCAGTGTAGCAAATCCGGCGCCGGGCGATTCATCCCATGTGGCGGGCGTTGCCACAGGTGCACGGACGGCCGCTCACGCGCAGCAAGCGCCGGGCGGCGATCCCCGAGGCCTCGGAACGGATGGCGTGGCGCCAACATTAACGTAGGGATTACCTTTGCCTCGGGAGCGAACAGGGTCTCCACCCCACAGATTTTTCCATCCATCCCATCGTCATTTTGGATTTGACGCTCGAAAGACCGGCGCGGTACCCTTTTGTTGGCAGCGGGCCTGTAGGCCACACGGAACTAGCTGGTTTTCAATAGAAGTGCACCCTAATTTGAAGGAGATTCATGTCCAACGAACTGCGCAATTTCCTAGCATTATCGTACGGAGAACTCGAAGAACTGAACTTGAAGGCGAAAGAGCAGCGGAAGAATCGCGTTCCGGCGGATACCGTTCGGGAAGAACGCCTGAAGTATCTTTCCGACGAGAAACGCATCAAGGCCGTGACCGTGCTGTTCAGCGACCTCGAAGGCCGCCTGCACATGCTCGATTACGACAAGAAGTTCCTGCTGAAGAGTTGGGACAATCTGACGTTTGACGGCTCTTCCATCCGGGGCTTCACCGCGCAGCGCGAGAGCGACCTGCGCCTGATGATGGATTGGGCCGCTTTTTACTGGGGGCCGGCCGATTTCTTCGGCAACGGCAAGGTGATGGTCTTCGGCGAGGTGATCGACAAGGACGGCACGCCGTATACCGCCGACATTCGGGGCCGCTTGAAGGGGTATGCCGAAGGGCTGCACAAGAAGGAAGGGTACACGCTGAACGCGGCCAACGAAATCGAAGGATTCCTGTTCAACGGCAAGGACGCGGAACGGCGCTACCATGAAACCGGAAAGTTCGAGTACGTCAACACCGGCGGTTATTATCATTCGCTGCCCGGCGATCCGCTGCGCACCTTCATCGATACGGTGGCCGAAGTGCAGCGCTCCATGGGTTTTGAAAACGAGAAGGACCATCCCGAAGTGGCGCCGTCGCAATTCGAGATCAACTACGGCTACGGCGAAGTCGTGGCGGCCGGGGACCAGATTCAGCTCTACAAGCTGATCTGCCGCCAGGTGGCCAACAGCCTCGGCTTCACGGCTTCGTTTTTGCCCAAGCCGGTCGTCGGCGTCAACGGCAGCGGCATGCACACCAACGTCTCGATCAGCAAGGGCGGCAAGAACTTGTTCTGGGACCCCAAGGGGCAGGATAAGCTCTCCGCCATGGGCTGGGCGTTCGTCGACCGCATCCTCACGCACGGCAACGACACCTGCCTGGCGCTCAACCCCAGCGTCAACTCCTACCGGCGGCTCGACCCGCACTTCGAGGCGCCCAACCAACTGAAGGCTTCGGCCGTGGATCGCGGCTCGATGGTCCGCATACCCATCGGCAACGCGAAGAGCATGCGCGTCGAGGTCCGCTCGGTGGCGCCGGACGCCAATCCCTACTTGGCCCTCTACACCGTCTTCCGGACGGGGATCGAGGGCGATACGGCCAAGATCAAAAACCTTCGGCAGGCGGCGCGCTACCTGCCGGACAACATCTACACGGCCATCGAAGACTTCCGCAAGGCCAAGTGGACGACGACTCTGTTGGGCGAGGACGTGAAGGGCCGCTACGCGGACCTGAAGCAGGCCTCGGCCGACCGGTGCGCGCGTTTGCTGGGCACCTTCGTGAAAGCCGCGGAAGTGCAGTTCCACCACGAGGTCTACAACCAGTACCTCTGGAACGAGTTTTAGCAGGCTGTTGAAACAATCGTTGCAGCTGTCATTCCGAGCGCAGCGAGGAATCTGCTTTTCTCTAAAGACACCGGGAAACGGCGGATTCCTCGTCGGGCCATGCACCGCGGCCCTGCTCGGAATGACGGCTCTTGGTATTTTTCGACAACCTGTTGGAGCTGGTCCGATAACGCGAAAACGCCCTGGCGGAATATCCGTCCAGGGCGTTTTTGCTTCTGCCACGCGTGTTCTCGCGAATTACATCGAGCGGACCGGCAGGGCCACCACGTCCTCGACCTCCGCCACTTCCTTCACCACGAATCCCTCGGCGTATGGAACACCGATCATGCGCCCGTAGTGGCGCGACTGAAGGCTCATGCGCTCCTCGAGCGCGTCGAGCGGAAGCGCTACCTTCGACCCTTTCTCCTTGGTGCGCGGGCGGAACTGCGAGGCGTAGGCCAGGATGGCGCGCCGCCGCCGCTCGTATTGCTTGGTGATGTCCACGGCGAACGTGGGCCGCACGTCCGCATAGGCCGCCGCGTAGAGGATCTTGAATGGACGAAACGCCTCTCCCCCGCGCCGATAATTCTTCAGTCCGGCGATGAAGCAGGCCTCGTAGGCGAGCATCGCCGCGGTGTAGTGGTCCGGATGGCGGCCCTCCCAGTAGGGAAGGATCACGGTGCGAGGTTCGAATTCCCGAATCACTTCGGCGATGGCGGTCTTGTACTCGTCGCAGATCCGCAGGTGCGCGTCGGGCAAGCCGAGGTTGCGGCGCACCTTCGCGCCCAGAAGTTTTGCCGCGCGCGCGGCTTCCCGCAGGCGGGTTTCCGGCGTGCCGCGCGTCCCCATCTCCCCTTGCGTGAGGTCGAGGATGCCGGTGCGATAGCCCGCCTGGGCCATCTTGAGCATCGTCCCGCCGCAGGTGAGCTCGACATCATAGGGGT
>VFSW01006655.1_pt1 | contig 16951 bp, 9 predicted proteins | sample 5358111 | NCBI WGS metagenome assembly VFSW01 (sample SAMN11554181, study PRJNA540505) | mine drainage metagenome | isolation source: sediment from site ElyBrook_90M | place: USA: Ely Copper Mine, Vershire, VT | collected 2017
CTGAAAAGATCGGAGGCGTTCCCGCTGGCTGCGACCCCCTGGACGCGATAGCTGTAGTACATGCCTATCAATGCGGCCGCAACGATACCGAACGTCAGTAGCCATTGAAAGATTCCGGTGCCCTTTCCGCGTGTGTTGGAGACAAGGCACTCAGCGAGGTAAAGAGGAACGACGACACCAATAAACCCTCCACTGATTCCCTGCAACAGGCGACCGATCAGCAGAGCTTCATACCCGCGTGACAGCGCAATGAGCGGGATGCTGATTACGAAAACCAGCCCGCTGACGATCATCAGTGGCTTGCGCCCGAACCAGTCTGCAAGCAGGCCAGCGAAGATCGTAGAGATCACGCTTCCAAGGAGCACGGCCGCAACAATCGTCGAAAGTTGGGCTGCGTCGAAGTGCGAGGTCGCTTCGAGATACGGCAATGCGCCACCGATGATGCCTACATCCACACCATAGAGCAGGCCTCCAAGGCCGGCCACAACCAGCAATAGGATGTTGTATCTACGGCGACTGGATTCCGCAGCGGTCGTGGATCTCACTTCAAGCGTCATAGGTCGCTCTTCCCTGATATCTGGCGGTTCAGTGTTCGCCGGTTCGGATTCTAAGAACGATGGCTGCGACTTCTCAACGAAGCTGCGGCAGAAGTTTCAGAGCGTTATCGCGGTAAACTTTACGCAACACATCCTCCGGCAAATCGAGACCGTAGATATTCCATCGACCCTGGCGAGAAGCGTGCGTAGGATATTCGAAGTATTCATCGTCCGTCTCGAGGAATCGATAGTAGAGCCGGTACATCTCGACTTCGGGCACAAGGTCAGCGCCGAACAGAATACGGTCGGAGTAGTGAAGGAAGAACTTCCTTGCGGAGTATGGCTGTCGGCCAAGTTCTGAGGCGCGTGCGCTGATATCGATGAGCACATTGGGGCAATCGTCAAGCATCGCCGAAACGCGCTGCAGGTCTTCACTATTCTCGGCAATGTGCGCACCGACGAATGTCGTTTTGGGATGCCGCTTGAAGACTCGATCCCGCTGTTGCAGCAGAGAGTCTTTACCGTACTGCGCGCCGAAGAATCCCCAGTCAGGATGAGCGGCAAGTTCCTCATACCGTTCATTGTTGGCGTCGATGGGCAAGAAAAACGCCTCCGGATCGCCGATATGCACCATCACCGGTAGGCCAAGACTTCCAAGCCGCTCGAAAATGGGTGCCAGCCGCTCATCATCAACGCGGATCAGTTCCCCACTGGCATCACGCACCGTCAATCCGAGATCTTTCCAGAACTTGAAACCGACAATGCCCTTCGATACGAGACGGTCAAGTCTCTCCATGGTCACCTTCATAAAGCTCGAGAAATCCTTCGAGTCGGCACCGCTCCAGTCCATCCAGCCAATCGTAGAAAAGCGCCGCGCATCGTATGACCGGTACCTCTCGATCTGCTCTACAGCTTCATCTCCAACTTTCATCGTGATATTGACAATATGCTCGATGTCGCAGGCATCCATAACCTTCAACACCTCCGCAGGATCCTGTGCGTCGAGATGGTTGTGATAATCGATGACAGGAAAACGGGGGTGATGGACTTCATGCACCACGTTATGCAACATGCAGCGCGGGTGAAAGTCACTGATCGGCAACGTCACATTCGCCCGAGCTGAAACCATGGCGATGAATTTGTCCCGCGCGTTCGCTTCCGACATACTTATCTCCTTGACGCTCGATGAACAGAGTTGAACCCAGGAACGATCCCTCCCTCAAACCATCTCTTGCAATGTTTCATTTGTAGAAATGGATTGTAAAACGGAGTATAAATAGCTTTCCATATCCTTCGTTTTATTAGTTATACGTCATCGCATTCAAGTTGAGGCGTCCCATATGATTCGATTCGCTTACCATACGACCATCGTGCTGCTCGCCATTGCGACGGCTCCCGCTATGATCAGCCAGCCATATGAGATCCATGCCAGCGCATTGCGGGCCAGAGTCGACTTGCACGACGGACACTTTGACGGCCTTTCGGTGACGGACAACATCTCAGGACGCACACTCAACATGAAGGAAGGGTTTGTTGTCGTTCTGAAAAATAAGACCGAACTGCGGTCTACGGATATGCAACTCACGCAGATTGCTGATCCCACGAGCGTGGACGATCCCCACATGGCGCTGCGGAGAACACTAGAAAAGGTTGCGACGACACGTTCTTGCTGGCAGTTCAAGTCGACCACTACTTCGGCCAGCGTTGCGTGGTGTCTGACAGTACGACCCGGCACCGGGTATGTACGAGAGTTGCTGCGAATCTCCGCAGGCAAGACAGACCTGCCGATTGCCGAGGTCCGTCTCCTTGAATTTCACGATGTTGGCGCAAACGTTGATGGCTCGGTGAAGGGCTCGCCCATTGTAGATACCAATATGTTCTTTGGGCTAGAGCATCCGCTGTCCGTCAGTACCGTCGACGGTGGCGTCGTCAAAGCTTCGCTGTTCCGAGACCTTCCCCTGCGTGCCGGCCAGTCCATTACCTACTCCGCTGTGATCGGAGCATCGGAAGCGGGGCAGATGCGACGTGCCTTCCTTGCATACCTCGAGAATGAGCGGCCACGAGCGTACGAACCATTTCTGCATTACAACTCCTGGTATGACCTTGGATACGAAAACCGCTTTGACGAATCCGGGGCCATTGACCGCGTCAACGCCTTCGGCAGCAAACTCGTAGTAGAGCGGAAGGTGACGCTTGACTCTTTCCTCTTCGATGACGGATGGGACGATCCAAACTCACTCTGGGGCTTCAACTCAGGCTTCCCTGACGGGTTTACGAAGACCGGCGAGGCGGCCGCAAGGTACAGCGCAGGCATCGGTGTTTGGCTCTCACCGTGGGGTGGTTATGCGGAACAGAAGAACGAACGCATTGCCTATGGCAAGGCTCACGGCTTTGAGATCCAGAATGACGGGTATGCGCTTTCCGGACCCAAATACTTCGATCGCTTTGAGCAGATATGCCTCGAGATGGTGGACAAATACCATGTGAATCAGTTCAAGTTCGATGGCACCGGCAATGCAGACCGAGTCTTTCCGGGCAGCGCCTTCGACAGCGACTTTGACGCAGCCATTCATCTGATCGAACGTCTGCGCACGGAAAAGCCGGACCTCTTCGTCAATCTCACAACGGGGACAACCGCTTCACCCTTCTGGGTGTTCTATGCAGACTCTATCTGGCGTGGCGGAGAGGATCATGACTTCTCTGGCATAGGCGATTCTCGCCAGCGATGGATCACCTACCGCGATGCGCAAACGTACAAAAACATCGTCCTCAAGGGACCGCTGTTCCCACTGAACTCACTGATGCTGCATGGCATCATCTACGCAAAGCAGGCCAAAGACCTGGCGACAGACCCGGGAAATGATTTCGCTGACGAGGTCCACTCCTACTTTGGCAGCGGCACACAGCTGCAGGAGATGTACATTACGCCTGCGCTGTTGACCAAGGCCAACTGGGATACGCTTGCAGAAGCTGCCCGCTGGAGCCGAGCTCACTCCGACACGCTCAAGGATACCCATTGGATCGGCGGCGATCCAGATAAGCTCCAAGTCTATGGCTGGGCGGCGTGGAGCCCGAAGGCCGGCATCGTGACACTCCGCAATCCGTCCAATGATATCCAGCACTACAGCCTCAACCTGTCGCAGATGCTGGAGCTGCGCAGCCACAGCGTGACCGCTTACAAGGTACACACTGTCTGGCGCGATGCGAAGAACTGGCAGCGTGGAGCGTCGCAGACCACAAAATCCGACAAGCCGTTGGAAATTGAGCTGGCACCGTTCGAAGTGCTGACCCTAGAGGCTGATCCGCTGCACTGATGGAACTAAACGAGGGTCAGCTTGATGCCAGCCGAGCGTAACGCCTCAGCGGTTTCAGGCACCAGGTCTGCGTCCGTGATGACGTGGTGGATTGCCGTGGCATCGACGATTTTCGAGAGACTGCGCCGGTTAAATTTTGTTGAATCGCACACGGCAATCACCATCGACGAAGCCTTTACCATGGCGCGGTTGACGCGTGACTCCATCACATTGGGTGTCGTCAATCCTACCTCAAGGTCGAACCCGTCCACCCCGAGAAAGAGTATATCCGCATGCATATCATGCAACATGTCTTCCGCCAGTGGCCCGACGAGGGAGAACGAGTTCTTGCGCAGCGATCCCCCCGTGAGCAGCACCTCAAAATCAGTGCCGCTAAGTTCGCCCGCGATGTTCACGGCGTTCGTGATGATCGTGAGGTGCGAGAAGCGCTTGAGCGCCCGTGCGATAGCCGTGGTCGTCGTGCCGGAATCGAGCAGAACGCACTGGCCCTCCTGAACAAGGTTGGCGGCCGCCGCCGCGATACGAAGCTTCTCCTGCGAATGACGGCCCTCTTTTTCCTGCAGGGAAGGATCGGAGAGTGCTCCGCTGCCGGGCAGCAATGCACCACCATGGGTGCGATGCAACAGCCCACGACCCTGCAGATAATCCAGGTCTTTGCGAATCGTGATGCGCGAAATGCCAAGAGAATCTGAAAGCTCCTCTACAAGTACGCGACCGTGTTTCTGGGCCAGCCCGACAATATATTGACGGCGCTCTTCGATGAGCATCTGAGGACCACGTCCCCTGTTCGGAACCGCTGCGGTTTCCGCCTTAACGGCTGATTTTGACGGCATATATATTCCAACCATGCTTACGATGCTTCACGAAGAGTACATGCCTGCTTATCTAATTGCAATTAGAAAGGCAACTCGAAAGGAAAACTCATACCCAACTGTTATTGAGTAACGCAGGCGGCCGCATAGTCACGCAACACATCACGGATACGGTCCACAATGAGGGATCCCGGATCTCCGGCAATTTGCTTTTCCCGCAGCCGTACATACTGCACTGGCAGATAACGGCTCAGCATGCTCTCAGGGATCGTCACTGAGGAGAGGTTTTCCACCAGACGGTCTACTGCAGCCACAACCTGGGGACGCCCCCAATAGTAGCGAACTCGATCACTATAGCTATAGCGGCGAAGCAACATCTGCTGCTCAGCGGTACCCGCATAGTAGGGTAGCCAGTTTTCCGGCTCGCTCAGCATGGTACGTTCAAGCACTTCGCTCAGTCGTGAACACTGCGCCGCGCTGATCAGTTGTGCTTCGATATCTTCCAACGCTTCCAGCGCCTCTCGCATGGCAAACGTGAGGGCCGGCCCCACTTTCAGGACAGCGAAACCATCCCGCACAAGATGAAGGTAAGCAGCAGGAAGTTGATAGTCGGTAGAGTGCGCCTCAAAGACGATCGCTTCTGGCTGAGCGCGCAGCCACGCCGTGAGTTGTGCAGCCTTTTCGGAGTCGTAGTCCACCACCGAATCGTGATCAAACTCCACACCAGGTTGCACGACCAGTGCGATGACGCGTTCCCACACACCCGGAAGTTGCTGCTCAAAGACTTGCTTGTGGACAGCGAGAGTGTATGCCGCAGCATCTGTCGAGGTTGCAGCCAAATCATGAACAGAGTGGGTTGCCCCACCAGGAACAGGAACCTCCGTACCGATCACGTAAACCGGACGGCCGCCAGCGATGTGCGCGGACTCCGCCACCTTGCAGAGCTGGGCTGCACGCTGTGCAACCATCTCATCGGATGGGTGGCTAAGGTCGTCTCCACAGGCCATACTTGTGTCGAGGTGAATCTTCGTGAAGCCAGCAGCTACATACTCGGCAACCATCGTCTCGGCATAGCCCATCGCCTCAACGGCTGGCAGCTTGCGCCACGGGTTAGGACCGAGATGATCCCCACCAAGAACAAGCTTCGCTTCATCCAACCCTGCCTTCCGCACATGTTCCAACACAAACTCGCGGAACGCTGCGGGTCTCATTCCGGTATAGCCGCCAAACTGGTTTACCTGGTTGCTGGTCGCTTCCACCAGCAACAGAGATCCATCATGTAAAGCCTGCTCCGCAGCGGCGCGGATAACCCAGGGGTGTGCGGAACATACGGAATAGATGCCAGCAGGAATGCCATAACGCTGCTTTGCTAGATGCTGCTGCAGAAGACCGGACATAAGAAGCCCCTAGTAAATACTAAATTTCTGAACAACACGGTTGATGACACCATCTGCGCTTGGTGAGTCCGGGCGAAGTTGATGTTCAACTGAGCAATACAGGCCAAGCAGTTGACCGAAAATGACATCGAGCACTGGCCGATAGGCGTCATCCACATCTGTGTTGATCGGGAGGTAGAAGTCGCAGAACGAAGAAAAATCCTTCTCAGCAAATCCGGGACCAATGGCGATGCGCTCTGCAACGATGTCTTTTTCGGCAATCTCGTGGAGCAGGTCGCGAGCATACTGCGCCCGACGCTTATCTCCGGACACGAAACAGACAAAGAGCGTCTCTTTATCCAACGCCGCCATTGGACCGTGACGCAGACCAAGCACCGTTTCTGACATCGTCTTTATCTGCCCCGCCGTCATCTCCAGGACCTTCAGCGCCGACTCCTTTGCAACGCTCGCAAGAGAGCCTCCACCGACGAAACAGATACGCGAAAAGTTACGCCCTGCCATCTCTTCCGCCTTCCATGCCGCAATTGAGAGAAGATCGTTACCAGCACGCACCAACTTCTCAAGCAACGGTTTATAGGTTGCGATCGACCAGGCATTCGCCAGGCAGTGTCCCATGATGATCATGTTAGTGAAGGAGCTCGTCATGGCAAGACTGCGATCATTCACTGCATCATCGAGAACAATGACGCAGGTGTTATCTACTCCCTCGCAGATCTCAGCCATGCGCGCCTCAGCGTGACAGGTGACAACAAGGTGCGAGATGCGTGGGTAACGTTCAATTGCTTGCTCCAGAACAGCTACGCCTTCGGGCGAATCACCTGAACGCGAAAAGGATATCCAGAGGTACCTTCGTCCAGGGACGATATATTCTTCGAGGTTTGGCAACAGATCGGTGCTTGCTACCGGAATGACTTCACAGCCCCACTTCTGGCGCAGGAGAAATTCGAGGGCTTGCGCCACATAGTCGGAGGTACCAGCACCAACGAGCATCACAGTTGGACGATTTTCAATCGAGTCGCGAACCCCGGCGGCATCAAGGAACGCTGTAATCTGTGCCTGGTGCTGTTCGAAGATGCTCACAGTCGTCTTCCAGGTTGCGGGCTGCTGGGCGATTTCCGCAGGAGTGAATAGAAGACCCCGAGCCTCCTTCTCTTCCAACGGTAGATCCACAAAACTCGATAAAGCTGTCACAATCAGAACCTCAAAAAAACGATATATCTAAGGATCGAACACACAAATTCGAAACTAAAACTAAGTAATAATAACATTGATATACTCAATACGAACGACAACGCAACCGAGGAACGAATGAGCGCAAACTCCAACGACATCCATCAGAAACCACTCGACATCACCCTTGCGGGCGAAACCAATCTCGATCTCATCCTTCGCGGACTCCCGGAAGACATGCCTGTTGAACGGGAAATTCTTGCCAACGGTTTCGACGTGACTCTAGGCGGATCCTCTTCTATTTTGGCGCACAATCTCGCTTTGCTCGGTACCCGAGTGGGCTTCGTCAGTGAAGTGGGTAATGATGCTTTTGGAGAGATCGCGAAAACCTACCTCGACGAGAGTGGCATCGACCTCACTTGGTTCCGGTATAAACCCGGAGCGACAACTGGAGTGACCGTAGTGTTGCCTCATGGCAAGAGGCGCCACATTTTGACTTATCCGGGGGTGATGTCCGAATTAACCGTCGATGATCTCGATCTCAATTACCTAACCTCCGCGCGGCACTTCCATCTATCCTCCCTGTTTCTTCAGACCGGACTGCATGCGGGTCTGCCACAACTCTTCGATGATCTGAAATCTGCCGGGCTGACGTTGTCGCTTGATACCAATGACGATCCAACCGGGACCTGGCGTGGCGTCCTTGACCAGTTGCTCGACAAGGTCGACATACTGCTCCCCAACGAAGATGAACTCCTGCAAATCGCGGATGCAGCGACTCTCGAAGAAGCACTTAGCAAACTCGCACCACGCGTCCCCATGATCGTCGTGAAATGTGGAGAGAGAGGTGCCCTGGTGCAGCGCGGGAGCGAGCGACAGTGGGTCCGGCCGCTCGCCGTGCAGCCCGTCGACACTATCGGTGCAGGGGATAGCTTCAACGCCGGATTTCTGAGCGCATGGCTTGCAGGAGAAAACCCCCTAAACGCAGCGGCTCTGGGAAACCTGACAGGAGCGCTATCCACACTCCGGCCCGGGGGCATCGAGGCCCATCGTGATTCCTTCCTGCGAACCCAGTTCCTCAAGGCAAACTCCATCGCATGAATTCTCCAGAACCCCCAACCGAACGCACTAACATCCCGGGCCTAGACAGTATTAGTTGACCAGCCGTTCTTTCTCTCCAGGAACAAACGTCGTAGGCACGTCACCGGTTACCGTCACCTTCAGACTCTTTGCGCTGGTAATTGAGTCAAGGCCTGTAGCCGTGACCTGTAATGTGTATTCTCCCGGCTGAGTATAGGCGTGGGTTACCTCCGCGCCGGTCAGGGCGACTCCGTCCCCAAAATCCCAGTGATACTCCACAATGGGATTCGCAGCAGAAGAGGTAGCGCTGAACGTCAGCGCAGCTCCAGTCTTGCCGCTGGATGCAGCGCTCACTTCGAATGCGGGTGGCAGCTCAGGGACCGTGGTGTCGATCAACTTAAACATGCGCACAGTGTGCGGCGGCTGCGCGAAACTCAGTTTGCTTGACGAGCCAGCGCTGCAGCATGTCCCGCCATCCAGCACGTTGATAATCTGGTACTTCCCCGCATCCTGCAGCCCGAGACTGGAAAGATCGATCTCGAGGTTCCGCGCCTGCTCCGTCCAGTTGAAGACAGTGAGAATCGTCTGTCGCTTGTCTTGCTTGAGGAGGAAGATCGAGGGCTGCTGATCGCCAGGCGCATAGCTCATCAGATCGACCGGGATCGATGCATGGCCAAGACGGGCCATGTCAATCAGGTCTCTGTTTTTCACCAGCGCCAGCCTTTCAGCGGAGGAGCCCAGTGTCGGCAGGTCGTCTCCGATCTCGAACATACCGCCCGAGACCGCTGCGAGCGCAATCGACACCTTCGCCTCATCAAGCGTCAGCGGCTTCTGCCCTCCATGCCAGGCCTGGTCATCCACGACCTGCGTGGCAACTGTGAATGCATCCGGATCGGCGACGAAGTAGTTGCGATTCATGTAGAAGCGCGCAGCAATACCTGAAGCTGCATCCCTGCTGGCATCGAACGTGTGTCCCGTGTCCTGCGAGATCCGGCCGGCATACACAATGCCGACAGGATTCAGCATCGCGCTCCCATCCTTATCCAGAACAACATGCTCACCCACGGTCTCGCGAATGATGTTTAGCCCAATTCGTTGCGCCTCCATGGCAGTCGTATGAGGGCGATAGTACGCTCCCTCCACGGCTGAATCATCCATGAAGTCCATCTTGATGAAGCGAACGCCCCAGTCGTTGACGAGGGTGCTGTAGGTCTTTCTCAGATAGCCTTGCGATCCCGGGTTCGTCGTATCCAGCACGTACAGTGGATCGTGATGATCGGTCACATAGCCGATATGAATCAACTCCCCAGCGGAGTTATGCAGCAGCCAGTCCTTATGGTTTTGGAACACCCAGGAACGATTGGAGACTTCAAAGGGAGCAGTCCAGATACCGAACGTGATGCCATTATGTCGAACCCGATCGCCAATATATTCCATCCCCCGAGGAAAGAGGTGTGCATCTGCAGTGCTATATTCCCCCCGTGCGTACTGGTATCCCTCGTCGATCTGAAAGTACTTATATCCAAGGTCTTTGAGATTCTGCGAGAGCCACTCAACATTGGTGAGCGCAGTACCTTGATCCAGCCCAAAGTAATACGCAGTCCAACTCCACCAGCCTAGTGGCGTCGGAGTCGTGACTCGAGCTTTGTGTAGGATCCCCACTACATGTCCGTAGGTTTCGAGTTGCGCATGATAGTCCGCTCCTACAGCGAACATGAGTCGCTCGGAAGCCAGGTTGTCGCCTGCTGCCACAGGTAGCGTGAGCTCTACCTGCTCAGACGCTGGGGACTCTTTCAGAGATTCGCCATTCATGATCTCGGTGGTTCCCGTCGACTCCGCGTCGTACGAGACAAGGTGTGCGCTCCCGCCCGAGTTCCCTTCCTTCAAATGGAAGATAGTCAGCAGACGGTCCGACGTAAGTGCTCCAAGAAACAAGCTCTGTCCGCTCTCGCGGTTGTAGATCAACTGGCTGCCTACAGCTCGGTGCACACCACCCGGACCATCGACAAGATCACGGATCTTGAGAGCCGGTCTGTCCTCGCTGTAGCTGTCGGAGAGAACACGATCGGCTGCTGACGGTCCCTTCAGATTGACGCTCTCGGCTCCCGTTGCATGAACGCTGCGAATGCTCGAGACGGAGACAACCTGGCCGGTCGTGTTCACGACCTTAACCTGGACATCACCCCACGGCTGATCCCCGTACAAACGAAGTTGCAGAACCAAGTCCGGCTTGCCAGCCAATCCGCTGTTTGTTTCAGTCAACTCCGAGCCGGATCCAAAGTCATCATGAAAGCCCGTATGGACCGTCTGGTGCTTTGGATAATCTACGGAGCGCAGCACTGCGCCATCCACAACGGCATCGACGTCAGAACGGAGAACATCTCCCGAGATGCTAGACGATCTAATGAAGTAAGAGCCGTCCGCCATCACGCCGGCTGAAAGAGTCTTGCCTTGGATCGTCTCCTCGTTACCCTTCTCGGCGTGCGCTGCCTTCTTCTGATCTCCACTGGCAGATGCTTGGTTTGCAAATACACCTAAACCAGTTACAAGGACGACTCCTACGACACGCTTCAACCATCTATTCATATCGCACTCCACTTACCAGCCAGATCTACTTCGCCTCATTCACGCCGGCGGCAGCAGCAAACCTGCGACAGCCGCCGACGACATTCCTTTAGTAATACAACTTCGCTGCAAATTGCAGAAGACGAGGTGCCTGTGCGCCGGTCACGTAACCGAAGGTTGGCGTACCGAAGACCGTAGAGTTATTCGAGTTCTGCGGACCGGGCGCAGCAAACAGGAAGTTGGGATGATTGAATGCGTTGAAGCTTTCTACTCTGAACTCAATATGTTTTGCCTTCGGAAGCGGAATCGTCTTCATGAGTGCGAAGTCGACATTCTTTTCTCCCGGACCCTCGAGCGTGTTCAGGCTCACGTCGCCGAAAGATCCCAACGCCGGATTCATGAAGGCGCATGTATTAAAGAAGGTGCCCGGTACGCACGGTTTCGAAGTAGCCTTCACGCCGGGAACCGCATCCGGCCGCTGTTGCCCATCCGAGTTAGCGAAGTTGCCGTTTCCGTCCGTCACCGTGTACCAGGTTCCAGATGAAAGTGTGACAATGCCCGACGTGTTCCAGTGCCCGAGGATGTGGTCGATTGCCGCAACACCTGTGGCAAATCGCTGCCCCACGCCGAAGGGCAGGTCGTATTCGTAACTCGCGACAAAGCGATTGCGAACATCGAAGTCGAGCGGGCCATACTCCTTATTGGGGTAGAGGCTGTTTCGGAAACCATCGTTGTTTTGGGCTCCGAGATCGGCGCTACTCGCATTGCCCAACGACTTGCTGTATGTATAGTTGACGATCATCGAAAGACCGTGACTGAGCCGCTGTTGCAGTGAGGCCTGTAGTCCGTTGTAGTTCGAAGACCCGGCCGACTTAAGATAACCGGTCGAAGTATCAAGGTAAGGAAAAGGTCGCCGTGGTGCAGTTGGGGCTGAAGGATCAGCGGTCGGTTGCGCCTGGTTCCCGTTCAGATAGATATAAAGGCGATCACCCTTGGATCCGACATAAGAGGTTTCAAACATCGTGCTCGGAGTGATCTGATACTGAAGGGTCATATGCCACTGCATGACGTACGGCGTACGAAGATGTAGATCCAACGAGAACAAGGTTGGAGTGTTGGGATCGGTGAGCGCATTGGTAGGAAAGCCCTGCGAAAGTACGCTAAGTCCTGGGACAGAACAGTCTTCCGCCGCAGCGTTGTACGACGGCAAGCCGCACGGAGCAACGAAGCTCTGACTGGCAAAGTAGGGTGGGTTGAATCCTGGACTCGGATTGCTGTACGGACCTGCCTCGTCGCCGTTGAAGAATAAACCAAAGGCGCTCTGAACCGCGAGGCGAGGAGTCACTTCATAGGCCAGCCCTACGCGGGGCGAAAAGTTCTTGTAGTCGGCTCCGATTAATGCGTTGGAAGCCGTATGGTCTACCGGAAGGATGCTCGCCAACGTCGGCGTGAGCGTTACATTGCTATCCGCGGGGATATCCAGAACACCCGTGATGGGATTGAAGTTCGCCTGAGCGTTGTTCCTGGAAAACACTGGCGAGAAATACTCGTAACGTATACCGAGATTCAAGCTGAGCTTCGGAGTGGGACGCCAGTCATCCTGCAGAAACAGCGCATACGTGTGGCGCGAATAGAAGATGTTATTGAGGTTATTGATGTTTCCGCCCCCGGGTTGACCGGTCAGAAGCGATGCCAGTCCACTGCCGCCTGATCCAGGAGAGCCCGCGTTGTCTGTGTATTGCGTACCAAAGCTGATAGCGCCGCGTGGAGAAGCCGGCTCGAAGATTGAGAACTGCTCGGGCCGAATCTCGCCGCCGAACTTGAATGTAGCGTTGCCATGAATCAGAGTAAAGGTGTCAGAAACGGAGTAGGTTGTCTGATCCTCGATAGCCGGCAAGAACGTAGGACTGCCAAGGGTTGCAACGTCGCTAAAGGTCATCTGGGGAAGACCACCATTGTCGCTGCCTGCCGGATCAGGAACGCCTGGAAAGCCGACCGCTGCGGAGACGTCCGTTTGGTAGTTCAACTGATAGCGGCTCGTGTGGAGGTGGTTGTATCCAACTCGCACCTCGTTCACTTTGTGCGCAGCGAAAACATGTGCTTCACTCGCCGCTCCACTGTATGCCGTAATCTGCTGGATGCCATCGAAGAAACCGCCGCCGTCTGCGAGACCTGGGAACGGAGAGCCGATGGTCTCCGGACTGGTACTCATGCTGAAGCGGTAGAACGCTGTGTCATGAGATGAGATGACCTCGTCAACACGCACATCGCCCTGATGAGTGGTTTGGGTCGTTACCGGATCAGACTGGTAGTTATAACCGAGGCCAGTAGCATTGGGTAGCGGAAAAAGCTGAACGAGTTTTGCGCCCAGTGGGTCGATCGCTGAAGTCGGAATCACGTTGCTAGGTATGCCACTCGAGGTATAGCCGAATGGCACCCCGCAATAGCCTGTTCCCCCGCTGGTCACCTGCGTCTGGCGGGTGTTGAACAACTCGCCCTGGTAGGTCGGATTTCCATTGCAATCGCTCACACCGGTTGGGCTCGTAAGATCGAGCTGGCTCGAGAAATCACCGGCGCGCTCTGCAACCGTTGGAACCAGCGATGTGTTCGACTGAGCCTCGTTCAAAAGAAGGCCCTGGTAATCAACGAAGAAGAACAGCTTATTGCGAATGATCCTACCGCCCAGCGTCGCGCCAAACTGGTTCTGACGGTAAGGCGCTTTCGCCGAATCGAAGTAGTTCATCGCGTCGAAGCTTTGGTTGCGTAGAAACTCATACGCTACGCCATGGAACTGGTTGCTGCCACCCTTGGTCGTGGCGTTGACGATCGCGCCCGTTGCCCTGCCGAACTCAGCATCGTAGTTGCCAGTCTCAATCTTGAACTCCTGTAAGGCATCGGGAGGAGGCATCACTACATAATTGGCTTCGTTCAGAAGGTCAGGAAGATTCGAGTTGTTATCGACGCCATCGAGAAGGAAGTTGTTGTCGAGAGAACGTGCGCCACTAGCACTGAAGCCGAAGCCTGTTGCATCGCGCGCGCCCGGCTCGCTCACAGTAACTCCAACCGTTAGTTGAGCAAGCTGAACTGAGTTGCGACCATTGAGTGGAAGGCCGACAATCGTCTTCGCAGCAACAACCTGTCCCGTCTCCGAGGTGTCAGTCTGCAGCAGAGGAGCATTGTCGTGAACCTCAACCGTCTGTGTCACCTCGCCAAGCTGCAGCGTTGCATCCACGCGCTGACGCTGCTGCACGTCGAGCGTAATCGGCCCCTCTATATTGGTCTTGAATCCAGGCGCAGAAACGGACACTCGATAGGTGCCAATTCGCACTGGGCTGATGGTCCATGCACCGGACGCATCGCTCGTAGCACGATAAGTAAAATTAGTACTCGTCTCAGTTGCAGTCACAGCGGCATGGGGGATGATCGCTCCACTTGTGTCCACAACGCGCCCCTCAAGTGAGGCAGCATCTCGTTGTGCAAAGAGCGGGCCACAAGACATCACCAATAGAATGAAATAAAGGGAATACAACCTTCGCATTTTCGTGAGCAAAGTAAGCCTCCATGTTTTTCGACTAAACAACCGGGACATAACCTTCATTTACAGGTCAAGATTGGGGACCCGAGGATACTTGCGTTGCAATCGATGCATTACAAGTGAACAAGCCATACCTCTTACTATCGATGTGCATCGTATTGTTACGGATACTTCGCTTCATGTCAACAATAATAATAAAAGGCACGCATGAGCTATGGAACAGTGTTGGTGTTTGATGCTGTCGGCAGGCCACTTCCCGCACCGCTCATCTAGACAAATTGAGAGATTTAGTACGGACTTCGGTACAAGGCGCAGAGTTTTTCGCAGCAGACTCGGATGACTGGAGGCCAAAATGGTCAGATATCGAAGAATAGCCTTGCTCGCTTCTCTAGGCTATGTTGTAATTCGAAATCATACGAAACTTGCAAAGTATTTCGTAAATGATCTTTTATTATGAGAACTGAAAGACTCTTAGACGAGTCCAGGTACTGCGCAAGTATCTGAAAATGATGGCAGAATATCCAAACTAGATAGGGCATCAGCAGGAGGAACAACTGGACAGCCCCGCAGAGAAAGAACCGGCCCACGGGCTGAAGCGTTCGCTCAAGCTTTGGCATCTGATCGCCTACGGAATCATCATCATTCAGCCGACCGCACCCATGGGAATCTATGGTGTGGTCAGTAACGTGGCGCATGGCCATGTCGTATCCACCATCCTCATCGCCATGGTGGCCATGCTATTCACCGCTGTTAGCTATGGGCGCATGGCTCGGGTCTATCCCAGCGCCGGCTCTGCCTACACCTACGTCGGCAAGGAACTGAACCCACTGCTCGGCTACGTCGTCGGCTGGTCCATGCTCATGGACTATCTCCTCAACCCCATCATCTGCGCCATCTGGTGCAGTGCCGCGGCAGGAAATGTCCTACCTCAAGTGCCGTTCGCAGCTTGGGCCGTCGCCTTCGTCGTGGTCTTTACCGCCCTCAATCTGAGGGGTGTACAAACCTCCGGTCGAGTCAACGCACTTCTGGCCATTGCCATGAGCATCGTCGTAGTCATCTTCCTGGCGGAAGCCATCCGCTATATCGCTCTTGTCGCTCGCCCGGTCGGAGGGCAATGGCTCATCCCCTTCTACGATCCCACGACCTTCTCTACCAGTAGGCTCTTCAGGGGCACTTCGATCGCCGTGCTCACCTACATCGGCTTTGACGGCATCTCGACCATGTCCGAAGAAGTGGAGAATCCTCGCCGCAACATTATGTTCGCTACGGTATTCACCTGCCTCATCATCGGTATCCTGTCAGCAGTCGAAGTCTATGTAGCGCAGCTGGCGTGGCCCACCCACATTCCCTTCGCTCCGGAGATCGTGGATACAGCCTTTGTCCATGTAGCCATGCGCGTTGGCGGTAAGTTCCTCTTCCTTCTGCTCAACACCACCCTTCTCGTCGCCAACATGGGCTCCGGTATCGCAGCGCAGTTCGGTGCGGCGCGCCTACTCTATGCCATGGGCCGAGGAAACTCCCTGCCCCGCCGTTTCTTCGGTGTGCTTGATCCCAAGACTGCCGTCCCGCGTAACAACGTTCTCCTTATAGGGCTCTTCACCCTAGGTGGAGCCTTTCTGCTGACTTACGAAAGCGGCGCGGAGTTGCTCAACTTCGGTGCCTTCATTGCCTTCATGGGCGTCAATGCGGCGGCCCTCGTACACTACAAATTCCGCTCCCGCGAGAAGGTTCTACTGCCCGCAACAATCCCCCTCTGTGGGCTCCTGGTCAGCGGATTCATCTGGCTGCACCTCAGTCACCCCTCGCAGTTGCTCTGCATCGTTTGGATCGGGATAGGCCTGATCGTCTACTTGCTCATGCGGAAACGGCGCACGGACGACCCGATCGACGAAGCCTTCCTCCCCAATCTCGAAGACTAGAGATCAGCCTCCCAGCAAGAAGTGTCAAAGCCGTCTCCGGGGTAGAACGACCACCCACAATATCGTCGTATGCTAGCTTTTGCGCGACTGGATCTATTGTGCCTGCGAGATTTTTAGTGCAGCACAGTGGTCTGTGGCGATCGATAGCCGCGGTTGGGGCTATATTTGGAAGGAATTGGCGTCCCCGACGGGATTCGAACCCGTGTTACCGCCGTGAAAGCTTGCGAGAACGACGTAACTTATTGACTCTAAAAGGGACGGGTGGCCCCCAAAACCCCTTAAAAGCCCTCAATACGCCCCTTATTGGACGGCTATTGGACGGCTGAATCGCGCGACTTTTTGAGCGGCTCCGGCACCTCTGAATCAGTTCGAGGCTTCTAGTCTTCGACAACGTCTCAAGGTGGATCTCGCACGAAGAAGAAGACCGATGGCGGCCTCAAGCGTATTGAGGCCCAGGAAGGCCCAAATCGAAACTCATAAAGAAAATGGTTCATCACTCGACTGCGGCACTACAAGTGTGAGCACACGATCCGCCTGTTCAGGCCAGATAAAGTGGACTGGAGGCGATGAATCGAGGCCCATCGTAACTCAGCCCACGGTAGTCGATTGTGGAAGTGCTTTAT
>VFSW01006656.1_pt1 | contig 16950 bp, 7 predicted proteins | sample 5358111 | NCBI WGS metagenome assembly VFSW01 (sample SAMN11554181, study PRJNA540505) | mine drainage metagenome | isolation source: sediment from site ElyBrook_90M | place: USA: Ely Copper Mine, Vershire, VT | collected 2017
TTTTCGGTGCGCTGCTCATGGGAGGGGCTGGAGGTGGTGCATTGAGAGGCGGCATGCTGGCACCTTGTGGCGGTGGTGGCGTCATCGATCGGACATTATTGAGATTAGAGGCTGGATCAAGGCGGGTCACGCGCGTTGCCCCGGCCCCTCCTAACACCTGTACCCGATCGCCCACACGGAAGTTCTCATCAGCGCCCTGGGTGACCGCGATGACATACCCGCTATCCAGGCGCACTGTGATTTCCAGGCCTTCCTGTGTGGAAGTCGAGTTCTCGACAGCATCTCCTGCTGCAGCACCTGCAATCGTACTCAATATGGTCGCAGCCGCGTTGCCATTCCCTTGGCCCATGGTATGACCCAGAGCAGCGCCAGCAACCGCGCCGGTAAGAATACCAACAGCTCCTGGCTCGCCGGGTTGAATTCGTACTTTGCGAATGCTTTCGATTGTTCCCAACCGAACGGACTGCTCTCCCCTGACCTGTCCATAGGTGTAATCAGAGCCTCCGACACCTGGTGTGCTACAACCAGATAAAGCAAATGCGGCCAATGCGGCCAAGGGCAGAATGGTACGGATTCTTATTTTCATGTAACTCTCCAAGATAGTGACACAACACATTGTATATTAATTATTATTACACATTCAATCATTTACGCATTATGATGCTGACGTAATCTGAGCCTCTGTTGCATTACACGGGTTTTGAGCTTAACGCAGTCATTGGGTTCCCCGTGGACCTGACAAAACAAAATGATTCGCAGTGACTCTGTGGCTCTGGTAACCTCGCTGATTTATGACTTTCGGACCTTGGCACCATGGCACAGTATGTATTCACGATGAATCGGGTGAGTAAGATTGTCCCGCCGAAACGACAGATCCTCAAGAATATTTCGCTAAGTTTTTTCCCCGGCGCCAAAATTGGCGTGCTGGGCCTTAATGGCTCGGGCAAATCCACGTTGTTGCGGATCATGGCAGGCATAGACACTGAAATCGAAGGTGAAGCCACACCCATGCCTAATCTCAGCATTGGATACCTTCCCCAGGAACCTCAACTGGATCCCGGAATCACCGTTCGAGAGGCTGTGGAACAGGGTTTAGGAGAGGTTCTGTCTGCCCAAAAAGCGCTGGAAGCGGTGTATATCGCGTATGCAGAACCCGATGCCGATTTTGATGCCCTGGCTTCGGAACAAGCGCGATTGGAGGCCATCATCAACGCCACGGATGGCCACAGTGCCGAATTGCAGATGGAAGTGGCCGCGGATGCACTGCGTTTACCCCCATGGGAGGCCCCGATAGGCCAACTGTCCGGTGGGGAAAAACGCCGCGTTGCTTTGTGCCGTCTACTGATCTCTAAACCGGACATGCTTTTGCTCGATGAGCCGACCAATCATTTGGACGCTGAAAGTGTGGACTGGCTTGAACAATTTTTGCAACGATTTCCAGGCACGGTAGTGGCAGTCACTCATGATCGTTACTTTCTGGACAATGCCGCCGAATGGATTCTCGAACTGGACCGCGGGCACGGCATTCCCTGGAAGGGCAACTATACTTCCTGGCTGGAACAGAAAGATGCACGCTTGCGGCAGGAGGAGTCTCAGGAATCTGCTCGTCAGAAGGCGATACAGAAGGAACTTGAGTGGGTGCGTCAAAATCCCAAGGGGCGGCAAGCAAAATCCAAATCTCGCCTGGCGCGCTTCGATGAACTGAGCTCTCAGGAGTATCAAAAGCGCAATGAAACCCAGGAAATTTTTATTCCGGTGGGTGATCGCCTAGGCGAGAGTGTTATTGAATTCATTGATGTCTGTAAAGGCTTTGGTGATCGACTGCTGCTGGATCATACGAGCTTTGTGATTCCTCCTGGGGCCATCGTGGGGATTATTGGCCCAAATGGCGCCGGCAAATCCACCCTGTTCCGAATGATTACAGGACAGGACAACGTGGATTCAGGAGTTATCAAGATTGGGTCAACAGTCAAGCTTTCGTTCGTGGATCAGTCCCGCGATGCGCTGGATAACCAGAAAACCGTTTGGGAGGAAGTCTCCGGTGGTGCTGACATTCTCACTGTTGGGAAATACGAGACACCTTCGCGAGCCTACATCGGACGTTTTAATTTTAAGGGCGCAGACCAGCAAAAAATCGTCGGGAATCTGTCCGGCGGTGAAAGAGGCCGTTTGCATCTGGCGAAAACCCTGATCCGTGGTGGCAATGTCTTGCTACTGGATGAACCATCCAACGATCTTGATGTGGAAACCTTGCGCGCCCTGGAGGATGCCTTGCTGGAATTTGCTGGCAGCATCATGGTGATTTCTCACGATCGCTGGTTTCTAGACCGGATTGCCACGCATATCATGGCATTTGAAGGAGATTCTCAGGTGGTTTTCTTTGCCGGAAACTACCAGGAATACGAGGCAGACAAAAAGAAGCGCCTGGGCGAGGAAGGGGCTCGACCCAAACGCCTTCGTTTCAAACCGCTGAGGGCTTAGGGAGGTTGTCGGATCAGGATTGCGTTATCCGGTTTCCTCCTGCAGCAACCCGATTAACTCTTCAGTTGAAATGGTGCTGGTCTCCCCTGCCCCTTCAAGCAAACTGTCGGCCAGATGGCGTTTGCGTTCATGCAACGCGACAATTTTCTCTTCAATGGTATCTCTTGAAATCAGGCGATAGACTGTGACAGGTCGAGTTTGCCCAATGCGGTGAGCCCGATCTGACGCCTGATCCTCCACTGCCGGATTCCACCAGGGGTCCATATGGATTACATAATCGGCTCCAGTCAGGTTGAGTCCGACACCCCCCGCCTTGAGGCTGATCAAAAACAGGTCTCCCTCTCCTGCCTGAAACGCTTTTACGCGGCGAACCCGCTCGAGGGAAGGCGTAGATCCATCCAGGTAGTGAAAGGATACTCCTCGTTCTTTAAGGGCCTCACGGATGATTTCCAGGTAATCCACAAACTGGCTGAATATCAATGCGCGATGGCCGCTTTCCCGTAATTCTTCAACAATTTCCATCAGGGCGATGACTTTTCCCGAGGCCCATTCGCGGTCCGGGATAACCAGTGAGCCATGGCAGCAAGCACGACGCAACTTCATGATGCCCGCTAGAACCCGAATTCGATTGGGATGATCTTCGCCTTCAACCGTGACGCTTTCCAACGCTTGCAGGCGAACAGCTTCGTACATGGCACGTTCGTCTGGGCTGAAATCAAGAGTGAGCGTGACTTCGGTTCGTGGTGGCAATTCTGACAACACCTGAGACTTGGTACGACGAAGCACAAAAGGTTGAATCAACCGTCGCAGGCGTTCGCGTGCCTCGGCATCGTTATTTTTTTCAATGGGAACTGCAAAACGTTCGGTGAATGAATCAAGCGAACCCAACAACCCTGGGTTGATGAACCGGAACAGGTTCCACAATTCACCCAAATGGTTTTCAATGGGTGTACCTGTTGTAATGAGCCGAAACTTGGATTTTAGTTTCATGGCGGCCTGCGAACGTTTGGTACCGGAATTCTTGATGGCCTGCGCTTCGTCCAGTACCACTGTAGCCCACTCTTTGGTGGCTAGGTTTTCGGTTTCCTGTTGAAACAGGGTGTAGCTCATGATGACCAGATCACCAGGACCCGCATCCGAAAAATTACGATCCCGCGGCCCGTTGCCCAACCAGCGAATATTCAGCGAAGGCGCAAATCGGCGCGCTTCGCTGTCCCAATTTCCACAAACTGAAGTGGGCGCAACGACCAACGCAGGCCCCTGTGAAGCGCGATACAGTAGCAGGGCCAGGGTCTGCAGCGTTTTCCCCAGACCCATGTCATCGGCAAGGCAGGCTCCTGCTCCCGAGTGCGCATGACGTGCGAGCCACTCAAACCCCACTTTCTGGTAATCCCGCAACTCTGCATTCAAGCTTTCGGGCAAATCAGGTTGCCATACGGACAGGGCCTCGCGGCGCTCCAATAAAGCGCGCCATCCTGGATCGCTGTGTGTTTCAGTGGTTTCATCGACGACCGATGATAGCTGGGACGCGGCTAGTGTATGAATGCGCAATAGATCGGCATGTTGTTCAGACAAGCCTCCCAACTCGCGAATCCGTTTCAGCAACTGCTCACTCAACGCCAGATATTGACCGTCCTTGAGGGCCACAAATCGCGTTCCGGGCGTGGAAGCGGCTTCCAACAGAGCCTTGAGTTCAACCACGGTATTGCTATCAACCATCAAGCTGCCTGAAACGCCTAACCAATCCCCTTGGGACGAAACTTGCAATGTGAGCTGACTTGCATCCACTTCACCCCGAATTTTTAATGTTTCCCCTTCAGGCCAGCGCAATTTGACCTCATCTCCCAGTTCGCGCAATGCCAGAAGCAGTTCGCAGGCGGTGGCTGGATTGAGACTGTGCCCGTAATACGCATCATCAGAAGGTTTGATCCAGGGACGGCAAATTTCAAAAATCCGATCGGCCGCACTTAGCTCCTGGCGCAGATTGCGCAAGGCCTCTCGTCGCAGTGGTTCGTCGCTCGCAGCACAACTCACACATTCCTGGCCGGCGCCTGGCGTGTAGGCTTCGCCCCGATCCCCTTCTGGGTAGACCATCAGCTCGATCTGCAACCCGGATGCCGAAGGAGACAGCAATGCATAGATTTGCGGATCAGCTGGAACAATTTCCGTGTTTCCACCCCCGATATCCGATCTGACGCGAAAGCGCAGGGATAACCCCTCGATCGTCTTGGCCATGCGTTCTTCCGCGGACTTCGGTAAAACCAGGCCTTCTCGACCGATGACGCCGAGTGCCCGTTCCTGATCGGCGCTCACTTCAATCATGCGCAGCCGGCTGCGTGTTTCACGCATCAGGTGAAAACGCGATCCTTCTGGCAGGGTTGGGGTCATGCTCAAACGTAATTGATTCCGTTCCCGCTGAACTACGATTTCAGGTTGTCCCCGCACCAACTGTACGGGCTGGTCTGGGTTTTGTGACCAGAACAGCAAGGGGTGATCAATCAACAACGCCAGGGCAACCAGATTGTCGATGCGTTTTTCGCTGCCCTTCTTGGCAATATCTGCCTGCCGTACCATGGCAATCACGGCACGATCCTGATCAGTCAATCCTTCTAAATCCTGCTGGGCTGTTAGCATGCGATTGATGGTCACGGCCCTGCCTTGTCCCCATCGACTGCCCTGCGTTCGGCGCTGTTCCCGGGCTTCAAGCAGACATTGGCCTGTTTCCGGGACATAAGTCAGATACCAGGCAAAACGGACATTCCTCGGAGGTGGCGTGGTGCTGGAAAATTCATTGCCCAACCGATCCAGTGCGCCCAGGGCACGTTCCCATAATGGCTGGCGCCGAATCACATCCGCCAGGGTGGTCGTGCCCAACTCATAATGGAGTTTTTCAGCGCGTTCTCCGGAAGTGGGGTTATCCATACGCCCAAGTAACTCCAGCGCTTCTGCCGCAATCCATCGGTAACCTTGAGACTCCGCTTTATTGGTGAGGTCACGTAAGCGATCCCGATCAATGCGTTCTCCGGCACCGTCTACCCACCAACTGGCCAAGGCACGGAACAACGTTCCCACAGGATCGCGATCCGAGGATTCTGCGCGCTCTTCTGCGGGGAGTACATCAACCGATTGAGTGGCTCGCGCCACATGTCCCAGACAAGCAAATACCGAAAGCATAGGCGAGCCACCTTTGATTACCGCAGCAATATGGCTGGAGGCCTTTTCCAGGCGTTTTGGGTCTCCGGTGGCAATCAAGGCGATAACATAAGCAGCCCCGCTTAAACCCGCCATGCCTGCTTTGCGCAGGTCCGGAACCTTTTTACCTTCCTTTAGGACAGCCTCGAAAACTTTTAGCCCTTCTTCTATCTGGCCCCGCAACACGCAGGCCAGTCCGGTCACAGGGGTAATGGCAGTGCCGGTTTTACCCCGCGACAACAGAATGGCGTCATCAATATGGCCGCGCATGACCATGGGCTCGCACAGTACCGTGGCAAACCAGCCTTTTTGCTCATCCCGGGCAGTCTTGGCCCGATCACGCAACCAGGACATCGGTCCCGCACAGGATTCCATCCGGTTGAGCCGAACCATCAAAAGAGTTGCGGCCACCGGAAGGCTGATTTCTGATGGCAGGCTATCGAATTGATCCGCTTGGAACGGGTTGTCAAAAATGGCAACATAGGGGTTTTTGCTGCGCCATTCAGCAGAAAAGTAACTTTGGATCGTTTGTGCAAGGCGGGTAAAATCGTCGAACCGCCCGGCATACAGCGCCAGACGCAGGTCACGTACCCCCTCACCAAATTGGCGGACAAAGTAACCATATCGGTAATCGGCAATTTTGAAGACAGTCCGAATCGCTTCTACCATCGGGGCACACCGGTCAGTGGGGCTCAGGATGCGTGCGACCTGCTCTGACAAAGAGGGCTCACAGCTGATCCGTGGTCCCTGGGCGACCAGGGCACCCTGCGCAATCAGGTCCTCCAGAACTGGTGTCAGGGTGGTCAGGGCCCAGGGCTGGCCCTCAGCATCCCGACATTGTGCTGCCTCCAGACACTGCAGTAATTGGCCCTTGGTGATCGGGACATAGGCCAGCGACACCAGTTGCAATAATTCCAACCGATGAGGTTCAAAAGCCAGTTTGTCATGATCTACTTCAGCCAGAGAACTGCGAGCCACAGGTATCATCACCATTCGAAGTCCGAAACTGATTCAGAATAAAGACTAGTACAGACGAAGCTAATGATTCTACGGCTTCAATAGCCTTATGCCAAGGCCCTGATTTTTACATGCTTTAACGCCTCTCCCCGGCTGTTTTTCTTGCCATGGGACCCCTCCCCCGTTAGCATAGCCTGCTGCTCCCCCATATTTTTTGAGACTGGTATGAGTACCCCATTGGTTGAATTTGAAAATCTTTATTTTAGTTATGGTTCGCGACAAGTCTTGCGGGGAATCAACTTGACCCTGACCGAAGGCAAAGTATCGGCGATTCTGGGCACCAGTGGTTGTGGCAAGACGACCCTGCTCAAGTTACTGGGTGGTCAGTTACGCCCACAACGTGGGGCAGTGCGATTTAGGGGTAGCGTCGTTCACGAAATGAATGGTCGCCAACTACATGACATGCGCCGTGAAATGGGCATGATGTTCCAAAAGGGGGGACTGTTCAGTGATTTAACTGTATTTGATAACGTGGCTTTTCCGCTGAGGGAGCACACTCACCTTCCCGAACTGCTGATTCGTGATCTCGTCCTGATGAAGCTCCAGGCCGTGGGTTTACGTGGTGCGCGGGATTTGTTTCCAGCCGAGCTTTCAGGAGGCATGAATCGCCGGGTCTGTTTAGCGCGCGCTATTGCCATGGATCCTACACTGACCATTTATGACGAACCATTTGCGGGCCTTGATCCCATTTCTCTCAACGCCATCGCCAAACTGATTCGCGAGCTTAATGACTCCATAGGTATCACATCGATCGTCGTTACTTATGATGTCAGTGAATCCTTGAAAGTTGTCGATGAAATCTTTTTGCTTTCAGAGGGGGTGGTAGTGAGTCAAGGTGACCCGGCTACCCTTAGCAACTCAACGGACGCTTATGCCCGTCAGTTTATTCATGCCGAGCCAGATGGACCGGTAGCGTTTCAGTTGCCTGCCCCGTCTCTTGCCAGCGATTTTCATTTTGCTCAAGCTGCGAGGCGATCGTGAAAGTGTCCATGAAATGGTTCTATCAATACAAACGGCCCCGGTTCTGGGTCGGACTGCTGGTGCTGGGGGTATTGGCAGTGCTTGTTTTCAAGTTCTATGCCGGGTCATCTCCCACCCCCGGCGGGAGCGCTGCCAGTCCGCGCCAGTCGCCGTTGGCGCCCGTGAGTGTGGCCACGGTCATCACCACCGACTTCCCGGTATGGCTCACCGGTTTGGGCACGGTCACTCCCGTTTATACGATCACGGTGCGTTCCATGGTGGACGGACAGCTGATGCGGGTCAATTTCCAGGAAGGGCAGATCGTCAAGGAAGGCGATCTGCTCGCAGAAATCGATCCACGGCCTTTTCAAGTCCAACTCGAGCAGGCCTTGGGCCAGCTCGCCCACGATCGTGCCCTGCTGCAGAATGCCCAGCTCGATTTGAAGCGCTACAAGGTGCTCGCCGTGACGGGTGCCGTACCTCAGCAGCAACTGGACACGCAGGTAGCCCTGGTGGCCCAGTACGAAGCCTCCATTCAGTCGGACCAGGCACAGGTGGACACTGCCAAACTGCAGCTGATCTACGCCCGGATCATCGCTCCGGTGTCGGGCCGGCTGGGCTTGCGCCAAGTGGATCCAGGCAACATCATCCATACCACGGACACCAACGGCATGGTGGTACTGACTCAGCTCTCACCCATCACGGTCATTTTTCCCTTGCCGCAGGATGCGCTGCCGGCCATTCTCAAAGGCATGAAGCAGCCAGAGTCGTTGCGCGTAGAAGCCTGGGACCGCACCAACAGCACCCTGCTGGCCGAAGGCTATCTCTTGACCGTGGATAACGAGGTGGATGTCACCACTGGCATGGTCAAGCTGCGGGCCCAGTTCAAGAATGCAGACTACAGTCTTTTCCCCAACCAGTTTGTCAATGCGCGCCTGAAAGTAGATACGCTCAAAGGGGCGCTCGTCATTCCTATAGCAGGCGTGCAGCAGGGGGCGGAAGGGCCTTATGCCTATGTGGTCAATGCGCAGCATGTGGTGTCGGTGCGCAAGATCAAGGCGGGCCCCAGCGATGGCGAACGCGTGGCCATCTTGCAAGGTTTGGCAAGTGGCGAAGAAGTGGTGACCGATGGCATCGATCACCTGCGTGATGGTGTCACTGTCGAAGTGTCCCGTCACGGAAAGCCCCAGACTTCACCTTGAACATTTCAAGAATTTTCATTGAACGTCCGGTGGCGACCTCGCTCATCATGGTCGCGCTGTTGCTTGCCGGGCTCATCGCCTGGCGCTTCTTACCGCTCTCTGCCCTGCCCGAGGTGGACTATCCCACCATCGAAGTGACCACACTCTATCCCGGCGCAGGCCCGGAAGTGATGGCATCGGCGATTACTGCGCCGCTCGAGCGACAGTTTGGCCAGATGCCGGGCTTAAGCCAGATGACTTCCACCAGTTCGGGAGGCGCTTCGGTGATCACCCTCCAGTTCGCGCTTAGCATGTCGCTCGATGTGGCCGAACAGCAGGTGCAGGAATCCATCAACGCCGCCGGCACCTTTCTTCCCACCGATTTGCCCATGCCGCCCTTGTACAACAAGGTCAATCCAGCCGATGCCCCCATATTAACGCTGGCCGTCACCTCACCGGCCATGACCTTGCCACGCCTGCAGGACTGGGTAGACACCCGTTTGGTGCAGAAGATTTCACAATTGCCCGGTGTGGGCATGGTCAGCATGGGTGGTGGCCTGCGTCCGGCGGTGCGGGTGCAGCTTGATCCCGGTGCGCTCGCCTTCCGCCAGCTGGGTTTTGAAGACGTGCGCACGGCGATCGTGAACAACAACGTCAACATGCCCAAGGGCAGTTTCGACGGACCCGAACGTGCTGCTGTGGTGGACGCGAGCGACCAGCTGCGCCGGGCCGAAGACTACCGCCAGATCATCATCGCATACCTCAACGGCGCCCCCGTGCGCCTGGGAGATGTGGCAACCGTCATTGAAAGCGCGGAAGATACGCATCTGGCTGCCTGGCGCAACCGCACGCCCGCCATTATCGTGAATGTTCAACGCCAGCCCGGTGCCAACGTCATCGAAGTGTCCGACCGTGTCAAGAAACTGCTGCCGCAATTGCAGCAATCCCTGCCCCAGTCGGTGGAAATATCCCTGCTCACGGATCGCACCACCACCATTCGCGCTTCCGTGCACGAAATCCAGTTCGAAATGTTGATTGCCATTGCGCTGGTAGTGATGGTGATTTTCCTGTTTCTGCGCAACCTGCCCGCCACCATCATTCCCAGCGTGGCGGTGCCGGTGTCCCTAGTGGGTACGTTGGCCTTCATGTACTTCGAGAACTTCAGCATCAACAACCTCACGCTGATGGCGCTCACCATCGCCACCGGCTTCGTGGTGGATGATGCCATCGTCATGATCGAAAACATCTCACGCTACCTGGAACAAGGCGAACCGCCCTTCCAGGCTGCCCTCAAGGGAGCCCGACAGATCGGCTTCACTATCATTTCCCTGACCTTTTCGCTGATCGCCGTGCTGATACCGCTCTTGTTCATGTCGGACGTGATTGGGCGGCTGTTTCGCGAATTTGCCATTACGCTCGCCGTGGCCATCCTGATTTCTGCCGTGGTGTCGTTAACCCTCACACCCATGATGTGCGCCCGCATATTAAGCCGCCCGCAGGAAGAAACCGCCACCACTTCCGGTATTGGCGCGCGCGCCAAAGCGGCCTTCGATCGCCTCATCGCAGCTTATGGTCGAGCCCTGGACCGGGTGCTGCGACATCAGAGCGCAACCCTGTGGGTGGCTTTCGCCACCCTTGTGCTGACCGTTCTACTTTACCTGTACATCCCGAAAGGATTTTTCCCGGTGCAGGATACGGGAATCCTCCAAGCCATCACCGATGCACCCCAGTCGATTTCTTTTCAGGGCATGGCCGAGCGTCAGCAGGCTGTGGCCGAAGTCTTGCTGAAAGACCCGTCCGTGGAAAGCCTGTCTTCCTTCATCGGGGTGGATGGCATCAACACCACCATCAACAGCGGGCGCATGCTCATCAACCTCAAACCGTTGGAAGCGCGCGGCCCGGATGCCTCCGTTACGCAGGTGATGGGCAGGCTGCGCCAGTCGCTGCGCAACGTGGAGGGAATCCGCGTGTATTTGCAGCCGGTTCAGGACCTCACCATCGAAGACACCTTAAGCCGTACCCAGTTTCAGATGACCCTGGAGAGCCCAAAGGCAGAAGAGATTCAGGACTGGACGGTGAGGCTGGTGAATCGCCTGCAAGCGCTGCCGCAACTCAAGGATGTGGCAAGCGATCTGCTCAATGACGGCCGACAGGTATACCTGGACATCGACCGCGACAACGCAGGCCGTCTGGGCGTAACCGTGGCAGCCATCGACAACGCGCTCTACGACGCTTTCGGGCAGCGCATTATTTCCACCATTTTCACCCAGTCCAACCAGTACCGCGTGGTGCTCGAAGTGCGGCCTGAGTTTCGTCAAAATCCGAAGCAGCTCGACAGTATCTACGTCACGGGCGCTCTTCCGGGTTCAGTGAGTGTCGGGGGCTTGGGACCTGCCATTGTTCCCAACGCCACCAACACGCCGGGTGCTGCCACCACCTCAGGCCCGATTACCGCCACCGGTGGCGGTAACGTTCAGGTGCCTTTAAGCGAACTGGTCCGGATATCAGAGCGCAGCAGCCCACTCTCGATCAATCATCTGGGGCAGTTCCCATCCTCAACTATCTCCTTCAATTTGAGCCAGGGGGTGTCGCTGGGCCAAGCAGTGGATGCCATCAATGCCGCCCAACAGGACATTCACCTGCCTGACAGCATCGAGACACAGTTTCAGGGTGCAGCCCGGGCCTACCAGAAATCGCTTTCCTCCACGTTGCTGCTGGTCTTGGCCGCTGTGGTGACCATGTACATCGTGCTGGGTGTGCTCTATGAAAGCTATATCCACCCGATCACGATTCTCTCCACGCTGCCTTCCGCTGGGGTCGGAGCTCTCCTGGCGCTCACTCTCACTGGCAACGATCTCGGTGTGCTGGGCATCATCGGTATCATTCTGTTGATCGGAATTGTCAAAAAGAACGCGATCATGATGATCGACTTCGCTCTCGATGCCCAGAGAAGCCAGGGATTAAGTGCGCTTGAAGCGATTAGGCAGGCCTGCCTGCTGCGCTTTCGTCCGATTTTGATGACCACCTTTTCCGCTCTTTTTGCCGCGCTGCCGCTCATGTTGGGCAGCGGCATCGGGGCTGAACTAAGACAGCCTTTGGGCGTAACCATGGTGGGCGGCTTGCTGGCAAGCCAGCTGCTGACCCTATTCACCACGCCCGTCATTTACCTGGCCATGGATCGCTTGGCCTCCCGCGTCAAAGCATCATGAGCCTGACCGGGGTTTTCATCCGCCGTCCTGTCGCGACCACGCTGCTGACCACTGCCATCACTCTGTCGGGACTGGTGGCCTTCAACCTTCTGCCCGTAGCGCCACTCCCTCAAGTAGATTTTCCGGCGGTAAACGTTCAGGTGAGCCTACCCGGCGCCAGTCCGGAAACCATGGCGGCCACGGTGGCAACGCCGCTGGAACGCACGCTGGGCCGAATCGCCGGCGTCGAGGAAATCACTTCCAACAGTTCGACCGGACAGACCGTCTTAAGCCTGATCTTCAATCTTGACCGCAACATCAATGGAGCCGCACGGGATGTGATGGCCGCCATCAACGCGGCCAGTGCACTGCTGCCTGCGAATTTGCCCCTCAATCCCATCTACCGCAAGGTCAACCCGGCCGATGCGCCGATTCTCATCATGGCACTGACTTCCTCCACCCTCAGCGCCGGGCAAATTTATGATGCTGCATCCACGATTCTGGCGCAACGCCTGTCCCAGGTGGACGGGGTGGGCCAGGTCACGGTGGGGGGCAGTTCCCTGCCTGCGGTGCGGGTTGAACTGAGCCCCTTGGCGCTCAATCGCTACGGCGTCGGCCTGGAACAGGCCCGGATCGCGATTGCCAGCACCAATACCAATCGCCCCAAAGGATTCATGGAAGACGACACGCACCGCTGGCAGATTCAGGACAACGATCAGGCCATGCACGCCGATGAGTACCGGCCCCTGATCGTTGCCTGGCGCAACGGTGCACCGGTCCGCCTGACGGACGTGGCCGAAATCAATGACTCCGTGCAGGATCTGCGCAACTTGGGCATCGCCAACGAGCGCCGTGCGATCCTGCTGCTCGTGAACCGCCAGCCCAATGCCAACATCATCGAAACCGTGGACCGCATCCGGGCACTGGTACCGCACCTGCGCGCCTCGATTCCGAGCGCCATCGATCTCTCCGTGGTGATGGACCGCACTCCCACCATCCGCGCTTCGCTGCATGATGTGGAGCGCACGCTGCTCATTGCCACCGCCCTGGTCATCCTGGTGGTGTTTCTGTTCCTGCGTGAAGCCCATGCGGCGCTGATTCCCAGCGTGGCCGTTCCGGTGTCGCTGATCGGCACCTTCGGCGTGATGTACTTGTGCGGCTACAGCCTGGATAACCTGTCCCTGATGGCGTTGACCGTGGCCACCGGGTTTGTGGTGGACGATGCCATCGTGATGCTGGAAAACATTTCCCGTCATATCGAAGCCGGCGTACCCCCTATGGAAGCTGCTCTGAAGGGAGCAAAAGAGGTCAGTTTCACGGTGGTCTCCATGAGCCTCTCCCTGATTGCGGTGTTTTTGCCGCTTTTGTTGATGGGGGGGCTGGTGGGCCGCATGTTCCAGGAATTCGCCGTAGTGCTGTCGGTAGCCGTGATGGTTTCCCTGGTGGTTTCGCTCACCACCACACCCATGATGTGTGCCCGGCTATTGAAAAAAAGCGCTGGGTCACCGGTGGATGCGCCCCCGCCGCCACGGCGCTGGTTTCAGCGCTGGTTCAAAGCCCCCTTGAACGGGCTCCGCAACGGGATCGATGGGCTGCACGTGCATTATGAGAAGTCCCTGGGCTGGGCGGTGGCCCACAAGCGCTGGATTTTGCTGATTCTGCTCGCCACCATTGCCCTCAATATTTATCTTTACGTCATCGTGCCCAAGGGGTTCTTTCCACAACAGGATACCGGCCGTCTGATCGGCCAGGTGCAGGCGGATCAGAGCATTTCCTTCCAGGCCATGCGCGGCAAGCTCATCGAATTCATCGCCCTTTGCAAAACCGACCCCGACGCCCAGAACGTGATCGGATTCACGGGCGGCTCTGCTCGCAACACGGCGTTCGTATTCATGACGTTGAAGCCTCCGGGAGAGCGCAAGGTGTCCTCCGATGCGGTCATTGCCCGGCTGCGCAAGAAGCTTGCCCAGGTGGCTGGAGCCAGCCTGTATTTTCAGGCGGTGCAGGATCTGCGCTTTGGCGGGCGCTTGGGCAACGCCCAGTACCAGTACACCCTGCAGGGCAACGATCTGGAAGAGCTGCGGTTGTGGGGGCCCAAGATCCTCGCCGCATTGTCCAAGCTACCGGAGCTGGCGGATGTGAATACGGACCAACAGGACAAGGGGCTCGACGTTTACCTGACGTATGATCGCGATACGGCAGGGCGGCTCGGTGTTTCTGCCAGCGCCATCGACCTCACCCTGAACGATCTCTACGGCCAGCGCATCATCTCGAACATCTACAACCCGCTCAACCAGTATCGCGTGGTGATGGAGGCGGCCCCACCCTTTTGGCAATCTTCCGCCATGCTAGACCAGACCTATGTGTCGGGTACCAACGGCGCGATCGTCCCCTTATCGGCGGTGGCGCGATTCGCCCCGGGGAATGCTGCCTTGTCGGTCAACCACCAGGGCCAGTTTCCTGCCAGCACCATCACCTTCAATCTGCCTATCGGCGTTTCACTGGGCCAGGCCACCCAGGCCATCGACCGGGCATTCCTCCGGCTTGGCGTGCCTGCGTCGATCCAGGGCGGGTTTCAGGGCACGGCCAAGGTATTCCGCTCGTCGCTTTCCAGCCAGCCGCTCCTGATCATGGCGGCGCTGCTCACGGTTTACATCGTGCTGGGTATTCTCTACGAAAGCCTCGTCCATCCACTGACGATTCTCTCCACGCTGCCTTCCGCCGGGGTGGGGGCGCTGCTGGCCCTGATGGCTACCGGTGTAGAATTCAGTCTGATGGCATTGATTGGGGTGATATTGTTGATCGGGATCGTCAAGAAAAACGCCATCATGATGATCGACTTTGCTTTGCAGGCGGAGCGTCAGAACGGCATTCCCCCTGAAGCGGCCATTCTTCAGGCGTGCAAGCTGAGGTTTAGGCCGATCATGATGACGACGCTCGCCGCCATGCTGGGGGCGCTCCCTCTGGCCGTGGGCTGGGGTGTGGGTTCGGAATTGCGCCGACCGCTGGGCATTTCGATTCTGGGGGGACTCGCGGTCAGCCAAATTCTGACCCTTTACACCACACCGGTGGTTTATATCTATCTGGATCACTTCCGCACCGCCATGCTGTCACGTTTCCGCTCCTTGTCCTTTCGGCCCGGTCATGAAACCCATTAACCGGATTCTCCGCACCGCAGTGGCGGCCCTCGTAGTGGCGTTGGCCGGCTGCGCCGTCGGCCCGGACTACGAACGCCCTGCGGTGCCTACGCCGCAGTCTTTGACCGTGCCGCCTGGCTGGAAGGTGGCCGAACCCCACGACGCCGAGATTCCGGCGGACTGGTGGAAGATGTTCAACGACCCTGTGCTTGCGGGTTATGAGCAGAAAGTGGCCCAATCCAACCAGACTCTGGCGCAGCGGGAAGCGGCTCTACGCCAAGCGCGCGCGCTGGTACAGATCGCTCAGGCCGGGCTCTTCCCTACCCTCAATGCCACTGCCGGCACCACCCGCAACCGGGCCTCTGCCGGGGCCATTGGCCTCGCTCAGGGGAAGATCTACGACAACTACCTGCTCGCCGCCCAGGCCAGCTGGGAGCCCGACTTGTGGGGGTCGGTGCGCCGTTCCATCGAAGCCAGCACGGCATCCATGCAGGCCAGTGCGGGGCAACTGGCCGCCTCGCGGCTCTCCCTACAAAGCCAGCTTGCGGTGGATTATTTCCAGTTGCGAGCGGATGATGCGCAAAAGAAACTGTTGACCGACACCGTCGATGCCTACCAGAAATTCCTCGAGCTGACCCGGCACCGCTTTGACCAGGGTGTGGCTGCGCAAACGGATGTGCTTCAGGCGGAAGGCCAGTTGCGCAGCACCGAGGCTCTGCTGTTGGATGTGGGCATACAGCGGGCGCAACTGGAGCATGCGATTGCCGTTTTGACGGGCACCCCGACCCCAGAATTTCACATTCCGGAATTACCCCTGGGCCCGGACATTCCCCACATTCCCCTGACTGTTCCTTCGGTGCTGCTGGAGCGGCGGCCGGACGTGGCCTCGGCGGAACGCAGCGCCGCAGCGGCGAGCGCGCAGATCGGGGTGGCCAAGGCGGCGTTTTTTCCGGCTTTGAGCATCAACGGCGCCCTGGGCTTCCAAAACAGTGCATACAACAACTTGGTGAGCCAGCCCAATTCCATGTGGAGCCTAAGCCCCCAGTTGCTGCTGCCCATATTCAATGCGGGCTTGCTCGCAGCAGGGGTGGACCAAGCTGTGGCCGTGTACGACCAGTCCGTGGCCAATTACCGGGAGGTGGTGCTGGAAGCCTTCCAGAACGTGGAAGACAACTTGGTGGCGGCGGCTATACTTGCACATGAAATCACGGTACAGGACGAAGCAGTGCGTGCCGCCCGCAGCACGCTGACACTGACCGACAGCCAGTATCGGGAAGGTATCGTGGGTTATCTCAACGTCATCGCGGCGCAGACCGCCCTGCTCACCAACGAGTTGACCGAATTGAACCTGCGTAGCCGCCAATATGTGGCGAGTGTGCAATTGATTGTGGCTCTGGGCGGGGGTTGGGATGGCACGCAGTGAGGATAAACCTGGATAATGAGCTCATGACACAGTCCGAACCGGCTTTTTTCAATCTCTATAGCCACGATTTCGTGCGCGTGGCCGTGGCCATTCCCGAAGTGCGAGTGGCGGATCCCACCTGGAACACGACACGCACGCTTGAACTGATGCAACAAGCAGCGGCCCAGCAGGCTTGCCTCATTGTCTTTCCAGAATTGGGCCTGACGGCGTATTCATGTGAGGACCTGTTCCACCAGGATGCGCTGCTAAAGGCCGCATTGCAGGCCCTGACCAGATTGATCCAGGAGAGCAGCAAACTGCCCATCGTGGCCGTGGTAGGCCTACCGATTCGACATCGTGGTCGACTTTTTAATTGTGCGGTTCTTGTCTGT
>VFSW01006657.1_pt1 | contig 16948 bp, 19 predicted proteins | sample 5358111 | NCBI WGS metagenome assembly VFSW01 (sample SAMN11554181, study PRJNA540505) | mine drainage metagenome | isolation source: sediment from site ElyBrook_90M | place: USA: Ely Copper Mine, Vershire, VT | collected 2017
GATGTTATTTTTGCTGATGCTCCAAGAGCAACGGTAAAGATGGACCAGTAATACCAAGAGAGACGATGAGTTTTTTGATAGAGAAGCAAAAAATAAAATGTGGCAATCGCCAATGTGCTAACAAACATATCAAACGTACCGAAGTGTGCCTGTTGGATAAGGCCAACAGAAAAAGTGCCGAGGAGAGCACTCATAATGCCCACCTTCATCGACCACATTTTACCTATTTGATAGAGGAAAAATAACAAAACGATGGATGAAACAGCTGAAAAAAATCGAATAATAAGGATCGACTGGACAAAAGGGTCAGAGATATGAAGCATGACAAAAAATGATTGTGTAATCATTCTTGTCAAGCTTGCAAGAATAATAAGAGAATTTCCATAAGCAAAAGTACCCTTGAAGACTAATGATGGAGTAAATGGAAACATGATTATTCCTGCGATATTTCGCTCATCGGGATGGAAAAAGAATGGTGATCCCCATGAAAGATCGTAGAACCGGAAAAAGATTCCGACTACGAAGAGAAGGAAAATACCTACGATAAGAGACCGTTTTGTTATGGACATACATGCGCTGCAACTTTCTTACCAAGCTCTGCGGCATAATTTGTTCCTCTGTCCCAAGGATACACTTGTTGGATGTTTGCAAGGTACACATGGGGTATTGGTGTATCAAGTGGAGGGATAATTTTTGAATAATTGGTTGGAATAATTGGTTGTGCAAATGGAGATCTAGAGATATCGATACCAATAATATCTTTCTCATAGTTAGGATGTATTTCTTCAAGAAAAGGATGAAAAACGTGCATAATTTCTTTTTCTGACATGGAAAAGAAGGGGTGTGATTTGGAGAGATAGTTCCCTAGGTATACAAGGTGTTCATTGTTATAGTATTTTTTGTCCATAAAATTTGTGTGTTCGACAATTGCCATAATTGGTGCTTGTGGTTCACATACACTCAGCCAGTAGGTGTCCCCAATAAGAAATTTTTTCTTTAGTCGTAGAATAACTGTCATGGCTCCTATGCCTTCAAGTTTTTCCAATTTTCTCCGATACTCTTCAGGGAGTTGTGGAGCAATTTTTAAGAATGCAAAAGAAGGTATTGTCACAATGACATCATCAAAAGTGTCTGTTTTCCCGTCATGTGAAATGAAAATTTTTCCATCTTTTTCAATAAGACTACTCACCTCACTTTGATAATGAAATATGCCGCCAAGTGATAGTATCTCTTTCTCAAGAGAATGGCAAAATGACAAAAATCCTCCTTTTGGATATGCGAGACTGCTTGTCCGCTTACGAATACGGGCCCAAAACCAGGCAAGTGAAATTTTCTCGGCATACTCACCAAACTTATTAACAAGCTGCGGTTTCCAAATAAGATTATATGCTCTTTCTCCCATTGCTTTTGGCAAGAAGTTTGCTGCTTTTACTTTTTCCATTGATTTCCAGAATGGGTTAAATTTAAGCATGCCAAGTGTCTCCGCCATTCTTATTCTGTCCCAAAAAGGAAGCTTGGGGAATTTCATAAGTGCAAAAAAAGAATCGAGTTGATATATTTTCCCAGAAATAAAAACAGATGTTTTAGGGCGTCGAATAATAACAGGATGATTGAGCTCACGAGCAAGTGTAAGAATAGTATCGTCATTGGTAAACCAGTGGTGATAATAGTTTTCGAGACTCCATTCCCATTCTCGCTTTTTGTATCCAAGTGCAAGTCCTCCTGGGTGTGTATCTTTTTCGAAAAGAGTAACGCTATGCCCCTTCTTGGATAATTCAAGTGCCGCAGTCAGTCCAGTAAATCCGGTTCCAATGATTGCTATTTTCATAATGTAGCACCTTTCGTGATGATAAATAGTACAACACCAATCATTGACGCTGCAAGAGCCAAACTCGATGAAATAACCAATGCGTTGCTCCCTGTTGCAGGAAGCGTCGGTCTAGGCGTTGGACTTGTGGTAATAATGAGTGTAGGAGTGTGTGTCAATGCACTTGTTATTGGTACGATTGTTGGCGTCGGTGTTGGTGTCGGGGTCGGCGTTGGGGCTATAGTTGGTGTTGGAGACAACTGTCCCGATGGTGTTGCAGACTGTGTTACCTGACTGCCGCTGGCATAGACTGTGAACGATTGTTCAACTGTTTGTAGTATACCAGCAGCATTCTTTGTTGTAATACTGATGATATGCTGACCCACAGAAAGTGGGGTAGTTGGCCGGTACGCCCAATTACCTGAGCTATCTGTTGTTACGGTTGTATTTGTTACATCTGTGGAATGAATTTGTATGATTACTGCTTGATCAGGAAGTGCTTTGCCAGTAAATTGCGGCTGGTTATCGGTAAATCCTTCATTTTTTGTTGGTGTGGTAATGATTGGTGTTGCAAAGAGAGTAGTATTCGATGGGAAAGATGGAAATCCAATAGAGGCAGCCGTGGAAGCAACGGGTGTTGTGTTGACAACGAAATTATAATTACTGCCAAGTGTTATTGTAGGGACGGGATTATCTCCAGACGCGAGTATCTGTGCTTGGGTAGTATCTGTTCCATCTGTAGCCAAAATTTGCAGGACAGTTGTCGGTGTAAGGTGTAGATAGCTATCTCCAGATGCTGTCCGCAGTGTATTGAGAGGAATAATATAATTGCCATTTTTCTGCGCTAATGCAGAGAGTGTTTGCCCATTTGCAGCAGTAACAAAAATAATTGCTTCAGATGGATTTGCGCCATTTGTTCCCAAGATTTTTCCGCTTAAAGGGTTGGTGTTAAGGGGAGGTGTTGTGACGACTGGCGTTGTCTTTACGGCAAAGAAGGTTCCACTATTCTGGTAGGTCGTTGTGCCAGAGGTGATAGAAAAAATATAATTAGTTTGGGCTTTTAACTTTTGCACAGTAATACTATGCATGATGTACTGTTGTGGTATGCCAGACTGCTGATCTCGTTCATCAAGAACAGTAATGAGATTATCTTTTGTTTGCCCAACGGAGATTGTACCAATAACCTGCGCTGCAGTGCTGTACGTAACGGTAAATGAGGCATCTGTTATGTTCGTAATTCGAACATTCTCAGGGTTATCACTTGGTGAAGCATGGCCAAAGAAAATGACACCCGTATTAGCAAGATATGATGTTGCCGCAACAGCAACAATCAAGAGAAATAGCCCAAGTGTTGTTGGTATTTTTTTATTCCAGAAGTTATTCATTGAAGTTTTCCTCCTGTCGTTGCGACTGTTGATTTGGTTATAGCAGGTGCCTGTGTGGGTGCTGTTGTGATAACGATGTTTGTCGGTGTCTGCGGTTGTAAAACAACAACGGGTTGTACTTGTGTCTTACGTCCCATGGCATCAATAGTCTCCTGGTCAAATGTTGGTTGAATTGGTTGGATGACTTGTAATGTATCACTGCTCAATGTTGAAGTCAGTGATGAGTGGACAAGACTAAAGGCGATCCACGCAAAAACAAGGATACAAATAGATCCTAGCAAGAAAAGCACTTCATTCTGTTTCACTGTCCCACCCCTTTCATATATGTTCGTCCTCGAAGGTCTGCTCGAAAAGTAGGGTCGATTCTCCCGACACGACTAAGACTGATATTTTCAAATGAAATGAGTCTGTTAAAACTACTTACATTGGTAATGAAGGTTTGAATATCAGAAAATGTTCCCTGTACTTCAAGCGAGAATTCATAACTGAGATACTTTGCAGTAACTGTTGCTGTGGGGGAAATATTGATAGGGAGTGTTTGCATGCTGTTGACTTGTATGTTTGATTGTTGAGCAATTGTATGAACCTGTCCAATAAATAAGTCAATGTTTGGCGACGGGGGAAGAGCATCTAAAACGGGCCCAAGTTGCGATTCAACATTTGCGTATTTTGTCTGCAGCGTTGTTATGTTTGAGATCTTTGTCTGCAGTTGGGTATTTGCGAAAGTATCGTCATCGAGTTGTTTTTGTAAATCAAAAATAGTAGAAATGGTTGGACTAATAGCAAAAAGGGAAAAAAAGATTATCGTAATCATAGTAAGAGTAAGTGTGGTAAATTGTTGTGTTCGTTTTTGTTGAAATGCGGGAACAAGCATTCTCACCAGTTTGCTTTCTCTTGGTTGGCTGAGGGTATTTGTTAAGGAAAATGTTGGTAATTTCATAATAATGGCTTAAGAACTGTTGGTTTTAAATATACAGTCAGACTAATAGTTATGTTTCCTGACGTTGTTTGATCCTCAAGTTTATTAAGACTGACTCTGTCTACGGCGCTATTATTTTTTAATGTAGCAACATATGCAGAAAGCGATGTGAGTGAGGAGAGTGATCCTTCAATTTGGAGGCTGTTTCCAGAAAAAGAAAAAAGTGTCGTTGTCATGTCTTTAGGAATCATGTTTGCAAAATCTTGAAAAAGTTTTACTGAGGCTATTGTATTGCTATCGATACTTTTTTCAAGGGATAGCCTGTCCTGAAGATTACGATAGTCTGCTTCATTTTTTTGTAGCAGTTTGACAATTGCCTGTTCTTGGCTGATTTTGTCGTGCAAGTCAAGGATTTGTCGATCAAGACCAAAACGAAAGAGGAATGCGCCAAGGGCAACAGCTTCGGTAATAATAATCAGTAAGCGACCAATTGTGAGTGCGAACACAAGAATGCGATCTGTGAGGCTTTCTCCTCTATCTTTTGCCAAATTAATGCCAGAACTTATTGTATTTTCCATCCTTATTCTAGTCTAGGGATCAAGGCACTTTTTGTCAAAGAGAAGGGCAGACTTTATGTTTGAAAACTGTATGTTTGCAAATTGGCGAATTCGGCAAGCAAATCTCTTGTGGTAAATGCGTATCCACCAAAGGTTATCTGTGTTACACCAGCTCCGTATGTAAATCCCGCCTGTTGTCCGCGACGTTTGGCACCAAGGATAGCAAGTTCTGGATACCCAAGGCCTTCAGCTCTTTGGTGTAATTGGCTTTTATGTGCTTGAAATGCTCTGAGACTTTTTTCTAATGCGCTGTTTGAGATTTGAAGAATTGTACTAACGGGAGAAAGTTTGTTTTCCATACCTCCCTTATCCTGCTCATAGCTTTGCCATGTTTGAGAACCTTGCGTATCCATTTCATACACAGCAACTGGCTTGTTTAAATCTTTGTGTCTTCTGAAGAACCGTGTGCTGTCAGGCATGTGGAAAACTGCCCATGTGCCTATCTCGTGTGCTGCTCTGTGGTCCGAGTGGTAGTCTAATGCATTGTGAACGATGACAATGTCAGGGTTGCTTTTCTGAAGTCTTCTGAGAAGTTTTTTCTTTGCTCTTCTTGTTTGTTCATCAAGGTGCCCATCAGATAATCCAAGAATTTCTTCTTTGCTCACTCCTAAAATACTTCCTGCTTCTTTAAATTCCCTTCTTCGTATTTGCGAAAGCTTACGACGGGATCGGATACGATGTGATCCTGCATCGCCTTTAGTAAGTGCAATCAGTTCGACATCGACCCCTTCTTCTACAAGAGCGCGAGGGAGTCCAAAAGGAATTGCCTCATCATCGGGGTGAGCGATTATAAATACTGCTCGGATTGGTTGGTTGATTGATTCTTTCATAGTTTCCATAAAAAAACCTCCCTGTGGGAGGTTTTGGGTATGCAAAGTCTCCCTTATGAAAGGAAAGATGCGCAGCAAACGACGAGTGTAGTCATAAATATTATTTCTTTTTTACCGAGGAAGTCTTTTTAGCTGTTTTTTTTGTTACTTTTTTTGTGGGTTTCTTTGTTGAGACTGGTTTTGAATCGTTAGCTTTCTTCGGAGATAAAAGATGAGCAAGTCTGGATTTCGTTCTTGCTGCTTTATTTGCGTGAATAATGTGCCTTTTTGTTGCCTTGTCAAGAAGACTTACTGCGGCACTCAGTGTTTTTACGGTTGGAGATTTTGTGACAGCTTTAATTGCATCTTTGAGTGCAATTTCTGCTTTGACATTTTTAAGTGTTCGTTTTTTATCCTGTCTCAATTTCTTTTTTGCTGATTTTATTACTGGCATGAGCATATTTTACCATGTTATACTGTAAATCGCAACAACCTATGGCCCGTAATTTTCTACAAAAAGGAATTGATCTTTTACTCAAACAGCAAACAAATATTCTTTCTGCTGCCTTTATTATTATGGCAACCGTTATCCTATCGCAATTTCTCGGGCTTATTAGGCAACGATTTTTGGTGAGTATTTTTGGGGCGTCCAACACGCTCGGAGTCTATCTTGCATCTAGTAGGCTTCCTGATTTCCTCTTTCAACTTATTGTCGCAGGTGCGCTGTCGAGTGCTTTTATTCCCGTCTTTTCGGATTTTCTCAGAAAAGGTGAGGAAAAAGAAGGATTCGTTTTTGCCTCAACACTTATTTCTTTGGGGTTGGGGATTTTCTTTATTTTGTCTATCATTCTTGTTGTCTTTGCACAATTCTTCTCTCATTTGCTTGCTCCAGGGTTTACTGCCCACCAGATTGATCTCATGGCAAATCTGATGCGAATTATTATTGTTGGAGAACTTCTTTTTATTGTTGGTAGTTTCTTGTCAGCAATCTTACAGTCTTACAATCATTTTTTCATTCCTGGTATTGCTGCTGCCCTCTATAATCTGGGAATCATTATTGGCATGATAACACTTTCTCATTGGATAGGTATTTATGCGCCCGCAGTTGGTGTACTTTTTGGTTCGGTCATTTTTGTTGCTTTGCAGATCCCCTTAACAAAAAAAATTGGATTTTCTTTTCATCTGAAAGGATTGAAAGATATAAAAGGGCTAAAAGAGGTAGCAAACCTTATGTGGCCGCGCACGCTCTCTTTGGCAATTTTTCAAAGTGGAACACTGCTTACTGTCACACTAGTTTCATTTTTAGCCAATCCAGGGAGAAATTATGTTATTTTTGATTATGCACAAACGCTAGCCTTTGCGCCCGTTGCGCTCTTTGGTCAAACCATCGCCCAGGCTGCTTTTCCTGTACTCTCTCGCCAACGCGATGATATGGAAGCATTTAAAGCAACTTTCATTACAAGTTTGTATCAGATGCTCTATTTAGTTTTGCCAATTTCTGTGCTCTTTTTAGTACTTCGCATTCCAATTGTTCGGTTGGTATACGGTACAGCGCAATTTGATTGGGCAGCGACAGTGTTGACAGGGCGCGTTATGGGATTTTTTGTTATTTCCCTTTTTGCCCAATCACTTATTTATCTTGTCTCAAGAGCTTTTTATGCACTCCATGATACGCTGACGCCACTAATTGTGGGTGCTGTTACAACTGCGATTATGATTGGCCTAGCATTTATGATGGTCCTATGGTTGCATACGGGAATTGCGAGCATTGCGATTGCCTATTCTATTGCCAGTATCTTACAATTTGCTATCCTCTTTGTGTTTCTCCATGTTAAGACAAGAGGATTTCATAAGATGAAATTGTTTATTACGACATCAAAGTTGGTTATTGCAACATTTTTTACTGGATTTGCACTCTATATTCCTATCAAGCTACTTGATCAATTGGTTTTTAATACGACGTATACAATTAACTTAATTCTTCTCACGGGTATATCAAGTCTTATTGGACTATCTTTATATGTGCTTCTCACATGGCTTTTTCAAATAAAGGAAGCAAGAACCTACGTAATGATGTTGAAAAAATTAGGCAATTGGCGGGAGATTTTAGGGAAATCAGATGAAGTTATTGATGCACCACACTTTAAGACGTAGAGAAAAAATTGACAATAAGATCTGTTGCCTCTGATGTATATGGCTCATTATGAAATCCATGGTCAGCTCCCATAATAAGGCTAAATTTTTTGTGTGGGTTAGACAGTTTCTCAAAAATCTCAATAACTCCTTGATGAGCAATGCGAGTGTCACTGTCTCCATGAATAATAAGAAGATCACTTTTCACTTCCTCCAATGCTTTATCTGGAGTAAATCGCTGCAGCTCGTCAAATAGTTTTTTCCCTAATTTAAATTTTCTGCTTCCGGATTCTATATAACCTTGCGTTTCCAGTAAGGGAAGTTGAGTGCGGAAATGTTTTGTTATTGTCCGATCATAATCAAGCGAAGGATTGGAGAGCAGTAATTTAGTAATTTCTGGATGTTTTGCAGCGTAAAGTACTGCTGCCCCAGCGCCAAAACTTGCCCCTGCCAAGAAAATCGTTGTTATATCGTGCTCTTTTAAGTATGTAACTGCCGTATCGATGTCAGTCAATTGCCCGCTGACAGTAAAATCTTTTGCTGAGTCACCTGATGATTTGCCGTGTCCGCGAAAATCAAATAAAAGGGTAGAAAATCCTTTTTCTTGAAGCGTTTTTGCGGCATGGACAAATGGCTCTTCGCCTTCCTTGTACCATCTCAGCCCATGGCAAAAAATAATACCTGTACCATTTGTCCCAGGGTAATAGGAAGTATCCAGGTCAAATCCATCGGCGGTATAGAGCTTCGTGTTCATAGAGGCATTATAGCAGATATCTTTTAGCCTCAATCTCTGATAGAATGAGATCACAATGGATCAGAAATACATTCGCAATTTTGCCATTATTGCCCACATCGATCATGGAAAATCGACACTCTCTGACAGATTTTTGGAAATTACCAACACGATCAGAAAAGATATTCTTGGGAAAAATGAGCAATTTTTAGACCAAAATCCCATCTCTCGTGAGCGGGGTATTACGATTAAATTAGCGCCAGTTAGAATGATGTATGCGCCAAAGCAAATACTGATTCCGTCTATTTCAACAGATACTCTCAAACAAAATCAATCATACATGCTTAATCTTATCGACACCCCAGGTCATGTTGATTTTTCCTATGAGGTTTCTCGAACTTTAGCTGCCTGTGAGGGGGTAATCCTTCTGGTTGACAGTACAAAGGGTGTCCAAGCGCAGACTGTTGCTCATTTGCGCGCTGCACAAAAGCAAAATCTTGTTATTGTACCGGCAATCAATAAGATTGATATGCAAGGAGCAGAAGTGGAAAAAACACTCAAGCAATTGGAAGTGTTGGGATTTGATCCCTCAACAGTTCTCCATATTTCTGCTAAAACAGGACAACATGTTGAAGAACTCTTACAAAAAGCGATTGCAACCATCCCACACCCACAAGGTTCAGAGGAAAAAAATCTGAAAGCACTTATTTTTGATGCGGTCTATGACGAACACAAAGGCGTTGTTGCCTTTGTAAGACTTTTTGACGGGCATATACAAACAAATAATCAGATACAACTCATGCAGACTCGTACAAAAACGAATGCCATCGATATTGGTTTTTTTACGCCAATGCTTTTAAGTTCGGGTCATTTATCAGCAGGGGAAATTGGCTACATTGTGACAGGCGTGAAAGACATCAGGCAGGTGAGAGTAGGAGATACTATTGCACTTAATAATTTACCCGTTGATCCACTTCCTGGTTATACAACTCCAAAACCAATGGTCTTCTTTGGTGTGTATCCGAAAGCAACCGATGAGCTGGTGCCCTTGCGGGACTCACTGGGAAAGTTGGCATTAATTGATGCATCTCTCAGCTTTACAGAGGAGTACTCAGCATTTTTGGGAAGTGGATTTCGTGTAGGATTTCTTGGGCTTTTACATGCAGACATCTTTAAACAACGACTCCAACGGGAATTTAATCTTGATCCCCTCTTTACTATTCCCCATGTTTCCTACGAATCTCAAAAAGAAGGTATGGAAATTAGATATAAAGAACCATTTATGAGCCTTTCTATTTTTGTTCCCAACGAATATGTGGGAGGCGTGATGACTGTATGTCAGAAAAAACGAGGAAATCTCATCCGTATGGAGTATCAGGATACAAATGTTGTTTTAGAATATGATATGCCATATGCAATGTTTCTTAAAGGTCTCTCAGCAGATTTGAAGACTATCTCATCCGGATTTGCCAGTATTGATTATGAACTAACTGACTATCGTGATGCTGACCTTGTAGAGGTTGATGTACAAATTAATAGTACGCCGGTTGATGTGCTCTCGGAGCTAACATACAAAGATGAAGCAGAGTTTGTTGCGAGGCGAAAAGCAGAGCAACTCAAGGAAAATCTCGTTCGTCAGCAGTACAAACAAATTATCCAGTGTGTGATTGGTGCCAGAGTTATTGCTCGTGAAGAAATTTCACCATACCGAAAAGATATGCTTGCTAAGATGTCTGGTGGAGATGTAACACGAAAAAACAAACTACTTGAAGCGCAGAAAAAAGGAAAAAAGAAAATGTTTGGAATTTCAAAAGTAGAAATTCCACAAGAAGCTCTCTTCAATATGATGAAAGGAGACTAGAGCCCGCCAATCAGGAGCATACCCACAACACTGAGGACTGCACCCGCTGCACCAATAAGAAGAATAGTTTGACCCGGACCTGTTGCCGGCAATTTATTATTTTGTACGAGCCCACCTGATTGAGAACTACTTGCCGTAGCACCAATCGTAATAGTTTGCGTACAGGAAGATGGATTACTCGTTGCTCCCCCTGCTGTTGTCAGCGTTGCTGTTGCTGTGTAGACGCCATTTGTACTGTATGTATGAGATATTTGATTATTGATATTGCCAGTGCCAATGCCTGATCCCGTTGCAACCTGATCGACATTACCATCCCCATAATTGATAGCGATATTGGCAATGCTATCCGTTGAAGAAGATCCAACGGTTGTAAATGTGACAGTAAGAGGTGGGTTGCCAGATGTATTATCAGCAGTAAAGCTATCACATGAAACAGATAGATTGCTTGTGCCGCTGCCACCACTTCCGCCACCACTTCCGCCTGTTGGAGTAGGAGTTGTCGAGTCTGTTGGAGTAGGAGTTGTCGAGTCTGTTGGCGTAGGACTCCCACCTGTGCCAGTGTTTCCAATGGTGATTGATGCAGATAGTCCTGATTGAAAAACATTTTCTGCAGCCTGATCAGTTGTTGCCACGGAAAGCGCTTGGTTTTGTCCGTCAACAAAGGCAAGTTGCGTTGGTGTACTCGGATCGGTGTTCGCATTTGCAATAAAGTGGGCAGTGGCAATCGTTGTTAAGCTTTTAATGATGGCACTCTGATTACTTCCAACAGAGTAGGTTCGAGTAATGGTACAAAGTGTACTTGTGCATGTTGGATTTGGACCATCAAGTTGCGTGTATACAGTTGTGTCATAGGTGATTGGTACGGTTGCTGTGCTTAGCTTGGTTGGGTCGTAAGTAAAGGTGAATTTAACAAAACTGACCTGGTTTTGTCCTCCTGGATCAACTGTAATAGGGACGTCAAACGGTTGTCCTACGGAGACATTTGGTGGTGCGTTAAAGGAAAATTTTGTCACTGCCGCTGCTTGTGAGCTTGGTTGTGTCTGATTTTGTAGAACAAAAATAGCCAATGGTAGTCCAATGAGCAATGTTAAACCAAACCCCAATAAGAGGAGCTTTTTGATCATAGATTTAGCATACAATACATTGTTTGAAAATGCCACAAGAAGGGAAATAGCGATTTGATCTCTTGACAACAACAGCCTCTTTTGGTATAAATTTAGCAGTCGCTTATCAAGAGTGATTTAAAAGTTCCTGTCCACATATTCTATATTCTATGAAAGTTATGCCGTTATTCGATAATGTTCTTATTGAGCCACTGGAAGCAGTTGCAAAGACGCAAAGTGGAATTATTCTTCCAGATAATGCACAAGAAAAACCACAAATAGGCAAAGTTGTTGCTGCTGGCAAAGGGAAAGTGGGACCAAAGGGTGATGTACATCCCATGGTAGTTAAAATTGGTGATAGAGTAATGTATAAAAAATGGGGCGGGAATGAAGTCAAAATTGATGGAAAAGATATGACACTTGTCAGTCAGGAAGATATACTGGCAATTGTTGATCAAAAATAATATGGCAAAACAAATTAAATATAATGCAGATGCACAGCAAGCTCTTATTGCAGGAGTCAACAAGCTTGCGCAAGCTGTTGTCACGACGCTGGGTCCAAAAGGGCGCAATGTGGCAATCGACAAAAAATGGGGTGGACCAACCGTTCTTCATGACGGCGTTTCTGTTGCAAAAGAAATAGAATTACCAGATGCATTCGAAAATATGGGTGCACAAATGGTTAAGGAAGCAGCAAGCAAAACAAACGATGTTGCAGGAGATGGTACAACCACGGCCACTCTTCTTGCCACATCAATCATTAACTTTGGATTTAAAAATGTGACAGCAGGTGCTAATCCCATGGTCTTACAGGTTGGTCTTAAAAAAGCAGTCGAAGCAGTTGTTGGGGAAATAAAATCCATGAGTAAACCTGTGAAGGCAGGAGATGTTACCAAAGTAGCAACCATTTCTGCTCAAAATGAGATAATAGGGTCAATGATTGCCCAGGCGTTGGAAAAGGTTGGCAAAGACGGTGTTGTGACTGTTGAGGAAGGGAAAGGACTTGAGGTCTCCATTGACTATAAAGAGGGAATGGAATTTGACAAAGGCTATGCATCTGCTTACTTTGTTACCAATCCAGATAGAATGGAAGCAGAGGTCGACTCTCCCTATATTTTGATTACTGATAAAAAGGTTTCTAGTTTACAAGAATTATTACCGTTTCTTGAAAAATTGATCAAAGTGACAAAGAATTTCGTAATTATTGCTTACGATATTGATGGTGAGGCGTTAGCAATGCTTGCCCTCAATAAAGTTAAAGGAACTTTTAATGCAGTCGCTATCAAGGCGCCTGGATTTGGTGACAGACGAAAAGAAATGTTGGCTGACATTGCAATTTTAACAGGTGGGACAGTCATTAGTGAAGATACAGGACGAAAATTTGAAACAGTAGAATTAGAAGATTGTGGACGTGCAGATAAAGTGTGGGCAGACAAAGAGAACACTCGTATTATCGGTGGTAAAGGACAACCGGCAGCGCTTAAGGCACGGATTGCACAGATTAAGAAAGCGATAGATATAGCAATTAGTGATTTCGATCGCGAAAAATTGCAGGAGCGACTCGCAAAATTGTCAGGCGGTGTTGCAGTTATTAATGTAGGAGCAGCAACAGAAATAGAAATGAAAGACAAGAAAGAAAGAGTGAATGATGCAGTTGCAGCAACGAAAGCAGCACTTGAAGAAGGAATTGTCCCAGGTGGTGGTGTAGCACTTTTGAAAGCACGAAAAGTGTTGGAGTTGCTCAAAAAAGGTATGTCTGATGATGAGAAAATTGGCGTTGATATCCTTTGGAAAGCACTTTCTGAGCCAATGCGTGCTATTGTCAAGAATGCCGGAGTTGATGAGGGTTGGGTTGTAAAATCTGTTGAGGACTATGCAGGCAAAGATGCAAATTACGGATATAACGTTATGACAAACTCTTTTGGTGATATGGTAGCAGCGGGAGTAGTAGATCCAGCAAAAGTTACACGCTCAGCAGTAGAAAATGCAGCGAGTGTTGGCATGATGGTTCTTACTACAGAAGCACTAATTACTGACATTCCAGAAAAAGAGAAACCTCAGATGCCAGATCCAGGTATGGGTGGCATGGGATACTAGTTCTTCCTCATCATATCTGATCTTTGCAACGTCTGATATTCAAATTATAAAGTTTATAGTTCTTTCACGTTCTCGACTGGATAAATCCACATTTGAATTGTTCGTTGTCTTATGGGATTTTTCCCTTTCCCGTCGCGTCCGTCAAATTCAAATACCGCAAGTTGTTGATATTTTCCAATTTCAAGCTTTCCGTTGTGAATGGGAATTGTCACACTTGCATGTGAGAACGTGAGTGTTCGAATGTGTGCTGCAGCATTGTAGTCCTCATCGATTTCATTACAGTACGGATTATCCTGACAGCGATGCAAATAATCACTTGTTGGATGGTCGTAGTTTTCGCACACCCTGGTAGAGCGCTTATCTTCTGGAATAGCATGCAACGTATGTGTAACAATATCACGAAGGAGATTTGGTTCGGCAATTTCGTTGACCAGAATTCCCAGAGTGGTATGTTTGGAATTGATAAGCATAAATCCCTCTGTTGTTTGTGACTTTTGTATTGTCTCCCGTGCGTCTTGAGTAATATCACGAATGTAGGTATGAATTGTTGAGGGGAAAGAAAATTGCTTGAGAAAAACTGTTTGTTCCATATATATATAGTCGTATTTTTACGTAAAAATCATTCGATTTTCTGTGGGATTTTCTTTTGAGGAGAATGTACCAATGGACTAAGCCTAAGAATAAGTAAAAAGAAGCTTTCTCAATAACCCCTCCATAGGATACCTCATGTTTTTCTTAAAAAATACATTTATCCTTAAAACCAGCTAACACCGTCTGTCGTATTTTTTATTGTCCCTCTATGTCCTTTTCTCCTACTGTTATAATAGATTTCAGCTGCACCTGATAGTATATTTTTACTGGAGCCCAGGAAAAGATATGCACCAGACATTACAAGAGCTACATCACCTGCTCCATGCACAAGTCCTGTTTCCAAAGTTTGATGCAATCCTTCAAACACGTTATACCTGAGGTCTCCAAAGCCTCCTCCTAATGTTACGACCCCACCAACGGCGTATGCTAATCCCCTCACTGCATGTCCAGCAATGTGAAGCGCACTGAATGATTCCGGAAGTGATCTTTCTGGCTGTCGTATCATAAAAGGAATACTATATAATTAAAGAAAAATTGTCAATAAGGTAATTCGGCACTTATTCCTCCTTGACAAGGACTTAAGCGTTTGGCTACCATATTTTTATGGTTGGAGATGGAAGAAGTGAGAGCGTAAGCATGCCGAGTGGACCTATCGATCCTGACAGTGGAGATCCTATCGTGTCTGATGATAGCCCAACGATTGTGCATAGATTTGATCCTTATAGCGGTAACGTTGCGCACGTAGATGTTCAGCCCACCATTGTGTCCCCAGACCAGGGTCAATCTACTATTCCTCTGTCACAGTCAGAAAAAATACCTGCTATTCCGATCCCTGTCGTTTCTACAGCTGCAGCGCTTATTGAAGAATTACCTACAGAACTTTTATCTGATAGATTTAATGGCAACACGGGAGAGCCTCTCAAAACTGACAATAGTCCAACAATAAGACTTCCTGTTGTGAGATATACTCCTGAGAATGGTAAGCCTTTGCCCCCAGTAGACCACCAGGCCACAACTATTGTAAAACCCTAACTTTCGACTGGTCACTCTATTTCACATTATGGATATATCTTTTCTCCAGATATCACATATCCCGCTTCGCATATTGTTTTACGTGTAATTGTTCTTCTCAGTATGTGTAAAGGCGCTGGGTTTGTAATGCGTGTTTAGAAATTCCTGTACATCAAAATTGTTGATAAGTTGGGCTTTTCAGTCTATGATAAGAGTATGAATGTACATTCCCAGATAAAACAAGCTACTATGACAGCGCTTCTTTCTGCTCTTTTTACCTTGGTTCTGCTTTTATTGACAAACTATTTCCTCAATCATTCATGGAATTTATTTACAGGTAGTGCTAGTACGCAACCATTTACCGTAGAGGGAACGAGCACAGTTATGCAACAGCCCGATCAGGCTCTCATATCTTTTAGTGTTGTAAAATCTGCAGCAGTGCTTCGGGATGCACAAAATCAGGCAAATGCGGCCGTTGCTACTATAGTTGATGATTTGAAAAAAATAAACATTGTGCAAAAGGATATCAAGACAAGCAATTATTCGTCGTATCCTCATTATGATAACAACGCCTTTAGCGGGGGTTCTTTGGGTATGATGCCTATTCAAGGTACTGGACAAACGATTACCGGATATACAGTCAGCGAAAATATAGAGATCACTCTAAGTGATATGACAAAGGCAAATAGTGTTATTGATGTGGCAACAAAAGATGGTGCAGAAAATATTTCCGGACCTAATCTGACTTTTTCGCAAACGACCCAAGACGCACTTACCCAAAAAGCAAGGATTCAAGCAATAACAAATGCAAAAAATAAAGCGCAAGCACTAGCTAGCGCAGCAGGCATTCGATTAGGAAGAATTATCAATATTCAGGAAAATAATAGTCCTTTTCCGATAATCCAACCAATGATGAAGGCAAATAGCACAAGCGGTGTCGCAAGTACCCCAACGCAAATTAATCCCGGTGAGAATACCATTACTGAAACAATTACGCTCTCCTACGAAACATGGTAATTTGCAGTACGAATTTTATGTATCGATACGACAACCCTGAAAGCTTTAAATAGAGAAGATGAGAGTATTATTTTACTTTTCTTAGTCTGCCGTGAGTTCTCATAGATTCTCCGAGCGCACGTATAGCAGAAACAAATCCGTTAGGTTTTCTGACACTTGAAGGAGTAGTTCGTACAGATTCTGTTCCATCGCTACCCCCTGTGAGTCCCATCTTTGCGTCCGGCACGCTAAGCTCCTCACCCTGCCCACTTGGAGAATGGTAAGCTTTGACCCTGCGAGCCAAGGCATCTGATCTTTGAGCTGCTGCCTGCAACTCTGCTGGCGTCATCTCCATTTGTGCTAGGCGCTTTGCCTCTGCTATTAAATCAGCCTGTAGATTCCGTGGAAATTGTTCCCATACCATATCAATAACATTATTATAAGTCTTTTTTTATTTTTTTGTCAAGGACAGCCGTTTGTAATAAAATTCCCCATAAGATGGAGAATTGCTTCAAAGAACCTATCTTATGAAATTCCTTTACATCTTTTCCGCAAATTTCTCACACTCTTACCTGCGGCATTCTCTGAAGAGGCTCTCGTGTGGGTTCGGTCACCATCTTCCCATGGGGTATGGCGTTTTGGTAAGGTATCCCCATTGGGACATTGCCCTGTGCGTCGAAAGTAACAATCTGCCGTAGGAATAATCGTCCTACGATTTGAATCAGTGACTTCACTTTGATGTGCCCCGCAATCTTTTCTCTTTCGTTTTGGTGCTCTGCCTTTTTCTTCACTTCGTGATGGCATAATGCTAGACTAGCATAGTTTTTATATGAGTACAAGATTTTCTAAAAGATTGTAAGAGTATTTGGGGCTATATATACAAAGT
>VFSW01006659.1_pt1 | contig 16947 bp, 14 predicted proteins | sample 5358111 | NCBI WGS metagenome assembly VFSW01 (sample SAMN11554181, study PRJNA540505) | mine drainage metagenome | isolation source: sediment from site ElyBrook_90M | place: USA: Ely Copper Mine, Vershire, VT | collected 2017
GCGGCACTCTTGTTCCGACGTGAGCCTGGCGACCGTGATCGAGGAACTACCGCCGTAGTGTCTCGATACCAGGAGGGCCGAGGACTTCGGGATGACGCCGACCTCATGACGTATGACGCTTCACGTCAGTTGGCAGCTCGGGGCGCCAATAATAGCCCGGGTCGGAAATTTCTAACGTTTCACGTGAAACTTTAGAAGAGGGGAGTTTTGCCTGGGGTGCCAATCTCACGAGGATAACGATCGGGGGTCGCTCTAATCTTCCTAATCACTTGAAACGCTGCTCCCTTTCGTACACGTCCCTCGGATTTCAAGCCAAGTTGCCCGAGTGCAGAGGCGTTCCAACGATCAGGAGCTTCATCGGTCGGTGGCTCTGACACGATGAGAACGCCGCCAACTACCAAGAACCTCGCGGCGCATTCGGCCGTTACGGCGGGAGGGCCAAAGGATCGAGCAGTGACAAGCGGGAAGCGACCATCGAGATCGGGCTGACGCGCCAGTTCTTCTGCTCGTCCTAGGATCACCCTGCCGTAAGGTGGTGAACTCTCCCACGCCAATACCTCACGGAGAAAATTGGTCCTTTTCACCATTGAATCCACAAGGGTAGTGGGGACAGCCCATTGTTGGAGAAGGACCAGTCCTGGTAGTCCGCCCCCGCTTCCTAGATCAAGGAAGTTGCTTGGAGGAATGTCGGACAATCCCTCCCACACTCGCAAGAATCCACTGGCGTGTTCGATTTGGGTTTCGATGGGCATCGGTCCCAAAAAGCCGCGCGCCCTCGATTCTTCGAGGGCGCGGTACAACCAGTGGCTTGTCACGTTTTCTACAATGCCGGAGAAACCACCACAAAACGGCGAGGCTCCTCACCTTCTGAACGAGTAACCACTGATTCAAGTTCCGAGAGAGCGTCGTGAACCGCCTTGCGATCAGCGGCAGACATCGGCTCCAGGGCACGCTCCTCGCCAGTCTCGACCACTTCTTGAGCAACTTGGTTCGCGAAACGACCCAGTGCGGCTACTCGACGTTCGCGATATTGGGCCACGTCAACCAAGATGCGGTCGGTACGTGCTGGACTCTTGGACTGCACAACTGTACGAGTCACTTCTTGCAAGGCTTGCAGAGTGGTCCCTCGAGGACCTACGAGAACGCCCAACTCGGTCGGGGGGGTGGCGTTCACCGAAATCTCGACCGTCTCTTCATCGATCTCACGGACACTGACCTCGGCAGCGATATTCATCGACGCCAACAGGCCCTCTAGGAAATCTTTACCGATGACCCCTTGCTCCGCCAATGTGATTCCTTCAGCCATGTTGCTCTCCTTTGATGAAATCTTCTCGGACTTTGTTACGGGCCCATTGGACCCTTGTTTTGGGCGGACTTGTTCGGGGCGTTCGCGATTATTGCGAGCACGATCCGCTTCATTCGGCTTGGACTTGGGTCCCTTGGTCTTATTGTCACGGCTCTCCGTATTTCGGGGGCGGTCCTCACGCCCACCTGAACGACGAGAACGCTTTGGGCGAGGCCCGGCCGGGCGGACTCGAGCACGAACTCGAGCTTCGCCACGAATGCGACCAAAGAGTCCCGCTTTGGGCTCTTCCAAAATCTCAACCTCAGCGTCGTCGCGGTGAACTCCAAGATGGGCTAAAGCCCGATCAGTGGCCTCGTCGATTGATTTACCGGTGGTTTCAACCCAGTCCATAGTTAGCGATCCTTCCTTTTGCGCTTTGCCTTTGAGCGACTCTGCGCCTGCGGCTTGATAGTTGAAGGTTTTGGTTCCACCTTCGTTTCCTTGCTTTGCGCCGCTGCCGGTAACTCCTTTTCGACGGACTTCACACCGTTCTTCTGGGGATTAGATATGCCGGCACGGAACATCAAGTCTTGAGTAATTATGCGAATTCCTGTAGAAACAATCATGTACAACACCACTGCCGCAGGAATAATCAAATAGAAGTATGCAAAAAAGATCGGAAGGAATCGCTGCATCATCAACTGCTGCGAGGGCATTGGTTGTCCGACCTTACGGCTTCGATTGTTCAGTTGGGCCATCTGGAAATACTGCAGCCCGACCGCCACGGCAACAAACACGAAGAATGGGATTTGCGCGGCTAAAGAACTGTGAGCACTGATTGCCTTCAGGTTCAAGTCCATGCCGAAGACTTTGATCTGGCCATGCGATGCCACAAGATTGTGATACATCGTTGATGATTGGGGGATGTACCGTGGCTGCGCGACCAGGAGTTTTCCTTTGGTGACCACATTCGCGAGACCCTTGATGACGCTGTAAAGGATAAACAGGAATGGAGCCTGGAGAAGGACTGGGAGACACCCACCCAATGGGTTCGCACCCTCCTCCTTATAGAGCCTCATCATTTCCTCGTTGAGGATTTGACGATTCTCGGGTCCCTTGTACTTCTGCTGCAACTTCTTGATTTCGGGCTGAAGCTTTTGCATCGCTTGCATCGATTTGGTGCTCTTAATCGTGAATGGGGTGAGTGCACCCATTATCACGATGGTTAACAAGACAATCGCGACTCCGTAATTAGGTATCAACCCATAAAAAAAGGCGAGGATCCAGCCGAAGAGTTTGAAGATTGGTTGAAAGAGAGAGCCAATCGAGTGAGTGAGGGACTTCATGAAGTACTTGACCTGTCTTTCTTCGCTTCGGGTACGAGATCAATGCCGTGTGGGCCTAGGGGTCGACATTTAGAGAGACGGCGCAGCGCCAGTCCGGTACCTCGAATGGCACCGTGATTCTCCACTGCTTCGTAGGCGTACTGTGAGCACGAGGGGTAGAACCGACACGGAGCCACGCGACCCGCGCGGGCCTTCTGATACCAGGAGATGAGGAGAAGGAGCGCCCGTGAGATCCGGGTTTGCCTAGAGTGCCCTCGCGCGTGTGAGCGCAACCTGGATGTGCTGTTGGATTTCATCATAGGAGAGTTGTCCAGTCCCATCCCCGCATTTGATCAGGTATAATCCTGAACTGGGGGCGGGGGAGAGGCCGTCCATTGCTGCCCGGAGTCGCCGGCGAATCCGGTTGCGCACAACCGCATTGCCAACCTTTCGGCTGATTGCAAAAGCCACGTCAATCGAGTCCTGGTCTAAGTGTTCCACGAATACCACTCGAAGAGATCCACTTTGTCCACGGCCCGTCGGTGTCGTGAATTCGGCAAATTGCCGTCGGGAATTTACCCGACCGGGCACAGAGGGGCTCAGACCGTCAACTGGTGACGGCCCTTGAGGCGACGGGACTTAAGCACGGCGCGACCGGCGCGTGTACGCATCCGGGCACGGAAACCGTGGGTTTTTGCCCTTTTCCGTTGGTTGGGTTGATAAGTACGCTTCACAAAATCCTCTTCTCAAGCTGTGTTGATACGCTTCGCGTTACCCCCGGGGGGTCGCTGGCGCGCTACTGGTGACAATCCTATCCGACAAGCCGCTACCTCACCCTTTTGCGAGGCCCTCGCGACGGTGTAGTGTTACAAACCCGAGCGGGCAGACCAACGGATTTGACAATCTCGTGGTTGTGGATAAAGTCAGTTTGGTCTGTGGAGGAAAAAATGCAGAGTATCGATGAGGTGTGGTCTGCTCTACAAGACTCCTTGCGTGGAAACAGTTCTGATGCAATGTGGTCAGCCGGACTTAGTGCACTTCGTCTTGTGGATTACCAAAATGATGAGCTCGTCATCTCCGCACCCAACCAGATTCAATTGTTACGAGTTCAGCAGCGATACCTTCCGTTGATCACCGAACAAGCGCAACAGCTTTTGGGACGACAGGTGACCATCTCCTTAACAGTGGGTGACGGTGTTGTTCATGCACCATCTGCTGAACTCAATCCTTCCGAGAACGAACCGGTCGTGGCTCGCGTGACGAGCACGGACAGACCGCTTCGCTTGGATCCTCGGATGACGTTCGACACGTTCGTCGTAGGAAACTCGAATCAACTCGCGCGGTCGGCCGCGTTTGCCGCCGCGGAAACACCTGGTCGGGCCTACAACCCCCTCTTGATGTACGGCAACTCCGGACTCGGCAAGACCCATCTGTTGCACGCCATCGGTAATTACGTTCAGGAAAACTATCCGTATCGCAAGGTGCTGTACGTGTCAACCGAGACCTTCCTTAATGACTTCATCCGAGCAATTCAAACTCGCACACAACTCGCACTGCATGAGCGTTACCGTGAAGTCGACGTGTTGTTGATTGATGACATCCAGTTCATGGAGGCGCGCGGCGAAACTTTCCACGAAGAGATCTTTCACACTTACAACACGTTGCATAGTGAGGGAAAGCAAATTGTGTTGACCTCGGATCGCTCACCACGCGACCTTGCTGGTTTGCAAGAGAGATTTCGAAGTCGTCTTCTCCAAGGACTGGTTACCCATATCGACCAACCCGACCTTGAAACACGAATCGCCATTCTTCGCTCGAAGTCTGAGGCGGAGGGGATCACTCTTCCCAACGACGTGACCGAGTGGATCGCGCACCGAGTACGCGACAACATTCGTGAGCTCGAGGGATCAATAACGATGCTGCGGGCATTTTCTAATCTGCACCAGGTTCCCATTTCTCTCGAGTTAGCCCAACGACACCTCACGGGACTGGGTCACGAGCACGTAGTTCTAAAGCCCGAGACAATCGTCAAGGCTGTTGCTGACTTCTACGGATTGAGTACCGAGGATGTTCTCGGTTCAAAACGCCTTCGCCCTCTCGTCCAAGCTCGTCACGTGGCCATGTATCTCATTCGAGACCTTCTCGACAACTACTCCTACCCGATGATTGCGCGAATCTTCGACGGTCGTAACCACACCACTGTGATCAGCGCTGTAGAAAAGATCAAAGAACAAATAACTGTCAACGTGGAGTTGCTCACCCAGGTCAACACGTTGACCCAGCAGCTCCAGGGGGAGTTGTGAGTGCTTGTGCGAAAATTGGCGACACCCGTGTTGATATCCGTGGATAACCCCCTGGTTGCTGCACATGACTTCAGAGTTGAACTCCGAGAGTTGAAAGAACTTTGCACACGTCTGTGGAGGAAACGTTCACGTTCATGTCACAATTCATCAGGTACTTTACTGACTTACACACAATTCCACAGACCTACTACTACTAAATAATCCTCATATACACATCCACACGTATCCTCAGTAGCAAAGAAAGGCTGTTCTATGAAGTTCAAATCAGAGCGTGACCTCCTCGTCGAAGCACTGAGTGCTGCGAGCCGTGTTGTCGCCACTCGACTTATCGGAGCTTCGTCGGGCATACTCTTGTCGCTGAGCGGGAACCATCTGACAGTCACCGGGACCGATCTCGACATCACCGTGCGCACAAGTGTCGACGTCATTGGTCTCGAAGACGGGGCTACTGTGGTACCCGCCCGCCTCATAGTGGACGCAGTTCGGTCGCTCGAAGCAGGAGCGGTAACAATCGCTACCCACGATGAAAACGTAGAAGTATCTCTAGGACGAGCAAAATTTTCACTACGGACGTTCTCGGTCATGGATTACCCGAATTTGCCGCCAGTTACCGGGACGACGACCGACATCGCCGCCGCAGATCTGATTCAAGGTCTCAACCAAGTCGTGCGCGCGGCGGCTAATGATGATGCACGGCCTCTACTGACAGGTGTTCTGTTTACCCATGAGAACAACACACTGCGTCTCATCGCGACGGATTCGTATCGCTTAGCGGTTCGAGACGTACCCGGGGTTGCGGGAATCGGCGGAGCCCACGACCTGCTCGTCCCAGCACGAGCACTCCAGGAGTTACAGCGCGGGGCCGCCGCTCTCTCGGGTGAGGCCGAGATCGGTGTGACCCTTACTGAGGCCGAAATCTGTTTCGTCGTTGGTGCAAGCACTATTTCCTCACGGCTGATTGACGGAAACTACCCATCGGTCCTTCAATTGATTCCTGCGAGCTATCCCAACCAACTTCGGATCGCCAAAGACACCCTGTTGACCTCCCTCAAACGAGCCAAGCTTCTCGCGAAGGACTCGACCTCGTCGGTGCGCTTGACGATGAAGGAGAAGGCGGTAGAGATAAGAACGCAGAGTATCGATACCGGTGACATCGAAGACAACGTAGATGCGGACTATCAAGGTGAAGAACTGACGATTGCTTTTAACCCCTCCTTCTTGATCGACGGCATAGAAGCGGTTGTGGGCGACGAAGTTGTTTTGGAGATGTCGGACGCTGTGCGCCCCGCAATGGTGCACGGGGTGGAAGACGTTCGTTTTCGGTACCTCCTTATGCCCGTCCGCGTTCAGTAGGGGCCGGTTGGTCTCGTGGGACTCCACGAACTCACCCTTCGCAATTTTCGGCCGTTCAACGAACTCAATTTTCAACCTGACCGGGACGCCGTTACAGTCTTGCTATCACCCAACGGGACCGGAAAAACATCGGTCCTTGAAGCGGTCTACGCGCTTGCCACCGCCAGCTCCTTTCGTACTACCTCAGCGAGCGACATGATTCGTTCACACCAAGATATTGCGGAAGTACACGGTGTCCTCATGCAAAACGAACGCCGGGTGCAGATAGACCTCACTATTCAAAGAGGGCTACGAAACACACGCAAACGAATGTTGGTGAATGGTCATCGACCGAAATCGCGAGCCGCGCTTGCCGAGGTTCTACCCCTGACCGTCTTCACCCCCGAGGGTGTCGATGTGGTACGCCAAGGTCCGGAGCAACGACGGACGTGGATCACCGACGTATTGACCGACGTATGGCCACACACCGGTGACAACGTCGAGCGTTTCGCCAAAGTGCTCCATCAACGCAATGCTCTACTTCGAGGTCTACAAGGGATGCGACCCTCAGTGACCCAACGAGACGAACTTGAAGTTTGGAACATCGAGTTTTGCGAAGCTGCGCAGGAATTGATGGAAGTCCGCGAACAACTACTCACGCGGCTCGCACCCCTCATCACTCACTACTATCAAGAGTTGGCCCACGACAATCGAGAGGTCATCGCTAACTATGAAATATCCTGGTCAGGGCCATTAAGAGACGCACTGGATTCCGCGCTGCCCAACGACGTGCATCGTGGTTACAGTACAGCGGGACCACATCGAGACGACGTCTCCTTACGACTTGACTCGCGTGACGCGCGCCGACAGTCGTCCCAAGGGGAACAGCGATCGTTGGCACTGGCAATTCGCCTAGCCGGCCACCAACTTGTGCAACACGAGCGTGGCGTCGCGCCGCTCCTACTGCTGGATGACGTTTTTAGTGAGCTTGACCCCGTCCGAAGTGATCGATTGCTTCAACTTCTCCCAGGGGGACAAACCCTCGTCACCACTGCGTCACCACTGCCCAAGGCAATGACGCCAGCAGTGGTGATTGACGTTACGGTAGCGACATGACCAGATTTTCAGACCAACCCACGCCGCTCGGGGACTTACTCCACACCATGGCGAATCGCGTCAAGAAGGTCGACCTCAGCGTCATGGAAGAGATCTGTTCTTTGTGGCCAACTTTGGTCGCACCAGTCATTGCCCAGGTCTGCCATCCAGAATTTGTCAAGAATCAGGTGCTGGTAATCAGTGTGCCATCGGGTGCGTTCGCCCAACAGATTGCCCTCGAGCAGGAGTCGATTCTGCAAGGTCTCGCCGTCCTCGGGGACAGGGCTCCGCGATCACTAAGAACCATCCGGAAAGCCTAAAATAATGGGCTTTTTGGACGCACAGGCGGTCTAAATGTCAGTGCGTAACCAGTAGGATAGAAGCAAGTTTCTTGCGTGCGCGGCGGCGCCGTGCGCGCCGAAAATATAGCGATCGAAAGGATTACTCCGTGGCTGAAAAGTCCAAGGGGTCATCGAGCTACACGGCTCGTGACATCACCGTTCTGGAAGGCCTCGAACCGGTCCGGGTTCGTCCCGGCATGTACATCGGATCTACTGGTCCGGCCGGCCTGCACCACCTCGTTTGGGAGGTGGTGGATAACGCGGTCGACGAAGCGATGGCGGGCTACTGTACGCGCATCGACGTCACGATCCTGGCCAACGGTAGTTGCCGCGTGACTGACGACGGTCGTGGTTTCCCGGTCGACGAGCACCCGCAGTATCCGGGCAAGAGTGCGGCGGAGATCGTATTGACGGTGCTGCATGCGGGTGGCAAGTTCGGCGGCGAAGGTTACAAAGTTTCAGGTGGTTTGCACGGAGTCGGGGTGTCAGTGGTCAACGCGCTATCCAAAACACTGACCCTAGAGGTTGATCGCGACAACCAGAGGTACCAGCTCGATTTCGCTGACGGTGGAAAACCCCAGGGTCAACTTCGCGTCACCGGGGCAGCACCCCACGGGCGCACTGGATCCACGGTGACGTTCGCGCCCGACGCCAGTATTTTCGACGACGTGGAATTTCGGGCTCAGACCATTCTTGAGCGTCTGCAGATCATGGCGTTCTTGAACCGTGGCTTGGAGATCCGGTTCGATGATCAGCGTGATGGACGCGCACACAAGGAGACTTATAGGTACAACGGCGGCATCATCGACTACGTCCGACACCTCAACAACTCCAAAGAGTCGTTGTTTCGCAAGGTTGGTTCGTATGAGCAGTCCGAAGAAGGGCAGGAAGTCGAAATAGCGTTCCAGTGGAACACGGGTTATTACGAGAGCATCCACTCGTTCGCCAACGGCATCTCGACCATCGAAGGCGGCATGCACGAAGAGGGATTTCGCAAGGCCATCACCAACGTCGTGAATCGTTACGCGCGCAAACGAAATCTTCTGAAGGAGAAGGACGAGAACCTGACCGGTGACGACGTGCGTGAGGGCCTCACCGCCATCATCTCGGTTCGTTTGGCGGAGCCCCAATTCGAAGGGCAGACCAAGGGCAAATTGGGCAACGTGTCGATACGCTCACTCGTAGAACGCGCGACCAACGAAAAGTTGGCTGAGGGGCTCGAAGAGAATCCCAAGGAGGGCGGCCAGATCGTCGCGAAGGCCGTTCAGGCGTCGCGCGCACGAATGGCGGCACGCCAAGCGCGCGACCTTACTCGGCGAAAGAGTGCCCTTGACGGCGCAGGGCTACCGGGAAAGCTCGTGGACTGTTCGTCAAAGGATCCCCGTGAGTGCGAACTTTTTATCGTGGAGGGAAATTCGGCGGGCGGCTCCGCCAAGGACGCTCGCAACCCGAAGTATCAAGCGATTCTGCCCATCCGCGGCAAGATCTTGAATGTCGAGAAGGCTCGCACCGACAAGATCCTCAAAAATACCGAGATTCAGGCACTTATATCGGCAATCGGTGCGGGGGTCGAGGCGGATTTCGACGTCACCAAGGTGCGTTACGACAAGATCATCCTCCTGGCGGACGCCGACGTCGACGGTAGTCACATTCGTACGCTGCTCCTGACATTCTTCTTTCGCCAAATGACGGAGATGGTCAACAACGGCCACGTGTACGTGGCGCAGCCCCCGCTCTACTCCACCCTGGTGGGTAAAGAGAAGGTGTACTTGCGCGATGACGCCGCGAAGGACGTCTTCCTGCGTGAGAACCCTAATCACAAGAATGATTTTCAGCGACTGAAGGGTCTAGGCGAAATGGACTTCGACGAGTTGCGCGACACCACGATGGACCCATCGAAACGAGCCCTGCTCCAGATCACGGTGGAGCAGGCGGCACTCGCTGATGAGGTCTGCTCGATTCTTATGGGTGACGACGTACCGCAACGCCGCCACTTCATTCAAACCAATGCGAAAGACGTTCGTTTCCTAGACATCTAGGAGAGAAGGAAAATATGGCTCGATCCAACAGCAATGACACGTCCAACGCCGACGGGGGTGACGAGGTCCTCGGTTACATCGAACCAATCGAGATCAACCTCGAAATGGAGCGTTCCTTCCTCGAATACTCGATGTCGGTCATCGTGTCTCGGGCATTGCCCGACGCCCGGGATGGATTGAAACCCGTTCACCGTCGCATTCTCTATTCCATGTTCGACCAAGGATTACGACCCGACCGTCCCCACACCAAATGTGCGAAAGTTGTGGGCGAGGTAATGGGTACGTATCACCCTCATGGCGACAGTGCGATCTACGACGCACTCGTGCGCATGGTCCAAGACTTCGCGATGCGTCACCCACTCATCAGTGGTCACGGCAACTTTGGTGGTACCGGTCCGGACGAGGGTGCCGCCGCCATGCGCTACACCGAATGCCGTCTGGCCCCCTTGGCGCTGGAACTCCTCGACTCTATCGACGAAGAGACCGTCGACTTCGAGCCGAATTACGACAATTCCACCCAGCAACCCACAGTGCTCCCCGCACGCTTTCCGAACTTGTTGGTCAATGGCTCGCAGGGCATCGCAGTGGGAATGGCTACCAAAATACCCCCTCACAACCTGGGTGAAACCATTGACGCCGTCCTACATCTCCTCGCGCACCCCGAGGCGACCCCCGACGACCTCATGGCCTTCGTGAAGGGTCCGGATTTCCCTACTGGCGCACAAATTCTGGGGCGTCAGGGAATTCTGGATGCGATTCGCACGGGGCGCGGTTCGATCAAGATGCGCGCCGTAGCCGAGATTGAGGAAACTGCGCGCGCCAGTCGTATCGTGGTGACCGAGTTTCCCTACGAGGTCTCGGTGGAATCCATCGAAGAGAAGATTCACGATCTGGTGAAGATCGGGGAGCTCGACGGTATCTCCGGAGTACAAAACGACTCAGCGGGACGTCAGGCCCGTCTCGTCATCGAACTCAAACGCGACGCCAACGCGAACGTTATCTTGAACAAGCTCTACAAGAACACCTCGCTGCAAACGACATTCGCGGTGAATCAATTGGCGCTGGTCGACGGGGTGCCACGCACACTCAATTTGGCCCAAGCGTTGGGTCACTACATTGCCCACCAAGTGGACGTGGTCACGCGCCGTACTCGGTTTCGACTGCGCAAAGCCGAGGCCCGCGCGCACATCGTGGAAGGCCTTTTGAAGGCCATCGACATGCTGGACTTGGTGATCGCGACCATTCGTGGCTCTGACGACCGTGGTGCGGCGCGCATCGCGCTGATGGCAAGCCCCTTTGATTTCTCGGAAGAGCAGGCCAATCACATCCTCGACATGACACTGGGTCGCTTGACGCGACTTGGTCGCACGGAACTCGAAGAAGAGATGAACAAACTTCGTGAGACGATCGCCGATCTCCAGTCGATTCTGGCGGACGACGCGAAATTGCGCGCGGTGATTGCTGACGAGATCGCGGTGATCCGTGATAAGTACGCCACGGCGCGATTGACCCGGATTGTCAATGACCCGGGTGAGTTGGGCATGGAGGACCTCATTGACGACGAGGACGTGGTGATCACGATGACCCAGGCGGGCTACATCAAGTCCGTCTCAGCCGACGCGTTTCGCACCCAAGCACGCGGGGGTCGCGGAGTGCAAGGGGCCAAACTCAAGGAAGAGGATTTCGTTGAGCAGATTGTGCACACCACGACCCACGCGTATCTATTACTGTTCTCCAACCTTGGTCGAGTATTCCGATTGCGCGGGCACGAGATTCCCATTAAGGAGCGGACCGCCAAGGGGACGGCAATTGTCAACCTACTGAATCTCCAACCCAATGAGTCGATACAGGCAATTGTCACTACCAGCGATTTCCCCGACGACAAATTCCTGGTCTTTGCCACCGCCAATGGGACGGTGAAGAAGACCCCCTTCTCGGAGTACGACAAGTCCCGACGCGAGGGATGGATAGCCATTAAGTTGCGTGAAGGCGACGAAGTAGTGCGCGTCGTAGCGACCAGTGGCGCAGACGACCTGATGGTGGTCACTTTCCGTGGAATGTCCATCCGATTCAGCGAGAGCGAAGTGCGAGAAATGGGTCGTGACGCCACCGGCGTTCGCGCCATCAAATTACGGACGGACGACAAAGCTATTTCGCTCGACGTGGTGCGAGACGACGCGGATCTATTCCTGGTGACGGACACCGGCTTCGGCAAGCGCGTGAAAACGGAGCGATTTAATCGGCAAGGTCGCGGAGGACAAGGCGTGCGGGCGATCAAGTTGTCGGCGGCGCGCGGCTTCGTGGTGGCGTCGTTCATGGTTCGACTCGATGACGAGTTGTTGCTCGCTTCGAGTGGTGGCGTGCTGATACGAACGTCGGCGAGGGAAGTGTCCTCTCAGGGGCGTGACGCCACTGGTGTGAGGGTGATGAACCTCGATGAGGGACACTCGGTCGCGACCGCGGCGGTCGTGCCGGCGGGTGAGGACATCTAGGTCGCTTGCTCGCGAGGTCCGACTCCCGCGACGTTCAGGGCATTGAGTATCCCTTCGGAACCCTGTGCTCCCTACACGTGAACGGAGCCGTTGAAGATTAAAGCCGGAACCCCGGTGATGCCGATCTGGGCTGCCAGATGCTCATCATGACGCACCGCCTCGGCGAACTCGTTTCCTTCGAGCACGTGTTCGGTTCCCACCACGCCTACTTCGAGTGCGAGCGACGTGAGGGTCGTCGCGTCGCTGATCAGCTGTCCTTCACTGAAGTAGGCCCGAAACAGCCGTTCCAACATCTCGTCCTGACGCCCCTGGGCTGCCGCGTGAGCAATGACTCGGTGGGCGTCGAAGGTGTTGGTGGGACGTGCGCTGGCGAGCGACCACGTCATTCCCAGTTCACACGCGCTGTTGCTCACGCGATCGTTGAGCGCGCGGGCTCGTTCGATGGGCATGGCGTACTTTGCGGCCAGCATGGCGTCCAAGGTGATCGACTGGGCAAGGGGCGCGTGCGGATCCAGTTCGAAGGCGTGATGACGTACGACCACGGTGTCAGCACTTTCGAAGCGCGCGAGCGCGTCGTGGAGCTGTCGATAGCCCAGGTAACAAAACGGGCACACGACGTCACTCCAGACATCGACAAAAATCTCGGACGACATGCTTCCATCGTGGCACAGGGACGGCATTTTCGACGCAATGCTTCGATGTCGGCGCGCGCAGTGACGCCGACTGGTCTTGCCGCCCTCGCCGAGGAACTCGATGCCGGGGGCCATGGCTTCGCGAGAGGCGCTCCGCCGACGTTCCTCCAAGGTCTATCGGTCCCTGACGACTCGAAGAACTCGACCATCAGAGGAGAACTGCATCCCGTCCCCGGGACATCTTCTTCAATCCATCACCTACCGCCGAGCCCCCTCCGATGGGTCGGGGCGCCGCGTTGTCGCGAGCGCGATGTCGAAATTCGACTTGTTCGGTCGTTCCTTCACCACCACCGGTCGTTGTCTCGGCCACGGAGTGACCGCGAGACATGATGCAGACTTGGATCCCCGACGAGGACGACGGACGACGCGAACCTCTTGATCTGCCACGGGACCCTCGTCGAAGGATGTCGACCTGCGGTGGCGGACCCGGGTCGTCGATCGCCATGGTGGACGATGTGCGTACGGGCCGTATCATTGGAGCCATGGATTCCCACGCCGTCGTGACGACAACCTGCCACGTCGCAGGAGCCATTGTCACCGAGTACTCCAGCGCTGCTCTGTGCGGACTCGCCGTGCGTGAGCGCGCGCACGCGACGGTGACCATTGCCCACCCCGAATTCGCAGACGAACTCCCCACTTGCGCCGAGTCTCCGAGGCGCTAAATGTTGATAGTCCGAGATTTGGGGATAGAGATTGGCGCTCGCCGTATTCTCGAGCCGGTTTCCTTCACGGTGGGCAATGGAGAGAAGGTGGGTCTGGTCGGACGAAACGGGGCGGGTAAATCCACTCTCCTGTCGGTCCTTCTGGGGCACACGCCCGAGCATCTGCGCATCACGGGCAACGTACAGCATCAGGGACGCGTCAGCCACCTTCCCCAAGAACCAGTGCCCGGTGGTTTGGGGGTGGAGCCCATCGGACTCTCACACGTGCTCTCGGCACGTGGTATCGACCAGCTGGACGCCGACATGCAGCACGCCCGTCACGAACTCGCGGCCGATCCGACCGAGGAAACCATCGAGCGCTTCACTGCCCTCGAGGAAGCGTTTCGCGAACGCGGCGGCTACGAGGCCGAGTCTGAGGTCGCCCGCCTGGCGGCGGGCCTCGGCCTCGCCGAAGACCTATTGCTCGAAGATCTCAATTCTCTCTCGGGCGGTCAGCGCCGCCGCGTCGATCTGATGCGCGTGCTCTACGAACAACCCGAGACCATGGTTCTTGACGAACCAACGAATCACCTCGACAAGGCGGCCAAGCGATGGCTGTTCGACGAACTCGACCGATTCCGCGGCACGGTACTCGTGATCAGTCACGACCTGCCACTCCTCGATAAGTCCATCGACCGAGTGCTGGCGCTGCGTGATGGTCAGTTGCGCGAGTACAAGGGCAACTACTCCAAATTCCTCGAGCAAGAGGAGACCCGTCGTCTTACGGAGGAGAAGATGGCGATGCACCAGGGTGAGCAGATCGATCGAATGAAGACCCTCGCGGACTCGATGCGCGGCCAGACGGCCGCCCGGGCGCGACTGGCCAAGGTGCTGGACCGCAAAGTAGAGAAGCTAGAGGTTAATCGTGTCGAGGTGACCAAGAAGGAGAAGAAGGTCACCTTCCGTCTCCCTCCGCCTCCGCGAAGCGGGGATGTCCCGATGACCGTGGAGAATGTGAGCGTACGCTACGGTTCCTTGACGGTCTTGAGTGACGTCAACTTCATCACGCGCCGCGGCGACCGTATCGTGATCGTCGGCAAGAACGGTGCGGGAAAGTCCTCACTCTTGCGTTGCCTCGCCGGCACGCAGTCAGCGCAGAACGGCGTGGTCAAGTTCGGCGCCAACGTGACCGTCGGCTACTTCGCCCAGGAGCACGAACAACTGGACTTCTCTAAGAACGTGTTGTCCCACCTGGAAAACGCCACTGTCGTCACCGAGGTACAGCGGCGCGCCCTTTTAGGCGCGTTCGGGCTCAAAGGTTCCGCAGCCCATCAGATGCCCGGCACGCTGTCGGGTGGCGAGCGAGCCAAGTTGGCCTTAGCCATCCTGGCTGCATCGGACGCGAATCTACTGCTGCTCGACGAACCGACGAACAATCTGGACCCCGCGAGCGTCCTCGCCCTAGGTGAGATGATGGGGCAGTGGACGGGCACGATTGTGGCCGTGAGCCACGAGCGGGATTTCGTCGAAGCGATGAAGCCGACCCACGCCGTCTTATTGCCTGAAGAATATTTCGACCTGTGGCGCGACGACTACATGGATTTGATCGAGCGGCGATAATCCTGACAAATATTCACCACGGGCGTTGGACGGGGGTCGAACGAGAGTCTAAGTTTCTCCCGGGGTCACGAAGGGGGAACGTGATGGAGGGTCCACAGAGAATCTCGTATTTTCCGCTAGAGAAGATGGACGACGCCATGTTGGGCGTGATGCAGCAATGCGCGCGCGAGGGGACGCCGAGGCCGGAGAGTTCCGCGATACGCGCGCATTCACCCGGTGCGTTCTGGGCATTCGCCGACGCCTGGGACAAACTGTTTCGTCACGGCGTTGTGGATCACGCTATCAAGGAGTTGTGTCGGGTCTACGTCTCACGATCGGTGAAGTGCGAGTATTGCGGCAACCAACGCAGTCCCGCCGCGCTGGCGTCGGGGCTGACCGAGGGCAAACTCGACGTCCTGATGAACTTCGAGACGTCGGGGACTTACTCCGAACGAGAGCGCGCGGCCCTGTCCTACGCGGAGGCCATCACGTGGCGGCTCGATCCCGACGACGCATTCTGGGAGAGGGTCCACGCGAACTTCACCGAGGAGGAGTTGGTCGAGCTGGCGTGCTTCATCTCATTGACGATGGGTCAGCAAAGTTGGATCAGGCTGTTGAACATCGACCACCACCAGGTCATGGCGGGCTCCTCGGCCTCCATGGCACCCGGACTCGAAACATCCGCCGATTTGGCCGCCGCGAAGGAGCGCGAGGATTACTGGGCGACGAGAGGGTTCTAGACCTATTCGATACCGGTGTACCAGGGTGAGGTGCGCGGTGGGTACGCCAGTTGGAACAAGCCGTGATTCAGCGACAGGTTGGGGTTGTAGTACGGATCACGAGCGATTTCCAGGCCCCAGCGGTCCCGTACCGTGAGAACCTCATTGATGAAGCGGATGTACTTCTCGCCGTGCTGATCCGAGCCCCGCGACACCGATTCGTAATGGAGCAACTGGGCCAGGGGGGTGTAGGTCACCTTGTGTCCGGCCGCCTGGACGCGCAGGCAAAAGTCGATGTCGTTGAATGCGACCTTGAGATTCTCATCAAGACCACCGACGCTCTCCCAGATGTGACGATGCACCGCGAGGCACGCCGCCGTGACGGCCTGGTACTCCGAGGCCAGGGCGGTGCGCCCGAAGTAACCCATGTCGGCCGCCGGGCGGAACTGACCGACGTGTGAGGCGAGTCCCTGGGGTCCCAAGAGTACGCCGGCGTGTTGGATGCGACCATCGGGATAGAGCAACTTCGCGCCCACGGCGCCCACACCTGGTTGCAAGACCTGCGCGACCATGTGAGTCATCCAGTCGCCATCGATGATTTCCGTGTCATCGTTGAGGAGCAAGAGGATTTCGCCTTCGCACGATGGAATCGCCCCGTTGTGCAGCGCCGAATAGTTGAAGGGACTGTCGTCGCGCACGACCTTGATCTTGTCGCTTAGGACGTGGAACATAGCTTGCGTAAAGGGTTTGACCGAACCATTGTCGATAACGACGACCTCGAAGTTGGGATAGGTGGTCTTGTCGAGGAGCGATTGCAGGCAGTCGCCCAGGTACTTGCCGTCTCGCGTAGGTATGAGCACGGACACCATCGGTGGATTCTCGGGGAGCGCGAAAATCACGCGGTTGAAGCCCGATCCGGGCACTCGCCGGACTTCACCCTGGATGCCGCGACGCGCCAAAGCGTCCATCACGGCCCGGCGACCCGCGTCGACCGCCCAGGGCTTGGCCTCGGTCGCAAGCGAGGTTGAACCGGCGTGGCTACGCCAGTGGTAGAGAACGTGGGGGATGTGGATGATCGTGTTGC
>VFSW01006660.1_pt1 | contig 16945 bp, 15 predicted proteins | sample 5358111 | NCBI WGS metagenome assembly VFSW01 (sample SAMN11554181, study PRJNA540505) | mine drainage metagenome | isolation source: sediment from site ElyBrook_90M | place: USA: Ely Copper Mine, Vershire, VT | collected 2017
CCGCGGGCATCGGGTAGACGCCCGAGTCGGTCACGAACGCCATGAGGCTGAACTCTTCGCCGTCGAGCTTCTCCTCGAGGAGCGCACGTCCGCCCTGGACGAGGAGCGACTTCGCGTACATCGCCCCGTCCTTCGAGTCGGTGAAGTCCGACCCCTGGACCCAGACCCCCTTGCCCGCGGTGAGGCCGTCCGGCTTCACGACGAACGGGCGCCCGAACTCGGCGACCGCCCGGTCGACCTCCTCGACCGTCCGCGGAGCGACCCACTTCGGCTGGCCGCCGACGCGGTGGCGCTCGAGGAGCTCCCGGCAGTAGAGCTTCGACGACTCCACGCGCGCCGCCGCGCGGTCGGGCCCGACGACCGGGACGCCCTGGGCGCGCAGCGCGTCCGCGACACCGGCGGCGAGCGGGGCTTCGGGACCGATCACCGCGACGTCGACCCGTTCCTCGCGCGCCCAGCCGGCGAGCCGTGGGCCGTCGCTCGGATCGGTCCGTACCGCCCGCCGCGCGAGGGCGTCGAGCCCGGGGTTCGCGTTCGCGCTCGCGACCACGACCTCGGCCCCCGACCGGTGGAGCGTGGCGGCGATCGCGTGCTCGCGCGCCCCGCCTCCCACGACCAGAAATCGCATGGGCGGTCTCCCGGGAAGCGGCTCAGGCTATAGCCCCGTCGGCCCGGCCCCCCGCGCCGGTCCCCCGGCGGGGAGGGCGTTCCGCCACGCTTAAGAAGAGAGGGAAAGTGGGCCGTTCTCCGGTAGCGCCGATGGAGATCCAGGTCACCGAGAAAGAGCACGACCTCCTGCGCGTCGAGTTCCCGCGCGGCGAGGAGACGCTCCTGATCCCGCTCGTCGAAGCCCTCCAGAAGGAGGAGAAGGTGGTCGAGGCCCGCTACTACCTCGGGCACCCGTACCTCGAGCGCCCGACGCTCCTCCTCCGGACCAAGGGCGAGAAGCCCCAACAGATCCTGAAGCGCGTGCTCAAGGACCTGACCGACCTCTACGCCGACCTGCTCACCGACTTCGAGAAGAAGGCCGACAAAGTCCGAGCGTAGCGGGAGAGCCGCGAGATGCTGAAGGAGTGCGGTCAGCACGGATACTTCCGGGCCGAGGTCTGCCCGGTCTGCGGCCGGCCCGGTCGGTTCCTGATGAACGACCGGGAGCTCGACCACCTCGGGCGGATCCTCACGGGGATCCTGCGCCACTTCCCAGACCGCTACGGGCTCGCGATGGAGCCGACCGGATGGGTCTCGCTGCCGGAGATCGTCCGTGCGATCTCCTCGAAGCACTCGGCCTACCACTGGCTCCGGACGGCGCACCTGGTCGCGATCGCGGAGACGGACGCGAAAGGCCGCTACGAGGTCCGCGACGACCGCGTGCGCGCGACGTACGGCCACACGGTCGACGTCACCCTCGACCTGCCGACGGAGAACATCCCCGACCGCCTCTACTACCCGGTCACCGCTGAGGAGGCGGGGATCGTGCTCGAGGTCGGCCTGCGCCCGTCCGACCGCAAGAAGGTCCACCTCTCGAAGACCGCGGAGGACGCCCGGAGCGCGGGCTCGGTCCGCACCCCGGACCCGATCATCCTCGAGGTCGACGCGAGCCGGGCGCGCCGGGACGGGGGCCTCGTGATCATGAAGGCCGGCAAGACCGTCTACCTGACCGATCAGGTCCCCGCGGAGTTCCTGCGGCGGGTCGAAACGCCCGCCCCCGGCGGGGCGAGCGACGCCCCTTAGGGCCGCTTGGGCCGCCCGCTCTTCCTCCCGGCACCCCGACGCGGAGCTCTGTTCTCTCGCGGCGCTCCGCTTCGTACGGTCGAGTGGAACGCACGACCGGCGCGCGCCGACCGGGGGCGAATCCAGACCGGAGCGGCGGTCCGACGGAACGTCCCGCCCCGTGAGCTGATCCCGAGCTCCCTCGGCTCGGCCGCGACGGGATCGTTCGTTGACGTCTCGGGTGCCGAGCCGGATCGTGCGGCTCCCGACAGTGTCGTCGAGGTCGCGCCCCCCGGGGGACTCTCCGCCGTCGCCGCGGCGCGGAAGGCCCACCGTACGGCGGGCTCGAACCGGGAGTCGCGGCCCGGGCCGTCACGCTGCGTCCGGGCCGCCGGTCGGTCCCTCAAGCGAACCCGCTGTTGCCGACGTTCGACTCGTACTGCGTGGCGACGTAGACGCCGATCGTGAGGCCGCTCGCGACCGGGTACGGGTTCGTGAACACGAAGTAGTACGTGTCGGTCACCGGCGCAGAGTAGACGATCCGCGCCTCCGCGCTCGGGCCGGCGGACCACGCCGGCGCAGGGAGGCTCCCGTTCCGGAACTCCGCCCAGGCCGTAGAGTTGTAGACGGCGAGCCCGATGTTCGTTCCCGCGGGCGCGTAGGTGGAGAAGTTGCCGATCACGTAGTCGCCACCGGTGATCTCCCCGTAGATCACGGTGAAGTTCCCGGGCCCGATCTCGTAGCCGCCCTGGGTCGTGAGGGGGTCCCCCGTGAGGACGGGGGGCCCCGAGAGGACCGCCGGGATGACGGCGTAGGCGAGGCCGAGGACGACGACGACGACGATCGCGGTCCTCAGCGCCGCCATGAGACGAAGGCGGAGCCGGACCTTTCGGGGCGCCCGCGCGACGTCCCGCGCGGCGATCGGGTCGCCGGCGCCGCAGATCTCGCACCGGTCGGCCCGGGGCGGAACGGCGACGCCGCAGAACCGGCAGGCGCCCCAGGTGCCACTCGGCTCGGGGGTCGCGCTCACGGCCGGGCAGCCGACCCCCGCGACCCCCTTTTGGGGTTTCGTACGAACCCGGTGCGGCTTTCCGCGGGCCGGCCCTTCAGGCCTTGCGCTTCGGGGCGCCGAGGTTGACGAGGACGTTCTTGCGGCGGGTGTAGGTCCGGACCGCGTCCCGGCCCTGCTCGAACCCCAGCCCGCTCGACTTCGTGCCGGCGAACGGCGACTGCGGGTAGGTGATCGGCGCCTCGTTGACGACGACCATCCCCGAGTCGAGCCGACGGGCGACCGTGAGGGCGGTCGAAAGGTCGCGGGTCCAGACGGCGCCGAGGAGTCCGTAGTGGGTCGAGTTCGCGAGGCGGACCGCCTCGTCGGGATCGCGGAACCCGGAGGCCGCGAGGACCGGTCCGAAGATCTCCTCGGCGACCGCCCGGGAGTGCTCGGGAACGTCGACGAGGACCGTCGGTCGGAGGAAGTTGCCCGACGCGAGCCCGGCCTCCGTCGCCCGAGCGCCTCCCGTCAGGACCTTCCCGCCGTCGGACCGCGCGTCGTCGACGAATCCGAGGGCGCGCTCGAGCTGCTCGGGCGAGACGAGGGGTCCCATCTCGACACCGTCCGCGAGGCCCGGGCCCAGGCGGAGCGCTTCGGCGACGGCCCGTACGCGCTCGAGGAACGGCTCGCGGACGCTCTCGTGGACGTACAGACGCGAGGCGGCCCAGCACATCTGGCCCGCGTTCTGGAAGATGCCGTAGCCGATCGCCCGGGCCGCTCGGTCGAGGTCGGCGTCCGGGAAGACGAGGACCGGGCCCTTGCCGCCGAGCTCGAGCGTGAGAGGGCGAAGGTGGCGCGCGGCGAGCTCGGCGATCCGCTCCCCGACCTCGACGCTGCCCGTGAACGTGACCGAGCGGCATCGCGGGTCCTCGACGAGGGCCTCGCCGACCCGGGCGCCCGGTCCGGTGACGACGTTCAGGATCCCCGGCGGGACGCCCGCGCTCTTCGCGAGGCGCGCGAAGGCGACCGCCGTCGCGGGCGTCAGGCTCGCCGGCTTCAGGACGACCGAGTTCCCGGCCGCGAGCGCCGGGGCGACCGACCGCACGGCGAGGAGGAGCGGGTAGTTCCACGGGGCGATGTGGACCGTGACCCCGAGCGGCTCGCGCACCGTGTAGTCGAATCGAGGTCCGGGAACGGGGATCGTCTCCCCTTCCGTCTTGTCGGCGAGCCCCGCGAAGTACTCGAGGGTCCGGACCACGTACCCAACGTCGGCGCGCGATTCGCGCAGCGGCTTGCCCATGTTGAGCGTCTCGAGACGGGCGAACGTCTCCGCGTCCGCCTCGAGCCGGGCCGCCAGCCGGAACAGGACCCGGCTCCGACGGGCGCCGTCGTCCTCGGCCCAATTCGACTCCCGGAAGGCGCGCTCCGCGGATTCCATCGCCGCGCGCGCGTCGTCGACGGACCCCACGGCGGCCCGGGCGAACTCGCGGTTCGTCGCCGGGTCGACGACGGGGCGTCGCTCGCCCGCGGCGCCGGGGGACTCCTCTCCACCGATGAACAGGTCGTACGTCGCGTCCGGGGGAGCCGACATCGTGGCGGACGCGAGACCTCCGCGACCACTTAGAGGTTCGGCCTCGGTCAGGGACGGGTCGAGTACATTCGCCCCTTCCACTCGACCGGCCGCCCGCGAACGCCCCGGGCGAGCGAGGTCGCGACCAGGACGAGATAGTAGGCCGCCGCGACCGGCCAGAGGAGGCCCCACGCCGCCGGGGCACCGACCGCCCGCGCGAACGCTACGTGCTTCCCGAAGAGCGCGAGGTAGAGGAACCCGCCGACCCCCACCAGAATCGGACTTCCGAACGCCGCGCCGAGCGGAAGGAGCGCGAGCGGCAAGAGGAACAACCCGACGAGGCCGGCCAGGAAGCCGACGAGGCGCCCCGCCGAGAACGTGACGCCGTGGATGTTCTTGAGGAGGCCCTCGAACATCTCCGACCGGTCCCGGTACATCCGGGTCTCGGCGAGGTCCGGCGCCCACGCGACGCGCAGTCGTCGGCCGGCGTCCCGGTACCGCCGGGAGATCGCGACGTCCTCGAGGACGATCGACCGGACCGATTCGTGGCCGCCGAGCGCGTCGTACGTCGCACGGCGGGTGAGCCAGTACTGGCCGTTCGCCATCGCGGCGCGCGACCCGTCCCGGTTCACGTGCGGGGCCCGGAAGTAGGTGAGGACCATCTGGACGTAGAACGGCAGCACGATCCGCTCCCAGGGACCGACCATCTCGACCCGTGGGGCGATCGTCGCGAGGTCGGCGTTCTCGCGCACCGCCCAGTCGAGCGTCGTGCGCACCGTCGCCGGGCGGGTCCGCACATCGGCGTCGAGGAACAACAGCCACTCGCCGTTCGTCGCCCGCGCGCCGGTCGCGCAGGCCCAGTTCTTCCCGACCCACCCGGTCGGGAGCGGCGGGGGGTCGACCCGCCGGACCCGCGGCGCCCGAGCGTCGATCACCTCTCGGGTGCGGTCGGTCGACCCGTCCTCGACGACGACGACCTCGAGGTTCGGGTAGTCCTGGGCGAGCAGGCCATCGAGGGTCGCCGGGAGGTCCTCCTCCTCGTTCCGCGCGGCGATCACGACGCTCACCTTCGGCCGCGGGAGGCCGAGGGGGTCGGGCGGCGCCGGGCCGAGTTTGGGCATCCGCGCGGCGAGGACAATCGCGACGCCCTGGTAGAGGAGGACGACCACCGCTCCGACGACCAGGAGGCCGACCGTCCACTCCCCGAGCATCGCTCGCCGTAGACGGGCCCTAATAAATCCGTGGCCCGTGGGCGGGGCGGTCGCGAAGCGATGGGAACGGTCGAGCACCCGAGGGTCCGGCCCGGAACGCTCGACGACCGCCTCTACCAGGCCCGGATCGCGGAGGGCGCGGTCGCGCACAACACCCTCGCGGTCCTGCCGACGGGCCTCGGGAAGACCGCGATCGCCCTCCGGGTGATCGCCGAGTTCCTCCTCCGGCGTCCGACCGAGTCGGTCCTCTTCCTCGCCCCCACCCGGCCGCTGGTCGTCCAGCACGCCCGCGAGGTCGCTCGCTCGCTCTTCGCGCCCGAGCCCCTCACGCTCACCGGCGCGATCCCCCCCGACCGCCGCGCCGACCTCCTCCGTCCGCCCCAGGTCGTGGTCGCGACACCCCAGGTGATCGCCAACGACCTCGCTGGCGGGGAGTTCCCGCTCGAGACGTTCTCCCTCCTCGTCTTCGACGAGGCCCATCGCGCGGTCGGCGACTATCCGTACGTCGTGATCGGGCGACGCAACCGCGAGGGCCCGAACGCCCGGGTCCTGGCGATGACCGCATCCCCGGGCGGGAGTCGGGCGAAGATCCGCGAGGTGTGGGCGAACCTCGGCATCGAGCGGTTCGAGTACCGCACGGAACAGAGCCCGGACGTCCTCCCGTACGTCCACGGCATCGGCGTCGAGACCGTGACCGTCCCCGTTCCTCCCGAGGTCCGCCACCTCGCGGTCCTCTTGCGTGGGGCCGTTCAGCGGCAGGTCGACGTCCTCCGCGATCTCGACCTTCTGCCCGGCGGGGAATCGGGCCGGCGCGCGCTCCTCGAGGTCGGCGGCCGCCTCCACCGGCGGATCGCGACAGAGCGTTCCGCCCCGGGGGCGGGGACCGCGCTCTTGTGGAAGGCGGTCACCGCCCACGCGGCCGCGATGAAAGGCTACCACGCCCTCGAGCTGATCGAGAGTCAGGGCGTCGACTCGCTGCGGGAGTACCTCGCCCGCCAGACCCCGACGGAGGGCAAGCGCTGGACGCCGGCGCTGCGGGCGTTCCTCGGGGACCCGGAGGTCGAGGAGGTACGGCGCCGCCTCGAGGGGCTCACGGTCGAACACCCGAAGCTCGCGACGGCGGTCGAGATCGTCCGCGCCGAGTTCGGCCAGCGGCCCGGCGCGCGCGTCATCGTCTTCTCGCAGTACCGGGACACCGTCGACCGGCTCGTCGGCGAGCTCGAGCGGCGCGGGGGCGGGACGGTCCGGCCCGCCCGGTTCGTCGGCCAAGCGACCCACGGGGCCGACACCGGGCTCTCCCAGAAGGAGCAGGTCGCCGTCCTCGACCGGTTCCGCAGCGGAGAGGTCAACTGCCTCGTCGCGACCTCGGTCGCGGAAGAAGGCCTCGACATCCCGGCGACGGACCTCGTCGTCTTCTACGAACCGATCCCCGACGTGATCCGGACGATCCAGCGCCGGGGACGGACCGGTCGCGTCCGCACCGGCCGCGCCGTCGTCCTGGTCGCGGACGGAACGCGGGACGTGAGCCTCCACCGCTCGGCGTTCGCCCGCGAACGTCGCATGCACGAGATGCTCGAAGAGGTCGAGTCCGAGGTCTCGAGGGGCCTGGCCCCGTCGCCGCCCGCGCCGAAACGCGTCCAGCGCGTGCTGAGCGAGTTCGACTAGCTGGCCCTCTATCGGCCCGTGCTGCCGAACCCGCCGCGACGGGAGGCGGCCGGCGCGACCGTCCCGGCGCGGAAGGCCGTCGGCAGGTCCTCGACCAGCCGGACCTGACCGATCCGGTCGCCGACCTCGATGCGGTAGCGGCCCTCGAAGAGGTACGTCAACGGCACTCGGACCTCGCCCGAGTAGTCGGAGTCAATCGTTCCGGGCGCGTTCACCATCAGGACGCCCTTGGAGCCGAGGCCGCTGCGCGGCCGAACCTCGAGAAAGGTGCCGGGAGGGCAGCGGACCTTGAGGCCGGTGCGCACGAGTGTGACCCGGCCGCGCTCGAGGTCGACCGCCTCCGCGCTCGCGAGGTCGAAGCACGCGGAGCCTTCGGTCGCCCGCACCGGGAGCGCGGGAGGTCCGTCGCCGTCGGCCCGCTCGATCGTGACGGTGCGCGCTCGCCCGGGCACGGGAGACCGGAACCCGGCGCTCTCTTTACGGTTCCCCGAGCGGCGGGTCCGAAGGCGCCGAGCCCTCCGCCGTCCCAGGGGTGGGAACGGAGCCTTCGGTCGACAACCACCGGGCGACGAGCCGACCCTCGGCGCGCCTCAGGACCTTCCCGAGCGCCGGGGGGCTACGGCCGGACTGGCGTGCGAGCCGGGTCAGCGTGACCCGCCGGGGAACGGCGTAGTAGCCGAGCACCCAGGCCCGCGCGACGAGCGTCGCCTGGAGTGGCGTGAGGGCCGACGCGCCCTCTTCCGGCGCCTTCGGGTGGCCGCTGGCCCGCACGACTCGGTACGGGAACTCCTCGCGGTCGAGGCGTTTGAGGACCCGCCGGAGCGCTCGCTCCTCGCCGTGGAACGACGCGGTCACCGTCTCGGGCGTGAGGCGGAACGGCGACGTCGGGGAGATCTCTCCCCCCGCGAGCGCGAGCCAGTGGCGCAGGCGCTCGGGGTTGCGCTGCCGGACGAGGAGGATGTAGTCGCGCGAGCGCGGCCGCCGCTCGACGAGCTCGAAGCTCTCGAGGCCGTAGATCGCCCGGATCCGGCGGGACTCCCGCTCGAGCTCCGTCGCGGTGCGCAGCGGCCCGCGGCTGCGCACCCGGAGGAGCTGGAGTCGCCAGCCTTGCTCGAGTCGCAGCGTCTCCAGGAGCTCGACCGCCTCGTACTTCTCGAAGAGCCCGGGCGGGATCACGCCGAGGAGCGCCAGGTCGTCCGTCCGGAACTCGAGCGTGACCGACTGCACGGGAGGCGCCGAGCTTGGGTTCCGATATGAACCTTTGGCGGCCGGGACCGGAATCGCTCGGACCCGCGGCCGCGGAGGCGGCGGGGATGGGGTCCGAGGGGAGCGCGCCGCCCGTCCTGCGTTTAAGAGCTCCCGACGCTCGGCGTACGGCATGGCGTTCGACTCCCTCGGGGAGTTCCTCGGCGCCCTCGAGTCGGCGGGCGAGCTCGTCCGCGTGCGGGCGCCGCTCTCGCGCGACCTCGAGATCGCCGAGCTGACCCAGCGGGTCGTGCGGGCACGGGGCCCCGCGCTCCTTTTCGAGAACGTCCCGGGGGCGTCGATGCCCCTCGTCACGAACCTCTTCGGCACGCCGGCTCGGATCGCCCGGGCGCTCGGGGGGGAGTCGCTCGACTCGGTCGCCGACCGGATCGAACGCCTCGTTCACCTGCGGCCGCCGTCAGGGATCCTCGGCGCCGTTCGTGACCTCTCGGGGACGATCGACACCCTCTCCACCCTCCGATCGCTCGCCCCGAAGCGCGTGCGCTCGGCGCCGAGCCAGGAGGTCGAGGAGGCGACCGTCGACCTCGACCGACTGCCGATCCTCAAGTGCTGGCCCCACGACGGCGGTCGGACGATCACGTTCCCGGTCGTGATCACGAAGGACCCCGACACGGGCGAGCCGCACACGGGGATCTACCGCCTCCAGCAGTACGGGCCCGATACCCTCGGCATGCACTTCCAGGTCCACCGGATCGGCGCGAACAATTACCGCAAGTGGGCCGCGCGCGGCGAGAAGATGCCCGTCGCGGCCGTGATCGGCGCCGATCCGGCGACCGTCTTCTCGGGGCTCGCCCCGGTCCCCGAAGGGATCTCGAACTTCGTCTTCGCGGGTTTCCTGCGCGGCGCGCCGGTCCCTCTCGTACCCGCGCGCTCGATCGACCTCGAGGTTCCGGCGAACGCCGAGGTCGTGCTCGAGGGGTACGTCGACCCGACGGAGCGCCGGGTCGAGGGCCCGTTCGGCGACCACACCGGCTACTACTCGGCCCCCGAGCCGTTCCCGGTCTTCCACGTCACGCGCGTCACGCGCCGCGAGCGGCCGGTCTACCTCACCACGGTGACCGGAAAGCCTCCCACCGAGGACGCCGTGCTCGGCAAGGCGGTCGAGCGGGTCTTCAAGCCGGTGATCCGACTCGTCCTCCCCGAAGTGGTCGACATGAACCTCCCGATGGAGGGACTGTTCATCAACGTCGGGATCGTCTCGATCCGCAAGGCCTACCCCGACCATCCCCGCAAGGTGATGCATTCGCTCTGGGGCCTCGGCCAGATGATGTTCGTGCGCTACCTCATCGTCGTCGACGAGGACGTGGACGTGCACGACCTCCGCGAGGTCCTCTACCGCGTCGGCCTGCAGGCCGACCCCGAGCGGGACCTCGAGCTCTCGCACGGACCGGTCGACCAGCTTTCGATCTCGAACCCGGTCCCGAACCTCGGCGCCAAGATCGGCCTCGACGCGACCCGCAAGCGACCCGAGGACGGCTTCCCTCGTCCGTGGCCCGAGGAGATCCGGTCCGACTCCGAAGCGGTCGCGCGCGTCGAGCGGGCGTGCCGGGAGGACCCGGTCCTCGCGCGGCTCTTCGGTCGGTCGGGGTCGTGAGCGCGCCCGCCGCTCCGTCGCGCGGCCCGGCCCGCGACCTCGGCCGATTCCTCGAGATCCAAAACCTCGGCCTCAACCTGCCGTTCGCGCTCGCGTTCCTCGTCCTTGCGGCTGGGGGGCTGCCTTCCCCGGTGACGGTGGTCCTGGTCGTGATCGCGTTCGTCGCCGCGCGCAACGCGGGCCATAGCTTCAACCGCTACGTCGACCGCCGGCTCGACGCCGCCAACCCTCGGACCGAGCGTCGCGCGCTCGTCACCGGACGGTTCTCCCCCGCGTTCGCCCTCGCGTTCGCGGCGGCCAACGCGGCCCTCCTCGTCGTCGCGGCATACCTGCTCAATCCGCTCGCCTTCCTTCTCGCCCCGGTCGCGCTCGCGATCGTGCTGGGTTACAGCTACACGAAGCGGGTCACCACGTTCACGACCGCGTTCCTCGGCCTCGTCGAGGCCGTGACTCCGGCTGCCGTCTACATCGCCGTCCTCGGGTCCCTTCCGCTCGACGCGCTCTGGGCGGTCGGCGGCCTCCTCGCCTGGGGGACCGCGTTCGAGACGGTCCACAGCCTCGGCGACGTCGAGAGCGACCGCGCACTCGGCCTCTTCTCCGTGCCGGTCCGGTTCGGCGTGCGCACGTCCGTTCGCCTCGTTCCCGTCCTCCACGCGACCGCTCTCCTCCTCCTCGCCGTCTACGGGTTCGCGATCCACCTCGACATCGCCTACTTCGCGGCGCTCGCCGGGATTGCCGGTCTCGCGGCGTGGACCGACCGGGAGTTCGCTCGTCGCCCGACCGTCGCACGCATCCCGTTCGAACGGCACTTCGCGCTCGGCGCGATCTACCTCCTCGGCGTCCTCCTCGCGGTGTTCGCGCCGCTCGGGATCCGCGGGTTCCCGTGACCGCCCTACCGGCGAGAGCGACCCGCTCGGCTCCGGTCGAGCCCGTCCCCCCAGCGGGGGACCACGGGCCCCAAGACGGGGGGATGGCGGGAAGCGGCGACGATCGAGGCGGCTCGTACCGTCAAGGTTGATAGCGTTCGAAAAGGTGTCGGGGTCGATGGTGGCCGAGAGAACCGAGTCCCCGCAGGACCACCGATGCGACCGTCGCTGACCGTGGTCACTCTCGGCGTCGAAGACCTCGGCCGGTCGCTCCGCTTCTACCGAGACGGGCTCGGCTAGGCGACGGAGGGGACCGAGGCCGACGGGATCGTCTTCTTCCGGCTTTCGGGGCTGATCCTCGCCCTCTTCCCGCGGGAGGCCCTCACCCGGGACGCGGCGGTCGACCCGAGGGGCGGAGGCTTCGAGGGGATCACGCTCGCCCACAACGCGCTCGACCGCGGGGAAGTGGACCGCCTCTTTCGCGACGTCGTGGGCCTCGGGGCGAAGGTCGTGAAGCGCCCTCAGGCGACCGACTGGGGGGCTACGGTTTCTACTTCGCCGACCCGGACGGTCACCTCTGGGAGGTCGTCCACAATCCCGGTTGGACGCTCGGGCCGGACGGCCGGGTGGCCGTCCCGAAGTAGCGGGAACCGTACGGGGAACGCGAGCGGCGAGCTAAAGAGCCGAGCCGCGAACGGGGCTATCGAGACCATGCCGCAGGTGATGATCGGCCTGTCGAACCGCGATGCCCGGACGACGAACGAGGTCTGGCGCCTCGCGAAGCGTCACCTGAACCCCGCCGTGCGCCGTCGCATCGGTTGGCGCGGGCGCTCGAGCTTCCTGCGCGAGCTGTTGCTCTACGGGTTCGAGAAGGCGAGCGCGGACCCGGCCGCGTTCCTTCAAGAGGTGCGGGACGCCCACGACCCGCTCTTCGGCCGGCGCGGGCGCACCGAGGCGGGAGCCGAGCGTCGCGAGTCGATGGTCCGGGCGTGGGAGACGTTCTTCTCTTCGGCGGTTCCCGACGGACGCCGGCGTCGATCCTCGACGAAGTCCTCCGCCGAGGAGTGACGCCTTCCGGACCGGAGAGGTGACGATGACGCGAACGGTCGAGCGGATCGACGGCCTCGCCCTGCTCGGCGGGGCGTCGGTCGGGCGGCTTCGCTTCTCGACTCCGGGACTTCTCGAGAGCCGGCGGCCGGGCGAGGCGGGCTCGGGGGCGTACGTGACGTCCGCGCCGGCCCTCCCGGGCACGCGCCGGTTGCTCGTGGGAGACGGGGCGAACGAGCTCGACCTCGCGTTCCCGATCCTCGCTCCCGAGATCGGCGGTGCGGGGACCGGCATCCACCCCGCGGGAGGGGGGACGCTGCACTTGCACGCGCCGCTCGACCACGACGCCCTCGCGGCGTCCCGCGCCCAGCGGCCCGAGCTCCTCGTTCTCGGCAACGCTCGCACGCTCTACGCGGACGGGCGCGCGTTCGTCGAGGCGCTGTCCGCGATACGGGAGGGGGTCGGCGCCGGCCCGGTCCTCTGGGCGCCCCGCGTCGCGCTCCCGCATCGGGTCGCCCTCCTCTTCTACCTCGGGATCGACCTCGTCGACACGACCGAAGGTCGTCGGGTGGCCGTCGACGGGACCTACCTCGACCCGGTCCTCGGCCCGCTCGAAGTCGGCGCGGCCCGGTCGCGGGAGAGGTGCCCGTGCGACGGCTGCCGGGACCCCGCGTCCCTCGACCTCGACGCGCACGCGCGCTACGCCTATCGGTCCGCGGTCGCTGAGGCCCGGTTCGCGGCGGCGTCGGGCCGGCTGCGCGAGCTCGTCGAATCGCGGACCGTGGCCGAACCGGCGATGGCGGAGCTCCTGCGCTACGCCGACCGCGACCTCGCCTCCGCGCTCGACGAGCGCACCCCCGTGACCGGCGGGGAGAGCCGCAACTACGTGCTCCTCGAGTCGCACCGACGGCCCGAGATGGCCCGATTCCGCCGTCGTCTCCTCGAGCGGTACCGCCCCCCCGCGGCGAAGACCGTCCTCGTGCTCGTTCCCTGCTCCCGGACGAAGCCGTACCGGGCGTCGCGCAGCCACCGCCGCTTCCGTACCGCCTTCGAAGACCTGCGGCACGTCGAGCGGCTCCACGTCGTCTCGGTGAGCTCGCCGATCGGCCTCGTACCGCAGGAGCTCGAGGACGTGCCGCCCGCCCGGCACTACGACATCCCGGTCACCGGGGAGTGGCAGGAGAGCGAGCGTCGCTACATCGTCGAGGCGCTCGGCCACCTCCTGGCCCAAGGGTCGTATCGGACGGTCGTCGTCCATCTGGACCCCGAGGAGTACGCCTTTCTCAAGCCCCACCTCTCCGACCCCGTGCGACACGTCTGGACCCTCGAGGGGGACCGGACGACGAGCCCGGAAGCGATCGCCTCCCTGCGGGCGGCCGTCACGCGCGCCCTCGAGCCCGAGACGTCGGTCCCCGGCGGCCCGCTCGCCGTCGTTCGCCAGGAGCTTGCGGAGATCGCCGCCGTCCAGTTCGGACGAGGCCTCGCCGAGCGACTGTTCGCACCGCCCCTCCGGCTCGCGGGGCGTCCGTGGTTCCAGCGCCTGACGGACGGGAAGGCGGACCTCGCCACGCTCCGCGAGGAGCGCGGTCTCTTCCAGCTTACCGTCCGAGGGGCCCGGCGGCTCTTCCCCGACCCGCCGCTCTCCGTGGAGATCGATGCGGGCGTCTCCCTCGAGGGGGACCTCTTCGTGCCGGGCGTGCGAGCCGCCGACCCCGCGATCCGCGCCGGGGACGCGGTGGTGCTGGTCCGCTCGGGCGAGCTCGCCGGCGTCGGCGAGGCGGCGCTGCCCGGCCGGCTGATGACCGAGCTCGGCCGAGGGCTCGCGGTCTCGGTCCGTCACCGGGTCCACGCCTCGACCGACACGGCCATGACGGAGGACGGGTCTCCGCCAGCCCTGGGGCCGGTCGTCTAGCGGTGAGGACGCCGCGCTTACAACGCGGAGATCGGCGGTTCGAATCCGCCCCGGCCCAGATCGCCCGAGCGCCTCTACGGGGAGCCTCATCCGTGGCCTCCGAGGTACACCGGGTCGAACCGCCAAAGTCGGGTCGAGATCTACAACCGGCGTAAGGGAATCCGGCCGGGACCACCGACAGGCCAAGTCAACTCGCCGTGACCGTCACTGCCCGCCTACTCCGACTTGAGTTGACGTCTTGTCATTCCAGTTCTGGGAGTTCTTCCCTCGGAAGCAGTACGCGAATGGTTCTCGGCTGACCCGGTATTCGCGAGAGGTGACCCGCAGCCTCAAGGTCGAGGATCATCCGATGAACGGACGGGCCTCGAACCCCGACGAACTCTGCGATCTCGTTCTCGGAGGGAGGGATCCGATGCACCTTCGTGTACCAGTAGACGTAGGCCAGGAGTTGCCCTCGCTTGTGGGAGAGTTGGCGGGCCATCAGGCCGGGACCTCCACCGGTACCAACGCGTGGATCGGGAAAACCGTTTGGTGAGTGGCGACACGGACTCTCCGAGGATCCTTCTTCGACCGGCGCATCTCGGTCCTCACGGTCCGTTCGGGTTCATCGAGAGAGTTCGGGCAGTAGTTGGCGAATCTGTCGTTCTTGAGAACATCCCAGCTATCCGCGTCCGGGGTCACCCGATGCTGGGCTTCGAGCCGCTCGCGAGACCCGATGGAGCCCTCGGCGGACGACGGTCCTCCGCTTCCCGCCTCCGGCCGTCTTCATGTCGCGGGCGAACGGAAGCTCGTTATCTGTTTTCAAGAGTACCCCATCGGGTGTCCGGGTTCGTTCTCTCCCCCGGGATCACTCCCCTCCTGACCGACCTCTTCGTGGTCGAGTTCCCGATCCTCCTCGCCTTCGGGTATCTCTGGAAGGCGGGACGGGGGATCGAACTCGCGATCGCCGCGAACGCCCTCGCGATGAGCCTCATCAAGCTCGTCACCGATTACTCCGACCTGTACGACGACCTCGTCGCGGGGGCGACACTGCTCTCGGGGGGACTCCTGCTCGTGCACGCGGCCTCGTCTTCCCGGCCGAGAGTGCCGGCTGCACGTGCGCTCGAAGTGCTGATCGCGGTGGGAGCCATCGGGCTCGGCCTGACCAAGATCCGAACCGACTTCTACGATCCATTTGACGCGCTCCTAGCCGACCTGGGCGTGGTGAGCGGCGCGATCGTTCTCGCGACCCTGTTCCGTCGACCCTCACCGGGGAACCCTCGGACGGAGGAGGAAGACGAGGAACGGGCCGCGGAGCGATCGGAAGGGCGTCCGCAGGATCCCGCAGGGCGGGCCTAGAACGACCGCCGAGCGTCGGTCACGGGGCCTCTTCCCCGGAGGAGGACGACCGGTGCTTCCGGACCCGGCACGGCGCCGGTGCGACGGTACGGTCGTTTCCACGGAGGCTTCCAGGGACGGCGGAACTACCACCATCGCGGAAGCCGGCCCGCCGAAAGGTATGGGGCCGAAGGCAATCCCCCGCGAAGGGCGCCGGCGCTCTCCGGACCGGCCCAAAGGAAGGGTCGCTACCCGACGCGGCCACTCGATCGTGCGCGCCTACGCCCTCGGAAGGCAGAGAGCGAGGCCGGTATCCGGAGGCGAGCCCCTCACCGCTCCGGCCGGCCGCCGTGAACCCGTCTTCGAACCCCTTCCTGTGCCCTTCTTGTAGCCGGCGTGCCCATGGCCGACACCGGGTGAGGTCACGGTGCGCGACTCCCACCTCTCCCTCCTCGCCGCGGTGACCGCGGCCGGCTTCTGGGGGCTCTCGGGGACCGCAGCGCAGGCGTTGTTCGCCCTCTACGGGTTCCCGGTGCTCGGCCTCGTCACTGTCCGGTTGCTCGGCTCGAGCCTCCTCGTGATCGCCCTTATCGGCCGTACGGGCCGGCCGCCGATCACCGCGACCTTCCTCCTCCTCTCGGTCTTCGGGATCGCCGGTTCCCAGCTCACGTACCTCGAAGCGATCCGCTACTCGAATGCCGTCACGGCGACCCTCCTCCAGTTCCTCTTCCTCCCGATGGTCGCCCTCTACGAGGGGCTCCGCGGCGAGATCCGCTGGTCCTGGCAGTGGAGCGCGACCCTTGGGATCGCCGTGGTGGGCACCGTGCTGCTGGTGGCAAACACGGGAGCCGGGTCCCTCGGGATCCTCTTCACGCCGGTCGGGGCGCTCTTCGGTCTCCTCTCCGCTGCTTCGGGGGCGTACTACTCGGTCGCCGGCGGCCGCCTCGTGAAGGTTTACGGGACCTGGCCGCTCACGGCCTGGGCGTTCCTGATCGGGGGACTCGTCACCCTACCGGCCGGGGCGTACGCCTTCGCGACCTACTCCTTCCCCGCCTCGCTCGCCTCCGTGGCCGACCTCGTCGGGCTCGTGGCGTTCGTCATCGTCTTCGGCACGCTCCTCGGCTACGGCCTCTACCTCTTCGGCCTTCGGCACCTCCCCGCGACCGAGGTCGGGGTCGCCGCGTCGGCCGAGCCGATCAGCGCCGGCGTGGCTACGCACGTCTTCCTCGGGGTGACGCTCTCGTTCGCCCAGTACCTCGGCGGCGCGCTCATCGTGGTCGCGGTGGCGCTCCTCGGCCTGCGACGACGCCCGAGGGGCGGGAGTCCGTCTTCGGTGGCGACCGCGGTCCCTGCGGCTTCGAGAGATGCGCCCCCGTGACGCCGGAGCCTTTCGGGGACGGGGGACGCGCCCCGGCGCCCGTGTGGGGGGTCGGAAAGCGTTAAGGCAGGCGCGGGGGCTGGTCCGCTGGTAATGGTGGCGGAAGCGCCCGCGGTCCGACCGGCAACCCCGACGGCCTCGTGGCGGTCCCGATGGACCTCCGTGATGCGGATGCTCCCCCCGGCCCGGCTGGTCGCGATCTTCCTCGCGGGTCTCGGAGCGTACGAGGTCTACTACCTCGGCGGGCTCGGGGCGTACACCCTCCTCGCCCTTCCGATCCTCGCCGCCGCCGTCGACCTCGCGTTCCAGCGGGCCCGATTCCCGCGCCTTCGGTTCCCGGACGCGGCGATCGCCACCGGTCTCTTCCTCGCCCTCCTGTTCCCGCCGAGCGCCCCGCTCGTCTTCGCCGGCACCG
>VFSW01006661.1_pt1 | contig 16945 bp, 16 predicted proteins | sample 5358111 | NCBI WGS metagenome assembly VFSW01 (sample SAMN11554181, study PRJNA540505) | mine drainage metagenome | isolation source: sediment from site ElyBrook_90M | place: USA: Ely Copper Mine, Vershire, VT | collected 2017
GGCATATTGGCATACTGGCGGGGGGTGAGCCTTTGCAGGAGGTCTTGGTCGGATGAGCAGGAGCCCGAGATGGTCCAGGATGGCCTTGATAATCTGCTCATCCTCGATGAAACTGATGACCCGCATGGTCCCCCGGCATTTTGGGCAAACCAGGGGATCAACCTCGTAGATTTTCTGAATCAGCCTGGCCCAGCTTTTCAGGCATGCCGCCGGGGTCCTGTCGGATTCGATGACGCAGGGGATGATGTCCGCCACATTTTTCTTTTGCCGTTTTCCCCGCAGGACGTTGCTGTACCAGCCGTAGTACCGGACCATCTGCTCTCCGCAGTTCGGGACATGCGAACACATGGCGGCGAGCCATTCCTGGGCGTCGAAGACCTTCCGTTCTATATGTCAAGAGGAATGTTGCATCGGCCTTGACAACCCCGTTAAAAACAGAAGTCCCCAGACACGCCGAGATTGCTGACGAGTTGGCCAGGAAAATCTGCAAAGATCTGGACATCCCTTTTTGTGAGGTTTTTTGGGGAAGAAGAAGCCTAACCCTTTGTGGCGACGTTCAGCCGGGTGACGGCCCGGATGAGGGCCAGCCGGGCCCGTTCAAACTCCGAATCTTCCTTGCGCAGCTTTGCCAGCTTCTCCTCGGCCCGCTCCTTTGCCCGTGTCGCCCGGTCGCGGTCGATCTGGTCCGCCCGCTCCGCGCTTTCCACCAGGACGGTCACCGTGGAGGAGGAAACCTCCGCATAGCCGGAATGGACCGCGTAGCGGGTCTTTCTCTGATCCCTGAGGAAGCTCAGCTCTCCGTCATCCACCGAGGCCAACAGCGGGGCGTGCCCCTTGAGGACGCCGAATTCCCCTTCCGTGCCGGGGATGGTCACCTCGTCGACGACCCCTTTGAAAGTCACCCGCTCCGGGGTCACGATTTCCAATGTCAATTCGTTAGCCATCACGATCCTCCGGCTATTCGGCAAGCCTCTTTGCCTTTTCCACCACCTCTTCGATGCCGCCGACCATGTAGAAGGCCTGCTCCGGCAGGTCATCGTGCTTGCCCTCGAGGATCTCCTTGAAGCCCCTGACAGTTTCGGCGACGGGTACGAATTTGCCATCCGTGCCGGTAAACTGGGCGGCGACGAAGAAGGGCTGGGAGAGGAACCGTTGGATCTTCCGCGCCCGGCTGACGGTGATCTTGTCCTCTTCGGAGAGTTCGTCCATGCCGAGGATGGCGATGATATCCTGGAGATCCTTGTATTTCTGGAGTGTCACCTGAACCTGGCGCGCCACCTCGTAGTGTTCCTTGCCCAGGACGATCGGGTCCAGGATCCGGGAGGTCGAGTCGAGGGGGTCGACCGCGGGGTAGATCCCGAGTTCCGCGATCGGCCGGGAGAGGACGACGGTACCGTCGAGATGGGCGAAGGTCGTCGCCGGCGCCGGATCGGTCAGGTCGTCGGCAGGGACGTAAACGCACTGGACGGCCGTGATGGACCCCTTGTTGGTGGAGGTGATGCGCTCCTGGAGCTCCCCGAGGTCGGTGGCCAGGGTCGGCTGATACCCGACCGCAGAGGGCATGCGGCCCAGGAGGGCCGATACCTCGGAGCCCGCCTGCGTGAATCGAAAGATGTTGTCGATGAACAGAAGGACGTCCTGCCCCTCCACGTCCCGGAAATATTCCGCCGCCGCCAGGGCCGTGAGTGCCACGCGCGCCAGTGCTCCCGGCGGCTCGGTCATCTGGCCGTAGATCAGGGCGGCCTGCTTGATGACCCCCGAGGCCTTCATTTCGAGGTAGAGGTCATTGCCTTCGCGGGTCCGCTCGCCCACGCCTGCGAAGACCGAGATGCCGCCGTGGTGCATGGCGATGTTGTGGATCATCTCCATCATGACGACGGTTTTTCCCACGCCGGCGCCGCCAAACATCCCCATCTTGCCGCCCCTTGGGAAGGGAACGAGCAGATCGATGACCTTGACCCCCGTCTCGAGGACGTGAACCGAGGTGTCCTGTTCGAGGAAGGTGGGCGCCTCGCGGTGGATGGGCATGGAATGCTTCGCGTTCACGGGACCGAGGCCGTCGACCGGGCGGCCGACGACGTTGAGGATGCGGCCGAGGCATTCCGGGCCCACGGGGACGCTGATCGGTCCGCCCAGATCTTTCGCCGCCATTCCGCGGACGAGGCCGTCGGTGATGTCCATGGCGATGCAGCGGACGACGTTGTCGCCCAAATGCTGGGCGACCTCTACGATCAGGTTATCCTCCTGGTCGTTGATGGTGGGGTTGGTGATGGCGATCGCGTTCATGATGCTCGGGAGCTGCCCCTCCTCAAACGCCAGATCGACGACCGGCCCGATGACTTGTACAATCCTTCCGATGTTCATACCCATCTCCTCATGATGATCGATTGGGCGTGCAGTGCTTTGACGCATGCCCGGTATCTCCGCTATTTTGCTATCCCTTCGCCAGCGCTTCGGTTCCGCCCACGATATCCATCAATTCGGCGGTGATCGCCGATTGCCGCACCTTGTTGTATTTGAGTGTCAGGCTCTGGATCATCTCCTCGCAGTTCCGGGTGGCGTTGGCCATCGCGGCCATCCTGGCGCCGTTCTCCCCGGCGGACGTTTCCACAAGCGCCCGGTAGATGAGGACGTGGACGTACAGCGGAAGCAGTTTCTCCAGGAGAACCTCCGCGGAAGGTTCGTAGATGATGTCGCGCAATTTCTCCGTCCCAGTCGCATCCCCGCTTCCGATGGAGGGGAGGGGGAAGAGCCGGACCACGGTGGGCCGGTGCACGGCCACATTGACGAACTCGTTGTAGATGACGTACAGCTCGTCGTACTCCGCGGCGACGAACGGGGGGATGACATCTTCGGCAATCTCGACGGCGAGCGTCATGTCGAATCGGCCAAGTACATCGGCGCGGCCGTCAATGAGCGTCGCCTTCTTCCGGAAATAGTCCCGGCCCTTCCTGCCGACGGGGATAAGCGACACCTCACGGCCCTCGCGGATCTTCTCGTTGATGAACCGTTCGGTTGCCTTTATCAGATTGGTATTGAAGCCGCCGCAGAGCCCCCGGTCTGAGGTCATGCAGATCACCCGGATCCGCTTCGGTTCCCGGACGGCCAAGAGGGGGTGGGACTCGGCGTCCACCCGGAGGGCGAGGCTGTTCAAGACCTCCAGGAACTTTGCAGCGTAAGGCCGGAAGTTTTCCATCCGCGTCTGCGCGGCCTTGAACTTCGAGGCAGCCACCATGTTCATCGCCCGGGTGATCTGCCTCGTCTTCTGAACGGCGGTGATTTTTCGCTTAATGTCCTTCAGTGCGGCCATTCGCTGCTGCTCCTAAAGTCTCTTCCCCTGCGGGTCATAGTCACTCGGCCACGTAGACCGAGTCGAATTCCGTCAGCGCCTCGCGCATCTGCTTGTCGATTTCGGGGCTGATGACCTTCTTCTCATCGATCTCCTTCAGGATCTCCGGATATTTCCCCGCGACGAAACCCAACAGCTGTGGCTCGTAGTTCTTCAGTTTTTCCACCGGGTACTTGTCCAAAAAGCCGCGGGTGCCCGCGTAGAGGATGACCACCTCCTGGGCAAGCGACATCGGAGCGAACTGCGGCTGTTTGAGGATCTCGACCAGCCGGATGCCGCGTTCGAGCTGGGCCTGGGTGGCCTTGTCCAGGTCGGAGCCGAACTGGGCGAAGGCCGCCAGCTCCCGGTACTGGGCGAGGTCGAGCTTCAGGGTTCCGGCGACCTGCTTCATCGCTTTTACCTGGGCCGCGCCGCCGACGCGGGAAACCGACAGCCCCACGTTGATCGCCGGACGGATCCCGGAGAAGAAGAGCGAGGGCTCCAGGTAGACCTGGCCGTCGGTGATCGAGATGACGTTCGTCGGGATGTAGGCGGAGACGTCGCCGGCCTGTGTTTCGATGATGGGGAGCGCCGTCAGCGATCCGCCGCCGAGTTCCTTGCTGACGCGGGCGGCCCTCTCCAGGAGCCGCGAATGGTTGTAGAAGATGTCGCCGGGATAGGCCTCGCGTCCCGGCGGGCGCCGAAGCAAGAGCGAGATCTGGCGGTAGGCCACGGCCTGCTTGGAAAGGTCGTCGTAGATGATGAGCGCGTCCTGCGCCCGGTCCCGGAAGTACTCGCCGATGCTGCAGCCGGCATAGGCGGCGATGTACTGCAGCGTCGCCGGATCGCTCGCGCAGGCGGCCACAACGCAGGTGTAGGAGAGGGCGTCGTGCTTCTTGAGGTGCTCGACCACCTGGGCGACGGTGGATTTCTTCTGGCCGATGGCGACATAGATGCACTTCACGCCGGTGTCCTTCTGGCGGATGATCGCATCGATGCCGATGGCGGTCTTGCCGATCTGGCGGTCGCCGATGATCAGTTCGCGCTGCCCCCGGCCGATAGGCGTCATCGCGTCAATCGCCTTGAGGCCCGTGTACATCGGTTCGTTCACCGGCTGCCGGAAGACGACACCAGGGGCGATCATCTCGATCCGGCGGAATTCCGTCGCTTCGATGGGCCCCATGCCGTCCAGGGGGGCGCCCGTTGCGTCGATGACGCGGCCGAGCACCGCTTCGCCGACGGGGATCTGGGCGATCTTTCCCGTCCGTTTTACGATGTCGCCCTCCTTGATGTGGGTCACTTCGCCGAGCACGGCCACGCCGACGTTGTCCGTCTCAAGGTTCAGGACCATGCCGAGAATCCCGCCGGGGAATTCAAGCAGCTCCATGGCCATGGCGTTCTGAACGCCGTAGACCCTGGCGATACCGTCGCCGACGGAGAGGACCGTTCCCGTTTCGCTGATATCCAGTTTCTTCTCGTATTCCTTTATCTGCCTGGATATGATCTCACTGATTTCCTCTGCCCTGATGGTTTCCATGCGCTATCGTTCCTCCCCCAAGAGATTCCTCATGTTGTTCAGTTGCGTCCTGATGCTGCCGTCGTAGAGCGTATCCCCGACCCGGACGACGATGCCCCCCAGGAGGGTCGGATCTTCGATGACGTGCAGCTCGACCTCCCGGCCGGTCAGCTCCTCCAGCCGAGCCCGCAGCCGGGTGGAGAGCTCGCCGGTCAGCGGAAATGCCGTCGTCACGCTCACCCTGACCCTTTTCAGGGCATTGTCCATCAATTCCCGGTAGGAGCCTTCGATATCGGGGAGGATGCCGATGCGGCGCTTGTCGACCAGCAGTTTGAGAAAGTTAGCGGTCAGCGGGGAGACGGCGATCTTCGTCAGAATCGACTCCAGGACCGCTTTCTTATCCGGCTGGTCAAAAACGGGGTTGGCCAGAAATTCGCTCAGGTTCTGGTTTTCCTTCAGGACGATGGAAAAGCGGGCCAGCTCGCGGGAGAACTCTTCGTAGAGCTTCTCCTCGGCCGCGATCGCGAAGAACGCCCGGGCGTAACGCTTTGCGATGTTGCTGCTGATCAATTGTTATTCACCACCTTCTCGATATACTCTTTGACCATTGCGTCATGATCCGTTGCCCGGATATGTTTCCTGAGCAGCGCCTCGGCCATCTCCGTGGAGAGGCGGACCGCCTCGACCCGGAGCTGCCGAACGGCCTTGTTGAATTCCTGCTCCATACGGGCCTGGGTGTCTTCCTTCATCTTTTGGGCCGCTTTCCGGGCGTCATCGATGATCCGCGCCTTTTCGGCAAGCCCCTGGGATTTGATCATTTCGCCGATCTGATCGATCTCTCCTGTTGCCTTGTCCAGCTTTGCGGAGTACTCCGCAAACTGCTTCTGTGCCGTCTCGCGCGCGGTCACAGCCTCGGCCAGTGCGGTGCGGATACCGTCGCGCCGCCCGGAAAAAAAATCCCTCATCTTTTTTGCCAGGAGCCAGTAGCAGACGACCGCAAGGGCGAGGAAGTTGACCGACCTCCAGAAAAAGTTGACCCAGTTGGGTCCCTCATGAACGCCCGCTTCGCCGCCTCCGGAGGCGTGAGCCGCCGTCAGCAGGAAGAAAACTGTGATGATGCTCGGGATGAGGCAGCAGATAATCCTGCCTGCGGTTCGCTTTTCCCGCCGCTGTGTCCGCGCTCTCATCGGAGACTCCTTCCCAAGACCTTTTCCGCAATTTCGACGGACAGCTTCTGAGACTGATTGTTCAGAATCCTCTTTGCCTCGCCGATTTCCCCCGCCATTCGGGTCTGGAACTGTTCCATCAGTCCGGGGATCTCGGCACGGACGGCATCGATCATCGCCTTTGCCTCCTCGGTACCTTGGCGGATGATCTCGTTTTTCTGCTCGATGGCGTCGATTTTGGCCCGGCGAAGCTTCTCTTCGTAAGCCGCCATCTTCTGGTCCACGGTTTCCCTGAGGCGCTTGATCTCGGCGTCCGACTCCTCGAACTGCCTCTTCCGTTTGTCGATCATACCGAGAAGCGGTCTGTACAGAAGGCGGTTCAGAATAACTATCAGAAGGACGAAATTGATGATCTGGATTCCCAGTGAATAATCAAGACTGACCACTACCCGTCACCTCGCATGGCGTGAATCATAAAAAATTGTAGAGTTTCTATGCTATTATGCACCGGCTGTCAAGGGAAAAGGCGTATCATCGCTTTTCTCCTCCGGCAGCCCGCTCCAGGGGCAGGGGATGGACCTCGGCTTCGCTACGGATCATATGGCAGGCGCCGTCGAAAAAAGCCCCCTCCTCGATGGAAAAGACGGGCGTGTTCACGTCGCCGAGCAGCTTCCCGGGTGAATAGATCTTGAGATTCTTCTTGACGTCGATCTGCCCCCGCACCTCTCCACTGATCAGGATGGTGTCCACGTGGATGTCGGCCTCGACTTCGGCGCCCTCGCCGATCACCAATGTGCCGTTACCGAAGATGTCGCCCTTGAAATCACCGTCGATCCGTACCGAACCGTTGAACATCAGCTTTCCGGTGAATTCCGCCCCTTTCCCTAAAAAGGCTCTGACCTCTTCCTCTTCTTTTCGCTTGAGTCCCAACATATCGCACCTCCTTGGGTAACGGTTTCCTATGACTGAAGAATGAATCTTCTGACGCTTATATTCATGAGCAGGCCGACGGCCGTCATCAGGACCACCATCGATGATCCTCCATAACTCAGAAACGGCAAGGGTATGCCCACCACCGGGAGTATTCCCAGAACCATGCCGACATTGATGAACACCTCCCAGAATATCAGCATCGTAATCCCGAAGGCGATGAGCGCCCCCAGATAGTCTTTGGAATGAATGACGATCTTCAGTCCCCAGAGGATCAGCGAAAAGAACATGGCCATCAGGAGCATCCCGCCGAGAAAACCCCACTCCTCCGCAAAGACCGAGAAGACGAAATCCGTCTGCTGTTCCGGCAGGAACTTCAATTGGGTTTGGGATCCTTTCAGGAATCCCTTTCCGAAAAGTCCCCCCGAACCAACGGCGATCATCGACTGGATGATGTGATAGCCCGACCCCAGGGGATCCCTTTCCGGGTTGAAGAAGGTCAGTATCCGTTCCTTCTGGTAATCCTTTAGAAGATACCAGCCGATGGGCGCCAGGACGATGCCGGCGGCGGCGGCGGTCAGGAGCGATCTCCAGTCGATGCCGACAAAAAAGACCATCGACAGAAACAGGATGAGAAGGATCAGCGCGGTGCCGAGGTCCGGCTGCTTGAGGATGAACAGAAAGGGGATCATGACGATCAGCAAAGGGGTGACCAATTCCCGCAGACGGTAGTCTCTGCCGAGCTGGTGGCGGTCGAAGTATTTGGCCAGTGCCAGGATGATCGTCAGCTTGACCAGTTCCGACGGCTGGAAGGTAAAGCCGCCAAGGGCGATCCACCGCTGGGAGCCCCGCGTCGCATAGCCCGCCGCATAGACGACCAGCAGAAGGAAGACCGAGACGCCGTATATGGTATAGGCATGGCGGCCGAGAAAGCGGTAATCCACAAAAAAAGCGACGGCCATTCCGACGACGCCGAGGAGGATCCACTGGATCTGCTTGACATAGAGCGGTGTCCGTTGAAAATCCGTAAGGCTGAAACCGGTGCTGTAGATGTTGATGAGGCCGATACCGCTGAGGAAGAGGACCAGGATGAAGAGTGTCCAGTCGAAGTTGAGGATGAGGCGGCGGTCAAGTTTGATCATGGCTCGCTCCTTCCCCCGCTTCCGGCGTCGCTCTCCTGATGCCGGGTTTGCGCCGCCTTTTTCTGGGCGAAGTAGGCATCGATGATCTTTCTCGCTACCGGGGCGGCGGCGGAACCTCCGTGGCCGGCGTGCTCCAGGATGACCGCCACCGCAATTTCCGGATGCTCGTAGGGCGCAAAGCAGGCAAAGAGGGCGTGATCCCGGTAGTCGGCGGATACGCGCTTTGCCTTCCTGGCCTTCTGCTCCTGGGGCAGCCCGATGACCTGGGCGGTCCCCGTTTTTCCCGCGACATCGGCCTCTTTCCGTTTCAGGGCATACCCCGTCCCGCCTCGCTCATTCACCACTCCCCAGAGGGCCTGATTGATGGTTTGGATGGTCTCCGGGCGGAAGGGCAGGGTGCCCAGTTTTTCCGGTTCGTATACTTTTAAGACACGCCTGTCGGAAGATTCAAGCTGTTTTATGAGTCGTGGCCGGTACAGGGTGCCGCCGTTGCCCAGGGTCGCATAGACGTTGGCGAGCTGGAGCGGCGTGACGAGGTCGAAGCCCTGGCCGATGGAGATGGAGATGGTTTCACCCGGCTGCCAGGGTTCCCGGAGGCGGGTGAGTTTCCACTGCTTCGTGGGGATAAGGCCGCCCTTCTCCCGCGCGAGATCGATGCCCAGGGGGGCGCCCAATCCGAAGGCACGGGCGTAGGCGGCAATTTTGTCCACGCCGAGCAGCTTGCCCAGGTTGTAGAAATAGACATCACAGGACTCCACGAGGGCCCGGTGGAGGCTTATGTGGCCGTGACCCTTCGCCTGCCAGCAGCGAAAGGTCCGGTTACCCATGTCGAAGGTGCCGTTGCAGAAGAAGGACGTCTCCGGGGTGATCAGCCCCTCTTCGAGGGCGGCCGCGGCAAGGATGGGCTTGTAGGTGGAGCCCGGCGGGTACTGTCCGGAGATCGATCGATTTTCCATGGGGTGCCGGGGGTCATTGGCGAGTGTCTCCCAGTCGTCGGACGAGATGCCGCCGTTGAAGAGGTTCGGGTCAAAGGATGGCGAACTGACCAGGGCGAGGACCGCTCCGTTCCGGGGATCCAGGACCGCCACCGCCCCCGACCGGTTGCCGAGGGCCTTCCAGGCCGCCTCCTGGAGGACCGCGTCGATGGTCAAGACGACATTGTCTCCCGGCACCGACGGGATTCTGCCCAGCGAACGGACCGCTTTGCCGGCCACATTGACTTCGACCTGTTCGGCGCCGCTCTTTCCCCGCAGGTGTGCGTCGAGGAATTTCTCGATGCCGAACTTCCCGATGATGTCGCCCGGGGTGAGCCGCTCCGCGGCATCCCGGTCCAGTTCCGCGCGGCTGACCTCTCCCGTGAAGCCGATGACCTGGGCGGTCATCTCCCCGTTCAGGTACTGCCGGACGGGCGTCACCTCGGCAACCACCCCGGGGAGTTCGAGGGCGTGGGTTTCGACCACGGCCAGTTTTTCCATACTGATGTTCCGCTCGAAGATCACGGGTACAAGGGGTTTCATCTTGCCCGTCAGGGAGCTGAAAGAGGGAGGTGTCAGGGATCGCGCCGTGTAGAGGGTTCCGATTTTTTCAAAGACCTTGTTGACGTCTTTCGTCCGGTTGGGGATGAAGATAAGGTCAAAGGAGGGCTGATTGTCGACGAGGACCCGCCTTTCAGCATCCATGATCAACCCGCGCATCGGCTTGATCTTCCGCAGGCGGACGCTGTTATTCTCCGAGCGTTGCCGAAGCTCATCCCCCTTGATCACCTGCAGATGCCACATTCGCATCACGACAAGCGTGAGCGCGACCGAAACGATGAGAAAAAACAGTCTGAATTTGCTTTTAAATTGCCCCGGCTCATACCCGTCGAGCCGGTCGTGTATCTTCTGCATTGAAAAAAACCTCGAAACGGTGGAGAAGGCTAAACACCAGGGGGCTGAGGAGGCCCAGCAGGGCGGCCTGCGGGACGAAGACCGTGGGGATCGCGGCGAGGATATCGGCGCCGAAGAAGAAACGGTACAACAGGACGATCACCAGGCCTTCCAGAATCGTGCAGATACCCGTGAAGAACGCTATCAGCGTGGGATTTCCCGCATAGGCCCTCCCCACGACGATCATGGAGAGATAAAAGATGAAGCAATAGAGAAACATGTAGAGGCCGAAAATTGCGCTGGTCAGGCAATCCAGGAAGAAACCGAGCATGAGCGAAAGGATGCCTCCCCGGAGGGCATCGAGATGGAATCCGGCGTAGATGACGACAATCAGAGAGATCTCCATGCTGATATGCCCCAGGGTAAAGAGGTCCAGGATGGTGATCTGGACAATCACCAAAAGCAAGAGGATGAATGGGAGGAGCAGATAATAGATCATTGCCCGGTTCCCGTCTCCGTGATCACGGCCATGACCTCCTCCAGCTTGCCGAAATCGACGGCGGGCGCCACGTCTATCTTTTTAAACAGACCCCCCTCCCTGCGGTCGACGCCGGTGACGGCGCCGAGGAGCAATCCCTTGGGAAACACGCCGGCCAGGCCGGAGGAGAGTACCACATCGCCCGGCAGGACCTCCTCCGTCCGGGAGATGTATTTCAGGTTGCCGCCCGCTGCTCCAGCGCCCTGGAGAATCCCTTGGGCGCGGCTCCGCTGGATCAGGGCATCGATGTTGCTGTTTTCATCGATCAGGAGCAGGACACGCGCGGAGTGCCAGGAGGTTTCGATGATCCGTCCCACTACCCCCTGGTCCGAAAGAACCGCAAGCCCGACCCGCAGCCCTTCGGATGTCCCCTTATTGATGAGGAGCGTCTTGAACAGGGAAGTACGGTCGCTGTCGATCACCCGGGCGGCCACGGTCCGGTATCGGGAGCTCCCCTTGATATCGAGGAGCTTCTGGAGGCGTATCCCCTCCAGGTATCCCTCCCGGTAATGGTTGAGTTGTTCGTTCAGGACGGCCACCTCGCTCCGGAGCCGCCTGTTTTCATCCTCCAGGCCGACCAGGAAGAGGTACCGTTTCCATACATCGTACAGGCTCTTGCGTGAGATATTGATCGCAGCTTCGACAGGCGCGGCCGTTTCCAGCACCACTTTCCTCAGGAGCCCGGTTTCAGACAGCCGGACGGCGCCGTAGGAGAGGATGGTGAGGGAGACGATCAACAGAATGGCCGCCACTACGATGGGTTGGTATTTTCTGGGGAGTAACATGCATCCCTACACTTGAAATGTCACCTCTTTGAGAACGTCCAGTTGATCCAGGGCGGTTCCGGCGCCTCTGGCCACGGTGGAGAGGGGGTCGTCCGCGATTGTGATGGGAAGACCGGTCTCCTCACGGATAAGGAGGTCGATATTCTTCAGGAGCGCGCCGCCGCCCGTCAGGACGATCCCTCTATCGACGATGTCCCCGGCCAATTCGGGGGGTGTATTCTCCAGGGCGTCCTTGATCGCATCGACAATGATGCTGATCGGTTCCATGATCGCTTCCCGGATCTCGTCGGAGTTGATCTCGACGATCTTCGGGATGCCGGAGATCAGGTCCCTGCCCTTTACTTCCATTCTGCGGATCTCCTGGCCGGGTTCGGGGAAGGCGTTGCCGATTGTCGTCTTGATGAGTTCCCCCGACCGCTCCCCGATGAGGAGGCTGTACTTCCGCTTCAGATACTGGACGATCTCATCGTCGATCTTGTCGCCGGCTACCCGGACCGACTTCGAATAGACGATCCCGGCCAGTGAAATCACGGCCACTTCCGTCGTTCCCCCGCCGATGTCCACGACCATCGAGCTGATCGGTTCGGTGATCGGCAGGCCCGCTCCGATTGCCGCCGCCATCGGCTCTTCGATCAGATAGATCTCCCGAGCTCCCGCCGATTCCACCGTCTCCCGGACGGCCCTTCGCTCCACCTGAGTGATCCCGGAGGGAATGGAGACGATGATCCGCGGCCGCACTAGGGCGCGGCGGTTGTGGACGCTGAGGATGAAGTGTCGAAGCATCGCCTCCGTAATGTCGAAGTCGGCGATGACGCCGTCGCGCATGGGTCGGATGGCGACGATGTTGCCCGGTGTCCGCCCGAGCATGTTCTTGGCTTCCGCACCGACGGCCAGGACCTTCTTCTCCCCCTTGGCGTTTTTGTGGACGGCCACAACGGAGGGCTCGTTGAGCACAATCCCCTTCCCCCTGACATAGACGAGGGTATTGGCCGTTCCCAGGTCGATGGCCAGGTCGTTGGAAAACTTTCCCAAAATAAAATCGAAAAGCAAGGTCGTGTCCTCCTCCTCATACGGGTAAATTGCATTCACAATCGTATGGATACTTTTGATCGAGCGTTTCTCTATATCGCATTTTCCTGCCCTTATCAATGCATTTTCCAAAAAATCATTGCATTTTAGGGGTGACTATATTACTAACCCGGACGTAACCGGATGAAGGGGAAACGAGTTCTTTCGGAGGCGGCCCTGATCGGCGCATCCGGGGGGAGAGTTTGCTCTTCCGGCGTCACAAATCAGAAAGCGGGGGAAGATTCAATGCTCGACGTCATGAGAAAGCATGCCAGAAACTGGCTCATGAAGACCATTCTGGGGATCATCATCGTTGTCTTTATCTTTTATTTCGGCTCGATGGGCGGCAGGCAACGGGCGGAGCGGATCGCGATGATCGACGGCAAGCCGATCGTCTATGCCGATTTTCAGCGGGAATATCAGAATCTGATCGATATGTACCGCCAGCGATTCGGCCAGGGGCTTACGGAAGAGATGCTCAAAAGACTGAACCTCAAGCAGCAGGCGTTGGACAGCCTGATCAACCAGGCCGTCGTCTTGGAGAAGGCCAAAGTGTTGAACGTCCGGGTGACCGATGAGGACGTCAAAGCTGCTATCCTCGCCTATCCGGGATTTCAGCGCAACGGCGCGTTCGATCAGCGGATCTACGAACAGACTCTCCGGGCGAACAAGATGACCCCGGAGCAGTTCGAGGAGATGCAAAGGAAGATGCTGATCATCCAGAACGTGGAGGATCTGATCCGGGATGGCGTGACGGTGTCCGATCAGGAGGTCCATGACCTCTACCGGATGCAGAGCGAAAAGATCAACGTCGATTTCATTGAGGTTTCTCCGAAGACGTTCATCGGCGGCGTCAAAACGACGCCGGCCGCTCTGGAGGCGTTTCTGAAGGCCCACGAGGCACAGTTCCGCGTCCCCGAGCAGGTGCAGATCAGGTACCTGGCGTTCCTGGGACAGGATTATGCAGCGGCCGCCCGGATCTCCGATGCCGATGTGGCCGATTACTATGAACAGCACAAGGCTCAGTGGACGAAGGAGAAGAAGGTGCAGCCCCTCGCCGAGGTCAGGGAGAAGATTCTGGCTGAGCTGGCCCGTGTCCGGGGGATGTATGCGGCGTCCGATGAGGCCAAGAAGGCGCACGACATCATCTATCAGGATGAGAACTTCGACGCCTATGCCGCACAGAAGAAACTCACGGTCCGGACCACGGGGCTTTTCCGCCTCAACGATCCGCCTCCGGAGTTCAGGGCGATCGCGGATTTCGGAAAGATCTTGTCAGGCCTTCAGAAAAACGAGATCAGCCGGGTGATCCAGGGGGAAAAAGGGTATTATCTTCTCATGGTCGCCGACCGGAAGGCCACCTACCTGCCCGCGCTCAAAGAGATCGAGCCGGAGGTGGAGAAGCAGTACCGGGAGGCGGAGGCGAAACAATTGGCGCAGAAGGAGGCCGAGACGCTCCTTGCCCGCCTGAAGAAAGGCGCTCCCTTGGAGGCAGTGGCCCGGGAAAAAGGTCTGAAGATCACGGAAACGGGACTCTTCCAACCCGGCGGTGCCGTTCCCAAGCTGGGCTCCTCGCCGGATTTGACCGAAGCCCTTTTCCAGCTCTCCGAAAAGAAACCCTATCCGGAGCAGGTGTATCCGATCGATGGGAATTACGTGATCATCCGGCTTAAGGAGCGGGGGAAACCCGACGAGAAGGAGTTCGCCTCCCGGAAGGATGCCATCGCCCAATACCTGAAAAAGACGATGCAGGCCGAAGTCCTCAGGGCCTGGGTCGAGGGGAGCAAGGCCGCCATGATCAAGGATGGCCAGTTGCAGTTCACGCGGGACGTAAAAGATTTATAATAAAAAACAGTCACGTTACCTGAAGACGCTCTTTTTCCTCTCCTTTTTTGGGTTGGGGATCGGTTCGCCCTTTGCCGGCATCTTCTATAAACATGTCATCGTCAATGCCGATGGAACACCCGCGATCGGTCTGATCGGGCTGGTCTTTTTCGTGATGCCGCTGGTGAGCCTGATCGCCGCGATTCCCGCGGGAATCCTTGCCGATACATTCCATTCCGGGAAACATCTGATCACCCTCCTCTGTTGCGGTGTCGCTTTCTTCGCTATTCTGGTGGGACTGGCCGGCGAAGGGTTTGCCCGGCAGTGGGGGATGAACGAAAAATTCATCTTCATCTTCGTCATGCTGCTGTTCCTAAACTTCTGCCTTTCCCCGATCAGCCCCATGATCGATGCGGAGACCCTGCTTTTTCTGAACAAGCACTCCCGCAGGGAAGATTATGGCGTCTACCGGTTGTGGGGGACCTACGGATGGAGCGTTTCCACGATCCTGATGGGAATTCTGCTCTTTCTTTTCCGCCACGACTCCCTGATCTTTTATGGCCTGGCGCTGGCGTTTGCCCTGCTGGGGTCTGCCGCCTGGTCCGGCATCACGGGTAAACCGGCGGCGCAGCCCATCATCATTCCCTGGAGGCACCTGAAGAAAGACTCTCTCTTCCAGTGGTTTCTCGTCTTTATCTTTCTCACGGGGGTGGTCTCCAACGCTTCGTACATCTATATCGGCTACTTTTTCGACGATGTCATGAAAACACCACTGGAAATCGGCTTGATCCTGGGCACCTGGACGGTTTTTGAAATACCGGTCATGCTGTTTTCCGGGAAGCTGATCGATCTGTTCGGCAACCGGTGGCTGATCGTCTCCGGCCTCCTGGTGAACGGCGTCCGGTTGATCATCTTCTCTTTCTTCACCAGGGAGATGCCCTTTGCCTGGAAATGGGCCGCCGCGCTCTTGCAGGGTCCGGGCTTCGCGCTGACGCACCTCGGGGTCATCGATTTTGTCGACCGGCGTGCTCATCCGGCAATGCGCGCCACCTACCTGAGCATCCTGAACGTGGCGCGGGCGTCGCTGGCGTCCGCCCTGGGGGGGATTCTGGGAAGCTGGCTTATCAAGCAGTGGGGCAGCGCCTTTTTGATGCAATTCTGCGGCTGGGGATCGATCTTGCTGATCTTCTTTTTTGTGTTTCTGAGAAGCCCCCGAGGGACGCGGGAGAAAGGCGCTCTATCCGGATGAGCGAAGAAGAACGTTACGGCGGCGCGCCTTCCCCTTTTGATGCCTCTGTGGGGTTGACATAATAGGTGATCCGCGTTCTCGGGGAGAGGTAATCGAAGATCTGCTGCGGCAAGCCCGCCGGCCGGATCGATTGGGTGATCTTGAGATCCGGATCGTCCTGCATATCGATGACCAGGGCGTCTTTCGGGGGGATCTCCGGATCGTAGAGCAGGACGCTGGGGTGGAGCTGATCTTCGGGGTTAATGGCGATGACCATGCCGATGGCGCCGTTGTCGAGTTGGACAACCGTTCCCGGCGGATAGATCCCCAGACATTTGATGAACGCGGAGAGCAGTTTCGCGTCAAAGGCGTCCTTTTGCCGGGAGAACATGTACGAGAGGGCCTCGTAGGGGGTCAGCGAGTCGGCTGGATTCCGCTTGTTGCAGTGGTTGTCATAGGTGTTGGCGATGGAGACGAGCTTGCTCAACAGATGGATCTGCGGTCCCCTGACACCCTTGGGATAACCCGACCCGTCGACGGCTTCGTGATGCTGATAGACGATGAGGAGGGCGAGCTTCGGGAACGCTTCCGAGAAGGCAAGGAGGTCAATTCCATACCTGGGGTGCATCTTCAGGAAGTCCAGCTCCGCCTTGTTGAGTCTTCCCTCCTTGACGAGGACCTTTCGGTCGATCTTGCTCTTTCCGATGTCGTGGAAGAGGGCGCCCTGGCAGAGGATCTTCATTTCTTCCGCCTGGATGCCGCCCTCCTTGCCGAGCATCATCGCGAGGACGGCGACGTTCATCGAGTGGTAATAGGTGTTCTCATCCTGCTGGGCGAACCGCATCAGATGGAGGGTTGATTCGGCATCCTTCAGGAAATGCGCGGAGAATGTTTCGGCAAACTCCGCGACATCCTCCACGGAGTTCGCGTCCGCTGCCGCGATGCCGGTCATGATCTGGCCGATACGCTGCTGGGAGGCGGCATAGCTCTTTTCGCACCGGGCGATCGTTTCCTGCTGCCGCTTCAGCCGTTCGACCCGCTCCTGTTTGATCCGCCAAAGCTCGTCGGCCGCGGATTTCCCCGCGGTCGCGGTCTCTTGGGCAACGGGCTGGGGGGCTTCGTTCAGGGGCGTGCAATCGCTTTTGCCGGGCACGCAAATCACCTCTTTGATCCCCAGCTCCTGGAGGATCTTAATCTGATCGTCGTTTGCAATCTTGAAATTTTTGAAGAGGAACGGGTGTTCGTGCCATTTCAGACCTTCGAGGCGTATGAAGACCCCGATCCTCAAGCAGTCCGTGGAGACGCGGTATTCGGGGATGACGAAGTCGGACATGCTGAACCATCTCTAACGGTTTGTCGTGAATCCGCCACCGAGCGCATTCCCCGCGGCCGGGATAAGCGAGCCAAAGGGGCGGGTTTGTGATTGCAAACCGCTCATCAACGGAACGAAAAAATTTACCTTCTTTCGTGTTTAAGTTGAAAGCCTCGGGCTGAGTAGTCTGAGTATTCCGACGCAAGCCGCCACCCGAATATGATCGAAAGCGCCACCCAA
>VFSW01006662.1_pt1 | contig 16944 bp, 14 predicted proteins | sample 5358111 | NCBI WGS metagenome assembly VFSW01 (sample SAMN11554181, study PRJNA540505) | mine drainage metagenome | isolation source: sediment from site ElyBrook_90M | place: USA: Ely Copper Mine, Vershire, VT | collected 2017
GGCTGGGGAGATTCGAGCGCCGTGCGTTCAGTCCAATATCTCTCTTGCAATTTGGCGGTCTGCCGAGGCCTGTTCCGGATCAGGTGGAGACACCGTGGGAGACGCCAGGAGGCGGTGGCGCGGCGCGACATCGCATCAAGCTGATCGCGCGAATCCCACCGGGGACACCGCACGCGCCGCGAGCTCCGTGGCCACGCCCGCAATGACGGCGTCCCAAGTATCGACCTGGCCTTTGCGGAACAATCGCGCGCTCGGGTACCACGGGCTTGTCGCGCGATCGAGCAGCCAGCGGAAGTCGGGGACACGCGGCAGCAGTACCCAGACTGGCTTGCCCATGGCGCCGGCGAGATGCGCGACCGCGGTGTCGACGGTGATGACGAGGTCGAGCTGCGCGATGATGGCCGCCGTATCGGCGAAGTCGCGCAACTCGCCGCTCAGGTCGATCATGTTGCCGCATCGGCGGAAGTCGCCCGCGTCGGCGGCGCGGATGTCCTTCTGCAGGCTGACGAAGCGGGTGCCGGGAACGCCGGTGAGCGACGCCAGGCGTGCGAACGGAATGGAACGCTCGTGGTCCCTGGCATTGTCCGGGTGGCCCGACCAGGCGAGACCGACTCGCACCCCGTCTGCCGGCAAGCGTAGTGCCCATGCAGCGATCCGGTCGGCCGGCGCGACGATGTAAGGCGCGCCTCCCGGGATCGTCGCCGGCGTCGTCGCGAACAGGTGCGGCAAGCTGAGAAGGGGACAGTGAAGATCTAAATGTTCAACCTAACATAAAAAAAACACTACTACCTCGACGCCGAACAGCCCGCCGAGCAACGGCTCGAGGGAAGGCTGGACCTCGAGAACGACATCAGCGCCGCGAATGGCCGCCTGCGCGGCGTAGCGCGCGAACTGGATGGTGTCGCCGAAGCCCTGCTCGGCATGAAGCAAAATCCGCTTGCCGGCAATGTCCTCGCCCGACCATTCAGGCTGCGTGAAGCTTCGTTCAACCCAGTTCGGCAATTTGCGGCGCCATTCGTACGCTGGCCACCCCCGCGCAAAATCGCCGGTGAGCAGCAGCAGAAATGCCCGGTTCGTTTGCGCCTCAGCGTGGTCAGGCGCAACCTCGGCGGCGCGGTCGTAGGTCGCAAGTGCATCGTCGAAGCGCCGCAGCTCCTGCAGGACGCTCGCACGGTTGGTCAACGCCTCGATCTGGTCCGCACGTAGCGCCAGCGCGCGGTCGCAGCTCGCGAGCGCCTCGTCGAGGCGATCGAGCGCCTGCAGCGTCACGGCGCGATTCGAAAGGGCTGCGGCATAGTCCGGACGCAGGCACAAGGCGGCGTCATAGCTGGCGAGCGCGTCATCGAAGCGGCGCAGTGCCTTGAGCACGTTGCCACGATTGGACAGCGCCTCGGCGTAGTCCGGTCGCATGGCCAGCGCGCGGTCGTAGCTGGCGAGCGCGTCCTCAAGCCGGCCGAGTTCCCGGAGCGCGTTGCCGCGGTTCGACAACGCCTCGGCGTGATCCGGGCGCGCCGCGAGCGCGCGATCGTAACTCGCGAGCGCCAGGTCGAAGCGCTTCAATTCGTGCAGGGTCACTCCACGGTTGAAGAGCGCCTGCGCGTCATCCGGCCGCGCCGTCAATGCGCGGTCGTAGCTCGCCAGCGCTTCGTCGAGACGCCCGAGCGCCTTGAGCGCGTTGCCGCGGTTCGACAGCGCCGCGCTGAAATCTGGCGCAACCGCGAGCGCGCGGTCGTAGCTGGCGAGCGCCTCGTCGTTGCGTCCGAGCGCCGCAAGGGCGGCACCGCGATTGCACAGCGCTTCGGCATAATCCGGCCTTGCCAGGAGGGCGCGCCCGTAAGCCTCGAGCGCGTCGTGAGGCCGCGCGAGTGCGACGAGCGCATTGCCGCGGTTGTAGAGCACCTCGGCGTGGTCGGAACGCGCGGCCAGGGCGCGGTCGTAACTCACAAGCGCCTCGGAGAGACGGCCGAGCCTGCTTAGCAGGTTCCCGCGATTGGCGAGCGCCTCGACGAAATCGGGCTGCGCCGCGAGCGCACGGTCGTAGCTCGTCAAGGCCTCGTCGAGGCGCCCGAGCTGCTCAAGCACGAGGCCGCGATTGCACATTGCCGGCGCATGGCCGGCGCTCGCCGTCAGGAGGCGCTCGTAGCTCTCCAGCGCCTCGGCGAAACGTCCGAGCGCCTGCAGCGCCACGCCGCGGTTGAACAGCGCCTCGGCGCCGCTCGGACGCAGCGACAGGGCGCGGTCGTAGCTCACGATCGCCTCCTCGAAGCGTCGCAGGCCGGCAAGCGCGAGGCCGTGGTTACAATAGTAGAGCGAGCTGAGCCGGTCGTGCGCGATCGCCCGGCCGATCAGGTCGACGGCGACGTCATGACGCCCGACCTGGGACGCAATCACGCCGAGGAGATGCAGCGCGTCGGCATGATCGGGCTGCAGCGCGAGCGTCTCGCGATAGAGCGTTTCGGCCTGCGCGAGTCGGCCCCCCCGATGATGCGCGAGGCCGGCGGCAAAAAGACCGGCGGCGCGCGGATCCGACGGCGACGCGCCGGTTCGCTGGGCGGTCGCCTCGGCGGTGCGGCGTTGTTTGCGGTTCATGTCCTGGTCCTCCCGGATAATTCTCGCGAAGCGCCGATCGACCCGCCCGGCAACTCACACTGAACCCGGCCAAATTCTAGGGCTGACACGCTGATTCGTCATACGACGGGTTGAACCCGGTGAAACGGTAGGGCGAGCTGCGCTCGTGCGGGCTTCCTGCCAGTCAACGACGCTTGCGCGCAAAGCCGAATTTATTGAGACAATTCAACTTGATTTGCCCAGTCCAGTCCTGTTTGAAAAAATTTCTCGCTTTGGCGCACCCCCAAATCAAATCTATATCCTTTGCTGTTCCGTCCCACCTGAGGGGCGTTTCGCGATCGTCACGGACGTGAGACGGGATGCGGTGGACGCTGATGGCGCGAAAGACGAGTGCGCTGGATGCGGACGGCGAAGTCGTGTGGTCCTGACGCCCCGACGCTGGCGTCAAGGTCGCAAGGGTAGCCTTGCGAACGACAGTGGCAAGAAAGCCCGGTCACTGGGGAGAGCACGAAGGAAACCGTTAAAACCACTGCGCGGGGAATGCCGGGTGTTTCCGGTGTGACCGTGGTGACTTGCTTGCGTGCTTTCTACCTTTGCACGCAAGGCTGCGGGCGCGCCGAGCGCCCGGCATTCCCCGCGCCCTCTGATGTTCAGAAGGCAGGCATTCAGGATCAAACTCGCGCAAAACATGCGGCGGGATCGCGAAGCTATGTGTTCTTTTCTCCCGCTCTTCTCCCGCGCCCCGTTCTTTAGGGAGAGGTGACTTCTCCGCTTCCACGCATTACGGCGCGTGGCCGTGAAGAGCGTCGTGCTCTACGGCCAAATTCGTGATCGCCTCGATCGGTCATGTTGTCCTTGTCATTGCTTGCCGACAAGGACCTGGGTTGCGTGCCGAGCCGATTGACTCCGGATCGATCGAAATTCAAATAGTCGGATCAACACCGGAACGGGACTCCCGCAGCGCATCTGCCTGTGATTTGCTTCGTTTTTGGTCTGTGCAGCGTAAAATGATAGCAGCCGGAAAGCCTAACCATGCGCATCATCAAGGTCGCCGCCGCTCAGATGGGTCCGATTCAGCGGTCCGACAGCCGGGAGGCCGTGATCCCCCGCATGCTCGCCTTGATGGACGAGGCCAAGGGGCGCGGGGCAGATCTGATCGTCTATCCGGAGCTGGCGCTCACCACGTTCTTCCCGCGTTGGTACATGGAGGATCAGGCCGAGGTCGACACCTGGTTCGAGCGCGAGATGCCGAACGCGGCGACGATGCCGCTGTTCAAGCGTGCTGCGGAGTATCAGATGGCGATGAGCTTCGGCTATGCCGAACTGACGCCGGACGGGCATCATTTCAACACCTGCATCCTGACCGACAAATCGGCAAAGATCGTCGGCAAGTATCGCAAGGTGCACCTGCCTGGCCATTCGGAATTCGACACCGAGCGTGCCTTCCAGCATCTGGAAAAGCGCTATTTCGAGCCGGGCGATACCGGCTTTGAGGTGTGGCGCACGATGGGCGGCATCTTCGGCATGGCGATCTGCAATGACCGGCGCTGGCCGGAGACCTATCGCGTGATGGGCCTGCAAGGCGTGGAGATGATCCTGCTTGGCTATAATACGCCCTCCGTCAATTCCCAGAAGAGCGAGGAGGGGCCTGAGAAGCGATTGTTCCACAATCGCCTGTCCGTGCAGTCGGGCGCTTATCAGAATGCGACATGGGTCGTGGCCGTCGCCAAGGCCGGCGTCGAGGACGGCTTCCCGCTGATCGGCGGCAGCCTGATCGTCGATCCCAACGGCGAGATTGTCGCAGAGGCCACCAGCGAAGGTGATGAACTCCTGGTGCATCCCTGCGATCTCGACGCAACCACCTTCGGCAAAAAGACCATCTTCGACTTCGCCCGTCACCGTCGCATCGAGCATTATGGGCTGATTACCAGCCGGGTCGGCGCGGTCCCGCCACCGGAAACGTGAGACTCAACAGCCCTTTGAATGGGCTTCAATAGGCGTCTATGCCGATGTCTGGATTCCTGCTCCGCGATCTCAGCCCGCACGACCGGTATAAACTGCTGTGCGGGGTCGTCGTGCCGCGTCCGATAGCCCTCGTGACGACGCTCGACGCCAACGGCGCGATCAACGCCGCGCCATTCAGCTTCTTCAATGTCTTTTCCGAAGATCCGCCGCTGGTCGTGCTGGGGCTCCAGCACAAGGCCGACCGCACCCCAAAGGACACCACGCGCAATATTCATCGCGACGGCGAGTTCGTCATCCATATGGTGGATGAGGCGCTGGCGTCAGCCATGAATGATTGCGCGGTCGATTTCCCCTCCGGCGAAAGCGAGGTGGCAGCTGCGGGGCTTGCGACCCTGCCGTCGATGGATATCAGGGTTCCACGCCTTGCAGCGGCGCCGTTCGCGCTCGAATGCAGGCGCAACGTCGCGCTGGCCTTCGGGCCCGGACGCGAATTACTGGTCGGCGAAGTGCTGCGTGTCCATGCCCGCGCGGGTCTGGTCGATGGGGCCAACATGTATGTCGATCTCGCGGCATATCGGCCGATCGGCCGCCTGTTCGGCAATCTCTACACCTATCAGCGCGAGTCGTTTGCGATGGATCGCGAGAGCCATTCGCAATGGACCGCGCGCGTACGCGCCGCGAACGGGGCGGACAAACCGCTCAAGGAGAGCTAGTGCCGCGAAAACCGAACCGCGCCCAGCGCCATGGTTGCGGCGGCCTGTGTGGGGTCGATCACGGGAATGCCGAGCGCGTCTTCCATCTGACTTCGCAGGCGGGCCATGCCGGCACAACCCATGACAATCGCGCCGGCGCCATCCTCGTCCTTCAGGGCGCGGCCGACCTCGATCATTTTTGCCAGCGTTCCCGTGCCCGACGCCGTTTCCGCCACATTCATGTTAAGCGGCCGCTCGCCGGCCAGCCGGTCCATCAGTCCCATCTGGCGCAGATAACGGATATGCCGGCGTATGGCGCGTTGGGTGATGGCGATGACGCCGAAGGTTTCTGCGCGCGTCAGCGCCGTCAATACGCCGCATTCGGCGATGCCGAACACTGGCCGATCGGTTCCTTCCCGGCAGACGTGCAGACCTGGATCGCTGTAGCAGGCGATCACGAAGGCTGCTGCGCCGTTATCGCTCTCGATCAGCCGGCGCAGCGGCATCGCCACGCTCTCGACGTCGGCCTGGCTCTCGATCCCGTAGGGTCCCTCGGCCAGCGTCGCGCAGACGATCTCCGGCCCGTCCGCGAAATCGAGCGGCTTGAGGGCATCTTCAAGTCCCCTGGTCACGGTGACGTTGGAGTTGGGATTGATCACGAGAATGCGCGGGCGGGACATGGTCTCTTCCTTGCGGCTAGCGTAACTTGCGTGAAGCGTAGCTTGAATGAAGCGTCGCTCGCAACAAGCGGCATGGCTTCCTGCAACGAGCGCAGCTTGCAGCAACGCGCACGGTTTGCATAGTTTCGAACGCCGGGTCTGAGCAGTCCAGCGATTTCTCGGCACCTGACATCTCCGGCCGCCATCGCTCGTCGTGCCGGGCGGCCACATAACGCTCTGGAGGAACTCATGACCGAACCCGCCTACGACATCGTGATCCGCGGCGGACGCGTTGCGACCGCGGTCGACGTATTCGAGGCCGATGTCGCCATTGCGGGCGAGAGCATCGCTGCCATCGGCTGCGGCCTGCCGGCCGGCAAACGCGAACTCGACGCACGCGGCAAGCTGGTGCTGCCCGGCGGCGTCGACAGCCATGCCCATATCGAGCAACTGTCGGCCGCGGGCATCATGAACGCCGATACGTTCGAAAGCGCCACGACCTCGGCCGCTTTCGGTGGAACCACCACGGTCATCTCGTTTGCTGCCCAGCACGTCGGCATGGCGCTGCCCCGGGTCCTGGCAGACTATCATGCGCTCGCCAGCAATGGCGCGGTCATCGACTACGCCTTCCACATGATCATCGCCGATCCCACCCTGGAAACGCTTGCGAACGATATCCCGGCACTGGTGAAAGAGGGGCACGCCTCGATCAAGATCTTCATGACCTACGACCGGCTGAAGATCGACGACGAACCCTTGCTCGATATCCTCGTCGCGGCGCGCGAATCCGGCGCCATGCTGTGCGCCCATGCGGAAAACCACGGCATCATCGCCTGGATGGTGAAACGGCTGCTCGCGCGCGGTTACACCCATCCGAAATACCATGCCATCAGCCACGCGAGGTTTTCGGAAGCCGATGCCTTCAACCGCCTGATCGGCATGGCGGCGCTCGTCGATCAGCCGATCATGATCTTTCATGTCTCGACGGCGGAAGGCGCCAGGGTGATCCGCGACGCACGGGGAGAGGGCCTGAAGGTCTTCGCCGAAACCTGCCCGCAATATCTCTTTCTCACCGCCGAGGATTTGGACAAGCCCGGTGCGGAGGGCGCCAAATGGATGTGCAGCCCGCCGCCGCGCGGCGCCTCCGACCAGGAGGCGCTGTGGCGGGCCCTTGCGCTGGGCGATCTGCAGACCATCTCGTCCGATCACGCACCGTATCGTTTCGACGCAACCGGAAAATTGCGCGCTGGTCCTGATCCCAACTTCAAGCAGGTGGCGAACGGCTTGCCCGGACTCGAGGTTCGTTTGCCGCTGCTATTCGATGCGATGGTGTCGAAGGGCCGTCTGGGCCTGGAAAAATTCGTCGAATTGACGGCCACCGCGCCTGCCAAGATCTACAACCTGCATCCGCGCAAGGGTTCGATTGCCGTCGGAGCCGATGCCGATATCGCGATCTGGGACCCGGCACGCGAAGTCGTGCTGACGGATGCGATGATGCATGACCTTGCCGGCTACACGCCCTATGCCGGCCGCAAGCTGCGCGGCTGGCCGGTCACCGTGCTGTCGCGCGGTCGCGTGGTCGTCACCGATGGCAGACGGACGGCCGAGCCGGGCTCCGGGCGTTTTCTCCCGCGTTCCGGCGGCGAAGCGGCGAAGCCTGCCGGCAGACTGGTGGCGGATATGGACCCGGCGCGGAACTTCGGAGCAGCATTGCTGTGAAGGCACAAACGCGGCACGGAAAATGAAGGTGTTGATGACCATCGCTGCTGATCCCGGCAGTTTCCGAAAAAGCAGAGCGGGGGCTGGCATTTGAAGATCCTGATCTTTGGCGGCACCGGCTTCGTTGGGATCAATATCGCCGCCGCGCTGCTCGCGCGCGGGTACCGTGTGACCCTGTTCGACCGATCTGCGTTACCTCGCGCCGCGCAGCAAGTATTCGGCAGCTATGGAGAGTTGCTGACTGTCGTCCAGGGCGATATCACCGAACCGAATTCCGTCGAGAACGTCATCGCCGGTGGTTACGATGCGATCGTTCTCGGGGCCGCGATCACCGCCGGCCCGGCGCGCGAGGCGGCCGACCCGCAATCGATCCTGCAGGTCAACCTGCTGGCTCAGGTGCCAATTCTGATGGCCGCGCGGCGTGGCCGTGTCGCGCGCATCGTCAACCTGTCATCCGCCGCGGCCTATGGCGCTGCCGCCTTCCGGCACGCGCTGCTCGACGAAGAAACGGCCTGCGATCCCGTCTCGCTCTACGCCATCACCAAATATGCCTCCGAAAAGGTGGCTGCCCGTCTCGCCGCATTATGGCAATCCGATATCGTCAGCGTGCGGCTCAGTGGCGTGTTCGGACCATGGGAGCGGGCAACGGAATTGCGCGACACACCGAGCGCGCAGATGCAAATCATTGCGGCCTTGATGCAGCGAGGAGAGGCCGTCTTGCCTCGTCCCGGTATTCGCGACTGGATTTACGCCCCGGATGTCGCCGACGCCGTGACGTTGCTGATCGGGGCGGCGAAACCCAAACATCGTCTCTACAATATTTCGACCGGGCGAGAATGGTCGGCGCTGCAATGGGGTCAGGAACTGGCAGCCTTGCACCGGGGAGCCATCTGCCGGCTGGCCGAACCCGGCGAAGCGCCGACGATCGATCTGCATAGCGACGCCGATCGCGCGTCCTTGTCGGTGTCGCGCATGGAACTGGAATTCGGCTGGCGCGCGCGCTTTGGCTGTGCCGATTCCGCAGCCGATCTGAACAATTGGTGGGCGCAGCATGGGAAAGGGGCATGAACATGCGGCTGAAGGGACGGATTGCTGTCATCACGGGGGCTGGATCCGGTATCGGCCGCGCCAGCGCCCTGCTGTTCGCCGCGGAAGGTGCATTTGTCGCGCTCGTTGATCGCGATCAGGCCGGCATGCGGGAAACGATCGATGCCATTCGCGACGCCGAGGGCGACGGATCCGAACATTTCGGCGATGTGGGTGAGGGCGATTTCGCGAAAGCCACGGTCTCGGAGATTGTGTCGCAACACGGCAGGCTCGACGTGTTGATGACCGCCGCCGGCTGGTCCTGCGGCGGCACCGTGGTGACGACGGATCCCGCTGATTGGGATGCGGTGTTCCGCACCAATGTCGGCGGCACCTGGCTTTGGTCACGCGCGGCCGTGCCGCAGATGCAGCGGCAAGGCAAGGGCTCGATCATCACGCTTGCCTCGCAACTTGCGATCGCCGGCGGCAAGAACAACAGTGCCTATATCGCCGCCAAGGGCGCGATCATCAGTCTGACGCGGACGATGGCCGTGGATTTTGGAGCGGACGGAATTCGCGTCAATGCGATCGCGCCCGGCGCCATCGACACGCCGATGCTGCGGCGAAGTTTCGCGCGGCACGCCGACCCGGAAGCCGTTCGGGAAGCCTCACGAAATCGCCATGCCATTAAGCGATTTGGCAGCGCGGAGGAGATAGCCGAGGCCGCGCTGCATCTGGCCAGCGATGCGTCGTCGTTCACGACCGGGACCGTCATGGCGGTTGACGGAGGCTGGCTTGCAGCGTGAACGAACTCACGGCGCGCTGATCGCCCTCGAAGCTCAGGTCCGCGCCGATCTTGCCAGAACGTCGCATCCCAACGCCACCTGGCTCGAACCGAAGCCGGGGCCGGATGCGAGGCCGGCGCTGGACGTGCTTATTGTTGGCGCCGGTCAATCCGGCATAGCCACCGCATTCGGCCTGATGCGCTCTCAGGTCACCAACATCCTGACGCTGGACAAGGCCGAGGAGGGAAAAGAGGGTCCCTGGCTCACCTACGCCCGCATGCATACGTTGCGCAGTCCGAAGCATTTCACCGGGCCTGATCTCGATATTCCGAGCCTCACCTATCAGTCGTGGCACGAAGCCCGTTTCGGAAAGGAGAGTTGGCGGGATCTTGCCCTGATCCCGCGTCAGCTGTGGGCGGAGTACCTACTCTGGTTCCGACGTGTCGCAGACGTGGCCGTGCGCAACGGCTGCGAGTTGCTGGAGATCGCGCCTGCGAGGGATGGACTGCTTGCCGCTACGGTGCAGAGCGCCGGGGTCGTTGAAATCCTCTACGCGCGCAAGATCGTGCTGGCGACCGGTCAGGAGGCCATGGGCAATTGGACCATCCCCGAGCCGCTGCGCCATCTGCCGGCCAGGGCGTTGGCCCGGACATCCGACCAGATCGATTTCGAGGCGCTGGCCGGCAAGAAGGTCGCCGTAATCGGCGCCGGCGCGACCGCCTTCGACAACGCGGCGACCGCGCTTGAAGCCGGCGCGGCCGAGGTGCACCTGCTTTGTCGGCGGGCGGAAATCCAGTTGGTCCAGCCCTATGTCTGGCTGACCTTTCGCGGCTTTCTGCGTCATTTCAGCGATCTCGACGATGCCTGGCGCTGGCGTTTCATGCGCGCCATCCTCGAGTTGCGGGAGGGGTTCCCGCAAGCGACTTACGATCGCTGCGCGCGGTTCGCCAATTTCCATCTGCACGAGGGCTCGCCGGTCGAGGCAGCGAGCGAGCTCGGCAGCGAGGTTGAATTGCGGACGCCGCGCGGGATCGTCCCGGCGGATTTTGTCATCTGTGGCACCGGCACCGATATCGACTTTGCGGAGCGAGCCGAATTGAAAAACTTTGCCGATAACATCGCCACCTGGGCCGACCGCTATCAGCCCCCGGAGAGCGAGCGCAGCGCGCGTCTGGGGCGCTACCCCTATCTCGCCGACGATTACGCGCTTAACGAGCGCGTGCCAGGGCAGACGCCCTGGATTTCCGATATTCACTTGTTTGCATTTGCCTCGACCATGAGTTTTGGTGCGTCGGGCTCGTCGATCAATGCCATGACGACAGCCATACCCAAGCTGGTGTATGGTCTGACCCGGGGGCTGTTCCGCGCCGACCTTGAACGGCATTGGCGTTCCTTCAGGACCTACGACGTGCCGCAGGCGGTCATTGTCCGGCAAAAACAAGCCGCTGAAGAACGTAGATGACCGTAACCGGCATGAACAACGTGAAAATGACCGGGTTCGGGCGCCTGGACCGGTCTGAAGAATATCGCTTGGCGCATAATTTGCTTAAGACTGGTCGCGATTGGTCGCGATCCCGAGGCCTTTCTCAGGGGGGTTTCCTTGTTGAATTCAGGGGATTGAAGAATGCGAATTAGTCATTGCAGGCGCGCGCTCAGCGCGGTCGCCGCTCTCGCCCTATTGTTGGCCACAGCGGAGCCGGCTCCAGCGCAGTCTCGTGCCGAGACACTGCGCTATGTCACCGGCGCATCCGTCAACACGCTCGATCCGAATGTCCCGGGCTCGACCCGCGAGGCTTTCGCGGTGAGCCTCAGTACCTACGACCGGCTGGTCTCGTTCGGCCGCAAACAGCTGAACGGAAAGTGGGTTTTCGATCTCGACGAGATCACCGGCGAGCTCGCCGAATCCTATGACGTCAGTCCTGACGCCATGAAGATCACATTCCATTTGCGCAAGGATGCCAGGTTTCAGGACGGGACGCCGGTCACCGCTGATGACGTGAAGTGGTCGCTCGACCGTGCCGTAACGGCGCCGGTGCTCGGCAAGGCTCAGCTCCTCACGGGATCGCTGACCAGCGCCGATCAGTTCAAAGTGATCGATCCCCAGACCTTCGAAGTGACGCTGCCGAAGCCGGACAAGCTTGCGCTGCCGAATCTCGCCACCGTCTATCCAATCATCATCAACTCCAAGGTGGCGAAGGCGAATGCGACCGCCGATGATCCCTGGGCGATAGCCTGGCTCAAGGAGCACACCGCCGGCAGCGGCGCCTATATGATCGAGAGCTTCAAGCCCGGCGAGCAAGTGATCATGAAGCGCAACGAGGCCTGGAACCGCGGATCGTCTGACAAGTCCGCCTTCTTCAAGCGCGTGATCGTACAGACGGTGCCGGAGCCGGCGACGCGCGCCAACCTGGTCGAGCGCGGCGATGCCGACATTGCCGTCGATCTGCAGGCAAGCGACGTCCAGTCGCTGGAGGGCAAGGGCACGCTCAAGGTGATCTCGACGCCGCAATACAATTCCGTCACCTTCATTTCGATGAATAACGCGATCCCGCCGTTCGACAATGTCAACGTGCGCCGCGCCATCGCCTACGCGCTGCCTTATGACGACATGTTCAAGGCCGCCTTGTTCGGCCGCGGAACGCCGCTGTTCGGCGCCACCTGGGCGGATGGCAAGCCGACCACCAGCGCCTTTCCCTTCCCGCAACCCGTCAAGCTCGACCTCGACAAGGCCAGGGAATATCTGAAGGCGGCCGGGATGCCCGACGGTTTCTCGACGACGTTCAGCTTCAATGTCGGTCAGGCTTCGACCGCCGAGCCAATGGCAGCACTGGTCAAGGAATCGCTCGCCAAGATCGGGATCAAGGTCGATATCCAGAAACTGCCGGATGCGCAGATGTCGACCCTGATCAATGAGAAGAAGCTCCCATTCTTCACCGAGGGCATCGTCGCCTGGCTGCCCTCGACCGATTACTTCTACCGGAATTTCTATACCGGCAATCAGCGCTGGAACTACAGCAGCATCAACAATGCGGAACTGGTGAAGATCGCACAGGAAGCGCGTTTCGAGCCGGACAAGACCAAGTACGACGAAGATGGAAAGAGGCTCAACGCGATTCATTTCGCCGAGATGCCGCAGATTGAACTCTGGCAGCCGAGCCAGGACGCCGTGATGGCGACGTCGATCGATGGCTACACTTACCAGTTCCACCGCCAGGTCGATTATCGCGACCTCCGCCGCAAGTGATCCGCCGCCGTCATGAAAAGCTTTGTCGCAACGGTGGTACGGGCAGGAAGGCGTTTCATGTCTTCGCTGCCTGCACTGTTCGGTGTGCTGGTCTTCACGTTCCTGCTGATGCGGGTGCTGCCGGGCGATCCCGCGGTGTTCTTTGCCTCCGGACCCAATGCCGGCAAGGAGGAAATCGAGGTCATTCGCAAGCAGATGGGGCTGGACAAGCCGGTGCCGGAGCAATTGCTGTTGTATCTCTATGATGTCGGCCGCGGAAATCTCGGCCGGTCGTTGATGACCGGGCAATCGGTCACCACCGATCTCAGGGACCGCCTGCCGGCCTCGCTGGAGTTAACCCTGACCGCATTGCTGATCGCACTTGTATCGGCGATCCCCCTCGGCGTGCTGGCGGCTTTGAAGTCGGGCTCCGTCATCGATCATGGCGTGCGGCTGTTTTGCGCACTCGGCGTTTGCGTGCCGACCTTCGTGTCGGGCCTCTTGCTGATTTATGTCTTCTACTACCTGCTTGGTCTCGCGCCCGATCCGACCGGACGCATCGACGTGTTCACGTCGCTGCCACCCGCGCGCACCGGTTTTCTGACGGTCGATTTTCTGCTGGCGGGAGATATCGACGGCTGGTGGGCAGCCTTTCGACAATTGATCCTGCCTGCAGCGACCATGGCCTTGTTCGTGATCGCACCGCTGGCGCGAATTACGCGCGCCTCGATGCTGGTCTCGCTCGGCAGCGATTTCGTGCGCACCGCACGCTCGGTCGGACTTTCCTGGTGGCGCATTGTCGTGACCTATGCTTTGCGCAACGCGATCCTTCCGGTCATTACCATTGCCGGCATCGTGTTCTCGACCATGCTGGGCGCCAATGTGCTGGTGGAGAAGGTTTATTCCTGGCCCGGTGTTGCCTCCTACGCACTGGATGCGCTGCTGTCGTCCGACTACGCCCCCGTGCAGGGATTCGTGCTGCTCATGGCAAGCATATTTGTCGTGGTCAATCTGCTCGTCGATGTTCTCTACGGCATCGCCGACCCGCGGGTGTCGATCTGATGGCCGGCACAACGCTTCGTCATACGGCCTGGATCCTTCGCGGCAACCCGCTGACCGCAGTTGCCGCGGCGGGTGTCTTCCTGCTGCTTCTCGTCGCCATCTTCGGGTCGTCGATCGTGCCTTACGATCCGATCGCCTCGAATGTGTCGCAGGCACTGATGCCTCCAAGCGCCTCGCACCTGGCCGGCACCGATCAACTCGGCCGCGACACATTCAGCCGGCTCGTGGTCGCAACCCGGCTTGATCTCGTCATTGCCGTCTCGGCGGTCGGCATCTCCTTCGTGCTCGGGGCCGTGATCGGCGCCTTTTGCGGCTATGCCGGGGGCCGGCTCGATCGCGCCGTCGGCCGTTTCGTCGATGTGATGATGGCCTTTCCGCTCTTCGTGCTGGCCATGGCGATGGTGGCGGCGCTCGGCAATCGCGTCGAGAACATCGTGATTGCGACCGCCATCATCAATCTGCCCTTTTACATTCGCTTTGCCCGCGCGGAGGTCAACATCCGCCGCAATGTCGGCTGGGTGGAGGCGGCACGCGCCAGCGGCGAAAGCCATATCTCGGTGGTGCTGCGTTTCCTGCTGCCGAACGTGCTTCCGGCGATGGCGGTGCAGATGTCGCTCAATCTTGGTTGGGCCATCCTCAATGCCGCCGGGCTTTCCTTTATCGGTCTTGGCGTCAAACCGCCGACCCCGGAATGGGGCATCATGGTCGCGGAGGGCGCACGCTTCATCTCGACCGGGAAATGGTGGCTGGTCGCGTTTCCGGGGCTGGCGCTGATGACGGCCGTGTTGTGCTTCAACCTGCTCGGCGACGGGATGCGGGACATTCTCGATCCCCGAATGCGGACATGACCGGGCCGTTGCTGCAGATCGACGACCTTCACGTTACGTTTTCGACACGCCGCGGCCTTGTCGAAGCGGTGCGCGGGGTGACGCTCTCGCTCGACCAGGGCGAAATGCTCGGGCTTGTCGGCGAAAGCGGTTCGGGAAAATCCGTCACCGGCTTTGCGACCACGCGGCTCTTGGACCCGGCCGGGCGGGTGACGTCAGGCCGTATTTTGTATCGCGGGCAGGACATCGCGAAAATACCGGACAGCGACTTTCGCGTTCTGCACGGCGCCGCCATGTCGATGATCTTTCAGAACCCACGCGCCGCGCTCAACCCGATCCGCGCGGTCGGCCTGCAGATCGCCGACGCGATCCTCAGTCACAAACGCATGTCGAAGGAGGATGCCGCGGACGAAGCGATGAAGCTTCTGCGCGCGGTTCAAATCCGCGATCCCGAAAAGCGGATGACGGCTTATCCGCACGAGCTATCCGGCGGCATGTGCCAGCGGGTCATGATCGCGATCGCGATTTCCTGCAACCCGATGCTGTTGATCGCGGACGAGCCGACGACCGGCCTCGACGTCACCACGCAGAAGGTGGTGATGGACCTGTTGGCCGGCATTGCCGCTGAACGCGGGATGGCGACGATCCTGATCACGCATGATCTCGGCCTTGCCGCCCAATATTGCCGCCGTGTCGTGGTGATGGAGCAGGGACGTCTCGTCGAGGAAGCGGCGCCCGAGAGGCTTTTCCGCAATCCGCAGCATGCCTACACCAAGCGCCTGGTCGCCGCGTCGCCGACCACGACTTCGCGGATCGAGGATCTGGTGACGGAGGAGGAGAGGGGGCGCTACCTGGCCATGCTGGCGGCGTGCCAACCCCGACCGGCGCCGCCGCCGGGCGCTCCGCCGCTGCTGGATGTAAAAAAGCTCGCCAAGCGCTACGATCTGGGACCGCCGGCGGTAGCCGACTTCTCCATGACCATGGCGGCCGGAGAGAGCGTCGGGCTGGTCGGGGAATCCGGTTCCGGCAAGACGACCACGTCGCGGATGATCTGCCGGTTGATCGACCCCAGCGAGGGCGAGATCCTGTTCGACGGGCAATCGATCGGCCATCTGGCCGCGCGGGATTTTCACCGCTCGCCGGTGCGCAAAGACATCCAGATCGTGTTTCAGGATCCCAACGAAAGTTTGAACCCGCGTTTCACCGCCTTTGATTGCATCGCTCATCCGCTGCTCCGATTGGCCGGCATGCGCCCCGGCGAGGCGTTGCGACGCCGGGTCGAGGAGTGTGCGCGGCGCGTGGGATTGCCGGCGGAGCTCTTGCAGCGCTTCCCGCATCAACTCTCCGGCGGCCAGAAGGCCCGCGTCGGCATCGCCCGGGCCATTGCCTGCCGGCCGCGCCTGCTGGTGCTGGATGAGCCGACGGCTGCGCTCGACGTCTCGGTGCAGGCGGTGGTGCTGCAATTGCTGGACCGGCTGAGGCGTGAGGATAATCTGGCTTTGCTCTTTGTCAGCCACGACCTCAACGTGGTTCGCATGATGTGCGATTACACCATCGTCCTGCGTAACGGCGGCATTGTCGAGCAGGGTGAGAGCCGCGCGCTGTTCGATAACCCGCAGACGGCATACACGCGCGAGCTGGTCGAGGCGGTGCCGCATATCGGTGGAGCACCGGCTGCAGCCGCAATCTGATCATTCGGGAAGCGGGTTGGATTGATTCCTCGGTCGCTTCGCTGGCGCCCGCCACGCATTTTCTTCGCCGCGCTGCCGGCACCCCAGCTCTTTATTTTGTGGCAAATGGAGGCGGGACGTAGGGTGGCTGAGAGCCAAATTAAATTCTTATGAAAATTCAATATCCCATTGATAAGATTGGCGGGCCACGAACGACGATGATGATGAGCATTATGTCGACGCCATAGCCCTATAATCGCCTTGCCTCGCTTGCGCCTCTTCACGTTTTCCGGTAACGTTTCCGGAAATAGGGCTGACGGTAAGAATGAACCGCAAAACAAAATCACCTCTCGCGACTCACCGCGCGCGAATGCAGCGCCGAGGTTTCGTTCGGGTCGAGGTCAATGTGCGGAAGGAAGATGCAAGCCTTGTCCGCCGTATTGCTTCGGCCTTGTCCGATCCCTCGCGCCAAGCCGAGGCGCGCAGGCTTCTTCGGCAACGCTTTGCCGAGCCGCCCAAGGCGAGCCTGAAGGCGCTGCTCGCGGCCGCGCCGCTCGACGGGATCGATCTCGATCGCAGCCCCGATACCGGACGTGAAGTCGATCTGTGAGCTATCTGATCGACACCAACATCATTTCCGAGGTCCGGAAAGGCGCTCGTTGCGACGCACATGTGTCTGCCTGGTATGCGTCTGTCGCCGAAGAGGATCTCTTTCTGAGTACGCTCGTCCTTGGCGAGATCCGAAAGG
>VFSW01006663.1_pt1 | contig 16941 bp, 9 predicted proteins | sample 5358111 | NCBI WGS metagenome assembly VFSW01 (sample SAMN11554181, study PRJNA540505) | mine drainage metagenome | isolation source: sediment from site ElyBrook_90M | place: USA: Ely Copper Mine, Vershire, VT | collected 2017
GCCTTCCTCCGCAGTTGGGAAGGTATAGCCCTTGGCGATGGACTCGTAGTTCCAGAGGGGCGAGTTGGAGGAGATTTTTTGCTCGACGTTGGTGAAGTAGGTCTGGGAGGTGCCGAAGTGCATCTTCGGAATGATCTTGTCGGGTTGGGCCCAGTGGTCGCCCTCGTCGAGGATGGCGCGGGTGGGACCTCCGCCGTGGTCGCCGATGCCGTAGATGTCCATCATGTCCAGCATGCCCGGCGCGCGCTGGCGAGCCTGAACGAGGTCTGCGGAAAGACGGAGCGGGTTGAGATTGTTATTGGCGTAGTCGTGCGGGAAATACGTCAGCACTTTGCTGCCGTCGGGAGACTCCCACCAGAACAATTTGAAGGGGAGCTCGTTGGTATCGTTCCAGGTCATCTTCTGCGTGACGAAGTAGTCGATGCCGGAACGCTTGTAGATCTGCGGGAGCTGCCAGTTGTAGCCGAACGAATCCGGGTTCCATCCGATGCGGACGTCCACGCCGTAGTGCTGCTGGAACCAGCGTTTGCCGATGAAAATCGAGCGGACGGTGGATTCGCCGCCTGGCAGGTTGAGGTCGGGCTCGACCCACATGCCGCCGACGACCTCCCAGCGACCTTCCTTGATGCGCTGCTTGATCTCGTCGTTCATCTGCGGATATTTGTTGGCCATCCAGGAGTTGTACTGGGCGGCCGACTGGGTATAGGTGTAGTCGGGGTACTCGTTCATGAGCTGGAGCGCGGTGCCGAAGGTCCGCTTGACGACGTCGACGGTTTCGGTCCAGGGCCACAGCCACGCAGCGTCGATATGTGAGTTGCCGGTGACATGAAAGGTGGCTTGCTGGAGCATGGGCTTGAGAGACTCAAGCTGTTGGCTGGCCTGTGTGAGCGACGCGTCGAACTTCGACTGGTCGTTGGCGTCGAGAGCACTGAGGTCGACCATCGTGATTGCATGCTGCAATGTCGCGAGGTCCTGCGGTGCCTGCTTCGAAAGGCTCGGGATGAGAAGCGTCGACGAGAGGAATTCGAGGCCAAGGTCTTCTGGGTTGGGACGTCCGGAAGCGAAGTCGATCTTCAGCGTTGTGCCGGCGAAGGTCTTTTTGTCCACGGTGTGGAGAAGCTTGACGGCGATGAGGACCTTGTCGCCGGGTTTGGCTTGATCGAAGAGAACGATAGGTTCGAGGTCGTCGCCGAGGGCAACGCGACGGCCGTTGAAGTAGATGATCTGCGGCATGGGGCCGTTGGCATCAGCGTGAAAAGCGAACCAGATGCGCGCACCGGTGAGGTCGTAACCATTGAGGTTTTTTGGCACTTCAACCTCGCGGCGGTACCAGACGGCCTCGTTGGGAGCTTCGCTGCCGGCTTTGACGATGGGCCAGCTGCTGTCGTCGAGATTGAGGGCTTCACCGTGGGGAAGGTCTCCCGCGTGATAATGCCACTGCTCCGCCGTGAGCTTGTCAAAGCTCGAAAGACGCTCGATGACCTTTTGTGACTCTGGAGAAAGAGAGCGGGTAATCTCGGCGATCTGCTGCGCCGACTGTGCGTGCGCAGAGGAAGACGCAGAGAGAATCGGTGCCGCAATCACCGCGACGGCCAGCAGAAAACGCATGGCATTGCGCACCATAGAGCCGTGGGGACGAACGGCCCGCGCCAGATCGTTATGGATCACACGACCATTGATCTGTGCCGCTGAAGCATCGTGTGAACCTGACGTAGAAAGGTGCAGGCGAAATAACGGAGACGAATTCAATGGATACATTGTGGATACCTCCCAGATGCAGCGAACGATAAGATTGGTAAGGCTACCGCTAACGCGCGGGTAGCACTGGAGTACGGAATGGTGGCGGAGAGAATAGATATCGGACAGCCACAGTACAGAGGGTGTGCCTACCTCAAGGGGGAAGCCACAAGGAACAAGGAAAAATGGCCCAGATGTATTACCCGTGCTTTGCCCCCGTCATAAAAGGATCCAGAAGCCAAGTAAATCTTTTTTGGTTGGTATCGATTCCACTTTTGGCGTGGTAACGATTCCAATAAGGTGCGCAAAGGACTTTTGAGCCATACGAAGCGTGTAGCTTGTTGAAGAACGTGACAAATCTAGTGCAGGGTTGTATTAGTTGTCAAGCGTGATACCAGCACGGCCAGGTTTATGCGTATGCTAAAGCGACAGCGAACATCGGGCGAATTTCACAGCCCAGCACCAAGGACGAGGTTGTGTCGCAATCCGTGCTTGCCCAGTAAATCGTTCAGAAGTGGAAAATAGAAAGGTGCGCAGATGAAAGCTGGGAAACGTCACGCCACGCTCTCCGATGTAGCTAGAAGTGCTGGTGTCGGGACCACGACTGTTTCCCGGGTCATCAACGGGGGAGCCAACGTTAGCCCCGAGACCCTCGCCCAGGTGCGGAGGGCGATCGCGGAGTTGGGATTCATCCCGAATCACGCGGCAAGAACCTTAATGGGAGAGCAGAGCCAAACCATTGGCCTGATCGTTCCCAGCATTGCAGATTCCTTCTTTTCCAGTTGCGCCGACGCTATACAGAAAGTCGCCCGCTCCCACGGGACACTGGTCATCCTCACCGTCACGAATAACGATCCAGCCATCGAGGAAGCCACGATCAACACCCTGCTTCGGCGAACCGATGGTTTACTTCTTGTGCCTTCCAGCTCGCACAGTCGTGAGCTGCGCCATCAGTTACGAGATATATCCATTCCGGTGATATGTTTTGACCGGCCCCTGTACGATATCCAGATTCCGACCGTCATTACCCAAAACTTCGAAGGCGCCAGGGCCGCCACCAGGCATCTTCTCGAACATGGATTTCGTCGCATTCTATGTCTTGGAGGAGAATCCGATCTTTTTACGATGAACGAAAGAGTTCGGGGTTACTCCGTTGCGATGAAGGAGGCCAAGGCGCGGCCGCTCATCGATATGAGGACCACCGATTGCGATTACGAGAGTACCTCGATAGCCCTCCACAAGCATTTGAGCTCACCGAAACCCCCTGAAGCGATCTTCTGTCTCAAAAACAGCACCACGATCTCCACTTACTCTCTCCTTCAAAAAATGAAGGTCGCAATTCCATCACAGGTGGCACTCATAGGCTTTGACGATTTTGAATTGGCCTCTACCTTGCGACCTTCCATCACGGTTGTGCAGCAGCCAGTGGAGGAGTTGGGTCATACAGCAGCGAGACTCCTCTTTCAACGTCTCGCACTCGCCAAGGGCATGCCCATAAACGAGAAGAAGAAGATAAAGCCCATCCAACTCAAAACCCAGCTGATCCTCCGAGCCTCCTGCGGTTGCCGCGAAGTCGAGGAACCGCATTCCATCCCTGGATCCAACCACTTCTGAAACTAGTGTTTGGATATCTCCGCCGCAGGGATAAGCGTTTCCAGCGCAGAGCTCTGCATACTCGCATCTGCCACGCCGAAGGGTGCAACCCCCACCGGGACGAGGGGTAACGGGGTGGCTGAGCCTCGGTCCAGAGGCTATCTGCATTCGCGTAGACGAACGTCGTATAGCGCAGCAGAGGTGCTATTTCATCAAGAGCTCGCAGGTCATGATGAATCCATGTGCATCTGTCAGAGTGGGTGCCGATAGCGAAGCCAGTGTCCGATCCGACCTCAAAAAGAACACGGCTTTGCGCGCAGCAGATCAGCTAAAGGCCACGCTCTTACGGCGCGGCTCCTATGGTTGCGCTGTGGAATAGAAGCGCAACCATAGTCAAGGAAAAAGACGGTCACGCTGTGTGACAGCGGCCGGCTTCGGTCCTCGTGCGGGTCTGACAGTATTTGTTGTGCGCCGCTTGATCAGATACATCTGCATGCGGGTACCCAACGCGGTGCGCAAGAGTCAATCACAATGGACACGTATGCGACTCTGTGGAGCCATGCTTATCTATCCAGCATCTTGCTCGAGAAGACTCGTACCCAGTACTGGTTCTTGGAGGCACATTCGCGCCAGACACATTCCGTATGTGAAGTTGAAGAGTCCCCCTTGTCACTTCAGTTGTAAGCTGCGTGACAAGTGTCTGAACGACTGCAACTGAAGTGGAGTACATCAGATTCACGGGTGCAAATCAGAGTTGGGTGTCTCTATGGAATCGGTTGAATGTGTTCCATTCAGAACAGAGCAGCGCGCGAATTCGCTTTTCGCACGCTCGGTCATACCCTCTTTTTGATAAATCCGTCCCAGTTGAAAATGTAGGGATGGGACATTCGGTGCTAGTGCTACAGCCGATTCAAGCTCTACTTGCGCTTTTCCAAAGTTATGAAGTTGCTCATAGACGTGTCCCATCTCTTCATGAATCTTTGGGTTCTGCGTGTCGAGTTCAACCGCCTTCTGAAGATTCGGAACAGCCTCCTTCAAATGCCCTTGATTAGCCAGAAGCATTCCTAGATCGAGATAGGGCTGAGGATCTTCGTGCGAGGTGCCCTTCTGCCATGAGATCGCAGTTTCATAGGCGTCTATCGCTTTGTCATCAAGCGCTTTGCCGGCGTAGGCAAGGCCAAGGTTGTACTCGGCTCGGACATTGTGCGGGAGAAATCCAAGAGATTTATTGAATGCGTCCACCGATTCCTGAAAACGATTCTCGTTGTATTTGGTCCTTCCTAAGTAATACCAATAGAGGCCGTTGGAGGGCTCCATCGAGATCGCCTGAGTCAGCCACTTGTCCGCGTCCGCGTCCGCTTGGAGTAGTAAATAATCCATAGCTACAGCAGCCAGATCGGCAGCCGACGGTTTGCGAAAACGAGCTCCCAGCGTGTATTCCGCGAGCGAGTCCGTTGGCTTATTTTCCTTATATAAGAGATATCCGAGAAGATAATGCGCCTCGGCTGAATCCGCGTGAGCGACCAGGTAGAGGCGAATACTGCTTTCTGCTCCGTGGAAGTCACCAGCCTTGAGCAGGGATGCTGCAGTTTGTAGCTGTGACTCGTCGGGTCCGCTTGAGTGCGAGACTTCACTTTGCGGGCGCGTCGAAGCGCTAACGTCTTCGTGTTGGGCTATCTCCACCGTGATCGGATACCTTGCTTCAGGTATCGCAGGTTGTGCCAGTGCGACCACGCCTTGGAAAAGGAGAACGCAACACATAAGGGATGAACGACTTCGGAGGCCCTCTCTTGCTCTCCCAGAGACAATCCGCACTGGAGAAGTAAGGAGTGCCGTCGCCAACTTGGCCTTACGCATCATAGCCTCCTTTATAAACCCATTCTGAGTCCGAGCATCTCAGGCTAATCCGGCCATGACAATCCATGTGTTGAATCCGCGATGGCACGTAGCGTCGCGGCCAGCTTTTGCAGCGGTTCCACGAGCGCAACTTTCGTCCTTTGGATCTTCCGAAACAAGATTCCGCGCGGCCCGAGCCGTTCCTGCAGAAGGCCTAAGCTGCACATTTTGACGATTCCAAAAAGTTCTCCTTGACAGCTCAGTCTGCAATGAGTTAGCTTCCGATCTTCTTTGGAATCGATACCATTTTGGCGCCGGAGTTTGTCAGGCTTGATGATTTTCTGCATTTTCAACCTTGGCAGGCGCGTAAAGCAGGTCGATGTACCGAACTTCAAGTTGCACCACTTAGGAGGAGTTTTATGACACAGGTTGTGAGGAAGTTGAATCATTACAGCCGCCTATCGTACCTCGCCCTGGCACTTCTGATGCTCAGCATCATGTCCGTGTCGTCGCGAGCGTATGCCCAGGCGAATGCCGGAATCACCGGAACCGTTACCGATTCCAGCGGCGCTGTCATCACCGGCGCACGCGTGACCATCACCAACCAGGGGACGGCGGTCGGCAGTCACGCCACGACCAGCAGCGCTGGCACGTACTCCGTGATCGGGTTGAAGCCAGGAGCCTACAACGTTGCTGCTGAAGCCAAAGGATTCAAGAAAGGCCTATACACCGCCGTTCAGGTCGAAGTCAGTACCCCCGCCACCATCAACTTCCAACTCGCTAACGGCGATGAGGCCGAGACCGTCAACGTCACTGCTGATGCCATCGCGCTGAATACCACGCAACCGCAGATCGGAACAACGATCGAGCCTGAGGTCGTCGCATCCCTCCCTGTCGAGGTTGCAGGCCGCGGCCGGCAGATCGATTCACTCCAATTTCTTGCTCCGGGAGTATCCGGCAACACTTTCTCCCATCGCATCAGCGGCGGCGTCGATTTCGAGCAGGAGATCATCTACAACGGTGTCCCCTTTCCGCAGCCTGAGACCGAGGGCTACACCACCAATCTCAATCCCCCCTTCGAGATGGTTCAGGAATTCCGCACTGAGCGCTCCACCTTCGCTGCGCAGTTCGGTCTCGGCCAAGGTGCCCTCACCTACCAAATGGCGTCAGGAACCAATAAATACCACGGCGACCTCTTTGAAATTAATCGCAACAGCTTGTTTGACTCTGTCGGCTTTTTCAATGGTCCTGCATGGGGAGGCTCCAACCGGGCACCCACGGACCACGAGAATAACTATGGATTTACTATCGGCGGACCGGTGTGGATCCCTAAGCTATACAACGGTCACAATCGCACCTTCTTCCACTACAGCCAGGAGTGGTACAAGCAGAACAATGAAAACACCAACATCTCCACTGTTCCCACGGCATTGGAGAAAACCGGAGATTTTAGTGATTTCGTCGATGGCTCTACGGGACAAGTCATTCCCATTTACGATCCCCAAACTGGGCAGCAGTTCCAATACAACGGCAAGCTGAACGTGATCCCACCGAGTCGCATCAGCCCGACCTCGGCGTCGCTTTTGCAATATCTTCCCAATCCAGACCGTCCCGGCAGCGGCGTCGGCGGCTTAGACAGCAACAAGAGCTTTGCGCCCTTCGTCAATCCGCATATTCAGAATGTCTATGGCTTTACTATCGACCATGTGTTGAGCTCTTCGCAGAACTTGCACTACAGCCAATGGCACAACACCTACTCCAGCTACAGTTTCGACAACAACCCTTTTGTAATCGCGCCCAATCCGCTCAACAGCATGAAATACGATCCGTCCATTGGAAGCGGCTACATCCTTACGTACGACAAAACGGTTCATTCCAATTTGGTCGTGACCGCGGGCATCGGCTGGTTCGGAGAAATAAATAATCAATTCAATCAAACGAAGTTCAATCCCACCCAAGTTGCTCAAAGTACCATTCCACCGAATATCACGTTTGATGGGCAGCACTCCCCAACGAATTGGGGAACCAGCGGAGCTTGGTTGCAATCCATCAATCGCAAGCTGGGTATAGCTATCGTCAACAACTGGCTTTGGACCAAAGGGCGCAACACCTTCAACATCGGTGCAGAGTTCCGGCGTACCTACCAGGACGACAACGAAGAGCAGACAGCTGGAGGCCACTTCTCCTTCAGCCAGCGCACTACTTCTGACCCATCCAGCCCCAACTTCGGTTCGGAAGGCAGCGCCTTCGCGAGCTTCCTGCTAGGTATTCCCGACCAGGCCAACCGTAGCAATTCTCAAGAGCTGCGTCTGCGCAACCTTGATCTGTCGCCGTACATACAGGACGATATCAAGGTGACCCCCAAGCTCACGATCAACCTTGGCGTGCGTTGGGACATCATGGTGCCGTTCACAGAGAACGCCAACAACGTGGTCTTCTTCAATCCTGCGACCCCCAATCCTGCTGCGGGTAACCTGCTTGGTGCAGCCACCAAGCTGGGAAATTGCACTGGATGCGCCGGCTACAACCGCGCCGACATTCGCTGGAACCATTTTGGCCCGCGACTCGGCTTTGCCTACCAACTCAGCAATAAGACGGTAGTGCAGGGCGGCTTCAGCGTAGCCTTCCTTGACGGCGGAGCCTATGAGTATGGCACCAACAAGGTGGCCGTAAACTACGGCAATCTATTGGTCGGTTCCTTCACCCGCAATAGCATTGGCACCAACGCCTCTTCCTATGGAAGCTGGGATACCAATATTCTGCCGAATCCTCCAGCGACTCCGTTCAATCCTGGTCTTGGTGTAGGCACACAAATCAATGCCTTCAACCGGAACGACGGATATGCGCCTTACAGCGAGCAATGGAATCTGAATCTCCAGCGTGAGCTGCCTTGGCAAATATTCCTTCAGGCCGCATGGGTGGGCAATCGTGAGGTCCATCTGCCCAGTCAGTTGAACCCAATCAACCAACTCGATCCGTCCTATCTCTCGCTCGGGCCGCAACTTGGACTCAGCTTCGCCGATGGATCGGCACAAGCGGCTGGATTCGCTCTTCCCTATGCAGGCTTCGTGAACGACTTTGGCGGAGCCGCGACCGTAGCGCAGTCACTGGTGCCCTATCCCCAATACTCCAATATCTTCAACAACTTTGAGGGTTCTGGTTCCGTCTATTACCAAAGCGCCCAGGTCCAGGCGGAGAAACGCTTTACGAACGGCCTCGCCTTCCTGGTGGCTTACACGCTGTCTCGTCAATATGACAACGCCAGCAGCGGTTTCTCCAGCTTCACCGCTGGCGGAATTAACAAATACAACCAGGGCGTCGAATGGGCGATCTCGAATGCCGATCAACCCAATGTTGTCAAAGTCAGTGGAACCTATGAACTCCCAATCGGTCCAGGAAAAGCCCTCTTCCACAACAAAGGTGTTACGGGTCAGGTTCTTGGTGGTTGGCAAACGGGCTGGATTCTCGACTATGAGGCGGGCTCCGCTAATGGAGTTTATGAAAATGGAAGCCCCTTTCCTAACGGCTTCAACCGTCCCGATCGCAATCCCTCTGTAAAGCTCAGTACCGCATCCTACAACCGTGAACGAGACTACTTCCTCGGTAAGGCGAACGTCGCACAAATATTCGACCCTACGGCGTTCACAGTCACTCCAAGCCAATATGTAATCGGGAACGCGCAACGTAACTATTCAGGATTGCGCAACCCCGCTTACTACAACGAAGACGTCAACATCCGGAAGCGCTTTTACTTCGGAGCAGGTTTTGTAGGAATCCTGCAAATTGACTACTTCAATGTGTTCAACAGAACGATATTCAACGGCCCCGATAATAACGCCAGCAACGGTACGTTCGGGCAGGCAATAAGCCAAGGACAAAGCAATAGCAATCGTCAAGGACAGGCAGGCTTCCGACTTGAGTTCTAGAAGGCCACCCTGCTTGCTAGATTGTACTAATGCAATTCCAGCCTAACTTCCATCCGGGCGGACTGCTCCAAGCAGTCCGCTCTTTTTTATTCCGAGCCAGTGATCCTCCAACTAGGATAAGCTCACAAAAAATCTTAGAATGCGAGAGCACGGGGAAAGAACCAAGTGAGCTTCGCAAACTTCTATTTGTACCGGATGAGGGTTTTGTTGAGATACATACGTCTGCTTCTGATCGTCGTCTCGTTACTCGGCTGGAATAGTTCGCCGGCCTTCGCTCAAGCGGATGAAAGCGAAGTCACACCCGAGGTCCAGCATCTTTACTCGCAGGCAAAGGCTGCGCAGACACGAGGAGACGTCAACACCGCGATCGAAGATTACATCGCCATGTTGAAGCTCGCGCCACATCTGGCTCCCGCCTATAACAACTTGGGGTTCCTCTACTTCGGTCAACACGATTATGTCCATGCCTCGGAGATCCTCGAGCATGGAATCAAGTTGGATCCCAACATGTCCACGGCATCGGCATTGCTTGGCATCAGCTACTTCGAGATGGGTGACAACATGAAGGCCGAGGCTCCATTACGAGCCGCCCTGCGCATCAATCCAACCGATGACAACGTTGAGATGACGCTCGCTCGCGTGCTGATCAACACGCGTAAGTATGAGGAAGCGATTGCACCGCTCAAGAACCTCACCCTGCGCCACCCGGAAGATCAGGAGGCATGGTATCTGCTGGGCAAAACATACCTTCAGCTCTCTGAGGACGCGTTGGGAAGAATCAACAAAATCGATCCCAATTCCATGATGGCGCATAATGTCGCAGGCGAAATAGACGAGAGCATGCACAACTACGATGGGGCTCTGGTTGAATATAAAAAGGCTGAGGATATGTCTCCGCAGCGGGCGGGTGCGCACATGCATCTTGCTGAAGTATATTGGGAGACCTCGAAATGGGACTCGGCGGCCGCGGAGTTTGAAGCCGAACTCAAGATCGATCCCAACAACTGCAATGCCCATTGGAAACTAGCGAACACGATTCTCGAAGTGAATGGTTCGCCTGAAGATGCTCTCACGCACCTCAACGACGCTATTCGCCGCTGTCCCGCACTGATGCAGGCGCATGTCGATCGTGCCCGAGCGCTGATCAAGCTAGGTCAGCATGACAAGGCACTCACTGATCTGCTGGTCGCCGAAAAGGACAGCCCCAAATAGCCGTCTATCCACTTTCTGTTGTCCACCGTTTACCGCGCCCAGGGCAAAACAACCGATGCCCAGCAAGAGTTGCGCACGTACGGCCTCCTGCAGCGGGAAGCTAGTCAAGCCGCCGCTGACCGCGGCAGCGATGCGATTGCCATCAAGAACGCAACTCACTAGGAGTCGATGTGACCTTCCACCGACTCCCGTGTTCTGATGCGCATGAGTGTCGCAGGCTTGCGCGAACGCGATGCTCGCTATGGCGCATAAATTTATTCGCAGTGTCCCTCTTCTTCGGTTTGCACGGTCTTTCCCCGTCACGTGCACAGCAGCAGGGGAGCGCAAGTACGAGCGCGCCTCACATCCCATCGCACGATGCGCATAAGCCCCCCGTTACAGCAGGCGGCTTCGTGCAGCGTGGTCCCGTTGTTTTCACGGATGCATCAAAGCAAGCGGGCTTAACCACCTGGCGGTATCAGGGTGGCACGCCGACAAAATCCACGATAGTAGAGTCGCTCGGTGGAGGCGTTGCGTTGCTGGATTACGACAACGATGGTTGGATGGATATTTACCTGGTCAACGGCCTCACGTACGACGCCATGGACGGCAAAGCAGCCCCTGTACACGCAGCGCTCTTTCAAAACCACCACGATTGAACCTTCACAAATTTTGCTGATAGAGCCGGTGTAACGAACGATCGCTGGGGAGTCGGCGTAGCGGTCGCAGATTACGACAACGATGGTTGGCCCGACCTCTATGTAACGAACGTTGGCAAGAATCGCCTTTACCACAACAACCATGACGGCACCTTCACCGACGTCGCTGAGAAAGCGGGAGTCGCCCTCGACATGTGGTCTACAGGTCCGACGTTTGGTGATTACGATGGGGACGGGAAGCTCGATCTCTTTGTGCCGGGCTATACCAAGTATGATTTCCATGATCCTCCCATTGAAGGATCGAAATGGGTGGTCTCAAATTTCTGTCAGTTCCGCGGAGTGAGTGTTTTCTGTGGTCCTCGTGGACTGAAGGGAGAGCACGACCACTTATTCCATAACAACGGCGATGGCACCTTCAGCGATGTGAGCGATCAGGCACACGTAAACGATGCTCCCGGATACTATGGCCTGGCCTCTCTCTTTGTTGATTTGGACGGAGACGGCAAGCCCGAGTTGCTCGTCGCAAATGACTCAACACCAAACTATCTCTATCGCAACAAGGGAGACGGAACATTTGAAGACCTCAGTTTCGAGTCCGGGTACGCCGTCAACCGCGATGGCCACGAGACTGCCACGATGGGCATCGCTGTAGGCGACTATCGCAACAACGGACGCCTCGATATTCTTAACACTGATTTCTCCGACGACTATAAAGTGCTCTACCGCAACGACGGTGGACTGAGCTTCACCGACGTCAGCTACGAGACGGGGATCGCCAAAACTACGGTTCCGTTCCTCAGTTGGGGCGATGGCTTCATCGACTATGACAACGATGGCTGGAAGGATATTTTCATCGCCAGCGGCCATGTATATCCGCAAGTGGATCAGAACGACTGGGGCACTAGCTTTGCAGAGCGCCCGCTCCTCTTTCGCAATGTAGACGGAGATACATTCTCACCGGTGCCAGCCGTTCAGAACACAGGGCTCGCGGTTGTGCTGCCTGCGAGGGGAGCTGCCTTCGGCGATCTGTTTAACGATGGCAAAATCGACGTCATCCTGAATAACATCAACTCGACTCCCACTCTTCTACGAAACGTGAATGACGACCATCATCATTGGATAGAATTCAAACTCGTTGGAGGACCAGGTGGTCCACGCGATGCGACGGGTGCAAGCATTTTCCTGACTGTCGGCAAAGTGACACAACGTGGAGACGTGCTGAGTGGTGGCAGTTTCGCTTCGTCCAATGATCCACGCGTGCATTTCGGCCTCGCAACGGCGACGTCGCTCGATGCTGTCATCATCCACTGGCCTGGCGGGAAGACAGAGAAAATTAATGTGCCTGCGGTCGACAGGATTTACACGGTCGAAGAGGGTAAAGGGATCACAGGAGAAATAAGCAATGCTGGAGTGCGCCAATAAATTTCGGTCCTGCGTAGTCTAAGATCGCGCACGGCGGACATGCACGCGCTGCAGAAGTCGGGCAGTGCCGTAGGTCCTGTGGCCCAGCCGAACAAGGAAGAGAAATGGCGTGTTCTGCAGGTATTCTGGCGCTCTTTGCATGGCGCGGTCCATAGCAGGCCAACTAAAGTAAGGACATGTTCAACGCCAAAGCTTATTCCGCTGTCAGTGCCACATCGCCGCTAGCCTCCACCGTCATCGCGCGGCGCGATCCCAGCGAAAACGACGTTCAGATCGAGATACTCTTCTGCGGAATCTGTCACTCAGACCTGCACTATGCACGCAACGAGTGGAGCGAAGTCCTGCCCACCGTCTATCCCTGCGTCCCCGGTCACGAGATCGTTGGGCGTGTCACCAAGGTCGGGGCTGCTGTCACGAAGTTCAAGGCAGGTGATCTCGCCGGCGTGGGATGCCTGGTAGACTCCGACGGCACCTGCCCCTCGTGCCAGGCCGGGCTCGAGCAGTTCTGCGCAAATCAGGTGCTCACCTACGGATTCCCGGATAAGCATCTGGGTGGCGTGACCTACGGCGGCTACTCCGACAGCATCGTCGTGGACGAGCGCTTCGTCCTGCACATCCCCTCGAACCTCAATCTCGCTGCCTCCGCGCCACTCCTCTGTGCTGGAATCACGACCTATTCGCCGATGCGCCACTGGGGAGTCACGGCGGGCAAGAAGGTTGGCATCGTAGGGCTGGGAGGACTGGGCCACATGGGTGTGAAGTTCGCTCATGCTCTGGGTGCCCACACCGTGGTGTTCACGACGTCGCCGAGCAAGGTGGAGGATGCGCTGCGCCTCGGTGCGGATGAGGTCGTCCTCTCCCGCGATGCCAGCGCCATGCAAAAGCACGCGGGCAGCTTCGACTTCATTCTCGACGCGGTCTCTGCCGATCACGACATCAACGCCTACATCAACCTGCTTACCCGCGACGGCAATATCACGCTGGTCGGCGCACCCGAGAAGCCGCTGAGCCTGAGTTCGTTCGGACTGATCTTCGGACGTCGCAGCGTGTCGGGTTCGCCGATTGGAGGCCTGGCCGAAACGCAGGAGATGCTGAATTTTTGCGGAGCGCATAACATCACCTCCGATGTGGAAGTAATTGCCATCCAACAAATCAACGAAGCCTACGAGAGGCTATTGAAGGCCGATGTGAAGTATCGTTTCTCCATCGACATGGCTTCTCTGAAGTCTGAGTAACCTATGATCAAACACTTTCGAGTTGCCGGCAGTCTTCACACAAAGTTGGAAGAGTCAGGGGTCCGTGTCTCTGCGGTTCTGCGCAGAGCCGGGCTCCCGCAGAACCTCTTCGAGCAAACCCGCATCCTCGTCACGACGGAAGAGTTGTTCGCACTCTGGCGTGCCATCGGTGAGGTGAGCGACGACCCTGCCGTCGCGCCCACGCTGGCTTCGGAGACGAGGACCGAGCGCTTTCATCCGATGGCGATCGCCGCACTCTCCACCGAGAACTTCGGTGCGGCCGTGCAGCACATGGCGCGTTACAAGAAGCTGGTTGCACCGGAAGAAATCCTCTGTGAAACAAACGACGAAGAGTGGAGCATCCAGTTCCGCTGGACGCTGGCCGTGGAGGCAGAGCCTCAGGTGTTGATTGAATATTGCTTCGCCTGGGTTCTCACCATTGCGCGCCACGGAAGCGGAACTCCCATCTCTCCATTGAGAGTGGAACTGGTGCAGCCGCGCTCGCATCAAAAGTCACTGGAACGCCACTTCGGCTGCCCAGTCGTCTGCGGGCAATCTCGAAATGCCATGGTCTTCCGCGCGAGCGATGCCGCACTCCCATTCGTCACCCGCAACGCAGAACTGCTGGACATGCTTGCGCCTCAGTTCGAGCACGATCTCAAGCATCACACCAGCGGCGAGGACAGCTTCCTCGAACTCGTGCGAGGTGCGATTCAGCAAAGGCTCACGGGCCATCGCCCCACTACCGAGGACGTAGCGCGAGTCTTGCACATGAGTTCACGCACGCTACAACGTCGCTTGCAGGAATCAGGCTCCAACTTTCAGCGCCTTCTCGATGAAGCACGACATCAGATGGCGAGGTATTACCTGAGCAACTCGGTCCTTGAGCTGAACGAGGCTGCGTACCTGCTCGGCTACGAGGACTCCAACTCCTTCGCTCGAGCCTTCCGCGGCTGGGAGGGTGTCCCTCCCAGCCACTGGCGCGAAGTCCACCGCGAAACGGCAGTCAGCTAATCACAGCAGGTCTTCTCGACCGTCAACCAGATAGGAATGACAATGCAAAAGCGCACACTAGGCAACAGCAATCTGGAAGTATCGGCCCTCGGCCTCGGATGCATGGGCATGAGCTTCTCCTACGGCGTGGTTCATGACGATCAGGAGATGATCTCTCTGATGCACAAGGCCGTTGACCTGGGCATCACGTTCTTCGACACAGCGGAGGTCTACGGCCCGTTCACCAATGAGATCCTCGTCGGCAAAGCGCTCGCTCCCATCCGCGACAAGGTCGTCATCGCCACCAAGTTCGGCTTCAACTGCACTCCAGGAGGCCGCCCCGGGACGCAAGCCTTGAACAGCCGCCCCGAGCACATCAAGCAGGTCGCCGAGGAGTCGCTCAAGCGCCTCAACATCGACGCCATCGACCTGTTCTATCAGCATCGCGTCGATCCCGACGTGCCGATCGAAGACGTTGCGGGAGCGGTGAAGGAGCTAATCCAGGAAGGCAAGGTCAAGCACTTCGGCCTCTCGGAGGCAGGCGTGCAGACAATCCGTCGAGCCCACGCCGTTCAGCCCGTCACGGCGCTGCAAAGTGAATACTCGCTGTGGTGGCGCAAGCCGGAGGCAGAGATCATTCCGACGCTTGAAGAGCTTGGCATCGGCTTCGTTCCCTACAGCCCGTTGGGCAAGGGCTTCCTCACCGGCAAGATGAACGAGAACACGAAGCTGGGCAGTGGCGATTTCCGCAGCACGCTGCCGCGCTTTGCGCCGGAGGCCATGAAGGCCAACCTCGCCTTTGTCGATCTGCTCAGCACCATCGCAAAGCAAAAAACGCAACGCCCGCGCAGATTGCGCTTGCCTGGCTGCTTGCTCAAAATCCGTGGATCGTTCCTATTCCTGGCACAACCAAGTTGTCTCGCCTGGAGGAAAATATCGGTGCCGTTTCGATTGAACTCACACCAGGAGACCTCGCAGATATCGAGAGCGCTGCCGCAAAGATCACGGTGGAAGGCAATCGCTATCCGGAGCATCTGGAGAAGATGACGGGTCGCTAGTTGACACGTCACTTTGAAGTAGCATAAAACTCAGTCTGCTTTCCCCCGGATGTATTCTTGGCCATCAACCGCTGCTCCTTTCTCCAACTCGTTGCGGCACTGCCATCAGCAACTCCACATGGACGATAGCTTCATGCAGATCGTGACGTATGAACGCTAGGCGCAGCGTGCATCGGTCCATGGCTCTGGCCATGACGGCAGGCGCACTCTTGCTTGCGGGGCGTGCTCTCGGGCCCCGTGTCAGCGTTCATGCAGCGCAGTCCGCTGTCACTGGCAGTGCCCTTGCTGGCGAACGCGCAGACTGGCCAGCGTATGGCGGAGGCCCGGCGGGCGCCCGCTACTCTCCGCTGCACCAGATCAACCGCAGCAACGTTCACCTGCTCAAGCTCGCCTGGTCCTTCGACACCGCCGAGCCCGGAGGTCTGCAGACCAATCCGCTCATCATCGGGCGTACGCTCTATGGCTTCACCCCCACGCAGAAGGTGATTGCGCTCGATGGCGCCACAGGCAAGAAGCTCTGGATGTTCGACGCGGGCACGCCCGGCCTCCAGCCCACGCGAGGCCTCAGCTACTGGACCGACGGCACGCACGCCACGCTCTTCGCCGGCCTGCTCAGCTATCTCTACGCGCTCGACCCGGCCACCGGCAAACCCATCACGTCCTTCGGTGAGAACGGCCGCATCGATCTGCGCAAAGATCTGGACGAGCCCAACATCCTGCAAAGCTTCGCCGCCATGACATCCCCCGGAGTCATCTACAAGGACACCATCATCGTCGGCTTTCGTGCCCCCGAAACCAAGCCCGCACTGCACGGCGACATCCGAGCCTACGACGTGCGAACCGGCAAGCTCCGCTGGATCTTCCACACCATCCCTCACCCCGGCGAGGAAGGCTACGACACCTGGCCCAAAGACGCCTGGAAGTACACCGGTGCAGCCAACAACTGGACCGGCATGGCGCTTGATGCAGCGCGTGGCATCGTCTACGTGCCCACCGGTTCAGCCGTCGACGACTTCTACGGCGCCGACCGTCTCGGCAATGACCGCTTCGCCGACACACTCCTCGCACTCGACGCCAACACCGGAAAACGCATCTGGGATTTTCAGGGAGTCCACCACGACATCTGGGATCGTGACTTCCCCTCGCCGCCCTCGCTCGTGACCGTCCGCTCCGCCGGCAAGCAGGTCGATGCGATTGCCCAGACCACCAAGCAAGGCTTCCTCTACCTCTTCGATCGCACCACGGGCAAGCCTCTTTTCCCCATCGACGAAAAGCCCTTTCCCCCATCCTC
>VFSW01006664.1_pt1 | contig 16941 bp, 28 predicted proteins | sample 5358111 | NCBI WGS metagenome assembly VFSW01 (sample SAMN11554181, study PRJNA540505) | mine drainage metagenome | isolation source: sediment from site ElyBrook_90M | place: USA: Ely Copper Mine, Vershire, VT | collected 2017
CGCTACGACGGCGGCGGCCACGCAGCCGAACATCGTCACACTCTCCGGGCTCAAAACCGTCAGCAGCGCATTCACCGCGACCTCCTCGGTGACGTTCACCAGCGGCGGCGGGATCGGCGTGACGGGTGGACCGGCTCAATTCTTGGGCCAGGTCTATACCTCCTCGGGGTCCTACACGCCGAGCTACACCGGTTTTAGCGCCAACCCGATGAATACCTGCACGTTCATCCAGATCGGGCAGCTCGTGTGGGTCCAGTGCGTCAATGGCGGGACGGGAACTTCTAACAACGCCACGCACACGATCACGATGCCAATCACTTCAAACGCCGGATTCGGGCAAACGGCGACGTTCTGCACCGGATATGCCGTCGATGCTGGGACCGCCATCACTACGCAGATTCGCTGCGATCTACCGGGAAACAGCAAGACGCTGACGGTGTATCCGACGAACGCGGGCGGAGGCTGGACTACGACCCTTGCCAGCCAGATGTCCGTGAACCTGCTCTATTTCAGCAACTAGCATGAGAGAATTGATCGCCGCTGTCATCATCGCCGCCCCGATAATCTTGGGACTTTCGACCCTGTGGAAGGGCGGATGATTATTCCCCAGGCCCTGCTGCGCGCGTTGAACCCCAAGGTCTACGACGCCGTCCAGGGCTACCGGGTCGTATCCGACAAGCTGATGCCGCTCGCTTACCAGAACGTCCCGGGCGGGCGCCCGCTCCACGACGACTGGGCCATCGGCAAGGACACGCCGCGCATCGAGACGGCGTACCGGGTGCCGCTCCCGTTCAAGCAGATCTCCGGCGCCTGCGCGCCGCAGTGGATGCTCTGGGACCCCTCCTACCCTGCGTCGCCGGGCCTCCAGATCGAGGTGCGTCCCATCTGGACGCAGTGGGGGACGCTCCAGCTCCCCCACGCGCTCGTGGACTGCGCCATCGAGGGCACAGGCGAGGCCGAGTTCGCGGTGTGGCTCAACGGGGCCTGGGTCCCGTGCTTCACGTCCTACCGCAAGGTGTTCTTCGGCCGCCTCTACGCGTCGTACAGCGGCGGCCTCAAGCAGGACGTGACCGTGACGCCGCAGCAGGACGGCTCGATCAAGTCGGACATCATGGGCTGGTGGGACCCCCCGTCCGTAAGCTACAATTCCGTCACCTAAAGGAGACAATATGCTCAAGAGAATCCTCGCCGCCATCAGCCTCGGAATCCTCGCCCCGGCCTGCGCGCTCGCGACCCCGTACTTCACCGTGTGGCCGACGAAGGCCGAGATCTCGCACCCGCAGACGTCGATCGGGGCCGTCATGGACGAGCGCGGCGTCGTGCAGAACGCCGCCTTCACGAGCGTCGCGGTGGTCTACCACCCGGCCGACCCGGCGACCTCGATCATCCCCGAGGTGCTCCGCCCCTACATCCCGCCGGAGTCCTGGACCCTCCTGAGCGTCGGCTACGGTGGCGGCCTCGCCGGCGCCGGCTCCTCCGTCAACCTCGCGGCCACGATCCAGGGCTACGTCTCCCAGGCCTTCCTGGCGTCCGGCAAGCCCGGGCTCCAGACGTTCGGCACGGCCATCAAGCCCGGCGCCTCCGCGCTCTCGATCAACGCGGGCCCGGAGTGGTTCTCGACCGTGATCCGCGGCGGCACGATGCTCCCGTTCGATCAGTGGAAGGGGACGCCCGGCTGGTTCATCGGCGGAGCGTACAAGTTCTAAGAGCATGACTCTCGACAAAGACACCGTCGAAGCGAGCATCCGGGTATTCGAGACGATCGGGTTCCCCGCCATCGTCGCTTGCTGGCACATGTTCCGCACCGACAAGAAGTTGGAGGACCAGACGAGAGCCCTCCAGGAACTCAAGACCTACATCCAGGAGCGCCACTAGTGACCGCCAACGATCTCGGATTCGTGATCCTGCTCCTCCTCGTTATGTGCGTGGAAGTGCGCACGTACACGCGCGCCAAGAAGTTCAAGACGCAGACGTTCGAGAAGTAGGTCGCCGTTCGGAGGATCTCTTGAGCACCCGCCCCGCGTCGCTCTGGTGCCCGAGCCCCAACTTCCTGTCGGCGCCGGCCGGCCGCAAGGTGACGTGCGTCGTCATCCACGCGACCGCGACGTCCTGCATCGACAGCCCGAAGGCGTGGCTCTGCAACCCCGACTCCAAGGTGTCGGCGCACTACCTCATCGGGCTCGACGGGCATATCTACCACCTCGTGCACGAGTCGAACGTGGCCTACCACGCCGGCGAGTCGGTCTGGAAGGGCGTCGAGTGGGTCAACCACTTCTCCGTCGGGATCGAGCTGGTGAACGCCAATGACGGCGTCATGGAGTACCCCGAGGAGCAGCTCGCGGCCTGCGCGGCGCTGACCGCGGCCATCTGCGAGGATCTCGGCGTGAAGCTCGAGGACGTGGTCGGGCATCTGGACATCGCTCCGGGTCGCAAGACGGACCCCGCGGCGTTCCCGTGGGACGACTTCCGCGGCCGGCTCAAGGCCGCGGGCATCGCGTAAGGAGGGCACCGTGGTCAACTTCGTCCTGGCGCACCCGTCGCTCCTGCTGTGGGCGTTCCCGTTCGTCCTGGCCGCCGCCGTCGGCGCGATCGGCAAGGCCGAGAAGGCCGGCATCGCGTACCTGTTCTCCCGCGGCGACGCGGTCGACCAGGAGTGCGCGCGCGCCATCGTGGCCGCCGTCGTCAAGTGGGCCGAGAAGCGCGCGGCGCCCAACGCCGACGGCTCCTCGAAGTTCGCCGCGGTCGACAAGCTGCTCGCGCGCTTCCTGCCGTTCCTGAGCGCGGACGAGCGCCGCGAGATCATCGAGAAGTCCGTCGCGGAGATGGACAAGGCCGCCAACGAGGCGCTCGGTGCCGGGAAAGCGCCTCCCGCCTGACGCGCGGCCGATCAAGTGGACGGGCGACGGTTTCGAGCGGGTGCACGACCTGCCCGCTACCGCGCCAATCGACGCCTCCCAAACTCCGCGATCAGCAGAGCATCCGCCGAGGCGTGGGTCACGCGTTCTCCGGGGAATAATTGCATGGCTCGGAGCTTGGGCACGTTCTTGCTCCCCCCGCTGAGGCACTCCATGGCGGCCTGCCAGGCCTGGGGGTAAACGTAGCGCGCCCGCCCCCCCAGCCCGAGCTGGGCGCCCCGCAGGCGGCCGTTTATGGCCCCGAAGGTGAAGGCGCCCTGCCCGCCGTCGGTCGGCATGTAGCCGACCTTCTCGAAGACGCACTCGTTGCTCTTGTACGCCGTGAGCAGCTTCACGGCGTCGAAGACGCAGCTCACGACCTCGGCCTCCTCGTCGTGCGGCTGGAACGTCCACACGGCGGCTATGGAGCCGTCGGCGCGCAGGAGGGCCAGGCCCCCCTTCACGCCTGGATCGACGCCCAGGACGGCCTGGGCGCTCACAGGCTGTCCAGCCAGCCCACGATGCCCGTGAGCACCAGCGCCGTCCCGCCGACCATGAGGAGCGTCCAGGGGCCGCTCATGACCGCACGTCGTCGACGCCGATTTTGCGCAGCTCGTAGGTCAGGAGGGCGATGGCGTTCCAGGCCACCATGGCGATGTGCCGCTGGCCCGATTCTTTGTCGATGATCTCTCCGCGCATCCACTTGTAGAGGTGGCGCAGGAGCGGGCCTAGAACCTTCGACCACGGCATCCCGCGCTCCCAGTTTCGGGGGGCGTACTTGACCGCCCCGTAGCCGTTGACCTTCCCGATCTCGAGGAGCGCGTCGCCCGGCGTCAGGTCGACGCGCGACTTTCCGGCGTCGAACCGCAGACCTTTCCCGTCGGCTTTCTTAGACATTGGCGGCCTCCTTGCGCGCGTCCAGGACGTCCGTGATGTTCGGGCCGGCGACGCCATCGAGCGCGCCGTACTTCGACATCTGGAGCGTGTGCAAGAACGCCTCCGCGGCCCACGGCATCGCGTGAGCAAACAAGGGCCAGATCGTGTTCGAGTATTGCTTGATCTCCCACTGCGCGTGGGCTTCCGAGCGGAGCTTGATGAACGCCATCAGGTTCCTCGCGTTCACAGTCCAGTACCACTCCGTGTACACGTTGACCGGGAGATGAAAGCGCGCCATCTCCTTTGCGGCGCCCTGCTCGATCGCCCGGTTGTAGCGGACCATCTGGTCGCGGCAGCCCGTGATGAGGTCCTGCCGCAGCGCCGCGTGGTCGAGGTCGCCGGCGACGCTCCCCTGCTTGTCCGTGGACGATTGCTTACGCCACTTCGTCGGAAAGTAGAACTCGTCTTTCACGATCGCGTAGCGCTGGCTCGTCTCGTTATAGGAGGAGCTGCGGTGGCGGAACCACTGGCGCGCGACGAACAGCGGCGCCTTGACGTGGAACTTGAAAACGCTGTGCTCGAAGGGCGTCATGTGCTCGTGCGTCATCAGAAAATCGACGAGCTTGCGGTCCTTCTCCGGTTCCGACGACGCGCTCTTGTAGCAGACGCGCGCGGCGTCGACCACGCCGGAGTCGCCGCCCATCATCTCGACGAGCTGCACGAAACCGGAGTCCAACACCGGCAACTGCGCGGACGGTAGGTTCATTTTCGTTCTCCCTTTATTTACGATATCTATGCCCAATCCATCCTTCTGCCGCGACGGGGCACCCCGCCGCCCAATCATCGAGAACGCACATGATCCGTATAAAATCACCGAGCGTCGTCTCGGTCACTCGGTTTTTTTCTAACTCCGCGAGCAGCTCGTCGTGGACTGTCAGCAGAATCGGGAAGCCCGCGGCCTCGCACCGGAGCATCCCGCCGGCCATGATGTCGCGCGCGATGGCCTGGGTGATGTTCTCGACGAGCGCGCCGCCGTACGTCTTGAGCGCGACCCACTGGTGCGTCTTCGGGTCCTCGCCCTGGAAGCACAGCTCGTCCTTCTCCTCGCCCCAGGGGGTCTTTCCGCGCCTGACGCTCGGCTTCCAGTACCAGAGGAACCGGCCGGACGGGAGGCGGCACTTGAGGAACCGGCGGTCGACGCTCATGCCGAACAGCACCCGGCCGCCGCAAGCCTGGTAGTTCGTGCCGGGGTTCCTGACGGCGTTGATCGCGGACGCCTCCGTCGCGTACCACATGCGCGGCACGGCGCTGTACGTCGTCCGGTAGGCGGTCTTGGACAGCTCCGCGAACTCGCCGGTGATGTCGATGTTCGCCTGGACCTTGCAGGTGAGCTGGAACTTGGAGCCGCCCATGCCGTAGCCGTAGCCCAGGAACGCGCGCTTGCCCAGGTCATATTCTTTAGGGTGCGTCTTCTTCGTGATCGCCGGGTTATTGTAGATCGTGCGCGCGAGGTCGACGTACGGACTGTCGCCGCGGCGGTACGCAGCCAGCGCGTTCTGCTCGTCCGCGAGCCACATCAAGACGCGAGCCTCGATCGCGTTGTAGTCGGCCGCGATCAGGACCTTGCCGGGGCCGGCGACGATGGTCCCGCGCAGGAGGTCCGAGAGCGCGTCCATGGACTTGTCGCCGTAGCGCAGCGAGAACAGGTCGGGGTCCCCGACTAGGCCCGCGCACCGCTCCTGCTCGCCGGGGTGGGTCTTCTCGTCGAAGCCCTTGGGGTAGTTCTGGGGTTGGATAAGACGACCACCCCAACGCCCCGTGTGGGCCGCGTGATATTGAAGGACTCCCCGCACTCGACCGTCTGGCCCAGCCGTGTCGATCGCTTTAATATATTTCGCAGTCGAGCTTTTTCCGACCTGCTGGCGGATCGTAACCACCTCGCGAACAACGGCCGGGACGCTGGGATCACTGAGGAGGCCCAGGATGGCAGCCTTGTCGACCGTCTCTTTGATTTCGCCATCCGCATCCTCCTTCGTCGGCACGTCAACGCCCTGCGACTTGATGTAGACCTTGAGCGCCGCCGTCTGCGTCGCCTTGTCGCCGGCGCCGCCCGTCAGCGCGCGCAGGCGCGGGTTGAGGTCCTTCGTCAGCGCGCCCGCGAGCGCCGACGCCTTCTGGCAGACGTCGAGGTCGACCGCGACGCCGCGCGCGTTGGCGATGAGGTCGAGGTCCCAGATCCGCTTCTCCTCGGGAGGCTGGTCCGGGAGCATCGGGTCGATCTCCTCCTCGGCGGTGACGTCGATACCGTTGTACCTGTAGAGGATCTCGTACTTCTCCGGCGTCTCGTCCCAGATCGCCTCGCCCAAGGCGTCGTAGCCGCGGGGCTTGCAGAGCTGGAGCATCACTCTTCGACCTTCGAGGTCCTTGGGGGTCTTGATCTGGAGCACCCGGCCGAGGCTGTCCAGGTCGAGCGGCAGGCCGACCATGGCCGCCCGCCCCATCCAGCAGCACCAGAGCGCGGGGTCCGAGCGCTTCTGGCCGCCGAACCGCTTGTGGACGATGCAGTGCCAGACCGCGAACTCGAAGGCCGCGTTGTGGGCCGAGACGATCGTGCTCCCGAGGTCGAGGCGCGCGAGATCCCGCGCCTGCTCGCGCCGGAACAGGCGCGGCTCCTCGCCGGGCTCGTGCAGCGTCGCGCACATGATCTCGGTGCTCGGGTGCATCGCGTACTTCCAGGCGCCGACGACGCGGAGGTCCAGCTCGGAGCGAGTCTCAAAGTCTAGGTGGGCCTTCACGATCTAAAACCGGCACTGAAAACCCATGGGCCAATTGAAACGAACACCGTCCATGGTCGGTAGAAATAACAGTTGTCTCGTCCAATTCCGAAACCCAAGCCGTACTGGCCCGATATCCGATCCCGATAAAATTTTAATTTCCGTTCCATCGCGTCCTCCCTTCAACTCACGAACGAATCAGGCGCCGCTCCCGCTCCTGGGAGATTAGGAGCGGCGCCCTTTCGTCACCCTCTCTTAACGTCTACAGCCCGAGCGGGTCCGCACTGGACGCCGCGCCCGCGCCGACCGGCGTGGCACCCGCCGGAGCGTCGACCGCGTCGAAGTCGTTCTCAGCGGTTCCGCGCCCCCCGAAGGACTCGCCGTCGCGCAGCTTCTGCACGTTCTGGAGCCCGAACGAGATGCCCTGCTTGCCCAGGTACGCCCCGGGGTCCGGGTTGAGCGGCGCGCGAGCGTAGCACCCTCCCTGGAAGTCCGTGGGGATCGTCAGCGGCGCCGGCCGCTTGTCCGGCCCCGCGTGGGAGAACACGACTCCCGGGCGCGGGTTGTAGCGCGGGTCGCTCTTCGCCTCGACCCAGATCACGCCCTCGTCGATGCCGGGCTTGCCCTTCTTGTCCTTGTCCTCTTCGGTCAGGCACGAGCGGAACGGCAGCTTGAGCTTGGGCCACTTCGTGCGGTCGGTCCCGAACTTCTGCTCCGCGACGGCCTTCACCGCGTCCTTGAGCGTCTGGATGCTCACGACCTTCTCGCCCAGCTCCTTCGACGCCGCCGTCTCGGTCACGCGGAACAGCATCGTGATCGAGTACATCGGCTTGTCGCCCTGCTTCGCGGCCCGCGGCTCGAACAGCGCCGGGAACGACGCGCGGAACTCGGGGGTCTGGAGCTTCTCCTTCTCGGCCGGCACCTTCTCTTTCTTCGCCATGTTCTTAGTCTCCTGTTTCTCTTTTTATTTTTACAACGGCCAGAGCGGATCTCGCCGCCCCGGTTCGACGGGCGATGCGCCGCCCAGCAATTCTGCGTCGAGGTCGTGCGCGCTGGACTTCGGCGCGTCGATCGCCTCGAAGTCGTCCTGCGCCTTCGACGCCGCCTTCGGCCGCGGGTCCGTGTCCCTCGCTATCGCCTTCTTCGCCTCCGGCTTGAACGTCAGGTGGTCGATCTTGCCCTTCCCCACCCCGGGCAGCTTCTCGAGCTTCGCCGGCGAGAGCAGCTTGTGCTCGAACAGCGCGCCTTCCGGCAGCAGCTTCTCCCACGCCTCGACGACCTTCTCCTCGTCGATCCACTTGCGGTTCGACCGACCGTCGACGAGCTTGTAGCCCGGGACCGTGCCGCCACCCGCCAGCGTCTCCTGGATGCGGTCCGCGACCGCGCTGAACCAGGACTCGACCGCCTCGCGCCACGAGTACGCCTTGGCGAGCGCCTCCGTCGTCATCAGCTTGACGTCCGGCAGGCCCTTCGCCTCGGGCGTCTCAACGACCACGGAGAAGTCCGCCCCCGCCGAGTCCTGCGCGGCCTTGAACAGCGCCGGGCACGACGCCTTCGCCGGGCACCACTGGCCGTGGGCCCCCGGCACGATCCGGGCGTTCGGGTTCATCGTCTCCTGCCCCGCCGCGGGGGCCTCGGCCCGGAACTTCGACAGCCACTCCTTCGGCGCCTTCCAGCGCCGCACGGCGCCGTCGGCGTGGCCCGCCCGCGGCTGCACGATCACCAGCTCGACCTCGTCAAAGGCCTCGCCCGCGATCGTCTCCATGGCGCCCAGACAGTACAGCGCCATCTGCGGGTTCTCCGCCGCCTCGACGACGCCGCGGCCAAACTTGAAGTCGTACACGACCAGCTTGTGCCCCTTCACGAACTGGATGTAGTCGGCCGTGCCCCAGAGGTCCTCCGAGATGCTCTTGATGTGGACCGTCGTCTCGGCGTAGCGGTGGAGTTCCGGCTTCTTCCCCGGTGCGCCCTTCAACAGCGCCACCATGTCGTCCTGGATCACGTCGCGGTACAGCGAGACGCCCTCGACCATCTCGTCCGTGATCTCGATGTCGAAGCCTTCCTGCTTCACCACGTCCCCGATCATCGCCATCAGCTCGAGGTCGTCGAGCTTGTCCGTGGCGAGCTTCTCCGCCAGGTCGTGCGCGACGGTCCCCTGGGCGCTGTACTCGTTCGACGGGCTCCGCGGGCACTGCGCGGACAGGGCCACCGACCCAGGACACGCGATCCACCGCTCGGCCGACGACGGACCTATATTACTGTGACCACTCATAATTCCTCTCCCCTCATAAGGCACAACTCCGTCAACGAAGCGGCTTCCGATGCGCACCGCGCCAAGCGCCGGAGCATCAGAATGAATTCCGCGTCAGACAGCCCCTGAGTCCGGCGCGCGAGGAACTGGAGCGTCGCGATCTCGACCGCGTCCCAATGTTTTCCCGTGTCTAGACTCAGGAGCCGTTGACGCCGCGGCATCAGACCACCGCCGGCTCTTTCGTGAGGATCTCCTTCACCTGCTTGTTGAAGGCGACGCGCTGCTCGTGCGAGAGGTCGGAGAGGCGGCCGACCTTGAAGCCCTCGATGAGAATTTTCTTGGCGATGTGGAAGCCCTCGGGCTTGCCCTCGATGGGCTTGTTGAACTTGGACACGAGGAGCTTGGCGATGTCGGTCACGCCCTTCGTGGAGTCCTCCTCCGACATGCCGCCGACGACCTTCTCGTCCTTCTTGGCCGGGGCGTCGTCGAGGCCGACTCCGGCTTCATGGGCCGCGGGCTCCTTCTTCGCGCGGGACTTCTTGAGCGCCGGGACATCCTCGGACAGCGGCTTCTCGGGGGTCGCCTCCGGCTGCGCGGCTCGCGTCGTCGGGGCCTTCCCCTCGTAGTGCGCCGCGACGGCGTTGGCCGCGCGGGTGAGCGCTTCAATCAACTCTTTCATTCGATTCTCCCTTGGTTTTATTTTTACTTAAAGACCTTCGAGCAGGCGCTCGGACGTCGGCCGAACGATGCGCTCGCCCACGACTTCCTTGCGGTCGTGCACATTCACCTGGACCGCGTCCAGGGTCCCGCGCGCGTACATCAGGTGCGCGTTGACGAGCTGATCCTTCTGGCCCGTGCGCGCGAGGCGGCGGACGCGCTGGTTCGTGTCGCCGGGCACCCAGGACCACTCCGCGAAGACCATGGTCGAGCAGACCTGCTGGAGCCCGTTGATCCCGGTCCCCGCGGTCTGGTCCTGCCCGATGAAGACGCGCGTCTGGGCGAGAGAGAACTGCCGCACCGCGTCGTCCTTCGCGCCGTCGGTCATCCCGCCGCGGTAGAGCGCGTAGTTCACGCCCTGGTTGGCGAAGTGGTCGCACAGGCGCGCGATCACGTCGATGTGGTGGGCGAAGACCACGACCTTGTCGACGGTCTGGAGCAGGTCGTCGACGTAGGCGGCGACGCGCTTGACCTTGGCGAGGCCCAGGAGGCGCAGGAGCTTCGCGGTGTCCCCGAGCTGCGAGAAGTCCTCGAAGCGCGACGAGATGCGCGCGACGCGCCCGCCGATCACGTCCTCCTCCGCGATGACCTCGGCCAGCTCCTGCTTGGTCAGCTCGACCGGGACCTTGTGGACGAGCGGCTGCTGGCGGTCCGGGTAGACCTCGGCCTCGGTGCGGCGGAGCATGAAGCCCTGGAGCAGGGCCTCCAGCTCGTCCAGGCGCGTGGCCCCCTTGACGTTCATCGCCCGGCCGTCGAAGTAGGCGCCGCAGTATTTCTTCGTGTAGGCGTCAAAACTCATTCCCTTAAAGGCCGGGTGCAGGGCCTTGAGGACGGGGTACAACTCGACCGGGCGGTGGTTCGGCGCCCAGGTGCCCGTCGCGGGCCACTTGTAGTGCGCGCGGCGGACGAGGCCCGTGCCGTTGGCGAACAGCGCCTGCGTCCGCTGGCTCTCCAGGCGCTTGCAGAAGTGGATCTCGTCGCCTATCCAGACGTCGTACTTGCCCTTGAGCCCGGACCGCCACTTCTCGACGCCGGCCGCGTTGTAGGAGAGGACGTCGAGTCCGCGCGTGTGGCCGCGGCGCATCTCGAAGTGCTCGTACCAGTTCGTGCGCACGGACGCGGGACAGGTCACGAGCACGGTCTGCGCGTTCACGGCCTCGGCCGCGAGGATCAGGGAGAACGTCTTCTCGAGGCCGGGGTCGTCGCCCAGGAGCGCGTGGGGCCGGGCTGCGAGGAAGTCTCGCGCGACGAGCTGGTGCTGGTGGGGTACGAGAGTCTTCAAGCTAGGCCGCCCAGGACTGCGGCATCGTTGAGCCACAGCACTTCGACCCGCGCGCGCGCGCGCCGTCGGCCAGCGCCGCCTTCTCGACTCGGTGCCAATCGCTGAATAATTCCTTGTCGTACAAAGCGCACGGATACCCGCTCAATACCACCATGCCGCGCAGCGAGCGCAGGAGCCGCGCCAGTCTGCGATGGTCGTCGTCATCCATCTCGTGCCGGTAGTCGCGCTGATGGGCCCCGTTGTTATTCTCCCCTTGATCTCGAGTCGAGTGCACATACGGAGGATCAACGTAGTGGAGCGCGTCCACCGCATCGTGCTGGGCGATGACCGCGAAGGCGTCTTTCTGCTCGATAACGACGCCCTTGAGCCGATCAACCAACGCGCCCATCTTCTCCAGCCAGTTCACCCAATCGTGCGCCGGCGTGGTTCCTGAACGATTGGACTTGGCGCGGAACCCTGTGCGTACATCGGTATTGTGCCCGTTGGACCCGAAGCCCATGAACCCGAGGATCACGAGCCGACGTGCTCTCTCAACTGGCTCCGTGGCCGGCGTATACGCAAGGTTGAATTCCTCCCGTGCGAACGGAGTCAGGCGGAGCAACTCGCGGAGCCGCGCGGACGTACCTTGGTCTTGAAGAACACGGAAAAGGTTGACGATCTCGCCATCAAGGTCGTTGTAGATTTCCGCATAGCTCCGCGGCTTGCGCATGAGGACACTCGCGGCACCTCCGAAGACCTCGGTGTAAACGCGGTGCTCCGGGAAATGGGAGATGACCCATGGGGCTAGGCGCCACTTACCGCCGTGCCAACGGAGAGCCGGGCGCGTCGGTGCGTCTTCTGCTATTCTCACTTTTTCACCTTGTCACTTTTTCACAAACAAATTGGTACAAATCGAACATGGACATAATACGCTATCGCTGGTAGACTGTCAACAGTTCTTTCACAACTCGGAGACGACGTCGTCGAGCGCGGAGTCCTCTCGACGAATCCAGACGCGCTGGAAGCGCTTGTCGACGCGGCGGAAACCCTGTACCCATCCCAGGTTGCGCAGAATACTGGCGAGGGCCAGGGTATCGCGCCGCGTGAGGCGCGCGTCCACGCCGCCCATCGCGTCGATGAAGACGTCGCGGACCGTCAGGAATTCGCGTCTCGTCTCGGCCTTCGCGTCGCACTGCGCGATCCAGGAGGCGACGCGCTCCGTCCACTCGTGCTCGGCGTGACGGGCATTTACAATTTCGGCGGCGGCTTCCTTCAATTCGAGCGTGTCCATGTAGAGCTTCTCCCCCGGGGCGGTCTTGCAGACGGCGACAGCCTCCGCGAACAACTGGTCGCGCACCTTGGCGAGCCCCTTGAAGTCGATCTGCGAGCTTCCGCAGGCGACGGGCCACCAGCGACGATTGCCTGTATCGTCCTTGAGATAAGCGCCGTCAGCTCGTGGGTTCTTAGTAGCGATGAAAATGGACTGCCGGGGGAAGTCAACAGTTGTAAGACCGTACGCAAGTCGGCAGCGGTCCGTTCGTCGCGTGATAAACGCCTTGAGCGCGTCCTCATCGGTCTTCCTCAGCACTTCCATCTCCGCGATCTCGATGATCCAGCGGCCCTGCATCGCGTCGACGGTGTCGCGGCTGTGCGGGTCGACGGGCGAGTCCGACGCCCACGCGCCGCCGAGAATCTCGACGACCGTGCTCTTTCCCAGGTCCTGCCGGCCCTCGAGCACGAGGACGTGGTCGAACTTTATCCCCGGGTGGAACGCCCGCATAACCGCTGCACAGAGGACTTTACGCCCGACCGCACGGCTGTAGGCGGAATCTTCGACACCGAGAAAGTCAGAGAGCCAGGTGTCAAGACGTGGCGCCCGATCCCAGACCAGACGGTTGAGATATTCTTTAACCGGGTGAAACTTTGCATGGTACGAGACATAAGTGACGGCCTCCTCGATCGCTTGAACTGACGCTTCAAACTTGAACCTCGTGGACAGGTAGCCCTTGAGCATCTTGACGTCGGTGCCCGTGACGGTGGACCACTTGGGCAGCTTGCCCTTGTGCCACGGCGCAGGGCTCACGAACTCCGCGCGGCTCGACAGCTCGTTATAACCAAAAATCTTGTAGAGGCCGGAGTCCTTCGTGCGCAGGAAGTTGAGGAGATTTAGGAAGGTCTTTCGCGGGACGCCGTTGGCGTCGTTCTGCCACTTCGGCTCCTCGTCCTTGTTGAGCGCGTCCGGCTCCGGCGGCGGGACCACGTCGAAGTCGGCCGCGGGGTGGTCCGCGCCGACGGCGCCCGTCGCGTACTTGTAGGCGTGGCGGACGCGGTCGCGCAGCTCGGACTCCGTGCGCGGCTCATTGCGCCGGGCGTTCCAGACGTCGAGCATCAGCTTGAGCGTCGCCCGCGGGCTCAGTCCAAAATCTCTCCCACGACACGCTACGATAAAGGAGCCGCTCGTCGGCGCGGAGTTCGCCAGCCATTCGGCGTACCTCTTGACCGCGCTCTCGTCGTCCGAGTAGGACTCGATGCCGGCGGGGCCGTTCGTCAGCTCGTCGAGCGCGCCGTCGTCCTCCGGCGGCCTCGAGATCAGGGCAAGGAGTGCGACCGGGAGATCCGCCAGCTTTTCTATGTGACCGGATGCAGCGACGTACTCCTTGCCGGAAATTGCGTGGACCGAGTGGGGGCCGACGACCTGGCGGCCCAGGTGCTTGAACTCGATGCCGGGGAAGTCCTTGAGCTGGTTGACGACGCGGTGCCCGGCGGGGATGCGGAACATGATGTGCAGGCCGCCGCCGCCGGTGTTGACGGTGTAGGAGGAGAGGCCGCCGACCTGCTTGGACAGGCGCGCGAGCGGGCTGTCGCCGGGCGCGAAGTTGCGCGGGTCCACGTCGACCACGACCACCGTCTCCGGGATCACGACGCCCCAGTTGCCGGCGGCGAGGTCCTCCGGCTTGAACGTGCCCGGCCGAGTCTCCCCCCAGACGGTGACGAGGGGGGTCTTGCCCATGCTCTTCGGCGGGCACGGCTTGCCCCGGTGCTCGTGCGGGACCGCGTGGGAGCAGAGCGGGATGAGCGCGAAGCCAGCCGACGCGTAGGCGCGTATCGCCGCCAGCTTGGGCGTGACCGTAGAGGGGACCGCGGTCACAGGCTATTCGTGGCGGGCGAAGATCGCGTCGACGTGCTTGGGCTCGAAGAAGATCTGCGAGCCGTTCCGGCGGATGTGGGCGATAGCGCCGTCCCCGTCGCAGAGGCGGCGCAGGTGCTGCTCGGACAGGCCGACGATCTTGGCCGCGGTCTTGAGGTCGCACACGTCGCCGTCCTTGAGCTGGTCCGCGAACGGCTTGTACTTCTTAAATTTTTTCGGGAGGTGGAGGCTCATTGGTTAGGTTCCTTTCGCGTAAATGTTGCGGACGCGGATCGTCACGTCCCAGACTTTCATCTTTCCGCGCTTCGATTCGTCGCCGCGAAGCTGGAAAGAACTCTCGCCGTCAATCAGGCGGACCGACTTCCCTTCGCTGTTGAGCAGGTGCGCGAGCTTCTCTGCTATCTTCGTCTTCCCCGTGCCTTGAAACCCGCTGATATTTATTTTCATGTTTCCGTTTTGTTGCGGACTGTTGAACGAGATATTACATTGCGCGCATAGCGCGAGTCAACTGTTATTTTTTATCGTCGAGGATTTGAACTAGGCTCTTCGTCAGCGGAACGAACAAATTCTTCGGAGTGCTCCACGCGTGTCGCGCGGCGACCTTGCTCCGCTTGAATTTTCGGCACCCGCACGAGAGCTTCCCGAAGCGCCAGTGGACCCCGATGTGGCCGGTGCACGTCACCGGCTTCTTATTTTTCCGGTGCTTCGACCGCGCGTGTCCGCACCGGCAACGGTCCGCCTCGATGCCGTTCACCGCGGCGCCGCCGTGTCGTGCTTGACAACCTGACCCTCGACGACGGGGCCGCACCAGCAGTCCGGCGTGAAGACGTGGCCGTCGTTCATTTTGCTTCTCCTTTTTTAACCAACGTCCCTGCTCGGGGTCAGGGGTACGGCCATAGAGCTACTTTCTTTTTCGCGGATACGGGTCGAGCGCGTGGCCGCCGTGGTGGCGCGGCACCGCGTCGGCCTCTTGCTGCATCATGTCAAAGAACGCGTCCGCCTCGGTCTTCGGGGGCGGCGGGACTGGGCGCGCCAGATAGTAGGCGAGCGAGAGAATCCCGGCGGTCCCCAGCCAGCCCATCAACAGCGCGGCGCGGTATGCTTTTTTGTCCATAGAGCCTCCTTTATCCCGCGTTGAACGAAGAGCAGACCAGCTTGGGAAGCTGGCGCTCCGTCGTGCCGATGACGACGCAGCGCGAGCGCTCCGGGTCGCGCCAGTAGTCGGGGCCCTCGTCTCCCCGATTCGACGCGGCCAGCTCGCGCGCGGCCTTCGGGCTCGCCGCAATCGCGACGTGCGAGTCATAGGAGTCGTACATGGGGCGCGGCCCCGTCCCGGACAAGAGATATATTTTCATCAGCAGGACCTCTCGACCATAGCCCGGATGACCGCGCGGGGAACGCGCAGCGCAGGGCCGTCCGTGACGAACTCCGTTATGTGTCGCTCCGTCGTGCGCGAGACGTAGTCGTCAACGCGCCAGAACGTCGCGCGCGCCGCCGGACTTCGCGGGTGGAACACGGCCACGGGCTCGCCATAGCTGAACAGCACACGCTTTCCGTCCGTGCATTGGATCTCGGCCGCTTCGGGGCCCTTACGCTTGAATTCCATGGGGTGCCTCCGGCTCCCAGCATTTGACCGTGTCGCGCTTCTTGAGACTACTCGACCAATTTCGCGTTTCGGCGCGGTCCTCATCGTGCAGCGTGATATCTACGCCCTTGTCGGCCCAACTGAGCGAGACGCGGCCTTGAGAGAGGCGCAGGACCGCGCGGCGGCGCGCGGGCTTGGCCTTTATCTCCATAGCCGCCTCGGCGTCGTTCTGAATGTCGTTCAGCTCGCCCCAGTCGGTTTCCTCGGCTTTCTCCCACCGCTTCGTAGCGGCGGCCAAGTCGCGGACAACGGCGGCGAGCGCGGCCTCTCTTCGCGTGACCATGTTAGACGACCTCCTGCGCGACCACGGTGGTCCATCCCGACTCGCACTCGTCGCAGCCGAAACAGTCGCGGGCGCCGGCAGGCGCGGCCCGGCGGCACTTTTCGACCTCCTGCGCCGTCACTTCCTCGCAGCCCTGGAATGCGTCCACGTCGTCCCGGTTCTCGATAGCCGCGTCCTCCGTCTCGGCCTCGAAAACTTTTTCGTATTTTTCGATCCACGTCACGCGGTAGAACTTCTTCACCGGCTCCGGCGGCGCGGGCTCCTTGTGAAGCGCGCACGGCCGAAACTCCTTCCACGACTTATCGGCGGCCTCGGCATAGGAGCACTGCGCGCAGTTCGCGCCGTCGATCTCGGGCAACGTGATAGGAACTCGTTTCCGCCGTGGTTTTATCCCCATAGGTCAAATCTCCTTCCCGTCGATTTTTTCTAGCAGCCGTTGCGTCCGCTTAATCGTCGCGCGCAAGTCCTTCGCCACGCGGTAGAGCAGCGTCGGCCCGTCGTTCGGCAACAAATGGCGCTCCGAATCCGTCTCGATCTCCGCCTCGATCTCGTCTAGCCCATCCTGGGCCGCGCTCAAAAGCGCCTTGACGGGGTCCAGGATGCCCGGCGCGATCTCCACGGATACATGATGCTCCGGGTTTTCGTGCGGGTCGCAGTCGTCGGCTTGACGGCATGTCGGTTTCGACTTCTGAGTCACGTAGATTAAAGGTTTCATGTTAGCGCGCCTCCTGGAGAATCGCGAACCCGTAGCGGTCGAACGCGCGCCGCGCCGTCGCGTAAGACGCGAACCGCTCGACGATAGTCCCGTCTCTGAGCATGATGACCCAGCCCCGCAACTGCCCGCCGGGCAGCGCCTCAATCGTGGCGAAAGTTTCCATGTTAGCGGCCCTCCGTTTTCGTGTACTCGTCGCCGCTCCAGACTTCCAGCAGCGCCGGGTCTATCGGTTCATTCGTGGAGCGTCCGGCCTCGCGCAGGGCGTCCGTGTTGTCCTTCGCGCCTATCATGATCCATCCGTATCGGCCTTTATAGCGGTAGGAAGTCAGGCCTGAAACGGCCAGAGGCTTGTCGTGCAGTTGACGGCCGGAGTAGGC
>VFSW01006665.1_pt1 | contig 16940 bp, 13 predicted proteins | sample 5358111 | NCBI WGS metagenome assembly VFSW01 (sample SAMN11554181, study PRJNA540505) | mine drainage metagenome | isolation source: sediment from site ElyBrook_90M | place: USA: Ely Copper Mine, Vershire, VT | collected 2017
TTTCAGTATCTCCTGGGATGACCGTTCGCGGCCGCGCGAGTCCAGCCCCCCCCCCACGCCGTCGACGTCGGAGCCCACCCCATGAGACAGCTGATCTGGCCCTTGATGCTTCTCTCGGGCTGCGTGGCGATGATTCCCATCGTCCCCATGAACCCCGACGATCAGGTCCGCGCCGCGGAGTTCGCCCGCGAGCACCTGAGGACCGCGGAGGGTTGCTTCGCGGCCCAGCTGCCGCTGCAGCCGAACCTCAATGGCCGGGTCTCGATCGAGATCACCGTCGAGCCTCAGGGGCGCGTCATCGGCGAGGTCGTCACGCAGGACACCCTGCGCAGCCCGCCGGTCCGCGAGTGCCTGCGCCAGCAGGTGCGCAGCTGGCTCTTCCCCGCGCTCACTGGCATCACCCGCGTGGGCGTCGCCTGGACGTTCCGGGGCGACGAGTAGCGTCGGCTTTCTCGCGCGGCGACCCGAGGGGGGGTACGATCGACACCTCCCATGACCTGTCCGTCCGATTCGCTCATCGCGGACTACGTCCACGGCGCCATCCCTCCGGCCGTGCTGGCGAAGCTGCGCAAGCACGTCGAGCAGTGCCCGAGCTGCACGCGCCGGGTCGCCAGGCTCAAGCCGCTCGGGGATACGCGGCGCTCCCCGGGCAGCGGCCCCTCGACCGCTGCCACCCTCGAACGCGGGAGTGTGTCGCGTTCTCCGTTCGACCCCGCGCCGCTCAAGCGCGGTGACTCCGTCGGCCGCTATGTCATCGACTCCGAGATCGGCATCGGCGGCATGGGGGTGGTCTACCTCGCCTACGATCCGGCCCTCGACCGTCGCGTGGCCCTGAAGCTCCTGCGACCCGACACCATCGTGGGCCAGGGAATCAGCGAGGGGCGCTCGCGCCTGCAGCGCGAAGCTCACGCGATGGCCAAGCTCAATCACCCCAACGTCGTCGCGATCCACGACGTGGGTCAGCATGGCGACCAGGTCTTCCTGGCCATGAACCTCGTCGACGGCGCGAGCATCCGCGAGTGGCTCGAAGAGCAGCCCCGCACGTGGCGCCAGATCCTCAAGATTTACCTCGAGGCGGGCCGCGGCCTCGAGGCCGCCCACGCCGTGGGGCTCATCCACCGCGACTTCAAGCCCGACAACGTCCTCATCGACAGCGAAGGGCGCGCGCAGGTGACCGACTTCGGCCTCGCCAGGGCCTCGACCGCCGAGCCCACGCCGGAAGAGGCCGCGCGGGCGCCGATGATCCGGGGCCACGGACCTGCCTCGCGCAGCGACCTGCTCTCCCAGCCCCTCACGCGTGGGGTCAGCGGCACCCCAGGCTACATGTCTCCCGAACAGGCGTTGAGCAAGCCCTTCGACGCCCGCACCGATCAGTACAGCTTCTGCGTCTCGCTCTCCGAGTCCCTCTTCGGACCCAAGCCAGAGAACGCCGAGTGGGCGCCTGTCCGCGACCCGGACCTCGCCGCCGCCGTGCCCGGTTGGGTTCGCGCGGCCGTTGAGCGCGGGATGGCCCTGGCGCCAAGCGATCGCTTCCCCTCGATGCACGAACTCCTCGCCGCGCTCAGTGACGATCCCGCAGAGCGCCAGCGGCGGTTGCTGGTGGTGGTTGGTGGGCTCGCGCTCTTGGCCGCGGTGGTGGGGCTCGGGGTCTACATCGCCGACCGCCGCTCCAAGGACCTTTGCTACGCGCCCGAGCACCACCTGGCGGGGATCTGGGACGATCAGAGCCGCGCGGTCCTGAAGGCCGCGTTCGCGGCCCTCGGGACGAAGGACCAGGCCGACACCGCGGAGCGGGTGGTGAAGGGGCTCGATCGCGTCACCTCGCGGTGGGTCGAGGGGTATAGGAGCGCGTGCGAGGACACGCGCGACAAGCACGTGCAGTCGGAGGCCGCGCTGAGCTTGCGGGTGGAGTGCCTCGACCGCCAGCTGTACGACTTGAAAGGGTCGATCGAGCTCTTGAGCCATCCAGACGCGGCCCTGCTGTCGACCGCGGCGGTGGTGGCCATGTCCCTGCCGCCGGTCGCGGAGTGCGGGAATGCCTTCTCCCTCTCGCTCGTCGCCCCGCCTGGGCCCGAGCTCGCCGACAAGGTGCGAACCCTCCGGCTTCAGATCGCTCGCGGCCGAGCGCTCATCGCCGCCCAGCGCATGGCGGAGGCCCTCGCGCTCCTGCAGCCGCTGACTCGCGAGGCCGAGGCGGCGAAGTACGACCCGGTGTCGTCCGAGGCCTTCTTCTCGCTCGCGCGGGCCCAGCTCAACTTCGGAGACCACAAGCACGCGGCGGAGAGCTTTCAGCAGGCGCTGGATCTAGCGGAGTCCTCGCGACTGGACGAGCTGGCGGCCCGCGCGGTGTCGCTGCTGGCCGGAGAGCTCGCGCTCGTCGGGGCTCCAGCGGCCGAGGTCGATGTGACGCTCAAGCGCGCGCGGATCCTGACGAAGCGCGTGGGGGACAAGGGGCTGGCGAGGCTCGAGCTGGAGGTGGCCCTCGAGCGCGTCGCTGGCGATCGCGGCCAATTCGCGGATGAGGTCAGCCATGGGCAGGAGGCCTTGCGGCTCACCGAGGAGCTGCTCGGTCAGTCGGATCCCAAGCTGTTGACCGCGCTCAACAACTTGGCGAGCGATCTCATCGAAGACGCCCGCTTTCTCGAAGCCGCAGAGACCTATCGCAAGGCGATCGATCTCTCCCGGAGTCTGTTTGGCCCGAAGGCGTCGGGGAGCAAGGTGCTCTGGGCGAGGTACGCCGACCTGCTCGCCGGTCTGGGCCGGTCCGCGGAGGCGCTCCAGGCCGCCGAGCGCGCCCTGGAGGCCAAGGGCGAGAGGCCCGACGACGCGAACTCGGCCATGGCCTGGGCGATCAAGGGCTTCGCGTTGGCGCGGGATCACAAGCTGGCGGACGCCAAGTCCGCGATCCAGCGGGCCATCGAGATCGGCGAAGACCTCGAGCTCTCGACCGTGGTCGACTTCGACGAGGTCAACCTCTTCGTCTGCGAGACGGCCGTGCTGATCGGGGAGCCAAAGCTCGCAGTCGAGGCCTACGAGCGCAACCTCGTGGCCGACAAGGATCTCGACTCGGCGAACCCAGGCTGGGTGGGCAACTGCCGCGTCGGCGGAGAAGCCTATCTGGCCGACGGGCAGCCGACCAAGGCGCGCCGGGTGCTGGAGCGCGGACTCGCGCTGGCGTCCGGGCACGCCTTCCTGCCGCGCTGGATTCCCGATCTGCGGTTCCGGCTGGCGCAGGCGCTGATCGCCACCGAGGGCGACGAGCGCCGCGCCGGGGAGCTCGTCCACGCCGCGCGGGCGGATCTCGAGCGGCTGCCGGAGGAGAAACCGCTGCTCGACGAGCTCAACGCCTGGGCTGCGGCGAAGGGGCTGCCGTAGTCGAAGCCTTCAGACGCCTTCAGCCACCTACATTGACAGGAGATCGACCGCTGGTAGCATCGAAGGCAGAGACCTCTGAAAGGGGGCTCGGCATCACCAACAGCCTAAGCGGAGGTTCGTATGGCTGAAGGTCGACCGCAGGATTGAACCCCATGCGTCAGAACACCCCGAAGAGCAGCAAAGCCACGAAGCCGTCCCTCAAGCTCAAGATCGTCAAGGCTGGCTCAGAGCGCAAAGTGGCTCCGAGCGTCATTCACCAGACTGGAACAAGTCACTAGCTCAGGCCGTTTCTCGCCCCTGGGGGCCGTCCGGCCCCCAGGGAACTGGGCGTGGGTCTTCTTCGTGGACATCGTGGAGGGTGCTTCTATGGCGGGTCGTGCTGCGTTCTATTCCTGCGGTGGTTCTCTACTGGTCTTGGCTGCGTGCGGGCCGCTGGCCGCCCCCACCGCGCCGAAGGGTGCTCCGATTCGCGCGGTCCAGGCAGCTCCAGTCCTGGTCCAGCGCTCGGTTGTCGAAAGCGAGCGCGTGGTTTTGGCCGGAAATACCCGCGGTGAAGTGCGTCCCGAGTTCGACCGCGGCGTGATCGCCGACGAGTTCCCAATGCGCGGGATGCAGATCCAGCTCCGGCGGTCGCCCGAGCGCCAGGCGGCGGCAGAGGCGCTGGCCGCCGATCTGACCCGGGCGGGCTCGCCCAGCTTCCACCAGTGGCTGTCCGCCGATCAATATGCCGAGCAGTTCGGGGCCGCGCCCGAGGACCTCGCGCGCCTCGGTGACTGGCTCCGCTCCCACGGCTTCAGCGTCGATGCGCCGAGTCCCAGTCGCATGAGCATTGCGTTCTCCGGCACCGCCGGGCAAGTGCGCGAAGCCTTCGGAACGGAGATCCACGCCCTCGAGGTCAAGGGCCAGCGGCACCTCGCGAATGTGAGCGATCCCACGATTCCCGCCGCGCTGGCCCCGGCCGTGGAAGGGGTGGTTTCGCTGCACGACTTCCAGCCCCGCCCGATGCTAGCGGCCCACAAGTCCCAGTACACATTCCCCGCCGCCGGCTACTCGTTCCTCGCCGTGGTCCCCGCCGATCTCGCGACCATCTACCACTTCAACCCCCTGTTTGCGGCCGGCATCACCGGCCAGGGGCAGACCATCGCGCTCATCGAGGACACCAACGTCTTCGACCCCAAGGACTGGACCAAGTTCCGCAAGACGTTCGGCCTGGATACCTATGGTGGGGGCTCGATGACCACGGTTCACCCAGGAGCGGGCTGCGCCGACCCCGGCGTGACCGGGAACGACTCCGAGGCGATCCTGGACGTGGAGTGGGCGAGCGCCGCGGCGCCAAGCGCCGATCTGCAGCTCGTCACCTGCGCGGACACGACCACGACGTTCGGCGGTCTGATCGCCCTGCAGAACCTGGTCAATGAGCGTCATCCCCCCTCGATCGTTAGCTTCAGCTACGGCGGCTGTGAGGCCCAGCTCGGAGCGGCAGCCAACGCCGCCGAGAAGGCGGTCTCCCTGCAGGCGGCGCTCGAGGGCGTGTCGATCTTCGTGGCCGCGGGCGACACCGGGCCCGACTTCTGTGACTTCCTGGCGCCCGCCATGACCGGGCTCTCCGTGAACGGCCTGGCCTCGACCGCCTATGATGTCGCGGTCGGAGGAACCGACTTCGCGGATACCTACCAGGGCACCACCGCGAGATACTGGTCCAACACGAACCAGAGAAACTTCGAGTCGGCCTTGAGCTACGTGCCCGAGATCCCCTGGAACGACTCCTGCGCGAGCCAGCTGATCTCGTCGACCATGGGTTTTGCCGTGCCCTATGGAGCCAGCGGGTTCTGTGCCGTCGCCGGTCCCTACTTCACCATCCCCTTCGCGGGCGCGGGCGGGCCCAGCAACTGCGCGATCGGCGACTCGGACGCTGGCGTGTCTAACGGCACGTGTCAGGGCTGGCCGAAGCCACGCTGGCAGCACGTCCTCGGGAACCCCAGCGACGGCGTTCGCGATCTGCCGGACGTCTCCTTGTTCGCGGCCGACGGCGTGTGGAACCACGCCTACGTGTACTGCGATTCGGACACGGCCAACTACGGAGCTCTCTGCGTGGGGCCCCCGAGCAACTGGTCGCTCGGAGGTGGGACCTCGTTCGGGACGCCGATCATGGCCGGCATGCAGGCGCTCGTGAATCAGGTCTGGGGCAGCGCGCAGGGCAACCCGAATCCCGTCTACTATGCGATCGCGCGTGCGGAGTACGGTGAGCACGGCAAGCCCCGCTGCGACAGCTGGGTCAGCGGCGGCCCTTTGGGAGGCTGCGTGTTCAACGACCTGAGCGCGGGCGACAACAACACCGACTGCCTCGGTCCCTACAACTGCTTCGACCCCGACGCGAACCTCGGCGTCCTGGGCGTGATGTCCCTCTCCGACAGCGCTTACGAGCCCGCCTTCACCGCGGGCGTGGGCTGGGACTTCACGAGCGGCATCGGATCGGTCAATGCGACCAGCCTCGTGCTGAACCCGATCTGGGACGAAGGCTGCGACGACTGAGCGGTCGAATTTTGGACCTGGTCCGAAGTTCGTGGTTCGATGGCTGCCTCACCGGAGGAGCCGCCCTCATGGACCCCGACACCGAACGCCGTACCCAACGCAGTCCCGAGCTCCAGCAATCGCTGAAGCTCTTGCTCAGCGCCATCGCCCAGCGCTCGGGGGTGGAGTTGCTCGTGCTCTCGACCGAGGATGGCGCGCTCGTCGCGGCCAACCCCGCGGGCACAGACCCCGAGCGGCTCAGGGCGCGGGTCCCAGCGAGCGAGACCGCGGTGCTCCCCCTCGACGCCTTTCGCCACGACGACCAGCCGCTCTACCTCTGGGCCCGCGGTCAGCGGGGCGCTGCCCGTGTCGCGGTCAGCGAGGCCGAGCAGGGCTTGAGGCGCATCCTCAACTCGCACTTCTTCTGAGTCGTTGCGGCCGTTTGGGGGCATCACGCCGCGGGCTGCTGCTGGGTCATGCAGTGGATTGTCCCCAGCCCCCACACCAGGTCGCGGCAGTAGATGGGGATCACTGGCCGGTCGCGGAAGAGCTGGCCCAGGATGCGCAGGGCCACCGCGTCATTCGGATCGTTGAACACCGGCACGAGCACCCCCGCGTTGGCGATGTAGAAGTTGGCGTAGCTCGCCGGCAAGCGCTGCCCGTCGAAAACCACCGGCGCGGGCAGGGGGAGTTCGACGATCTCGAAGGGCTGCCCCGCAAGATCGCGCAGCGACCGCAGCCGGGCGTGGTTCGCGCGTAGAGGATCGTGGTTGGGATCCGCGCGGTTGGGCTCGCTGCAGAGGACGATCGTGCCCGGCCGGACGAAGCGGGCCAGGTCGTCCACGTGGCCGTGGGTGTCGTCCCCGGCGATGCCGTGGCCGAGCCAGAGCACCTTCTGGATGCCGAGGTGCTCAGCGAGCGCCGCCTCGAGCGCCTCGCGGGTCACGCCGGGGTTGCGCTGCTGGATCTCCGAGAGCAGGCACTCCTCGGTGGTGAGCAGGAGTCCCTGTCCGTCGACGTCGATGCTGCCTCCTTCGAGCACCAGCCGCTGGCGCTGGCCCGCCTGGTTCACTGCGTGGGGTTGCCAGGCGGGCACCGCGAGTCGCTTTGCCACGTAGGCCGGCAGCTTGTCGTCGTGCTGCCAGTCGTCGTACTTGGCCCAGGCGTTGAACTTGAAGTCGCACAGGCCGAGTTGTCCCGCGCCGCGGTCGTCCTTGCGCACGAAGATCGGCCCCGAATCGCGGGTCCACACCCGGTCGGTCGCGCGGCGGTGGAAGTCGACCTGGTCCAGGTCCACGCCGTTCTTCGCGAGGATCCGCGCGGCCTCGGTCTGCGCCTTCGCGTCCTGCACGAAGATCGCCACCCGCTCGGTCTTCTCACCGGTGGTGAGCACCCGCACGATCTCCGTGTACACCCACGGAATCGGCGCGAACTTACCGGGCCAGTCACGCTTGTTGTGGGGCCAGGCGAGCCAGGTCGCGGCGTGGGGCTCCCACTCCGCGGGCATGCGGTAGCCCTGTGCGCGCGGGCTCTGGTCCGGGGCCGCCATCGCTCAACGCCCGAAGCGCTGGGTGAGCCCGCCGTAGGCGTCGATGCGCCGGTCGCGGAGGAAGGGCCAGTTGCGCCGCACGTTCTCCTGGTGCGCGGGGTCGACCTCGGCGACGAGGATCTCATCCCGGTCTCGGCCGGCCCGCGAGAGCACGCGACCGAAGGGGTCGGAGATGAACGAGCCGCCGAAGAACTCGATGCCGCCAGCCTGGGCTTCGCCCGGGGGCACCTCATGGCCGACGCGGTTCGCCGCGGCGACGTAGACACCGTTGGCGATGGCGTGGCCGCGCTGAACGGTCTCCCAGGCCGACGTCTGGGCCTCGCCGAACTCGGTCTTCTCCGCGGGATGCCAGCCGATGGCAGTGGGATAGAAGAGCACGCTCGCGTCCTGCAGCGCGGTGAGCCGCGCCGCCTCGGGGTACCACTGGTCCCAGCACACGAGCACGCCGATGCGGCCGTAGCGGGTGTCGAAGGCGCGAAAGCCCAGGTCTCCCGGGGTGAAGTAGTACTTCTCGAGGTAGAGCGGGTCGTCGGGGATGTGCATCTTGCGGTAGAGTCCGAGCAGGCTGCCGTCCGCGTCTAGCACCACCGCGGTGTTGTGGTAGACGCCGGCCGCGCGCCGCTCGAAGAGCGAGCCCACGATGGCCACCTTCAGCTCGCGCGCGAGGCCAGCGAGCCGCTCGGTGGTCGGGCCGTGGATGGGCTCGGCGAGGTCGAACTGCGCGAGATCCTCGCGCTGGCAGAAGTATTCGGAGCGGAAGAGCTCCTGGGTGCAGATCACCTGCGCGCCGCGCTTAGCGGCCTCGCGGATCTGGGCGGTCGTGCGATCGAGGTTCTCCTCGGGCTTCGGGCCGCAGCGACTCTGCAGGATGCCAATGCTGAACTTGTCGGGTGTGGCCATGGAGGCTCGTGTGCCAGGGCTGGGAGGGTGTGTCAATCGTGGGCTGTCGGCGGCGCGGCCCAGGTGCCTGCGCTCCGCGTCACCTCAAGCCCACGATCTCCCCGCTGTCGGTGAGGTCCATCCCCAGCACTGCCGGACTCCGCCCCAGCCCGGGCATGGTCATGATCTCGCCGCACAGCACCACCACGAACCCCGCGCCGGCCGAGACGCGCGCCGACTTCACCGGTAGGACGTGCGGCTGCGGCAGCCCCCCCTTCTTCGGATCCGCGGTGATGGAGAGATGCGTCTTCGCGAGGCAGATCGGCGCCCCGCCCATCCCCGAGGCCTCGGCGGCCGCGAGGTCGCGCTCGGCCTGGGCCGAGACCTCGATGCCCGTCGCGCCATAGATCTTCTGCGCCACGGCCTCGATTTTGGCCTTCAACGGCTGGTCGAGCGCATACGCGAACCTCGGCGCGGGCTTCGCCGGCGCGGCCTTCAGCACTGCCTGCACCTTGTCGGCGAGGGCCAGGCTTCCTTTGCTCCCATCCACGTAGGAGGACACGCGCGCGATCTCCACGCCGAGCTCCCGCGCGAACCCCTCGACCGCCGAGAGCTCGGCCTCCGGGTCGCCGGGGAAGAGGTTCAAGGCCACCACCGGCGTGAGACCGTAGGTGGTGCGCGCGGTGCTCAGGTGCTGGCGCAGGTTGCCCAGCCCCACCCGGAGCGCGTCGCCGTTGGGCTTGCCGCTGTCGGCGTGGCTCACCCCGCCGTGCATCTTGAGGGCCTTGAGCGTCGCCACCAGCACCAGCGCGTGGGGCCAGACGCCGGCCGCGCGGCACTTGATGTCGAGGAACTTCTCGGCGCCTAGGTCGAAGCCGAAGCCCCCCTCGGTGACCACCACCTCCGCCCGGCTCAGCGCGAGCCGCGTCGCGACGAGCGACGAGCAGCCGTGGGCGATGTTGGCGAACGGGCCGCCGTGGACCAGCGCCGCGGTGCCCTCAGCTGTGCGCGCGAGGTTGGGGAGCAGCGCATTGCGCAGGACCACCGCCATCCCGCCGACCGCGCCGACCTGCGCGGTGGTGACGATCTCGCCGGTGGCGGTGGTGCCCACCCGCATCTTGCCCAGCCGCGCCTTGAGGTCGGCGTAGTTGCGGGACAGGCACAGGATGGCCATCACCTCGCCGGCGGCGGTGATGTCGAAGCGCCCCTCGCGGGGGGTGCCGTTCAGGTGGCCGCCGAGGCCGGCGATCACCTGGCGCAGCGCGCGGTCGTCAAGGTCGATCAGGCGCGGGACGTCGATGCGGCGCGAGTCGAGCGGGACGGTGCCGAAGTGCACGGCATTGTCCGCGAGCGAAACCAGGAGGTTCTGCGCGGTGGCGATGGCGTCGAGGTCGCCGGTGAGCCCGAGGTTGATGCGATCGAACGGCTCGAGTCGCGCTCGACCGCCGCCCGCGCCGCCCCCCTTGCTGCCGAGTGTGGGCCCCAGGGACGGTTGCCGCAGCGCGGCGACCGAGCGCACCCCGCGGGCCCGCAGCCCGTCGGCGAGGCCGATGGAGATGGTGGTCTTGCCCTCGCCCGCCGGCGTCGGGGTGAGCGCCGACACGAGCACGAGCTTGCCATCGAGCCGCGCGTCCTCGGGCAGAAAGGCGGTGGTGGGCTTCACCTTCGCGGTGCCCTCACCGTAGGGAATCAACTCGTCGGGCGTGAGGCCAAGCTGCTGTGCGCTGGTGGGATCGGACATGGGCAACCTCGGGGAGGCAGGTGTGAGCTAGCCGGCGAGCCAGGCGGCGTAACGGCGCAGCCCCTCGGCGAGGGACACCCGCGGTTCCCAGCCCAGCAGTGCCTTGGCCTTGCTGGTGTCGGCGGCGGTGAGCGGCACGTCGCCGGGTTGCGCGGGCTGGCGATCGAGCTTGGCCTGCACGCCAAGTGAACCCTCGAGCGCGCGCACGAGCTCCGCGAGCGTGACCGGGTGCGCGCCGCCCAGGTTCACCGCCTCGAACGTGGGCCACGCCCGGTCGGCGGCCGCGATGACCCCGCGCACGATGTCCTCGACGAAGGTGTAGTCGCGCGCGGTGCTCCAATCGCCGAAAAAGGGGAGGGCTTGTCCCGCGCGCAGGAGCTTCGAGAACTTGGCGATGGCGAGGTCGGGCCGCTGGCGCGGGCCGTAGACGGTGAAGAAGCGCAGCGCGACGATCTCCATCGGGTAGAGCGAGCGGTAGGTGGCACAGAGGAGCTCGCCCGCGACCTTCGTCGCCGCGTACGGGGACACAGGCCGGTCGATGCGGTCGTCTTCGGAGAACGGCGCCTGCGAACGCGCGCCGTAGACGCTGCTCGAGCTGCCGAACACGAAGCGCGCGACGCCGCTCTTCCGGCTCGCCTCGAGCATCGCGGCGGTGCCGGTGACGTTGACGTGGCTGTAGAGCGCGGGCTCGGCGATCGACGGGCGCACCCCGGCTCGGGCGGCGAGGTGGATGACGATCTCGGGCTTCGTGGTGAAGGCCCGGGCGACGTCCCTGGGCTCACAGATGTCGCCCTCGATGAGCGCGAGCCTGTGGGCGAGCGGCGCGAGGTGCGCGCGCTTGATCGCCGGGTCGTAGAAGGCGTCGAAGCTGTCCAGAACGGTCACCGCATCCCCGCGAGCGATCAGCGCTTCGCACAGATGCGACCCGATGAACCCCGCTCCGCCGGTGACGAGGATGCGCATGCGGCTCGATGGTGTACTCGGGGCCCTCGAGCTTGTCATCAGGTCAGGACTGCGCCGAGAGTGACGGACCGGCATGGCCGCCGCGAGGGTTGGGGTATTGTCCGCCCTTCGGACGGCGCGAGTGCCGCCGGTCCCTCGGAAGGAAAGGCCCGCGGTGTCCCGTCACGCCTTCATCCTCGTGATCTTGCTGCCGCTGGTCTGGCGGTCGGGGCTGGTGCTCGCCCGCCTCGCCACGAAGGACGAGCGGCACGCCCGGTTTCTGTCGCTCGGGCTCGCGCTCGCGGGCTGGCTGCTCGCCGTGCACATCGGCGCGCTCCTGAGTCACGACTTCTACGTCGGGCTCTTCCTCGGCACGCCGCTCGCCGCGCTCCCGGGCGCCCTGACGCTGCGCCGCAAGGTCGAAGGCGTCGATCCCCTCGCGCCAACGCCCCGGTCGCTGTGGCTCGGGACCGCCCTGATGGTCGCGCTCATCGCGTGGCCACAGCTGCGCTACGCCGAGCACGACGAGTGCGAGCCCTTCGGCCACGTGGGGATGCCGCAGACCATCGCCCTCGGCCACTACCCGCCGAGGTTCCCGTACTTTCCGGCCTACGAGATGAAGTACCACTACGGGGTCGACCTGCTCGTGGCCTCGGTGTCGTCGGTGCTCGGCCATGCCGACATCGCGGCGACGCTGCATGGCCTGACCCTCGCCTTGTTCGGCTACGCCTTCGCCCTGCTCTGGCTGCTGGGCGAGGGACTCATCGGCGGTGCGCTCGGCGGCGCGCTCGCCGGGGTGCTGGGCCTGCTCGCGGGAGGCATTCAGCTCTTCTGCCGGGGGCCGAATCCCCTCTCGCTGTGGCTCATGGGCGACTGCGGCCCCATCGGCACCTGGATCACCCCCCCGTTCCTCTCGAACTTCCTGCAGCACACCTGGACCCTGGGGACCCCGCTCGCGCTCTCGGCTCTGCTGATCTTTAGCCGTCGCCGCACGGCCTCGCTCGCCTGGTACGGCGCGCTGTGGCTCCTGTTCACCGCGCTGTCGATCTCGCAGGTGGTGTGCTTCGGCGCGCTCCTCGGGGCGACCTGCGCCGCGGGCTGCTTCGAGGGCCGGCGCCTGTCGCCGAGGCTCGCGCTCCGGTTCATGGGGCTCGGGGCCGCGGTCTCGCTCGCGGCCCTGCAGCTGCACGCCTTCTTCGCGCCGAGCCCCGAGCTGCGGGTCGAGCACCTCGCGGTGCACCCTCTGTGGACCTGGAACCCCTGGCGACACTGGGTCGCATGGGACCTGCAGGCCTTCGGGTTCCTCCTACCCTTGGGCCTCGCCGGCGCCTTCGTGCTCAAGCGCGAAGCGCTGGTGCTCCTGCTGCTCGGCGTGGGCGGGGCGGTGCTCTCGAACGCCTTCTCGGACCACAACGCGATCCTGAAGTTCTCCACCGTGGCCCAGCTGCCGCTCGGGGTGCTCAGCGCGGCCACCGCGGCGTGGCTCATGCGCACGCGACGCCTGTGGCCCCTGGGCCTCGCGAGCGCGCTCGCGTGCGCGCTCTTCAGCCTCTCCTGGGCCACCGCGGTCGGCGGCGACCTGCCCGGGCTCTGGTTCTGCAAGGCGCTGCCCGCGCCGCCGCCACCGGAGGATCTGAAAGCCATCGCGTTCCTGCGCGAGGCCGCGCAGCCTGGTGAGCTGCTCTACCGCAGCCAGGGGGTGAAGAAGTACACGCTCTATGGCGGCCTGCCCGAGCCGGAGCTGGACTACGCGTCGGAGGCCAACGGCTTTCTGCCGGAGCTCGTCGCCCAGCGCCGGCAGCTGCTCGCGAACCCGCCCACCGCCGTGGCCGGGTTCCTCGCCCAGGACTTCCGCTGGGTGATCCTCGGCCCCGAGGACTCGCGCCTGTCGGCCGCGGCCGAGGGGTGGGTGCGCGCGGGCCAGGCGGAGGTGCGGGCGGAGTTCCCGCCGCTGAGGATCTACTATCTGAAGCGGTGAGCACCGCCAGTCCGGCGCTTGTGTTCCCACCCACGGTGCTGGAAACTGCCGCGCCTATGAGCACCAAGGCTGGGGTGGCAACCTCGCGCGGCGCCGACGGCAGCGTGGACTACGATGTCGCCTGGACCGAATGGTCCGACATGGTCCGCTACTATCCGTCGGCGGTGCATCGCCGACGGGTGATCGGCGACTGGCTCGTGGAGCTTCGGCCGCGGTCGATCCTGGATGCGGGGTGCGGGTCGGCCGAGCTGATGAGCGAGCTGAAGCGGCGGCTGCCCGCGGCCGCGTTCACCGGCGTCGACCGGGCGTGGCTTCAGATGGGCGAGAACCAGCGCCGGTTTCCCTGGGCGCGCTTCGAGACCGTGGATCTGGGGACGCCCAAGGCCAGCTTGGCCGAGCGGTTCGACGCGGTGATCTGCACCGAGGTCATCGAGCACGTGCCCGATGACGAGGCCGCCCTGGACAACCTCGTCGCCATGACCGGCAAGTATCTGCTGCTCTCGGTGCCCACAGGTCGCCGCTACCCGCTCGAGACGGGCTTCGGCCATCTCCGCCACTACCAGCTGGCGGAGCTCTGCGGCCGTCTGGAGTCGCGGGGGCTGACCATCAAGCGCGCCGAGGCCTGGGGCTTTCCGTTCATGAGCCTCTTCAAGTGGGCCGCGAACCTGCGGCCGGCGGCGACCCTCAAGGGGTTCGGGGACGGCACCTGGAGTCCGAGCAAGCGCCTCCTGGGCCGGCTGCTCACGGGGCTGTTCTACGTCAATGTGCCCGGGCGCGGGCCGCAGCTGTTCGTGCTGGCCGAGCGCTCACTTTAGGCAGACGTTCTCGTAGATCTCGATGCGGGGGCCGACCAGCACCTGGCCCTCGAAGCGCCCGTAGGGCACGTAGTAGGCGTCGAACAGGTCCATCACCGAGTCGCAGGACAGCTCTCCGGGAGAGATGACGTCGCGCAGCACGAAGCAATCGTGCTCGAACTCCGGGCTGTATTCGAGCTTGGCTTCCCTGCCGCACGGAAGGAGCCCACGCCCGACCAGCAGGTACCTGGCCTGCGTTCGCAGGCCGCTCCCCACGTTGTGGTAGTGGTCGGTGGCCTCGCGGGCGATGAAGCCCCAGCCTTTGCGTCCGTCTCCGAGGGCGCGATCCCAGTTGGAGGGGTCCGGCGGGAGCAGCGGCGCGGGCGTGGCCAGCTCTGCCGGGAGCGTGGCGAGGCAAGCGCTCGCTGCCTTCTGGCCGAGCAGGCGCGTCTCCTCGAACCAACCCCCTTGCGTCACCGCGGGACCTCCGCCGTGCTCCATGAGCCAGTAAGTCGCGACGTCCCGCGTGTCGCCCGCAGCGAGGAGCCGGTCGAACTGGAGGGTGGTGATCACCGGTGGGACCAAGGCCCCGGCGATCACCCCCAGCGACGCGGTCCAGCCCACGAGCCCGGGAGCGACATCGGTGAGGAAGTCGACCGTCGCGGTGAGCGCCACCGCCAGCCCCACCGCGAGCACCGGGACGGCGGGGGTGATGTAGCGCACGAACTGGGCGGTGGTCGGCAGCACCATCGCGAAGACGCCCAGGAGCGCGGCCCACAGCACCAGCCCCTCGCGGCGGTTCCGGGCGAAGGCCACGAGCAGGCCGGCCGTCGCGAGCACGAGTCCGATCTTCCCGAAGGCGATGGGGAGATTGGTGAACAGGTGGAAGCGCCAGCCTGGCGGGATCACGTAGGACGCATCGATGAGGTGAGCGCGCGCGCCATCGCCGAATCGATAGGTGTGGCTGTGGAGCCCCTCCCAGAAGGCCTTCGGCACCCGAGCGATGCCGGGACTCGCGAAGAGCAACCCCGCGACACCGGTCGCGAGGGACAGGAGGCCAAAGAGCAATGTCCGGCCCTTCCGTGGGAAGACCGCCAGGCAGACGACACCGGCGACCAGGCAGGGTGGTCCGAGGGCGGCCGCGGAGTACTTCACCCCAAAGCCCAGCCCGGTGGCGAGCGCGGCGAGCGGCAGGAAGGCGGGCCCGCGCCGGACTGCCTGGACGCAGAGCACCAGCGCGAGGGTGAACAGGAGCGTGGACACCGCGTCGGTCACGGCGAAGTGGCCGTTCCTGGCGGCGAGATAATTACAGCCGAAGGCCAGCGAGCCGAGCACGCTCGCGAGGCCGCGCGCATCCGGGAACATCGCGCCCACCAGCCAGGCCAGGAGCAGGCAGGTCAGGAGATCGAAGAAGACCGACGTGAAGCGAATGGGCAGAGAGACCGTCGAGGGCCGCAGCGCGTAGACGCAGCCGAGGTTGACCTCGCGGCCGAAGCGCGAGGAGAGAACCTCGCCTTCGAGGCGCAGGAGCGCGTTCTCGAAGCGCTGGTACCCTTCCGGGAACCCGGTGGGCAGGATCTCCACGTCGTGGTGGTTGTCGTCGAAGAGGTCGAAGGCCTGATCGAGGAAGATCTCCTCATCGGGCCGCGCGCGGGCGTTGGTCTCGCCGAAGCCGATCCCATAGATGCGCAAGGCCGCGGCGAGCGCCAGGGTGAGCAGGAGTGCGAGCTTGGGGGTGCGCGACATGGGGCGATGCTACTCGACGCTCCGGAGCCGCCCGGCTGCCTGGGCCTCGCCCGGCGGGGCGTTGAGGACCTCGGCCACGAGGTAGGGCCGCTTGTTCTGGCTCTCGTAGTAGGTGCGGATCACCAGCTCCGCGAGGAGCCCCATCATCACCGAGAGGAAACCGGTGAGGAAGAGCAGGGCGGCGAAGAGCGGCAGCGGCGTGGCCACGAAGTCGCGCACGTGGGTGAGCTTGAGCCCCACCGCCGTCGCCGCGACCAGGAGCGAGCCGAAGATCGCGGTGAGCCCCACCCCCCCGAACACGTAGATCGGCTTCGCGAGGTACTGAAAGAGGAAGCGCACGAGGATCAGGTCGAGGAACACCTTGAAGATCCGGTTGAGGCCATACTTCGAGACCCCGAAGCGCCGCGGCCGGTGATTCACCTCGAGCTCGGTGACCTTGGCCCCCTGCCAAGCGGCGTAGACCGGGATGAAGCGGTGCATCTCGCCATAGAGGCGCACCCCTTCGATGACCTCGCGCCGGTAGGCCTTCAGCGTGCAACCGTAATCGTGGAGCGAGATCCCGCTGACCTTGGAGATCAACCAGTTGGCGACCATCGAGGGGAAGCGGCGGGTGACGGCCTTGTCCTTGCGGTCGCGCCGCCAGCCCGACACGCACTGGTAGCCCTCGCTCATCTTCTGGAGGAGCCGGCCGATGTCGGCGGGGTCGTTCTGGAGGTCGCCATCCATGGGGACGATGACCTGTCCGCGGGCGCGCTCGATGCCCGCCGACAGCGCCGCGGTCTGGCCGTAGTTGCGCCGGAAGCGGATCACGATGAGCGCGGAGTTCGCCTTCGCGAGCTCGGCCAGGATCTCGGCCGTGCCGTCGGTGCTGCCGTCGTCGACGAGGAGGATCTCGCTGCGCTGGTCGAGCTTCCCGAGCGCGCTCGCCAGCTCGGCGTGGAGCGCGCGCACGTTCTCCGCTTCGTTGAAGAGCGGGACGACCACCGAGAGATCGGGCGAGGAATCGGGCGACATGGTCGGGAGGTGGGTGTAGCCCAGTTCACGGACGGTGGCCACCGGCAGTGGGGGCGTGCATGTACGACCTGGCGGTCGGGCGTCAGCGCCCCCGGATCACCTTCGGCACTCCGCGCAGGGTGAGCCAAGCCGCGGCGCGCTCGCGCTGGTCGCCTTGCAAGACGAGCGCCTGGTCTTCGAGCGTGCCGCCGCAGCCCAGCGACTTCTTGAGCAGCGAGAGCGTGGCCTCGAGGTCTCGCTGCCGGAGGGCGAGCTGCTCGATCACCGTGACCTCCTTGCCGCTGCGCCCCTTGCGCTCGAGGCGGACCACGGCGCGCGCGGGGACGGCAGGCCCCTTGGGGGCGGCCGGAGCTTCGGGCGTCGCCGGCGTGGGCGCGGCCTTGCCCCCGAGGGCGGCGAAGGGGCTGTGGG
>VFSW01006666.1_pt1 | contig 16940 bp, 11 predicted proteins | sample 5358111 | NCBI WGS metagenome assembly VFSW01 (sample SAMN11554181, study PRJNA540505) | mine drainage metagenome | isolation source: sediment from site ElyBrook_90M | place: USA: Ely Copper Mine, Vershire, VT | collected 2017
TTGCCGCCGCGCCGTGACGACAATCCCAGCGGGATACCGACCAACATCAATACCAAGCATGCGGTGGGATAGGCATAGCGCTTTTGCAATTCAATCTGATACCAGCGACCATTCGCGGAGTGGGCACGGTCATACAATTGGCGATTCGACATGGCCAGAATCGGGACGTCGCTGTGGCCGATGCGCGTGGTTTCCTGCCCGCTGCTGATTTGGATCGGGAGGTCCGTCTGCGCAAAAGTGGAGATGCTGTACGCTCCGGGATCATTCGGGGGCATTTCATGCTGCTCGCCATCGCGCAGCCTCATGCGCAGATCATGGTGCTGTCCGCCGACTACGGTGGCTTGCTCGGCTAATGTAATTTTCGGCGAGCGAGGATCGCTGATATCCGCCAGAAACACATGCGACCATACGGAAGCGTGACGTCCAACGGTGACATTCTGCACATACAGAATGGAATTTCGGAAATCTTCATAGAAAACTCGCGGCTGTACCTGAAATGTGGCCTGCGAATCTCGCAGGGAGTTTTCGACCTTCAGCATGGCGGTCGTTGCCTTGGGTGCAAGGTACAGCGAATTGAATAGACCCAGAAGCCAAGCCGCGACGCCCACCATGGCGACAATGCGGACAAACTGAAATACGCCAAAGCCGCAGGCCCGCATCGCTGTTACTTCGCTATCCGCAGCCAATCGACTCAGTCCAAGCAAGACGCCGACGAGCAGCGCCATCGGGATGGTGACCGTGAATGAATTGGGCAGCGTGAACAACACCAATTTCAGAACGCTCATGGGAGAAGCGCCGTCCTGCACAACGAGCTCCAGAATCTGGACCAACTGGGGCATGAACAGCACAAACGTAAATAACCCGATGCCCACCAGGGTGTGGGAGAGAACCTCGCCGAGAATGTAGCGTGTCAGGATGCGCACGGTGGTCTTCTTAGGGTCTAGCTATCAGCTGACCGGATTCGTTCGGCATGCACCTTCAGTGTAGCTCCCGGGTCATCGACGTTGCCCCGAACTTCGCGGCAATTTCGTTCGTGCTACCCTGATCGGTGCCCATAAAATGGCTGAATCTCTTAGCGGTTGTGGGCAATCGATGTGGGACTCAAGGAGAGCACTAGTATGCGATTTCGTCCATCCATCCATTCTGTTGTTATCGCTTCGGCTTGCATGGTTCTTGCGCCGTCATTATTGGTCCTTCATGCGCAGAGCGCGGAGAATAGGGTGCAGCCGGGAACGCATGGAATTGACGTTGCCAACATGGACCGGTCGGTAACACCGGGAGATAACTTCTACCTGTATGCCAACGGCGACTGGATCAAGCGGACGGTGATTCCTGCAGACCGCGCCGCTGTGGGTGTTTTCTCCACGCTCGATGACACGGCCAACAAGAACACGGCTGCGTTGATTCAGGAATCCGCCAAGGCCAACGCGCCGGCGGGTTCGGAGGCGCGCAAAATCGCTGACCTGTACAACTCGTACATGGATGAGTCCGCAATCGAGGCGAAAGGGCTGACGCCGCTGCATTCGCAATTGGCCGCCATTGCCGCGGTCCACACCCAACAGGAACTGGCCCGTGCCTTGGGCGAAAGCCTGCGGGCGGATGTGGATCCGCTCAACAATACTAACTTCCATACGGCAAATCTATTTGGACTGTGGGTTGCGCCAGGATTTCACGATCCGGCGCATTACCATCCATACCTGTTGCAGGGTGGAATTGAGCTGCCTGATCGCGAGTATTACCTGGGCGACAGCGCTCACATGAAGGAGATCCAGGCGAAATATCAAACCCACGTGGCAGCGATGTTTCGGCTCGCCGGTTTTGATGATGCAGATGCGCGCGCCACGCGAGTAATTGCGCTGGAAAAGGCGATCGCGCAAACGCACACCAGTCTGGCCGACGACGAGGACATTCACAAGGCGGACAATACGTGGAAGCGCTCGGAATTCGCCGCCAAGGCTCCTGGACTGGATTGGGCGGAATATTTCCGGGCTGCAAACCTGGCAGATCAGGACAGCTTCATCGTCTGGCAGCCGAGTGCGTTTACCGGTGAAGCGGCACTGGTGGCCTCGACGTCAGTGGATACGTGGAAAGACTGGATGGCGTATCACTTTATTGAAGAGTATGCGGGAGTGTTGCCAAAAGCGCTTGCGGATGAGCGGTTCGATTTCTTTGGGAAGACTTTGGTCGGCGTGCCGCAACAGCGTCCACGCTCGCAGCGCGGAGTTTTTGTCGTCGACGGCCTGCTAGGGGATGCGGTCGGAAAGATCTACGCACAGCGTTACTTCTCACCCGAGGCGAAGGCGGCAGCCGAGGCGATGGTGGCCAACATCATCGCGGCGTACCGTGTGCGCATCGAAGCGCTCACGTGGATGGCTCCAGCAACCAAGGCCGAGGCTGAGGCCAAGCTCAACGCGCTGTACGTTGGCGTCGGCTATCCGGAAACCTGGCACAACTACGATGGCTACGAAGTGAAGACAGATGATATTTTCGGCAACGTCTGGCGCGCGGGAACTTTCCGCTACCATCAGCAGGTCGAGCGGTTGGGTAAAGATGTCGATCGCAAGGAATGGTCGATGACGCCGCAAACAGTCAACGCGGTGAACCTGCCGTTGCAGGACGCTCTGAACTTTCCGGCGGCAATTTTGCAGCCGCCCTTCTTCGATGCAAAGGCGCCCGCCGCAGTCAACTACGGAGCGATTGGGTCGGTCATTGGACATGAGATCAGTCACACCTTCGATACTGAAGGCAGCACGTTCGACGCCGCGGGCCGTCTGCGCGACTGGTGGACGCCAGCGGACCTGGCGCATTTCGATGCAGCTACGGCGAAGCTGGCAGCCCAGTACGACACCTATATGCCGTTCCCTGATGATCATGTGAATGGCAAGCAGACGCTGGCCGAAGACATCGCGGATGTTGCTGGAATTTCGGCGGCGTACGACGGATATCGCGCATCGCTTGGCGGCAAATCGGCGCCCGAACAAGATGGATTTACAGGCGACCAGCAGTTCTTCATCGCGTTCGGTCAAAACTGGGGATCCAAGGTTCGGGCGGCCGGGCTCCGTCGGCAGGGGATGACCGACCCGCATGCACCGGCGGAATAGCGCGCCGACACCGTCCGCAACATCGACGCCTGGTATACAGCCTTCGACGTGAAACCCGGGCAGAAGCTGTACCTGGCTCCGCCGGATCGTGTGCGCATCTGGTAAGGCGCGAGGGAATTTGCTGACGCTCGACTAGTACCAGTTCTTGACGTTCGGCCAATAGGCGGAGAGGGGAACCTTTCCGCCGCGGCAGAGATAAATGGGTCTGTTTTCAAACGGTATGGCCAGCGGATTGTCGACGTCTCCAACCTGCTGCACCGAATCGCAGTACTTCTCTATATCGGATTTGGATTCGCCAACAACAATCAACAGGTTGCCGGAGTAGCCGCGCGGTCCCCAGAAGTAATAATTCTGATGGCCGCTGATCGCTGGCGGAAGTCCATACTTCGGCCCGAACAAATCAATCGCGCCAGCTTCGCCATAGTTATTGCAAAAGATTCCCACCTTGGCCCGATCGGCAGGCGTCAGAGAATTGTAAATCCGCGCGACTTCCGCCACCAGGCCCTGCCACCCAAATCGGTCCGCATAGAACTGAGGAAGGGGACCTGTTTTCGCGGTTTCGGTATTCTCGCTGGTCAGATGAAGCGCTTGCGTGTAGCGAATCCAGGTATACGGCGGCATGACTGGAATTCCCATGGGCAGCGCGAGCGCGCCAAGAACGACCATGACCACGCACCAGGTCGGCAGCAGCCATGTTGTTTTTCGCGAGCTGGAAAATAGATCCTGCCAGGCCAGTGCTCCCGCGGCGAACATGACGGGATAGATTGGCGCGACATAGTAATCCTTGGCAAAAAGATGAATCATGATGGCGAGCAATACAACATACGTCAGGCCAATCCAGCGAAAGCCACGCGCGGGTTTCGCGGCAAACAGCCAGACCAATCCCGGCAGCAGAAGGAAGATGCTGATCGGGTTCAACATCATGATTTGCGCGCCAACGAAAGCGACAGGACCCAGTTTGACGTTCTTATGGCTGTGATTCACGTGGTTTAGCCACACCAGAGTGGGCCATTGATGATGAATCTGCCACAACAAATAAGGCAGCGAGATCACGATGATGAGTCCGACAGCCGCCAGCGTCCAGCGACTCCAGAGAATACGGCGTTGAAGAGTCAGTAGAAGCCCCCCCAGCAGGGCCACAAGGAAAAACTCCATAGAGGGTTTGTTCAACAACCCCATGCCACTAAGGATGCCGAACAGCATCCACCATTTAGGGCTGCCACCGGAAACCATCAGAAGCACCACGACCATGCATCCCATCCAGAAGACCGGCTCGAACGAATTCATGGAAAGAAAGCTGTCGATTCCCAGATAAACGGGCGCAATCAGGACCGCGATCATCGCCACCACTTGAGCGATTCGTTTGCCGCCCAATTGCCACGCCAAAATACCGGTGAGAAAAACTTTGACCGCGCCGGCCAATGCCGAGAAGCTGCGGAACAGCGCCAGATGATGGAAGCCAAATAGCATTTCAGCGATGCGCGCCTGCAGGGCTACCATGGGCGCCTGATCGACGTAGCCCCAGGCAAGGTGCCGTCCGCAGACGATGTAGTACATTTCGTCGCGAAAAATTCCATAGCCAAAATGCTGTGCCAGCAGATTTCCAATGAACTCAATCGCGAATTTGATCGCGGCAAAGACGAGAGCAAGCTGAAACACTGGCTTCCAATCTTCAGCAGAAACGTTTCGAATTTCCATGGGCACTCCGAGTCGAATAGTAGAGCATCGTTCCGCTGCGGCAGCGAATAAAACTGAATACGGAGAAAGAGCAGAAAAGTTCCTGCAAGAGAAAATCAGCAACCGAGTCAAGAGAGAAGGGTACGAAGTGCAGCGCTATTCCCGGGGCTACAGGGAAGCTTGACGATTTCCTTCTTGCGAAGTCAGTACCAGTCCTTTACTTGCGGCCAATAGACATTCAGAGGGATATTTTCCCCACGGCACAGGTAAATTGGGCGATTGGAAAAATGATCTGCAAGTGGGTTGTACACTCGTTCGATTTCTTCTACAGATGCAAATTGCTTTTGAAGGTCTTGTTTTGACTCTCCTATTACGATCAGCACTCGTCCGGTGTAGCCGTTGGAACCCCAATAAAAGTAATTTTGATGGCCGCTGACTGCGGTGGGCAGACCATATTTCGGTCCATAGATATTGATCGCGCTCGCCTCGCCATAGTTGTCGCAGTAAATTCCGGTTTTAGCTCGCTCTTGTGGGGACAAGGACGCGTAGACAGTTGCGACATCCGCTACAAAATGACGCCAGCCCAAGCGGTCAGCGAGGATAGGTAGAAGGGGACTCGCGTCGGGAAGATCCGACTTCGGGAAGAGGTACGCGACCTTCGCGCAGTAGTGAGCTGCTGTGTAGGGCGGTAAGACGGGAAGTACAAGCGGGAGGGTGATTGCGCCGCAAACGGTGATGACAGAGCCGAGAGCGGGCAAAAGCCAGGCGGTTTTGCGCGAAGCAGAAAGCCATTCCTGAAGAGCCAGAGCTCCAGCAGCAAAGAGGACGGGATAAACCGGGGCAACATAGTAATTCAAGGCATGGGCACGCATCATGACGACGAGCATTCCCAAAAACATGATGCCAATCCAACGGAAGCGGCATGCCGTTTTCGCCGTAAGCAGCCAGATAAGCCCAGGAAGAATCAGAAAGATACTGACCGGGTTGAACATCGCGATCTGTTCCTGAAGAAAAGCGAGCGGGCCCAAATTCCCATTGAGATTGTCGTGATTGATCTTATATAGCAATTCCCACATGGGCCAGTGTCGATTCGCTTGCCAGGCCATGAACGGCATCGCGATGCCCACGATGAGCGCAACCGCAACGAGCGCCCAGCGACTGCGTAAGAGCCGGCGTTCCGGTGTCAATAACAGGCCGCCTAATACGCCAAATAGAAAAAACGCCATGGACGGCTTATTGAGCAGTCCGAGTCCGCCTGAAACTCCAAAAGCGATCCACCATCGCAGGCTTCCTCCGCGAATCATCCAGACGATTGCGAGCAGGCAACTCATCCAGAACATGGATTCAAAAGAATTCATGGCCAGCACGCTATCCAAGGCAAGGTAAACGGGCGCGACCAGCACGGCGATCATCGCCAGCACCTGGGCCATTCTTCGGCCCCCAAAAAGCCAAACCAGGACTCCAGTGATGAAAACTCTTGCCGATCCTGCGAGCGCAGAAAATATCCGGAAAAGCGCCTGGTTCTTCAGTCCAAACAGTGCTTCCGCGACATGGGCCTGCAGGGCCGCCATAGGGGCCAGATCGACATAACCCCAGGCAAGATGGCGCCCGCATACGATGTAGTACAGCTCGTCACCGAAAAGTCCATACCCGAAATGCTGCCCCAGCAAGCTGCCCAGTGTTTGGATGATGAGGCTGATTGCAGCGAAAAAAATGCTCAGATGTATGGCCTGCTGCCAGGTCATACGGAGTAGCGGGACCTCAAGATTCAGTTGGTTTGGAAGGGTAGCTGAAGGCTGGAAAAGACAAGCGCGCATCGGCAAAGTCCCTGGAGTTGTCGCGGAAATTGGAGTTCTAGTCACAACGGTAGCAGGTTCATGCTGCCTGACCTTAATTTCTGTTTCACTCAGGGTGTTTTACTGAAGGGATCGAGTCCTTGAAGTGGTTGCAGATTGCTTCCGCAAATTTGCGCGACACAACCGACTCCAGCGCTTCAAGAGACGCAGACTGGATGGCTCGCAGACTGCCGAAATGAGTGATGAGGCGAGTGCGGGTCTGCGCACCGACGCCCGGAATGCGCAGCAGGTCGGAGTCGCGGTCGCGCATCTCGCGCCGCTTGCGATGATAGGTGATGGCGAATCGATGCGATTCATCGCGGATGCGCTGCACCAAGTGCAGCACCGGCGAGTGTCGATCGAGCACCACCGGATCGTCCTCCTGGCCGTAGACGTAAATCACTTCTTCCCGCTTTGCGATGGCCGCCAACGGCTGGCTGGTGAAGCTCAACTCCTCCAGCGCTGCGGCTGCAGCGTGCAACTGGCCTAATCCTCCGTCAATCAAAATCAGGCTGGGCATAGGCCGATGTTCCTCTTGCAGGCGGCGATATCGACGAGTGACGACCTCTCGCATACTGGCAAAATCGTCGACGCCCTCCACCGATTTCACCTGAAACTTGCGATATTCCGATTTGTTCATCGCGCCCTTTTCCCACACCACCATGGAGGCCACAGTCTCCGCGCCTTGAATGTGGGAAATATCGAAACACTCGATGCGCTCAGGAAGCGCGGGCAGGTTGAGCGCGTCCTGCAGCGTCTCCTGAATCACGCGAATGCTGGGTTGCAGTACACGGAAGCGTTGATCGTAGGACTGCTTCGCATTCTGGCCTGCAAGATCCAGCAGGGAACGCTTCTCACCCCGCTGCGGCACCGCGATTTCCACTTTGTGCGCAGTGTGTTCGCATAACAATTCGGCCAACGGCGCACGATCTGCAAAGTCAACTGGCACGTAAATATTTCGCGGAACATATTGCTGGTCGATATAGAGCTGCTTCAGCAATGCGGAGAAAAAAACCGCGGGAGCAAATGTTTCGCTCGAAGAAGATTCCTCAGACTTGGCGTTGGTTGGCGCGTCGGTCGCTTCCTTTATCGAATCCACGGCAGACGCGTCGATTTCCATTTCTTCTTGGATCGATTCAGCTGGCGGAGCATCGAGCACCTGGGCCTCAGGAAATTCGGGTAAGTTTTCCCAGAAGAATTCGCGGCGATCGACAATTCGCCCATTGCGAATATGAAACAAATTCGCCGCCAGCATTCCTTTCTCGTAATGAAAACCGAAGACATCGGCATCGTCATCCGAGGCGGCCGCGATGCGCTGCTTTTCCTGCAGTTGATGCAGCGTAATCACCAGGTCGCGATAACGGCCCGCCAGCTCGAATTGCTCGTTCGCGGCCGCGGTTTGCATTCTCTGTTCCAGCGACTTCTCCAACTCATCGGCATGACCTTCCAGCATCAAGCGCACATCGCGAACAGCTTCGGCGTAGATGTCCGGAGTCGTGAGGCCCTCAACGCACGGGCCCAGGCAGCGGTGAATGTAGTACTGCAGGCACGGGCGCGGATGGTATCTCGACAGGTCGACCTTGCAACTGGGAATGAGAAATGTCCGGTGGATCAGATCGACAATGCGATAGGCAAGATTCCCCGGGAAATAGGGGCCGTAGTAGATGGCGCCGTCTTTGCGGATACGTCGCGTCACCAGAACCTTGGGATAGCGATCGCCGAGCGTGAGTTTTACATAGGGATAAGTCTTGTCATCTCGCAGCAGCACATTGAAGCGAGGCTTGCGCTGCTTGATCAGATTGTTTTCCAGCGCCAGCGCTTGGGGCTCTCTCGCTACCAGAATGTATTCCAGGTCGACCGCTTCCCGCATCAAGGAACCTGTTTTTGCATTCGACTGCGCCGCCTCAAGAAAATACGAACGCACTCGCGACCGGAGATTCTTAGCCTTGCCGACATAAATTACCTTTCCGTCGGCATCGTGAAACAGATAGACGCCCGGGCCAGCCGGAAGCGTGCGAATTTTATCGTGTAAATCCATGGAGGGTGGCGCCATGATCAGTTTATGCGTATCGCGGAGTTTCAGAATCGCCGCCGGAGAAGTGTTGGTCGCATGTAAAAATTGCCGCCTGGGCTCCAATCTTGGAATTTGACACTTTACTAAATCGCCGTAACAATAAGCAAAATAATGTCTTACGTAAAAACGTCCGATTGGCTGATGGATTGCATCATACCTAAAAGACGCTGAATGCTTTTGCGTCATTACGGGAGAAGCTGGCTATGACACGGAGTGCTAGAAGTTCAAAAATTTACCTTGGCGGAGCATCCATTCTCATGCTGACCTTTGCGGGTTGCGCAACCAAGAATTACGTTCGCACGCAAACCACGCCGTTGATCCAGCACACGAACGAACTGGAAGACCAGACGGCTGCCAACCATCGCAGCATTCAGGACGTAGATTCCCGCGCCACACAGGGCATTCAGCAGGCACAAACCTCCGCCAGCGCTGCCGATCAGAAGGCGCTGGCTGCGGGCCAGTCTGCTAACCAGGCGCAGCAATCCGCACAGGAAGCCATGAATCATGCGGACACCCTGGAGAGTGTGGTCAAGAACCTCGACACCTACCATCAGGTGGCCGATGCGAACGTGCATTTTGCTTTTGACAAAGCGACTCTGACCAAGCAGGACAAAGCGGACCTGGATAGCTTCGCCAGCCAACTGGGCAACACGAAATCTTACATTCTGGAAATCACGGGCGGCACCGATTCAACTGGCAACAAGGACTACAACTATCAGCTGAGCGAGCGGCGCGCAGAAACCGTCGCGCAATACCTGGCGGAGAAATACAACGTGCCGGCGCACAAGTTTTATCTGATCGGCATTGGAAAAGACGTGGAAGTCGCAAGCAACTCCAGTGCCAGCGGACGCGCGAAGAATCGCCGCGTAGAAATCCAGCTTTTGTCCAATCTGCAAAATGCGAATGGCCAACCAGATGCTAATGCCCAAGGCAGTTCGCAGGGTGCCATGAACTCCACGCCGGCGGCGACGGGGCAGTCAAATCCACCGGCAGCAAATCAAGCCAATGCAGGCGTGGCGCAGCAGTAGCCGGACCGTTCACGCGGTTCTATTTGTTGTACAGAACGGGATTCAGGTCAGGATCGTTATACATCTTTAGCTGGCGGTATACCTGAAAACGCAATTCGCCACATAGTACGCGCTGCCATAGCCGATCCAGGCATGTGGCCAGATCGTTTCGCTGATTCTCAAGTATCGCCAAGCGTCGTAGATTGCGCCCACGATGACCGGGGGGAGATGGGATTCTTTCTGTCTCCTCACGCGTGTGGTAGATTTTCAGGCTCACAATCGATAGCCGATCCAACATCGTCCCTGGGGTTTCAGAATGCAGTTCCGCCTGGGGATTGGGCAGATTTTCGGCAGACAATTCCTTCAGTAAAAGTTCATCGCAGCGCTCGAGTTGATCGTTGCGCCGTTGATTGATGGAGTCGATCGCGCGCTTCGCGGTCGCAACCGCTGCGTCTCCAGATTGAATGTCTCGCGCTTTATCCTCCTGATGCCAAAGTTCAAAATTGGCGCGATGGAGGGCCTCGACCGCGGTATGGAAATCGTCTGCTGGTTTCTGCGCAAACGGACTCTGATGCCAGCGCACGGTCAGTTCATCGAACGCCTGCAGAATTTGTGTTCCGTCTATCGATCGGGCAGATGCCATAGGAAATATCATACTGATGTCGGCCTTGACTCTCTGCAATTGGCATTTGTCGCTAAGCGCTGACTCTGGGATTTCGCCGTCCGCGTGGCTCGGGAGACAGAATCGATTCGTCCAACCTTGCCCGTGGAGCTATACTTGCGCCCATATGAAGATGAACGGGACGGATGGAGAGATCATCATATGCATGGCTGTCAGCCCCAATGGCCATCAGTTTCTTGAGGAGTTGGCGAAGCTCGGTTGCCGGGTAGTTCTGTTGACCATCGACGAGTACCGGAGTGCCGCGTGGCCGATGGATGCAATCAGCGAATTGCACTGCATGCCCGCCGGCATGACCTTGCAGCAAATTACAAACACAGTCGCCTACCTCGCGCGGTCCCGCAAATTCGCGCGCTTGATCGCTCTGGACAATTTCGACGTTCAGATCGCGGCTGCGCTTCGCGAGCATCTGCGAATCCCCGGCATGGGTGTCACCACGGCCTGTTATTTCAGCGATAGGTTGGCCGCCCGCCTGAAAGCCGCGCAGTCGGGAATGGCTGCACCTGCATTTACTTCGGTTACAAATTACGACGAACTGCGCCAATTCATGCGGGCAGTCCCATCTCCGTGGCTGCTGACTCCGCGGAGCGAATCGTGGGGCTCCGCAAACCGGCAGTTCTATGAGCCTGAGCAGGTGTGGCGCGCGCTCGATGAATTGGGCGATCATCAGAGCGGTTTTCTGCTGGAGCAATCGATCGAGGGAGATCGCTTTCATGTTGACAGCCTCACGGCAGATGGAACGGTGGTGTTCTCAGCCGTATCCCCCTATCGGGTGGCATCGTTAGAAAGGCCGGAGATGGGTGAACTGTTGCCCGCAGCTCAGAAAACCAGCACTACAGCGCATATCGAACGACTCAGACGCGCAAATGCAGCGCTGTTATCCAGTATGAGAATGGCGCGCGGCGTCAACCATACGGAATTTCTTCGTTCTACAGCGACCGGAGAGTTCTACTTCATGGAAACGTCGGCGAGTGTCAATGATCGGTGCGTTTCGGACATGATGAAGGAGACACATAGGATGAATTTGTGGGTGGAGTGGGCTAGGTTGGAAGTCGCGGCCATGCGTGGGGAGCGATACGCATTGCCCTCGACCAGGAGTGCTCGGAAGGCATTGGCTGCGAGCACCGATGTCCAACATCGATTAGCATGAGTAGGGACGTTTTGACCCACCTTCTATGCCGCCATCGACCTGGCTCCAGGTACCACATCGCCGCTTCAATCCGCTGACACGAAAGTGGGTTCTGGTATCGCCGCATCGCACCCAGCGTCCCTGGCAAGGCGAGGTTGCGAAGACTGAAAGCGTCCCGGCGATCCATTACGATCCCACCTGCTATTTATGTCCCGGGAATACTCGTGCGGGAGGCCACCAAAACCCCAAGTACAAAGATGTGTTCGTTTTCGACAACGATTATGCTGCGCTGCTTCCAGATGTCCCTCCGCTGACAGATGCTCCGCACGACGATTTATTTCGAGCCGAGCGCGAGCTGGGGATCTGTCGCGTCATCTGCTTCCACCCTGACCACGATTTAACCCTGGCACGGATGCAGCCGGGGGACATCGAACGCGTGGTGGAGGCATGGAGTGCACAAAGTCAGGATTTAGGTCAGCGGCCTGAAATCAACTATGTGCAGATTTTTGAAAATCGCGGGCCGATGATGGTTGCCAGCAACCCGCATCCGCATTGCCAGGTCTGGTCTACGGAGCATATTCCCGATGAACCGCTGGCGGAGCAGGCCGCGCAGCTTGCGTACCTGGATTCGCATGACAGCTGCCTGCTTTGCGATACGGTTGCACGCGAGGTGCAAGCGACGGAGCGAATCGTCTGCGAGATTCACCAGTTCGTCGCCATGGTACCATTCTGGGCGGTCTGGCCGTTTGAAACACTCGTCCTGAGTCGGCTGCACTGTGGCGCATTTACTGAAATGGAGGCAGCGCAGAAAGCAGGCCTGGCGGATATTTTGAAACAAGTCACCACGCGCTACGACAATCTATTTCAAACCAGCTTTCCATACACCATGGGCTTTCACCAGAGTCCGACCGATTCAAAATCGCACCCGGAATGGCATTTTCATGCGCATTTCTATCCGCCCCTACTGCGGTCGGCGACAATACGAAAATTCATGGTTGGATTTGAAATGCTGGGAATGCCGCAGCGCGACATCACGCCGGAAAGCGCAGCCGAGAGATTGCGCGCTGTGAGCGATCGACACCACACCCTGGAAAGATAGAAGAGGCGAACCCATTGAGTTCCACATCCCTGGCATTGAACGGACAGCCGCTGACCCTGGAAGAGCTTGCGGCCGTGGCATACGAAAAAACCCCGGTTGTGCTGCATCCGGAGGCACGGCGGCGCATGGAGGCGTCCCGCGCGGTCGTGGACCGCTATCTCGCGGAGGGGGCAACGGTCTACGGCATCAACACCGGCTTTGGCAAAATGTCGGAGGTCTCGATTCCTCCCGATCAGCTGGCTGATCTGCAATTAAATCTGGTCCGCAGCCATGCCTGCGGTGTAGGCGAGTCCCTGGCGGAAGCGGAGATTCGCGGCATGATGCTCTTGCGGGGGAATGTGCTGGCCAAGGGAACCAGCGGGGTTCGCGTGTTAGTGGCGGAACATCTGCTGAGGATGCTGGAGAAAAATATCTGCCCGGTCGTACCGGCTCGAGGATCGGTCGGAGCGAGTGGCGACCTGGCACCACTGGCGCATCTTGCGCTGGGGATGACCGGCGAAGGCGAAGTTTTTAATAAGGGGAAGCGCCTTGGCGCATGTGAGGCTTTGAGCGCGGCCGGGATGGAGCCGTTACGGCTTGCGCCCAAAGAAGGCCTTGCACTGCTGAATGGCACACAAGCGATGGCGGCTATGGGCGGACTGACACTCTTGCGTGCCGAGCGCGTCGCCCGTCTGGCAGACCTGGCTGGCGCGATGACGCTTGAAGCACTTAAAGGAACGCCGACGGCATTCGATGAAAGGATTCACGCTGCACGCCCGCACCCCGGCCAGGTGGAGGTGGCGCGACATCTGCGTTCATTGCTGGCGGAGAGTGAGATTCGCGAATCCCATCGCGAGCATGATCCGCGCGTACAGGATGCCTACTGCCTACGTTGTATGCCGCAGGTCCACGGTGCGGTATTGGACGGATTGGCGCAGGGAAGGCGAGTGATCGAAATCGAAATGGGCTCCGCGACTGACAATCCGCTCGTTTTTGTCGCAGACGCGAGAGCGGACAATGCCGAAAGTGAGATTCTTTCCGGCGGCAATTTCCACGGTGCGCCCTTAGCTTATGTTTTCGATTACGCGGCCATTGTGATGGTGGACCTGATGAGTATTTGCGAGCGCCGCATCGATCGCCTGGTGAATCCAGATTTGAACGAGGGCCTGCCGCCTTTCCTTACGCCGCATGCCGGCGTTTCGTCGGGCTATATGGTGGCGCATGTCGCCGCTGCGGCTTTGCTTGCGGAAGCGCGAGTGCTCGCCCATCCAGCGTCGGTCGATAGCGTTCCAACCTCTGGCGGTAAAGAGGATCATGTATCGATGGGGATGACGGCCGCGTGGAAGCTGCGACAGATTGTCGAGAATGCGGAGTCGGTGTTAGCCATCGAACTAATGGCTGCCGCCGAGGGCTTGGAATATCGCCGGCCACTCAAGCCTGCGCAGCGCGTGGAAGCCGCATGGAATCAGGTGCGGAGCGTTGTGGCCAAGCTCGAACGCGACCGCACCTTGCATCCTGATATCGCAAATCTTCACGCAGCCATTCTCCGCGGGATGCTGGACGACTGGATGCGTTAAGCGAGTCGCAACTCATCCAGTCGAGCCGAAATTACAGCTGCAGGCGAATTCGCATACGCGTCAAAACCGCCGATACAGCGAGAATGGCAAAGGTGAAGAGGATGGCGCCGAGAACTCCCGAAGCCCCGGTCTGGAAGTAGCGATCGAGATAGGTGAACCCCACAAACGTTGTGAGGTAGGCATAGATATCGGGCAGTAGATATGTCAGCAGCGTATTTTCGCCCGCTGGCTTCGCGAAAAATGCCCAGTGCGTTTTTCCCATCACGTCGCAAATCCAATAGAGCAGCATGAAGCAGAGCACGCTGGCACCCACACTTGCCAGGCACCATGTGGGGGTGGCGCGAATTTTCGAAATGCCAAGCGGTGCCAGGATCCACGCCGCCGCCAGCGTCGCGACAGCAAATCCCAGAGCCAGCCACATTTTTTGCCGGAGACGCTGCCAGCGGTGTTTGCCGAGGAAGATGATCGACGTTACGACACCCGCCATCACGATAGAAGATGACGCTCCTCCGCCAAATGGCCAGATGTAGAGTGGCAAGTGTCGTGGAAGGCGGATGATGTGCGCTGTCGTGAGCGCACAGAACGCCGTCAGCGCAACAAACCATGCCAGGGGCGCCCACAGCCATCGTCGCGTGGAGACATACAGCAGGGCAACGGAGAAATAGGCGAATCCGATCAGACCAAGAATCTCAGGGTAGGAGAAATCAATCCATGCGGAGGTCCCGTGCGTTGTTCGCCGAAAAATTGCGAATACTCCGACCATCATCAGAAAGCCCACGATCCGCAGGCCGAGAAAGATGCGGGCGTGTCGTGTATCGCGGCTAGGAACCAGCCAGAAGAGAATAGCGCCGGTCAGTCCAAGTAGTGCCCATGCAGCTGTCGACAGCCCCATGCGAACCGGATCGCCTTTTTCCGCATTCGCGAGAATCAATCCCAGAACAACCAGGCCGATGGAGCGCGAAAGAATGTGCTGCCAAAGAGCAACGTAGGACGGGTTGCGCTTCAGCCTCCCGGCAATCGCAATCGGCATCGACATGCCCACGATGAACAGGAAAAACGGAAACACCATATCTACGTAGGTCATGGCATCCTGCTGCATGTGCGCGTGATAGGTCCACCATGGGAGTCCGCGAACGCCGGAAAGATCGTTGACAAAGATCATAACCATCATTGTCAAACCGCGAAATACATCAATTGACGCGATCCGACCTGTGGGCGCGGTTACAGTAGCAGGAGTGGATACGAGAGTAGGTGATGCGCTCATTGTACCTCCGCCTGTTGCATTGCCGAATGGTTCGCGTCGAGTCCTCGGTCAATCGCCTCCAGCAATTTGCCTGAAGGATCGCTGCTATATTCCCAGAACATCATGCCGGCAAGATGATGATCGATCACGTACTTGCATTTCAGCGCCAATGATTCCGAGTCTTCATAGGAAACAAAAATCTGCTTCTGAGAGTTGTAGAGGTAGGGGACGGAAGCCTTCGCATCCCAGTAGCGAGTAAATCCCTGGGTGGTCATGTCCTGGGTCAGTTTGCCGTAGGTCGAGTAGGCATTGGGCACCGGATCTCCGGGCTGAAACAGGCCATTGTTGGTTGCGGAGACATGGCCCCAAACGTGTCCGTAGAAGGGAACACCCAGGACGATTTTGTTCGGCGGAACGCCGGCTGCCTCAAACTCCTGAACAGATTTGTCTGACGAGATTCCCTTGGGATCGGCCGGATCGACGAAGAGGGGGGCATGATTGCCGGTGATTTTGTCATCTCCAGGCTCGTAGTAGTCGTAGGCCATCAGGTTGACAGTGTCGACGTACTTTTGCACCTTGTCCATCTCTGTGTGCTCAAGAAATTCTGCGGACGCTCCTGCGGCGATAGTGATGTAGAGGTGGCGATGCAGCGGCTTTTGCATCTTCTTAAAGCGCTCGCGCAGCTCTTTCAGCAGCAGGGTGTAATTCTGCTTGTCTTCCGGACGAAATACATTTCCAGCGGCACCCGCCATGGCAGGATATTCCCAATCGATGTCGAGTCCATCCAGCTTGTAGCGTGTGATAAAGTCGGCGACACTATCAATAAACTTGGCCCTGCTGGCGGGAGTCAACGCCGCATCGGAGAAACGACCCGACCACAGCCAGCCGCCCACGGACACAAGTACGGTCCACTCGGGATTTTCTTTTTTCAGCACGACCATCATCGCCAGATTGGCTGCGTCGGAAGGATCGCCCTCCACGATGCGTCCCTGGTCGATGTTTGCAAATGCGAAGTTAATGCGTGTCAACTTTTTTGCCGCGACCTGGTCCGCAGCAAGAACCGTGTTGCGAGGGAACACGTAAGCTGCAATCACATATTTGTTTGTCTTGGCCTGCGCGGTCGCCGAGAGTAAGCCCAGCGGGAGAGCCAGCAGCAGAAGAAATCGTAACGAATCCCTGACCGCCGGAGTTTTCCAAAACTCTTGTCTCGACCAAAATCCACGCATCTGCAATTGAATGGTTGCGCTCATAGGCCCTCCTCCTGCATTCTAAGCATTGTTAAGAAACGCAGGGAGAAAAATCGAATGCGATCCAATATCCTTTCAGATATTCTGCTGCACTGGGATTCCAAAATCAAAGCGTCTTCCCTGCGATTTCTCTACGGCTGCTATTTCCTGCTGATCGCACCCACATGCCTGGGGCAGATGCATATCGTGGTGGACCAGGTGGGATATGAGGCAACCGCGCCGAAGCAGGCGCTGATGGTCGCTGACGGTGCCCAGACCAGCCAGGACGCACCTGCGGCCGTTACGCTGATGGA
>VFSW01006667.1_pt1 | contig 16939 bp, 16 predicted proteins | sample 5358111 | NCBI WGS metagenome assembly VFSW01 (sample SAMN11554181, study PRJNA540505) | mine drainage metagenome | isolation source: sediment from site ElyBrook_90M | place: USA: Ely Copper Mine, Vershire, VT | collected 2017
GCCGTCTGGTTCAACTGCACCCTGTGGCCTTGCGCAGTTTTCGACAGCGACCACGCACGCTCGCTTGCGTGGGCCAACTCGCCCTCGCTCGCCGAACCCTTGGGGCAAGCAACGTCGAGACTGGAAATGCGACGCTTGCGCCAGACGTTCCTCGTCGGTCGTTGATTTGTGAGCAGGTCCACGAAGCTGACCGCGTGTCGTTGCTTAACCAGGGCGAGCACCCCACGCTCTATACAACCCACAACGTGACGACACTCGAAGTGGATCGTGGGCCGAGCGGTACACGCCTTTGACGTCTCGGATGCAGACGTCGAGCAGGTCAACATGTAGCTCGCAGATGCGAGAAGGGGCTGTTCCAGAGAGGCCCTTCTACATTGTGGGTCGAGAACTACCTACACATTTGCAGAACCCCGTCTTGCTTCGGCCCCTTGTCACCAGCATGTGCTCAGCGCCAGACCCCGCTCATTTCCGAAGCATCGCCAAAAGCGTGCAAACGCAGGACCACAAGGGCATCATCGATCGAGAATCCACTCTGCAATGCGATCATCCCCGTCGCCTGTTGAACCGAGAAGTCGAACACGGCTTCTCGCCTGAGTCTCAGCGAGAGCGAGCCCTGCGGCGCCGGCCGGATGCGGCGCCTACGCCAGCGAGAACTCATTGATCGCGTGCACGTCAGAGAGTTCTACGCGCTAGCTGCGAAATGCGCCCAAGCCACCCAGATGGACCACGCCGATCTGTACTGGTAACACGAAGACCAGGCGGGTGCCACGCTCGAGCACTTTTGGCATAGAGATGGGCGATCGTCCAGGGGTCGGTCGTGAGAGATCCGAGTCCTCTACCACACTCTCCAGAGCCAACGCGTCCGTGCGCGGCCCTTCCCCCACGGTGCTTTCAAGGTCCACGAGTGCTTGGGTTATCTCAGTACTCGAGTAAAAGAGTGTCCATGGTTGCCCCTTGACGTCGACACGAGAGCGACGCCACTCAAACGCAAGACTTCAAGCGCGACGAGACATAGTCCATGACAGTTTTCAGGGAAACTCTCGTGATGGGCAACGAAGTCGAGTTTTGCGAGAAGTCGCTCGGCGACCACTTGCGACGCCCTCTGGTCGCAGGTTTAGAGGGCAGCTCGCGGGGAGCCATCGTCGTCATCGTCGAACTCCTGGCTACACAGGGACGCCCAACGAGGTTTAGATCGACGCATGGTGACCCGAAACAGTTCTTGTTTCAACTTTCCGCGGTCGTCGCGCCGTGACACCACGCTTTCTCAAAGCTGGCAAGCAACTTCCGCGACACGTGGTGTGTGCTCATTCGTGCCGCAACGCCTCTAAAGGGCCACCTAGGAACAAGTGACCCGAGGTGGCTCTCATGGCGCGCACGGTGGTCACGTGGTGCAGCAGACATGACCGAAGCCGACTGGCCTCTAGCTCCGCCGTTCGGCGAAGAACGCGCGCAACAACAACTGGGACTCGTCACGCTCAATATCGTAGGTGACCCGTGACTCGTGGAGAAGCCTGGGGTCAGCCAGGATGTTGTAGCGCGAACCCACGGCCCCCGCCTTCTCATCGAGCGCACCGAGCACGACGCGCGCCACTCGAGCATTCAAGAGAGCGCCCGCGCACATGACGCACGGTTCCAACGTCACGTACGCCGTCACGCCATCCATACGCCAACCGTCTCGACGAGTAGCCGCATCACGAAGCGCAATGATCTCCGCGTGAGCCGTCGGGTCACGGTCGAGTTCGCGACGGTTTTCTCCTTCGCCGATGACCAGCCCGTCAGCCACCAGCACACACCCCACCGGAACGTCATCGTGCAGCGATGCCTCGCGCGCCAAGTCAAGCGCCCTTTTCATGAACTGCGCGTCATACTCTTCGCTCATCAGTGCCACCTTTCCCACGCTCACGCTAGAGCTACCAATGGCGGCTCATCATCGAATATCACCCGGCCCACTCGCCCACGAGGTGCCACGGCGTGCGCAGTAGACTCGTCAACGGAGGGGTGCGAGAGCGGCCGAATCGGGCAGTCTCGAAAACTGCTGTGTCTACGGGCACCGTGGGTTCAAATCCCACCTCCTCCGCCAGTGAAGAAACGGGTGACTCGCGTCACCCGTTTCTTGCTCTTATGACAAATAAGGCCAACGCAGGTACGCTAGGGACGTCCGCGCACGTCGGACATCCCTAGGAGATCACCATGGTTTCGTCAATCGAGTCAGCAGTAGGTACAGAACGCAAAGTCGTCACTGAAATTCCCGGGCCCAAGTCACGCGCCCTTCACGAACGACGAAAGGCGGTCGTCAGCGCCGGTCTCACGAACGGCTTTCCCGTCTACATCGAGCGCGCCGACGGCGCCATCGTTCGAGACGTCGACGGCAACCAGATCCTCGACCTCGGGTCGGGCATCGCGGTGACCACGGTGGGGCACGCCGTACCCGAAGTCATCGACGCCGTCAGCGCACAGGTCGCCGCGTTCACGCACACGTGTTTCATGGTCACGCCCTATGAGAGTTACGTCGCGGTGTGTGAAGAACTCGCCGCGTTGACGCCCGGTACCCACGACAAGACCTCCGCACTCTTCAACTCGGGCTCCGAGGCCGTCGAGAACGCAGTCAAGATCGCCCGCCTCGCCACCGGCCGACAGGCCATCATCGTCTTTGACCACGCGTACCACGGACGCACGAACCTCACAATGGCCCTCACCGCGAAGAACATGCCCTACAAGGACCACTTCGGTCCCTTCGCGCCTGAGATCTACCGCGTGTCGATGAGCTACCCGTTCCTCGACGGCTTGAGTGGCGCCGAGGCCGCCGAGCGCGCGATCAAAGAGATCGAAGTCCAGGTAGGAGCGAGCAACGTGGCAGCCCTACTGATCGAACCCATCCAGGGTGAGGGTGGATTCATCGTGCCCGCCGACGGCTTCTTGCCAGCCTTGTCGGAGTGGACCAAGAAGAACGGCGTCGTGTTCATCGCCGACGAGATCCAGAGCGGCTTTTGTCGCACCGGTGACTGGTTCGCCGTCAATCACGAGAACGTCATCCCCGACATCGTCACGATGGCGAAGGGCCTTGCGGGTGGCATGCCGCTCGCCGCAGTGACCGGGCGCGCCGAACTCATGAACAAGGTGCACGAAGGGGGACTGGGCGGCACGTACGGTGGTAACCCCGTTGCCGCCGCCGCGGCATTGGCCACAATCAACACCTTGCGCGATCGAAACCTCGTGGCGCGAGCGCGGGAGATCGAGACGATCATCATGAAGAGTCTTCGCGCCCTCCAACAAGACGTCGGGATAATCGGTGACGTGCGCGGACGTGGTGCGATGATCGCCTTCGAACTGGTCGAGCCGGGCACCAAGAACCCCAACGCCGCCGCGGCAAAATCGATTGTGTCCTACTGCAACCAGAACGGGGTCATCGCCCTCGCCTGTGGGACGTTTGGCAACGTCATCCGTCTCCTGCCGCCACTGGTGATAACCGACGACCAGTTGCTCGACGGCCTCAACGTGCTGGCCAGTGCGGTGCGCGCAGCCCGCTAGGGCAGACAACCCTCAGTCGAGGCGGTACCGGATGCGGGCGCTATGGCGATATCGTGCTGCACGACGTCATCGGGTATTGCGTACGCCGTGAACGACTGACTGAGCGACTTCGATTCAATGACGCCCGCGACCAGGCCACGGTCGAGGACGGGACTCCCCGAATTTCCTGGTTGCACGCTGACCGAGACGGCGAGCATTGTCTTGTCGAACAGACGCTGGTTGTAGATGTCACGACCTTGACCTGAGAGTTCTCCCTCGATGACGCCGGGCGCCCCGGTTCGCGACGAGTCGAGTGGGAAGCCGCTGACCTGCACTGGTGTCCCGCGCGCCGGGACGGGCGTCTGGAAGAGAAGGGCCGGTTCGTTGAGCGACGGCACGCGCAAGATGGCGATGTCGTGCAGCGGGTCATAGAGCACCACTTGTGCGACGGCGCTACCAGCGCTCACTCGCGAATACCCAGCGACCACGTGCGCGTTGGTGACCGCCAGGTGCGCAGAGACGAAGAACGCTGTTCCCTGACTGATCGCACCACACGCACCGCTCGCGAGCACCTTGACCACGCTGCTCGGACCGCCGAGACCCGACACCAAAGGACCGAGCTGCCTCGGGGTTGCCACCGGCGTTAGCGACGGCGCCACGATGCTGGCGAAGACGGCGGGAAAGCCCGCGCTTCGAAAGAGAGCTTGCACGCGTGCCTCCATCGCCGGCAGCGGGGGCATCGCGCGGTCCATCACTGCGAGAATGCGCGAGTTCTGTATGCCGGTCGCGAGCGAGCCCCAGGTGACCGAACCCAGTAGTCCCGCGAGGAGCCAGCACACGACGAGCGATCCGATCCCCCCAAGCGCCGCACCCGCGATCCGATCGACCGCACCGAGCTTCAATGCCCGAAGTGATCGTACGCCCATCATGCCGAGGACGCCGCCGAAGTAACTGCCCAGCATCGAGCCGACCAGGACGATGCCGAGGGCGAGGAGTGGACGCCAACTCGCGTGTGTCAACTGCGAACTCACGCGAGGGGCCATCAAGGTCGCGACGAGAAAGCCCACCACGAGACCCGCGAGGCTCGCAATCTGGCGAAGAGCCCCTTCGCTTCTTCCTCGTAGCACCCCGAGGGCCACTGCCACGATGATGACGATGTCCACCCAGCTCATGTGTAAAGGGTACGTCGCGCTCAGGCGCCGTCTCGAACCGCTACGCGCTCGGTAACATCGAACAACACCCTTGGTCAGATGAAAGCACGTAGGAACCCATGAGCCCACGATCCTCGCGCGTACGTCATACCTGGCGCGCCCTCGTCGTGCTCTCCGGTTCCGCTCTGGTCCTCGCGGGCTGCAACAGCACTACGAGCGCGGTCGCCCGGGTCACCGGCGTCCCCTCGATCAGCATCTCGGTACCGCTTCACAAGGTGAGCTGCACTTCGAGCAACTCCTGTATCGCGCTCGGCACCACCGGCTCCGAACTCGTTCCCACGTCAGTTGGTGAATACCGTCAGAGCAGTGGCGCCTGGTCGTCGCTCAACGTTCCAAGCGCACCTTCATCACTGATCACCTCGACGTCGTGTTGGAAGACCGGCTGTCTCATTGGCGGTATCCAACCGAGCGGGACGCTCCTCTGGGCTTACAACGCATCATCACAGTCGGTGAGCGTTCAAGGTCAGCCCGCGCCAAGCGAAGGCGTACGTGCACTCGATTGCTTCGCTACCAGTTCGTGCGCGGCGATTGTTAACGTCACGTCGACGAACGGATCGGCGAACACCTCAGCGAGTCTTTCGGCGATCTCGTTCACGAGCGATGGTGGTGTCACGTGGTCTACTCCCACGCCACTCGCGTGGACCCTCGCCGAGACCGTGAAGGGCGTCTCGTGTAGCGACGCATTGACGTGCATGGTCAGCGCCGTGAGTGGTGCGGGGACCCTGGACGTCGAGGTGACCCACGACGCGGGTGTCACGTGGACCGCGCGCACTACCCCGCCTACCTGGTTGGGTCTGGGTTCACTGCACTGCACGGGCACATCGTGCGTGGGTCTCGCAGATACCACCACGACATCGCTCGTCGTGCGAACCTCGACGTTCGGACGACTGTGGCGTACGAGCGCACTGCCCGTCAAGGCCAACGCACTCGCGTGCACGACGCTCAAGAGCTGTGTGGTCGTGGGAGAGAACACATCGGGCGGCGCGTGGCTCGCCACCCTCTCGGGCTCCTCGTACGTGGTCCACCCACTGCGCTACGTGCCCTCGCCCCTCGTGGACGTGGCGTGCGGTACTACGACGTGCGCCGCGATCGGCGTGAGCACGCTACTCACGCTGCGACCCTAATGACGCATTGCGGCCGTCATCAGACCAGGAATCTTTAGCCACGACGGGTGGGCTTCGAACGCGAGAAGTTTTCGCATCACCTGACCACCGTTGGCATTGGTCGCAAACCACGCGGGCGAAGGGTTTGAGATGAAGGGGCCGCGCACCACGGACTTCTGGGGCCGCGCGAACAAGAACGCGTTACCTACGAAGCCCGTCCCGGACTGAATGTCGTTCGCGCGATGGCCGGGGTACGCCCCCCACGCGGTCGTCGAGAACACGAAACTCATGGCGTGCCACAGGTTCACTCCGATCGACCCGTAACGAAGATCCGCAATGGCCTGTTCGATCGCGGGACCGGCAGCAGGGTCCTTCATGGTTCGAGGATCGGCGAGCAGGGTCATTGACAAGGTCCCCCACACGACGTCGTTGCAGAAGTCGGTCGCCTTCTTTATGAACTCGGTCGTAGAGGCCGCGTCGAGAGCGGTCTCACTGGTCAGTGCGCAAAACGCCTCCACGTTGAGACAGATGTCATCGATATTGGACGCGTCCACATCGCGGACGATCGTCCACGCCATCGTCCCCTCGGACACCTCGCCGATTTGATGCGCGTCAGGGTGCGCGCCAAGAAACTGTGACAGACGTTCTTCGGCGCCGGGGTAATACGGCTTTCTCGTGGGCAGGGTCTTGAACACCCGCTCGAGAGCGCCAAAGAATTCCTCTCGTTGGGCCCACCCCTTGTGGGTGATGATCACCCTCGGAGTAAGACAGTTGAATCCCGAATTGTTCGAGACCATCGTCGCCACGTGACGTGCCTGGTACTCGATCTCCTTGGTACTCCACTCCCCGGGCACGATGACCACCGGCGACACATTGCCCAACTCGCAACTCACTGGCTTGGTGATCAGTGGTTCGTTATTGGCCTTGCGCCGTGCACCGTCTGGACCGACGCCAAAGACGATTGCGTCGTGCGTCTTGTCCGAGCCCGTCACGTGAATATCGGTGATCAACGGATGATTCGTGAGATAGGCACCCACCTGGGCCCCGCCGCGCACGATACGAAGGAACCCCTCGTCGATCAGACACGCCATGGCCCGCTGCCAGTACGGGATGAGATAGTCGTTCACCGGATTCGCCTTCAGGACGACGACCTTGCCTTCGGCGAAGAGCTTGCTCAGTACGTCGCGCGGTCCGAGTGACGCGACGTTGCCCGCGCCGAGGACCAGCGACACGCCCGCGTGATCAGCGGGCGATGCATAAGCCTGCGCCTGGTCCGCCTTGACCTGGGCCTCGTCCACGCCAGGCTCCATCCACACTTCGCCACTGATCCCGGCGTAGAGCACCTTGTCAAAGGCGCTCGCGGGCATGACCTGGACAGCGATACGATCTCCCGGCTTATGGCGCACCGGCCCGGGGTACTGCGGTCGTCCGGTGGTGGCGATGTCGAGCATCGACTGGCGAAACGCCTGGGCCATACGCATGAAGGTGCCCACGCCGCTGAAGAGTTCTTCTCCCGCGACCGGTCCATCGGGGTCGTAACCCTTCGCGGCACACGCGCTCGCGTTCCATTCTTCGGCGACCTCGTAAGTGTCGTGCACAATGCGTTCGAGCAAGCGAGCACGCTCGCGAGGAGGGGTAGCGGCCCACGCATCACGTCGGGCGCTGACCTCGCTGAGCGCCTGATCGAGCGCTACTTCGTCAAGGGCAACCTGATCCTGGGTGCCCGATGTCGGGGCCGCCGCTCCACGTTGAGAAGTCATCGGTCCTCCTTCAGTCGTTTGTATGGGAGGCTAGTGCGATGAGTATTACGCCACCGAACCAGGTGCCGCCGGGTTGGTACCCCGACCCGAGCGGTGAGCGTCAATGGCGCGTATGGACCGGCGCGAGCTGGTCCGAGGTCACGAGACCCTACGGTGAAAAGGATTCTGCGGACTCGCTAGCAACGTCGATTCCCCTGATCACAGCCCTACACTGGCTGCTGCGCTACGGGGTGGCGGCCCTTTTTGCGGGAATCGGCATCGTGACAAGCACGCTCGCCCATTGGCCCGGCACGCACACTCCGATGCCCCTGTGGTTGGCCGAGACTTCCATCGACACGGGTTTGGCACTCTTGTGTGCGGGTACGGCACTGTTCGCACTGGCCCTTCGAGAACTTGACGGCGCATGGAAGCTCGCGGCGTTCATCCCCGGCTACAACGTCCTAGCGACGAGCGAGCGAGTCATTCAACGGGTTTCGGGCGCATCGAGCGGGCGCCGTGTCGTGTCCCAAGTGTTACTCGTCGCGCTCTACGTCTCCCAATCACACCGTCAACCGTGGCTCGGCGTCGCCTTGGTGGTCGCTGCCATGGACCAGATGCAGTTGGTCCAGGCCCTGCTCGATCAACTCGTGGGCCGCGCGTCAACGCCCGAGCCGGTCGCATCGTAGGATTACCCTGGCGCAGGCTGCCGCGCGAGGCATAGGAGTACTCACTGATGGCGTACGAGAACTGGGGGCCCCTGGCTGGTCTCGTCGGCACTTGGGAATCGCAGTACACCGGGCTCGATGTAGCGTTCCACAACGACAAGGGCAAGATCGCCGAGACCCCTTTTCGCGAGAAGACCACCTTCAAACCCTTCGGTCCCGTCGACAATGGTGAGCAGTCCCTCTATGGCCTCGACTATCGAACCGCAGCCTGGAAACTCGACGAGGACACCCCCTTTCACACCGAAGTCGGATACTGGATGTGGGACGCCAACACGAGCGAGGTGATGCGTTGTTTTCTCATACCGCGCGCCTCAGCGTTGATCGCGGGTGCCACGGTCGAGCCCGACGCGACCACGTTCAAGCTTGAGGCAACGCTCGGCTCGAACACCTACGGCATCCTCTCGAACCGGTACCTCGACGCCATTGCCAAAACCACCCGCTTCGACGTCACCATCACGATCGGCGAGGACTACTTCTCCTATGACGAGACCACGGTGGTCGAACATCAACGACACCCCACGATCATCATGCACACCGATCGAAATACCTTGAACCGAGTGAGTTGGGAGACGTAGGGAATGTACGAGTGGTCTGAAGAACATCAAGCGATCATCGCGGTCGTGCGCCGTTTCGTCGACGAGGAGATCCGACCGCACCTCGACGACCTCGAACACAATGGGGTCCCCCCGTACGAGATCCTTCGAAAGATGTACGACACTTTCGGGCTGAAGGACATGGCGCGCGAGAGCTTCGAGCGCCAGCTGGCCCGCAAGGTCTCTGGTGAACCTTCGCGCGAGCGTGACACCTCCGACGCCAGCGCCCAGTTGATCTCCACCATTGAACTGTGTCGGGTGAGCCCCGGGCTCGTGACGTCGCTCGGCGTCTCGACCGGTCTCGCGGCGGGCACGATCAACAAGCTCGGTACACCCGAGCAGATGCGGCGCTGGGGATTGGACCTCATGACCCTCGACAAGATCGGCGCGTGGGCCATCACCGAACCCGACTCCGGCTCGGACGCCTTAGGCGGTATGCGCACGAGCGCGACACGTGACGGCGACGACTACATCTTGAACGGCCAAAAGACCTGGATCACCAACGGACCGTACGCGGACACCCTGGTCGTCTACGCCAAGCTCGACGACGCGAGCGGCGACAACGTGCGAAATCGCAAAGTCTTGACCTTCATCCTCGACAAGGGAATGCCCGGTCTCGAACAAGCCCGGCCGATGCGAAAGATGGGACAGCACGGCTCACCCACTGGCGAAGTCTTCTTGAGCGACGTGCGCGTTGGTCGCGATCGGCTCCTCGGTGAGAGCGAGGAGCCCAAAGGTGGGGGGCGGCAAAGTGCCAAGGACAACTTCGTCGCCGAACGCGCGGGTGTTGCGGCGATGGCGCTCGGCATCATTGAAGAATGCGTGAAGCTCTCCATTGAATACGCGAAGAACCGTGTGTTATGGGAGACACCCATCGGCGATTATCAACTCGTCCAGTTGAAGCTCGCCCAGATGGAGATCGCCCGTATCAACGTGCGCAACATGGTCTTCGCCCACATTGAGCGCTCGTCGAAGGGCGCGGTCCCAACCTTCGCCGAAGCGTCGGCGATGAAACTCTACGCAGCCCAAGCGGCGTGCCAGGTCGCCGACGATGCGATCCAGATCTTCGGGGGCAACGGGTACATCGCGGAATTTCGCGTCGAGCAGCTGAGCCGAGACGCGAGGGTCCTTCGTATCTATGCGGGCACCGACGAGATGCAGGTGATAGCCATCGCGAAGGACCTGTTGCGCTCCTAGCTACGAGCTCAGGATTGATCGCAAGTGGTCGTGCACGCCCAACCAACCCTTGTAGCGCTGCATCGAGGGTGGTGCGGTGTCGAGGGCGTGCAACAGGTTCACTGCGAAATCCTCGTCGCTGCGACAGAGCACGTCCAAAGACTCCACGTAGGTCCGTATCGTGAACACGATTCCCCCCGTACGTGAAAGACGACGAAGGGTCTGACGCTCGACGCGAAACGACCAGTCCTCGAGACGACCCGACGGACTCGTTCTCGTCGCGATCGGCTGGTGGAGGAGCGGGCTGTCGAGCAGCGTCCAATTGAGGCGCCAGAAGGATCGTTCGGGCTTCAACCGCTCAAACAATGCGTTGGTGGGTTGGCTCAGTTCGTCGTCGTAGGCGGGCACTGGCACGTGGATCTCGTCCATGGTCGTACCTATCTTTTCGGCCAGACTCCAGCGCGATGGAAAGCACACGCTCGCCGCGACGAGTCGCCACTGGTCACTTCGAACCAAGACGCACAGGTCCTCTTGCACCAATCGACTCGCGGCGACGATGGGGTGCTCTTCAGGGTCCACCTCGTGAGGCAGCGACGGATGGTAGGTGCGTAGGTTGCCCACGATCTCTTCGAGGAGTTCCGCACTCGCCTCATCGCCCTCGGGTCTCGTCGCCACGACGACGTCTCGCTGGTCGGCGCGCAACAGGGTCTTGAGCGCCAGTTCCTCGTCGCGGTGCGCGTCGACTTCAATCCACTTCGACTCTTCGAGCGGACGAAGCCCCATCGCGAGACGCCAACCTCTCGCGTCGAGCGGGATGTAACGCACCGCGTCGCTCATCGCTACTTCCGTTTTCGACGAACGACGGACCAGTAGAACAACAGCGCCATCAGTGGCACGAAGACCACGACGAAGCGGGCCGCGGGCAATGCCTGACCCCGATGGACATTGAAGAGCGTCGGGGGGGTCGATGACGCCACTAAAAATCCATAAATCGCGTGCACCGAGACTCTTCTCTCCGGTCCCTCGAACGCTGATGGCGACGTCACCCGTGACTGACCAGACGCAGGCTCGAGGAATCTTCCTCTCGCCAATTTAGTAGCCACGCGCAGTTCCCTCACGACGACGGGCACCTCAGTCTGGGGTCGGCGTCGATTCCGCCTGACCCGTCAACTTCTCGAGGCGCGTCATGATCGAAGTGATCACTTCATCTTGGGCCAATAAGTGCTTTTGGATCTCCTCGGCTTCTTTCAAGACCGCCTCGGCGTCTTTGTACGTGTCCTCGGAACGCTTGTCGGCGGCATTAGCTTGGATGTTCTGACCGACGATGATGATCGGCAACAGTACCAGCTGCAAGAAGCTGCTCGACAGCCACACCACAACGAAGTAGGTGCCCTGTTTGATTGCCGAAGGCAGCGCCAACAGCGCGAGGAACGTGAAGAGATACGCGGCCCACATGGTTCCAACCACCAAAGTGATCTTCAGTCCGAAGCGTGCGTTGAATCGCACGATGGGATTCTCGTGATTTACCCGGCGCAGGTCACTGGTCTTGACGGGCGAACCTTGTCGTAGTTCCGCCGAGCGGGGATGACGGACGTATTGATAGATATTGGACATGGTGGGAGTCTCACACGAGACGTCCATCAAAGCGCGGATTTTGCCACGCCGAGCCCGAACGACGGCGTAGCTCTGAGCGGCGTCGCCGATGCGCCGCGTCGAGGCTTTCTAGCCCTCAACCAGGTCTGGCGAGGTCTCCATGCCTTGGCGCCACACTGATCGCGCGATGATCTTGGTGGTGTCAGCGCGGTCACGGTAGCGTTCCGCGACGTCTCGAGCCTCTTCGAGGAGGCCCTCGGACAACTTGGTCGGATTGAGACCCAGTGCAAGGAAGCGGTCGCGACTCACGTTGAGCTCGTTCTCGGCGGCTTCGCGACGCGGGTTTGGCAGCAACGCCACTTCAGCACCCGTCAACTTGGAGATCAATTGCGCCAATTCGATGACGCGGTGGGTTTCGGTGACCTGGTTGAAGACCATGGGCTTGTCGCCGCGCGCGGGTGGGTTCTCCAATGCGATCTGGATGCAACGCACGGTGTCACGGATGTGGATGAATGCGCGGGTCTGTCCACCTGTGCCGTGCACGGTGAGGGGGTGGCCGATCGCGGCTTGCATGAGGAAACGGTTGAGGACCGTCCCGTAGTCACCGTCGTAATCGAAACGGTTGATGAGGCGCTCGTCCAGCGCGGTCTGGGGGGTCTGGGTGCCCCACACGATCCCCTGGTGCAGGTCAGTGATTCGAATCTGGTCGTTGGACGCGTAAAAAGCGAAGAGCAACTGGTCGAGCGTCTTGGTCAGGTGGTAGACGGATCCGGGGTTCGCCGGGTGCAGGATCTCACGTTCGATGTCACCGTCGGGTGTGGGCACCTTGACCGTGAGGTAGCCCTCGGGGATGGGCGCCGAACCCGACCACCCGTAACCGTAGACACCCATGGTGCCAAGGTGCACGAGCGCGATGTCTTGGCCACTGGCGACAATCGCCGCCAACACGTTGTGTGCGCCGCGCACGTTGTTGTCAACGGTGTAGCGCTTGGACCTGGTGTCACGCATTGAGTACGGCGCGGCGCGCTGCTCACCGAAGTGGACAATGGCGTCGGGGCGTTCGTTGATGAGCAAGGTCTCCAGCCGGTCGTACTCTTGGGCGAGGTCCAGGTTGACGAATTCGATCTTCTTGCCGGTGAGTTCCTTCCACACGCGGATGCGCTCGCCAATGGGGCGGATGGGTGTCAAAGAGTCAACTTCGAGTTCCAGGTCAATGGCGCGTCGACTCAAGTTGTCGACGATCATCACGTCGTGACCGATGTCTGACAGGTGAAGTGACGTGGGCCAGCCACAGAATCCGTCACCGCCAAGAACAAGAACCTTCATTTGAACTCCCATCGAAGCCGCTTTAGGGGCTATACGCACGGGCGAAACCTCGTTATTCGATTTCGCGACCATACGACCTTACCAGTCGACACCACTTCGCCCCGGCTACGTGCGCACGCCAATCGAGTATTTGTCCGACGTGTGGCATAAATCCTCATCCAAGCAGCGACGTCCTCGACATTGACGTGATCACGGTGGCGTCGCCTCTTACTGCGACGCCCCTGGTCGACCCTCGTGCAACCAGCGCATCCATCGTCGGGCACCACGAGCGAGCGACCCTTCTTGGGACTATTGGCTCTGGCTGGCGTGAGACAGCAAGAAGAGGGTGGGGAAAGGAGGTGATGATGACCTTTATCGATCGAGGCGACGCGGGTCGTCGCTTGGCGAGCAGGTTGGCACGGCTGCGAGGGCAGGTGGTCGTCGCTGGCCTGGCGCGAGGAGGGGTGCCCGTCGCCTTCGAAGTCGCCCGGGCGCTCGACGCACCGCTTGACGTCATCGTCGTGCGCAAGCTCGGCGTGCCGTACGAACCAGGACTCGCCGTGGGCGCGATTGGCGAAAATGGAGTACGCGTGATCAACCACGATGTGATGCGCCTCTCGGGGATCAACGCTGCGCAGTTGGACACGGTGGAGGCGTGAGCGCGTGGAGCTTGAGCGTCGTAGCACCGTCTTTCGAGGCGCACGAGCGCGACTCGATCTGCGCGTGCGAACGGTGGTCGTGGTCGACGACGGTCTTGCGACCGGTTCGAGCGCACGCGCTGCATGCCAGGTGGCGCGCCCAGGGTGCCGGGCGCGTGATCCTGGCGGTACCGATCGCACCCAGGGGATTGGCTGACCCGCATGGGCGACGCCGCCGATGAATATGTCTGTCTCGAAACCCCCGAGGCGTTCTTCTCCATCGGTCAGTTCTACGAGAACTTCGAACAGAGCACTGACCAAGAGGTCATCACCCTTCTTGAACGTTCGACGCGACGCAGTTCAATGAACACCTCCGCGTCGAACGACAGCGACGGTTTCGTGGAGCGCGACGAGGAGATCGAGATCGATGCGGCGAGAGTGCGACTCGCCGGGCAGCTCCACACGGCGCGCGGCGCCAATGCCCTCGTGGTCTTCGCCCACGGGAGCGGGAGCAGTCGACTCAGTCCTCGCAATCGCTACGTCGCGAGCGTGCTCAACGCCGGTGGCCTCTCGACCTTGCTGTTCGACCTGCTCACCGTTGCAGAGGCGAGGGACCGGTCAAACGTCTTTGACATCTCGTTACTGGCTCAACGTCTCGTGGACGTCACGCAATGGTTGCGCACTGACACAATTCTCGCCCGACTTCGCGTCGGCTATTTCGGCGCCAGCACCGGCGCCGGGGCTGCGCTGTTGGCTGCAGCCCGTCTGGGTGCTGAAGTGGGCGCCGTCGTGTCAAGAGGTGGCCGTCCCGACCTCGCCGGAGAGAATCTCGGCGACGTCACGGCGCCGACCCTCTTGATCGTTGGAGGAGACGACCCGACCGTGATTAAACTCAATCGCGAGGCGCAGGCCCGGTTGCACTGCGAGAACACACTCATTGTCGTTCCGCGTGCGACGCATCTCTTCGAAGAACCTGGCACACTCCAGATCGCGGCCGAAGTAGCTCGAGACTGGTTTGTCGTCCACCTCGCAGCGATGCACGCGCCGTGAAAGGGCGACGCAACGCGCGTCGACTTCAGTGGTGCGGCTGGAGGGATTTGAACCCCCGACACTCGGTTCCGAAGACCGATGCTCTATCCGCTGAGCTACAGCCGCATGTACTGCGCGCACCTTCATATCACCGGAGAAGATCACCGCGCAGACCAGAATCGTACTACTCGTGTGATGTGGTGAACAAAGCGGCGCGTCACACTGCGAACTCGCGTAGTCGAAGTTAGAGTCTTGGTAACTCGTCAAAGGAGAAGCCGCGATGTCCAAGTTGGCAGGTGCAAGTACCTGGGAAGAGGAACTCTACGAGCATCTCACCTCCCACGAGCAGAGCGAAGGTGCGATGCTCAGCGAATACCGCGACGCCGCAACGACCTCGTCGTCCAGCGCGTTTCGCTATCTCAGCGCACTCATCATGGAAGACGAGATCCGCCACCACAAGGTCTTTCGCGACCTCGCCGCAGCACTCAAACACGACGTGGAGCTCGACCCCGAAGCCCCGGCAATTCCTCACATGGGTACGTGGGGCGATGACGCCAGCGCCGTACTGACCTTGACTGAAGCGCTCCTCGAGCGCGAACGCGAAGATTAGAAGGAACTCAACGCCCTGACCTCAGAGCTCAAGAGTCTAAAGGACGAGAGCCTGTGGCCCTTGCTGGTGAGACTGATGGAGATGGACACCGCCAAGCACATCGAGATCTTGAAGTTCGTTCGACGCCACGCGCGTCGGTCGGTCAAATAGGGACCCTCGCCAGTCTCAGCCGTGCGTGAAGTCGCGGCGTAACCGCGCCTTCTCCACCTTGCCCATGGCGTTTCGAGGGAGTTCGGTGACGATGATGAATCGCTTCGGGACTTTGAAATTTGCCAGCGACGATCGAGCCATGGCAACGAGCTGCGCCTCGTCGAGGTGAACGCCCGCCTGCGCCACGACGACGGCGGTGACCGCCTCGCCGAAATCAACGTCGGGTAGACCGATGACGGCTGATTCGAGCACACCCGAGAAGGTGTCGATGACCATTTCGAGCTCTTTGGGGTACACGTTGTAACCACCCGTGATTATGAGGTCCTTGGCTCGACCGACGATCTCGAGGAATCCATCGTCGTCCACAACACCGACGTCACCGGTCTTGAACCATCCATCCGCGGTGAATTCCGTCGCTCGAAGTTCTGGACGATTCCAATACTCACCGAGGACGTTGGGTCCCTTTACCTCGATATCGCCAGGCGACCCTCGCGTCACACGAATGTTGACGCCCGGCAACACCCGACCTACCGTCCCGACCTTCAATGTTCCATCGATCGGATTCGAAGTGATGATCCCTGTCTCGGTCATCCCGTATCGCTCGACGATGTCGTAGCCGGTGCGCTCGGTGAACTGCTCGTGCGTCGCGCGCAGCATCGGCGCCGACCCTGACGTGAACAGACGCATACCTTTCACAATGTCGCGGTCCAAACCGGGCTCGGCGAGGAGTCGAACGTAATACGTCGGGACACCCATGAACACCGTGGCACTCGAAAGTTGCCCCAAGACTTCGCGCGCGTCGAAGTTCTCCATCAAGATCATCGAAGCCCCCGATGAAAGCGCACAGTACGCGCCCACGAAGAGGCCGTGGGTATGAAAGAGCGGAAGTGCGTGGAGCAGCGTGTCGCGCGGCGTGAAGCCCCAGACCTCGTTGAGTGTCTGGCAATTGGAGACAAGATTGCCGTGGGTCAAGAGCGCTCCCTTCGCGCGTCCGGTCGTTCCCGACGTGAAGAGCATGGCGGCCGGCGCGTTCTCGTCACACGCCACATCAACGAAGTTGGTGGACTCTTCGTGCGCTTGATGCACGAGACCACGCAACTCCACGCGTGGTGTGTCGTGTTCGATCAACGTCTCACGCACGAGCAGCGAGGGGCTCGCGTCGTCGAGCAAGAGGCGTGTCTCTCGATCGGTGTAGCTCGTATTGAGCGGCACATAGATCGCACCGATCCTCGCGCACGCGATGTTGAGCGCGAGAAGTTCCGGGCACTTGGGTGACTGCACCGCCACGCGGTCGCCCTCGTTGACGAGGTATCGATGGACCAGGAGGTTCGCCAATTGTCCCGACAATCGATCGAGATCCGCGTAACGCGTGTGACGACCATCCACGGTTGCGATCGCGACCTTCGAGGGGTTCGTGCGTCCAGGACCGAGGAGCGTAGTCGCCACGAGGTTCATCACTAGACCGAAGTTACTTTGACATGGTCGTGGAAGTCAGTTCTCACAAGGGAGATTGAGCTGCCCGCTCAGCGCGTGCTGTCTACGTGAGCCGCCGAGGAACTG
>VFSW01006668.1_pt1 | contig 16935 bp, 26 predicted proteins | sample 5358111 | NCBI WGS metagenome assembly VFSW01 (sample SAMN11554181, study PRJNA540505) | mine drainage metagenome | isolation source: sediment from site ElyBrook_90M | place: USA: Ely Copper Mine, Vershire, VT | collected 2017
GCCCCCCGCCCCCGCCGGAGCTGGTCGCCAAGCAGGCCGAGCTTGCCGCCAAGGGTCAGCAGCAGCAGCAGGAGGCGGCGATGGACGCGGCGAACCTCCAGGCCAAGGCGGCGCAGAACCAGCAGGAGCAGCAGGCGAGGGCGACCGAGGTCGCGGTCGAAAGCGCCGACAGGGCGGCCGATAGGGCATCGCGCGAGCGGGTGGCCGAGACCCGCGAAGAGACCGCGCGCCTCGCGCTGCTGGGCAAGCTGGCCGAGACGCATGCCAAGCAGGCCGGCGCCACGCCACCCGACGGCGGCGCGCCGCCGTCGGGGATGCCGAGGGTGATCTGAGCCCATGGGCGCGGCGGAGGATTTCGACGCGGCGGCGGCGAAGATCACGGGAAAGCGCGGCGCCGTCTACGGTCATCCCGCCGACGATTTTGCCCGTGTCGCCGCGATGGCCGAGGGGATCAAGGACTGCCGCGATCCCCTCGTCAGGCATGCGCTTTACATGATCCTGGTGAAGGTCTCCCGGCTGGCCGAGAGGCCGGATCATGTGGATTCGATGGTCGATATCGCGGGCTATGCCCGCACCATCGCGATGATCGCCGATCGCCGGGCGGCAGACGCGGCCAGCGCGTCGCAGCCACGCGCCTGATGCGCGCCATCGTCCTCACGACATCGACCCCCGACACCGAGAAGCTGATCTCCTCCTTCACGGCGCTGCACCCTGCAACCGAGGTGATCCGCTACGATGTCCCAGGGGTCGACGTCGCCAGGATCGCGGAGGAGCGGCGCCCCGACTTCATCGTCTACATCGGCGCCATCCGGCAGTTCCACAATCAATGGGTCCCCGACGCCGAGACCCTGGCGAGAGCCAATCGCGCGGCGCCGATGGTGCATATCTGCTCGGACGCGGCCGACCCGCCGTGGTGGCCGGTGCTCGAGGAGTACCACGCCGCCAAGTCCTTCCGCCTGCAAGTGTCGATCGACGGCTGCCACGACAGCCCGATGGCGCGGCTCGGCATGGTGGCGCTGACGCCGGTCGACCCTTCATGGTTCCCCGAGACGCCGTGGCATCATCGGATCCATCCCTGCGGCTTTGCCGGCGGCGTGGGGCACCGCGCGGCTCTCCTCGAAACCCTCGAGCGCGCCGGGCTGCTGGAGCGCCTGCCGCCCGGCAGCCAAACCCGCTACGACCACATGTGCGCCTTCTACTCGCTCTGCCGCCTCGTCGTGAACGACGCCCGCACCGGGACGGGCGAGCGCCGGCACGTCAAGGGCCGCTTCGTCGAGGCGGCGCTGGCCGGGGCGGTCCCGATCGAGCCGCATGATTCGCCGGCCAGTGACTGGTTCAAGCCCGGCATCGACTATCTGGTCTGGCGCGATCCCGAGGACGCCGCCCGGCACATCCGCGAGCAGCACCCGGGCAACCAGCGCATGGCGCGGCGACTGCGGGCGCAGATGCTCGAGCGCCACGCCGGGCCGGCCTTCTGGAAACGGGTCATGAAGGCGGCGCTGTGAGCCTCCGGTTCAATTTCTCGCTGCTGGCCTATCCGGCGCCGCATGGCGGCCGCAGCTCCTATGCCGATCTCGCCGCGGCCTTCGAGGCGCAGCTGGCCGATCTCGGCCACACGCTCCTGCGCCAGGACGCGCTGCTGCCGCCTCCGGCCATCAATCTCGTCATGGAAGGCTTCGACAAGGCCTCGGTGGCAACGCTGCTGCGGGAGCGCCGGGCCGGCAAACGCATGGTCGTGGTCGCGACCGAGATGCCGACCTGCGCCACGGCGCATGGCTTCCTCTGGAACAATCGTCTCGATCCCTATTGGGCGGCGCGGGCGATCACCTTCCCCACGGCGGCCCCGCTCTTCGATGCCTGCTGGGCGCTCACCATCGATGCTGCCGCGGTCCTGCGGCGCTACGTGCCCGACACCTTCGAGATCGAACTCGGCTACAGCCCGCGCCTCCTGGCGCAGTCGGACGTGGAGCCGGCGCAGGATTTCTGCTTCTTCGGCTCGAAGACCGACCGCCGCGCCGGGGTCATCTCGGAACTGCGCCGGCGCGGGCATTCGGTCGAGGCGATCTGGCACATGCCGCCGGCCGCCGAGCGCGACAAGGCGATCGACCGTTCGCGGGTGGTGCTCGACATCAAGCCGTTCGCGTGGTGGCCGGTGGTGTCATCGAGCCGCATCTCGACCGCGCTTCACCGCGGCCGCCCGGTGGTCTGCGAGCCGCGGGGGCCGCAGCAGACGCAGGCGGCATGGAAGGACATCGGCTGGTTCGCCCGCAGCGACGAGAGCTTTCCCGATGAGGCGGCGATGGTGCTGGCGCACTGGCGCGCCGTGCATGTGCGGCAGATGGCGTCGTTCCGCCGCCTGACGGCCGAAGCCTGCCTCGCCGGCGCCATCGCCGGCACGGAGGAGGCGCTGCGCAAGCCGCCGCGGCCGGTCCCGGCTGAGATCGCCACCGCCGAGAGCGCGGCATCGACAGGGGCGCCGCGGCTGGTGAAAGCGGTGGCGCGCACCAACCTCGTCGAGTACCAGGGCAAAATCTACGCCGTGCCCCAGGCGGTGGGAAACTTCCACGTCGATCGCGATCAGCATCAAAGCGTGAAAGTCTACGGCTCGATCGCCGAGGCCGAGCGGGCACTCGTTCCTCTACCGCTTGCCCATCGGCCCGGCTAGAAGGCAGTCCACCATCAGGCGCCAAGCCTCGGCCGCCGCGTTCCGTGACACCAGCGGCGATGCCGTCGCCGCGTCGATCATCTCCTTCGTCGGCGCGCGCAGGGCCAGCAGCATCCCTCGCAAGCCACCCGGCGGCATCAGCCGAACCTCGAGGCCGACCACGCCCGCGGCGCGCTCCAGGCTGTCGAGCAGCGGGAACGACCGGGTCCGCCAGCTGGAAATGACCTGCGGCTGCTGCCCGGCCGCCTGGGCGATGTCGGCAAGCGCCATCTCCTGCTCGACCGCGGCCTGGTAGAGGTCGCGGACCGCCTTGGCGTTGAAGCTGCCCCGGTCGATGTCGCTTTGCTTCAGCGTGTTGCCGCTGGCGAAGCCCTTGCCGGGGCCGCGGCGGCGCGGGCCGAGGCCCAGCATCTTCTTGAAGCGCTTGGACTGGAAGGTGCAAAGCTTCAGGCCATAGCGCTCGGCGATGTCGATGTCCCGGAGGTCGGCGCTGTCGTGATCCGCGCGCAGCGCCGCGATTTGCTCCGGGGTCCAGGTTCTGGCCCCGGCCTTGATCAGGGGAAGATTCGTGCCGTCCATTATTCACTTCCGATTGAAGAGACGGCGGAGTGTGCGCTATCTTGGGCTACACCGCAATCGGCAATGGGCATCGCCGCGCCCGTGTAGCAGGAGCTACGCCATCTCCGGCAGGGTCCGCCGGATCGCCTCGCCGACGCATCGCTCGGGCGAGAACAGCTCCCGGAACTTCGCCACCTGCCGGTCCCGGTGCTCCTGCCACTTCGGCAGCATCGCGATCGCCTCGTCGACGAAGCTCGACCGGGCGAATACCCCGGCCTCCGACCACGGCGTCTTGATCCTGGGCGGCTCGCAGAGGACCGGCCGGCCCAGCGTCAGCGCCGTGGCGATGCGCGAGTTTGAGATCAGCCGCCATCTCGGCCAGGGGTCGATGCCGAGGATCACCTTGGCCTTGACGGCGAGCTCGTCGCGCTCGCGCGGCGGCAGGAAAGATTTGTTGTTGGCCTCCGTCAGCACCCGGAAGCCCCGGCGGTTGAAGCGCCCGATGATCTCGGCGCGGCGCGGCGTCATCGAGCCGAAGAACGCGAAATCATGGAGCGGCACATGCGCGATGTGCTGGAGCCGCTCTCTGGTCGGGCTGTGGCCGAGTTCCAGGTCGATGCTGTTGGGGTTGAACTGCCGGCACCACTCCGCCATGCCCGGCACCAGGCACCAGATCGCGGTCGCCATGGGCGCGATCTTCATGAACATGTCCTGCCGCACGACCATGTGGGGCACCTTGTAGTCGTTCCAGCCCGGCTTGCCGGCGCGCTCGGTCATGATGACCACGACCTTGGCGCCGATCTCCTTGAGGCGGCGGAACTTCTCGACATAGGGCTCGTCGAAGCCCTCGATCATGACGTTGACCACGGGCGGGTTCATCAGCCGCGTCGGCGAATTGAAGCCTTGATAGCCGAGATCGAGCATCTGGCCGCCGATGGCGTCGACGATGTCGTAGAGCGTCGAAAGGCCGGGCTCGGCGTGGTTGTTCAGCGACCAGCAGAACGATCCGTTCATGCCAGCCTCTATACATCGTTGCGGCTTCGCGAGAAAAGAGTTATACATCCAGAAGGTGACACCCCGAGCCGGGCTCTGTCGCCTGATTCCCTGCCCATACCTGGATGCCCCAGGCGAGCCGGGACGAAGGAAAGCCGCGTCGGCGCGCCGCCCTTGGTCCTGTCTGGAGGTATCCTTGGTCCACGCCCATTCATCCCATGCGGAGCTTCGCCGCCACGGCGAGCGCAGCCACGCGCGCAAGGTCGCCGAGCACAAATCGGCCGGCGGCCATGCCGGAACCCCGGCGACGAAAGCCCAGGTCATCAAGGCGGTGCATGAGCACGAGCGCGCCGATCACCCGGGCAAGCCCGAGACCCCGATCAAGCTGAAGCGCGCCGGCCGCGTCGAAGGCAAGAAGGCCAAGCGCCGGCTCGACCGCGCGGCAGGGGGCCGAACCAAGGGCAAGCACAAGGGCACGACCGTGAACATCGTGGTCGCCGGTGGCCGCCAGGACCGCCCGATGCCCGTCCCGGTCGCCGGCATGGGCCGGCCGCCGATGGGGCCGGGAGCCGCGCCGCCGCCCGCACCGCCTCCCGGTGCGCCGGGAATGCCGCCCCGGCCGCCGATGGGACCGCCGGTCGCCGCAGGCGTGCCCGGCATGCGCAAGCACGGCGGACGCACCAAGCACGAGCGCGCCGCGGGTGGCCGCATGAACGGCGGCGCCGGGGGCGCCCTGGGCCGGATCGAGAAGGCCGAGCATGTCGACGGCGAGACCTTCCACGAGAACGAAGCGGAGTCGGAGAACGTGGAGGGCAAGCCGGCCGGCAAGGGCGACGTGCCGCTCTACGGCGGCCGGAAGAAGGGCCGCAAGTGAGCAAGTCCCGCGCCGAGCGCATCCTGGCGCAGGCCGGGTACGGCACGGCGCAGCGCGCCCAGCAGGACGCGACGCCGCAGCGGATGGAGCAGTACGGCACGTCGGTGAGCCCCGGCGACAGCTCGACCTTCCGGCGCCGCGAAGGCGACCCAAACCCGGTCGAGGATACCGGGGCGGACAAGGACTACTTCGGCAACCTGAAATCCTTCCGCCGCACCGAAGACATGGCGGCGGACCCCACCCGGAAGCCCGGCGACGAGCGCGCCCAGGACCCGGTGAAGCCGTGATGCTGCTGACCCCCTCCCGCGCGCTCGACACCGCCGCCGACGATCTGACGCTCCTGGCGCTGAACGCGCGAGACCGCGACGGCCGGCGGCTCAAGGCGCAGCTGGGTCGCGATCTCGCCGAAGTCCATGTCCGCGCCCGCGGCGCGGTGCTCTCGGCGCTGCGCCAGCTTACGCGCGACAAGGTGGAGGCCGCGACCTGATGGAGCGCTTCATCGGCCTGCCGCCGCTCAAGATCGAAGGACGCCCGGAGCAGCCGGCGGACGACATTGATCGCGTCGGCTCGCTCAGCGACGAAACGCTCCTGGCGCCCGAGTACGATTGGGACGCCTTCTGGCGCGAACACCCATGCGGGAGGCTCAAGCCCTAGCCATGCCCGATACCGACCCGCGCCGGGTCGAGCCATCCCCGCCGGATACCGCGCCGATCGCTCTCGTCCCGCGCAAGACCGCCTCCGAAGAGATCAAGCAGCAGGCCATCAAGATTCTGCGCGCCGCGCTCGCGCGCGTCGAGGCTGGCGACATCGACTTCATCCTGCTGGTCGAGCGCAACCCGAACGGGTTCTGGCGCTGGAACGACACCGACATGCGCGTGGGCTTCTGCGAAACCATCGGCCGGCTGGAGGTCATCCAGCAGGAGATGATCGCCTCCTATCTGCGCGAGAACGCATGAGCCTCGACATCACCTTCCACCGCCTGCTGGCGAAGAAGATCGACGAGGAGAAGCTCGCCAAACTGGCCGAGCTGCGCGTCGCCGACACGTGGGAAGACAGCCGCAAGGCGGCCGGGTATCTGGACGCTCTCGAATGGCTCGCCGACCAGGCGGCCGACATCGAGAGCAAAATGCTGCAACGGTAGGGGAACATGGCACTGACGCTTCCGACGGAGAGGGATTTCAAGGACCTGGATATCGGCCAGCCGGTCGGCAACGCGCATCCGAAGCGCGAGGCGCATGGCGAGGCCGAGTTCGAGCGCGCCAGGATCATGCAACGCATCGGGCCGGCGCTGCACGGCATCAAGGTCTTCGGCAACCGCGTCCTGGTGGCCAAGTTCACCCGCGAGCGCGTCGGCAGCGGCCGGCTGCTCGCCGCGGCGCCGCCGCCGCTCGAGGACAAGTACCAGGGCAAGATCGGCCTGGTGATCGCCAAGGGCACGATCGCCTTCCAGGACGACGACAGCCACCAGTTCCACGGCGACAACGTCGAGGTCGGCGACTGGGTCTTCTACGCCTATGGCGACGGCACCGATCTCGACCTGACGCCGCCGGGCACCGCCGAGAAGGTGCATTGCAAGCTCTTGAAGGAGGCCGAGGTCGCCGGCGTGGTGCCGCGGCCTGACCTCTTCTGGTGAGGGGAAGACCATGGCCACACTGACTTTCGTCGGCGAGCCGCCGGCCGGGGAGACCGAAGGGGACGGGATTGACGGCGCGCGGACGATCACCCTGACGCCCGAGGGCGAAGCGGCACCGGCCGCGCCCGGCCCGGCATCGCCGGCACCTGCGACCCCGGCACCGGCCGCAGAGCCGGCGCCAGATTCCTGGGAGGCGCATGTCGCCGCGCTCGAATCGCAGATCGCCGAGGGCAAGGCGCAGATCGAGCAGGAGCGCAATGCGCGCACGCGAGCGGAGGCGGCGGCGCGGGAGGCCGAAAGCCGCGCCCGGACCAATGCCGACCAGGCGAACGTCTCGCGCGCCCGCGAGGCCAGGGCGTCGCTCGACTCGGTCACCAACGCGCTGGCGGCGGCCGAGAGCGATCTCGAGAAGCTGGTGGCCGAGGCGGCGAAGGCGGCCGAGGCGGGGGATTTCGTCACCCAGAGCAAGCTCCAGGGCCAGATGGCGATCAAGGGTGCCGAGATCACCCGGTATCGCGGGGCCAAGGGGCAGCTCGAGACGCAGCAGCCCCCGCCCGACGCGGCGGTCCGAACCCAGCCGGTCGTCGCCGACTGGAACCGGCCGTGGTCGCCGCAGGAGGCGGAGGCGTATCTGGCCGAGCGGTCGCCTGACACGGCGGCCTGGATTCGCGCGAACCCGCGCTTCATCACCGATGTCGCGTTCCGCCACAAGGTATGGGGTGCGGACACCATCGTGACCGCCGACGGCATCGCGCGGGATACCCCGGCCTATTTCGACCGGGTCGAGCAGATGGTCGGCCTGCGCCAGCAGGCACCGGCCGCCGAACCCGTCTCAGCCGCAGGAGAGACCGTGAGCCGAACGAGCCCAGGCGCTACTCCCGCAGCCGCCCCGCCGGCGCGCCCCGCGCCCGCGGCTGCGGCCCGGCCCACCGCGCGCCCGGTCGCCTCGGCCGCGCCCGCGACCGCGGTGCCGACGGCCCGGCCCGGCCAGTCGGGCGAGATCGTGCTGACGGCGGAAGAGCGCCGGCTCGCGCGCCAGATCATGACGCCCGAGGTCATCGGCAAGAACCCGGACGGCACGCCCAAGGACCCGGAGCTGGAATACGCCCGCCAAAAAGCCCGGCAGATCGCCGACGGCATCGTCTTCCGCGGCCGGTAACAGGAGAAATTCGATGAGCGACGACATCACCAATCTCGACGACGACTCGGCGGCTCCCCAGCCGCGCGCGCCGCAAGTACGCCGTGGGCCGGCGCCGGGGCCTCGCGCGCAGGCGCGACAGCAAGTCCGCGAGGAAGTGCGCCCGGAGGTGCGTGCGGACGTGCGCGAGGAGGCGCGCCAGGTCGCGACGAAGAAGCTCGAACTTACCGAGTTCGATTCGGAAGACCAGTTCCACATCGACCCGAGGATGATCCCGCCCGGCATGTCGTGGGAATGGAAGGCCGAGAACATCGTCGGGAAGCCGAACACCACCCGCATGACGCGGTACAAGATCAACCACTGGACCGAAGTCCCGCAGGACCGCTACCCGGGCCTCGTGACCCGCAAGGAGGGCATGGTCCTGATGGAGCGCCCCGCCTACCTCACGGAGGAATCGACCAAGCGCCAGTTCAAAAAGGCGCAGCAGCAAGCCCGCCAGGTGGGTGCCAGGATCGCCGAGACGCCCGACGGCACCTTCACCCGCCAGCATCCCTCGGCGCAGCGCAACACCTTCGTCAATCGCGAGTTCGGGCCGGGCGAGAGCGGCGGCCGCGGGCACAGCCGAATGGTGGTCGAGGACGAGTAGACGGCCGCTGCGGGCTGAAATCAGAAGGGCGCCCGTGTGAGGCGCCCTTCGTCTGCTGCGGGCCGGGCTTGAGTACCGGCTAGGGGTTCCACCAGGCGGGAGCGGCGGTCTCCGCTCGTTGTGTTCTGCGCTTCAAATCGGGGCTGTAGCGATTAAGCCTTTAGACGTTCCCCGCGTTCGCCTAATCAGATGCTTTCAGGCATGTGTCTGGCACTCAGATGGCTCGGCACTTCCCCGCACGCCTCGCGTGTCCTTCCACGCCGCCGCAGCGCCCCAACCTTACCGAATAAAATTCCCCTTGCATAGAAACCAGGGCGCTCGTATTCTCCGCCCTCAAGCACGGTTATCCAGCCGTGCGGGCGACGCGAGCCGTGGCGCCCCATCCGGTCTCCTTCCACCGCCTGGAAGTCGAGACATCAGGCGCCCCCAGCCGGGACGCAGCCTCCTCAGTCAACGCTTTGCCGGCGACGACTAGGCCCGATGAGGGTCCCGGTCTTGAGCAACACCTTCGCCCCGTCCGGCTTCCAGGACACCCGCCGCAAGGACGGCGCCGCCTGGACCGGAGCGCTCAGCGAGCGCAAGATCGCCGCCGCCAACACCCACAAGATTTACCGGGGCGATCCGGTCATCCTCCTGAGCACCGGCTACATCGACATCGGGACGCCCGGGTCGCTGCCGACGAGTGGCGTGCTCGGCATCTTCATGGGGTGCGAGCAGCAAGGCTCGCCCAACACCAACCCCTTCCAGTGGCAGCCCTACTACAACGGCTCGGCCACGCAGGACACCAAGGCCTACATCATCGACGATCCGATGGTGGTCTTCCGGGCCTGGGTCGGCACCGGCTCGGCCTCGGCCGCCGGCGGCCCCGCGACGCTCGCCGACCTCAACCAGAACATCAGCTTCCAGTACGGCAGCGGCAGCGCGCTGAGCGGCCTGAGCGGCGCCTACGTCGACTTCTCGACGGTCGGCGTCACCGACACGCTGCCCTTCACGATCGTCGGCCTCGTCACCTCGCCGCCCGGGGTCAACGGCACCGACCACACGTCGGCCGGCAACATCGTCCAAGTCGTCCTCAACCAGTCGGCCTACAAGGTCGGCACCACCGGGGTCTGAACCATGCCGGTAGCACTCGCCAGCATCGCCAACATGCTCTTCCCCGGCCTCCGGGCCGTCGAGGGCAAGTACACGCAGATCCCGCGCCAGCACGACAAAATCTTCGACTACATGAAGTCGGAGATGGCGCTGGAGCGCACGGTCGAAGCGCGCTACCTGGAACTCGCCCAGGAGAAGACCGAGGGTCAGGCGACGACCTTCGACAACGCCGCGGGCCAGCGCTTCATCTGGAACCAGGAGCACATCGAGATCGCGCTCGGCTACGCGATCACCCGCAAGGCGATCGACGACAACCTCTACAAGACGCAGTTCCAGCCGTCGAACCTCGGCCTGATGGAGAGCTTCAATCAGACCAAGGAAATCTACGCGGCCAACGTCTTCAACACCGGCAACGTCTACAACGCCTCGGTCGGCGGCGACGGCCAGCCGCTGTTCTCCACCGCGCATCCGGTCGACGGCAACACCTATGCCAACCGCCCGAGCGTCGATGTCGACCTCAACGAGAGCACGCTGCTCTCGGCGATGATCAGCATCCGCCGCAACTTCGTCGACCAGGCGAACCTGAAGTTCTACGCGCGCGCCAAGAAGCTGCTGATCCCGCCCGAGCTGGAGCCGGCGGCGATCCGCCTGCTGCAGACCGAGCTGCGGCCCGGCACCGCCGACAACGACGTGAACGCCATCCGCTCGACCGCCGGCGGCCTCCCGGAAGGCTACATCGTCGACGACTATCTGACCTCGACCTACGCCTGGTTCCTGCTGACGAACGTGAAGGGCTTCAACTACATGGAGCGCATCCCGTTCGAGATGGACATGCAGGTGGAGTTCACTACGGACAATTTGCTTGTCAAGGGATATGAGCGGTATTCTTTCAGCTACTCTAATCCCCGCGCAGGGTGGGGGACCTACCCAACGAGCTAGGAAATCCAAGGATTTCTCACACTCCTGACGAACCATGAATATGGCAACCGCTCATATCCGAAATGTTGACATCGCCGATGGCGACGACGTATACTCCTCGTCGCCAAATGCGGAGGTGTCGAACATGAAGCGGAGTGGTCTGACGCAGGAACTTGTCCGGCGCGTGCTGGATTACGACCCGGAGACGGGCGTCTTCACCTGGAAGGAGCCGCCGTCGCGACGCGTGGCAGTGGGCCAGCGTGCCGGTGTCGTGGCTACCAACGGCTATCGCTACATCAGCGTCATGGGCGAGAAGATTGTCGCCCAGCGGCTCTCGTGGTTCTACGTCCACGGCGTCTGGCCGGAAGAGAACGTCTCGCCGGTCAACGGCGATCGCGATGACGTGAGCATCAACAACCTTGCTCTGCGCACCACCGCCGAGTTGGCGCGCGGGAATGACCTGCGCGCGACGAACCGCAGCGGTATGAAGGGCGTGAGCTGGAATGCCGACCACGGCAAGTGGGTGGCGTCGATTACGCGCGATTATCGCCGCGTCCACCTCGGCTACTTCGATACCAAGGAAGACGCGGCTGCGGCCTATGAGGCGGCGGTCGGTGGCAAGGTGCCGAACGGCGGCAAGACCTACTCGCAGGATGAGATCAAGCAGCGGCGTCGGGTATGGATGCTGTGGCGCCGGGTACTCAAGCGTGCGCACGGCAAGACCGGCTGGGTTTCGGCGCAGGACTTCGCCGCCACCATCGGCATCATCCCGTCGCCAAAGCATGAGTTGGCACCGCGCGATGAGGCGCAGGTGATCGGCCCAGGCAATTTCGTGTGGGTCGCACCAGCGCCCATGACGGCCAAGGCGCTCGAAGATCGCGCGTACCGTGAAAGGCACCCGGAGCGCGTGCGCGCCGCACAGTTGAAACGGGATTTTGGCATTTCTCTGGAAGAGTACACCACTCTTCACGTGGCTCAGAAAGGCGTCTGTGCGATCTGCCAGCAGCCCGAGACCACCACCCGCAACGGCAAGCCGAAGATGCTGGCTGTCGATCACGACCACGGCACGGGCGATGTCCGTGGTCTTCTCTGCCATGCCTGCAACACCGGTATCGGCAGCTTCCAGGATGACCCGCGCCGCCTTCAGGCCGCGATCACCTACCTCGACGAGCACGCGAAGCGCATGGCCGAGAAGGCCGCGGCGCAGCCCGAGACCAACGTCGTCCCGTTCCCGAAGGAGTCCGCCTAGATGGCCGGTCCAGGAACCACCTTCACCGGTCCCGTGATGAGCGGGACGCAGAAAGACACCACCGCGACCTCGCCGTCGAACCTCGGCATCTGCGAGCTGACGCAGGCGGCGCAGCTCACCCAGAACGGCTCGACCGCGGTCTCCACCACCTTCACGGTCCCGGCGGACTCGCAGCTGCTCGACTTCCTGGTCGACGTGACCACGGCGTGGAACTCCGGCTCCGCGACCTTCACGGCGGGCACCAGCGCCGCCGACACGTCCTATGCCTCGGGCGTCGCCGTGACCGCGACCGGGCGCCAGACGCCGGCCTACACCGGCACGCAGCTCAAGAACATGTACAGCGTCGGCAGCAACACCTCGGTGGTCGCCACGATCACGCCGGGCGGCACCGCGGCGACGGCGGGCACCGTCAACGTGACGCTGCGCTACATCCAGCGGCTCGAGCTGACGCAAGGCACGGCCTGATCTGAAACCCGCGCGCGGTGCGGTGTGACCGCGGACTTGGTGAGAGGATGATGCGATGAAGGGCAAGACGGGTCATCACGAAGGGCGCCACAAGGCCAAGGGCGGCGAGGTCACTTACGAGGGCCAGGGCTCGCATGTCGAGGAAGAGGCCAAGGAGAAGAAGCACGGCGGCCGCGCCAAGCGCAAGCATGGCGGGCGCACCGAGGGCCACAAGGCGAAGCGCCGCATGGACCGCCCGGGCCGCAAGCGCGGCGGGCGCGCCGGCGCCGACATGCGCCCGCTGACCACCGCATCGAAGGTGACGGACGCGGGCGCGCACAAGTCCGAGACCGGCGATGCCGACGGCCGCAACAACGACGAACCGGTGGGTCCCTAGCACCCATCGCGCGGCCGGCGGGTGGGTTCCGAAGAAGGACTTCCACCCCGGCGGCGAGAAGGGCAAGCTGCACCGCGAACTCGGCGTCCCCCAGGGCGAGAAGATCGGCGCGACGCGGATCGCGAAGGCGACGCACTCCGAGAACCCGGAGATTCGCCGCGACGCCATCCGCGCCCGCACGATGTCGCGCTGGCATCACTGAGCTGAGCCATGCGTCCAGCAGCGCTCCAGATCGGTCCCTACGCCGCCGGCAACGCCACCCTCCTGGCCGCCAGCCAGGCCGTGGTGTCGGGGACGGCGCTCACCCTCACGGGGTCGAACCCCGATGTAGCGCGCCGCGTCATCCTCACGGCCGGCAGCGAGGCCGCGCAGCGCACGCTGGAGCTTTTCGGCACCGACCGATCGGGCAACACGATCTCGGAGATCATGATCGTCCCGGCGACCTCGGCCGGCACCATCACCTCGGCGCTCGACTACGCCACCTTGACCAATGCGCTTCCCGCCGGCGGCGGCTGGAGCGCCGATGCCAGCCTGGGCACGGCTTCCAGCGGCACCGTCGGCAGCTCGCCCTGGTTCCGCTGTGACGATTGGGGCTTCGCCCCGATCCAGATGCAGATCGACATCACCGGCACCATCACCGGCACCGTCGAGTATTCGAGCGACGACCCCAACGTCACCTATCCCGCCTCGAGCATCATCAAGCCCTACCAGATGTCGTGGCTGCCGCACCCGGTCTTGCAGAACGTGAATGCGCCGGCCTCGGGCACCTTCGACGTGCGCCCGAAATTCGTGCGCTTCACCTGCACCAGCTTCACGGCCGGCACCGGCAATTACGGGATTTTGAATATCAGCCAACCCGGTGGCAAGTACGGGTGAGGCGCCGTGAGCATCCGCGCCGCCGACGATTTTGACGCCATCCGCCAGCGCCTCGGCGAAATCCAGGCCGAGCGCCAGGATGGCAAGCGCTGCAAGGGCGGCTGCGGCGAGCCGCGCGGCGGCATCCACAAGAGCGGTTGCGGGTTCTCCGGCCGCGTGACCGAGAGCGAGTGCGGCTGAGGCGATGGCCGACCCGCCGCGCCTCATCGGCAGCATCGGCACGGTCAATCTCGTTGCCTGGAACGGCAGCGTCTGGCGCGTGCCGCAGAGCCTCGGGCCGCTCGATCTCGACAACCCCGAGCATCGGCGCCGCCCCGGCATCACGGAACACCCGACCGAAGCGGCTGCGCGCGCCGGCGTCTCGACAAGGCCGGGGCCTGCCGCTCGGCCGCAGCCGCCGCGCCCAGCTGCGCCGGCGCCTGCCGCGGCCGGCATCTGGCCGGTAACCTGGTGGTGCCACACCGGGGAGATGTCCCCTTTCATTGACGGCATCTCATCGCCGATCCTTGAGAACGTCGCTACCGGCGAGCGTCTGATCTCTCGCGATCTTCCGATGGGTGCCTGCTTCGCCATGCCGCGCGAAGCGGGGCTCGGGCCGCACGATTACCCGCGCGTCGGCGCTGACGGCCTTTCGGTCGTCTGCGTCGTGCCAAGTAGTGGCTACGAGAGCGGCAAGACGCGCTGGCGCATCGACGGCTATGCGTCCAATTGCACGTCGCCGTGCCGGGTGTGCGGCGTCCAGCGCAAGGACCACACGGCGTCGCTGAAGGACAGCGGCCATCCCTATGAGGACTCGGTCCCGGAGCACCGCTGCTGGGTGCGGCACGGAACCGTCGGCGAGCCGATCCATGTCGACAAGAACGGCCTCACCTGCCAAGCCGGCGGCGGCTCGATCCAGACCGAGGGTTGGCACGGCTTCCTGCACCGGGGCGTGCTCAAGCCCTGATTGCCGCCACCCCGCATCCGCGGTAGATTGCCGCCATGGCACCCAAGACAATCCCTGAGTACTTCCCCGATTGGGAGGCGACCGCCTTCGGCTTCGGCTATGGCACCGGCGAGCCGCACATCATCCCGCTGCTGCGCCGCTTCTTCGAGCTTTGCCCGCAGGAAGACGCTTATGCCCATCAGGCTCTGGAGCGCGACCTCGGCGCGGCGAATGCCTGGTTCCTGATTAACGTCCTGTGCCGCCACGATGTCGGCGCATTGGACTACGGCTCCTCCCCTCGGTACGCATGGCTGACGGCAGAGGGGCGCCTCCTGCGGCAGTTCCTGCTCTCCAAGACGGCCGATGAGCTCGTGGCGATCGTTGCGGGCCGCGAAGAAGATGACACGCCATGCTACCCCAACGCCTGCAACTGCGGCCCAAACGGATACGAGAGGGGCCGCGTTTGCCCGAACCCGTTCTGGCCGCGCCGGCAGTCGCGACCATAATTGCCGCCGGACCGCATCTGCGGTAGATTCGATCCACTCCCAGGCCGCGCGCCGCTGGCCCACCTTGCCGATCCCCTCACCGCCTGACCGGGGCTCAGCGAGCGAGGCTGCGGCATGGCCCAGGTCCAAAATGCGGCCCAACCAAACTCCGGGCAGTCTCTCTTCCAGCCCTCGTTGGGCGACCTCACGCTAGAGGCGTTCGACCGCATCCAGGTGCGCCCCACCTCCCTGACCGCCGACCACATGCGGGCGGTGCGGATGTCGTCAAATCTGCTGCTCTCGGAGTGGTCGGTTGCCGACGGGAATGGCCTCAACCTCTGGAAGCAGCAGCTGATCTCGATCCCGCTCACCCAGGGCGTCGAGACCTATGCGGTGCCCCCCAACGTCGTGTCGCTCCTCGACTACTACATCCGCTATCCCGTGACGGTCGCGAACGCGACGCTCACCAACCCCTTCACCACGACCAAGGGCTCACCCTATTACACCGTCGCCCAGACCAATCACGGCCTCAACCAGGCCAGCTACATCAACATCCTGTCGCCGGTGCTGGTCGACGGCGTGTGGCTGTTCGGCGTCTACGAGGTCCAGGAAGTCCTCACCGCCAACGCCTATCAGATCGTCGTCAACGGCACCGCGGCGCAGGGCCTCAGCGCCGTCGGCGGCAGCGTCAATATCAGGACCGAGCTCGCGCCCTCGGGCTATGCCGACCTGCCGGTCATCCCGTTCTCGCGCACCGATTACGCCTACCAGCCGGACAAGCAGCAGCAGGGCCTGCCGACCAACGTCATGTTCCTGCGCCGCCAATACCCGCAGGTCTATTTCTGGCTCACGCCCGACGGCAACGGCCCCTACTGCGTTTATGCGTGGGCGGTGATGCAGCCGCAGGACGCGCTGCTGCCGAACGGCGCCGTGGTCGACATCCCCTACCGCTTCCAGGAGGCTTTCGCGGCCGCCCTCGCCGCCAAGCTCGCCTGGAAATTCCCGCCGCCGATCAACTCCGGCATCACGATCCCGATGCTCGAGGCGAAGGCGAAGGACGCCTGGACGCAGGCGGCGGAGCAAGATTCGGAGTTGAATGTGCCGCTGAGCATCTCGGTCGGCCTCAACAGCTACTACAGGTGACGCTTTGAGCTGGCGCTTCCACGGCCGAGCGAAAGTAAGCACGCGCGATCCGAGCGCGTTCGGCGTCTGCCAGAGGTGCGGCCTCTGGTACAACCTCGATGACCTCGTGTGGCAATTCGATTGGCGCGGCAACGTCCTCCAGAATCTTTGGCTGCGCGTCTGCAAAGTCACCTGCCTGGACGTCCCGCAGCAGCAATACCGCTCGCCCGTGCTGCCGCCGGATCCCGTGCCCCGCTGGATGCCCCGCCCCGAAACCTTCACCTCCGACGACAACCAGCAGGGCTTCAACTTCTATTCCCTGGTCAACACCCCGGCGGGCCAGACGCTCACCCAGGCGCAGGTGCTGGACACCGTCGCGACCCTCTCGGGCATCGCGACCCCGGCCTTCTATGTCGACGACAGCGGCCTCACGGGCTCGGCCAATGTCGCGTCCGAACTCTACGCCCCCAACGCCGCCAGGAGCTGGATGCTGCTCTACAACCCCGGCGCCCGGCCGTTCTCCGTCTCCTTCGGCACGGCGAAGATGGGTGCCTCCTCGTCGATCCTGGTGGGGCCCGGCGGCGTGCTGCTGTGGGCCTCCTCGCTGGGCGGCAACCTCGCGACCTTCCAGGGCGAGATGACGATCGTGTCGCCGGTGGGCGCGCAGCCTTATTGGGCGTGGGAGGCGGAGTCGTGATGATGGGCGTCTACTGCGCGTGGCTGCCGCTGGCGACCGCCTGGTGGGCGGCGTGGTGCGCGATGTGGGAGATCCGCTGATGAACTGGTCGGATTACGTCAACCGCATCGCCGACCTCACCGACTACGCCGCGACGATCACCAACGCGGCCTCGGCCACGCCGAGTTCGGACACGAATTTCAACACCAACCTCTACACGGCGATCGACTACACCGAGAACCGG
>VFSW01006669.1_pt1 | contig 16933 bp, 14 predicted proteins | sample 5358111 | NCBI WGS metagenome assembly VFSW01 (sample SAMN11554181, study PRJNA540505) | mine drainage metagenome | isolation source: sediment from site ElyBrook_90M | place: USA: Ely Copper Mine, Vershire, VT | collected 2017
CTTATCGAATTCACCCTCGAGCGGGTCTTCGATGCGCTCGGCGGGACGGTGCCAAATGTGAAGCTCGCCGTCTCGGCCAGCGCCGCCGTCGGGCTCTCCTTCTTCGCGCAGCGGCTTCATCAAGCCACCGAGCATCGCGTGCAGCACCTGCTGTTTCGCGATCGCTATCATCTTCTCTCCGCGTTGCGATCGTTTCGTGCCTCGATCCATCGGTTTTGCGACGAACACTCGCTCATCGAGAGCGCAAGCAGCGTACTACGCGAACGCACGCGCTGCGATGCGACAGTTATCGCCCTGCGCGATAGCACGGAGCGGCTACGCATAGAAAGTGGTGAAGCAGCGGGGACAATCATCCCCGACGACGACCCGCTCGCTGTCGAACTGCGCGAACGCACCGCTCCGGTTGACGCCGAAGGGCTCGGCTCTGCGCTCGGGTCTGGCAGCGCGTTTCCATGCGCGTTGCGCGGGCAGCTCTTCGGCATCGTTCTATTGCGACGCTGCGCGGAAGCCGAAGCCTTCGCTCCCGACGAATTGGCCGCCATCGCCGATGTGGTCACGCAGATCGGGCTCGCTACGGACGCCCTGCGCGCTGCCCGCCTTCGGGCCATCGTGAACCAGGTGCTGGCAGATCGTCTCGGTATCGGGCAGCTTGAGAGTCTGCTTTCCGCGGAGGAATCCGTGCGCTCGTGCTGAGGGATGCCGCTTCGCAAGGCTCAGCGACCGAAGGCGAAGAGAATCATCGTGAGAACGAGGATGAATGCGATGATCCCGCTTGCGTGAAAGCCGTGAGCGGGGCGAAGTTGTCTTCCCCCCGCATGATAGGCGATTGCGAAATCGGCGAACGAGAGTAGAATTCCCGCCGCCGCCAGGATTATGAGCAGCGGCTCGTCGCGGAAGTAAGCTGCCGCGCCGAGCGCAACGCCGAAGGTGAGATCGCGAATGCCGGCAGCGCGCACGAATCCAGCCGCGGACGCGCCTTCGATCGGCACGCCGTAAACGTGGGCCATGCCATAAGGCTCGACCAGCGCGTAGACTCCCACGACGATGAGCACGAGCGCCAGAGCGCTGCAAAGGACCAGCAGAGCCGTCACGGCCTAAGCTCAAACGACATCGTCGAGTTCTCCCTCGTGTTCATCACGCTGATCACCTCGATTTTCGTCGAGGCTGCTCTCGCCGTATTTGTCCTCTTCACGCTGGACGGCTTCGCGAGGGGGTAGAGGCTGTTGTTTCTTCGTGGCCACGTCGGGCGGGATCGTCTCGCCATCGTGCTCGGGGCTCGGTCGCCGATCGTCTTTCATGCCCGAGTATACCCGATGTCCTCGACGCGCACCTCGCCCCGGGAGGAGAACCGTAGCCATTCCTGAGCCGACATTTTACAGTAGAGTTGGATATATCTATGTAGTGCGACGTTTCTTTCGCGCTCGCGCCACTGTCGGCAGCACGGTTTCCGCCTGAGTGATGAGCTCTTCGCCCGCGACGAGGCCCGTCGCATCCGCGTCGGTGATCGCCTCACGAACGTCGATCTTACGCCCCTTCGCGGCGGGTTTACCGGCTTTCGGATTCTTCTTGCGCATGTGGAACGTCTTACTGCGCCGCTGCAACGTCACCTCCGCAGTTTACGGTATCGTCGGCGTGATGGGAGACGTTCCGCCACCGGTCGCGACCGTGACGGCGCCGTTCGCGTCCGTAATGGTCGACGGCTTAGCGATCGATAGCTCCGCAGGCTTTTACGCGCAGGGCCTTTCGCAGGCGGACATCCAGCGATCCCCACCCTGAACGGACAACCCCTTGGCTTCTGCACTTTCTAGATAAGTTTACGTTAAGCTCGAGCCGCTTGATAAGGCAAACGGCGCGAGAGACGCTACAATGATGGGTCAATGAGGGGAGCACTTTCTCACGGGTTCATCATTCGCGCTTGAAACCGACGTCGAGACTCTAACCTGCTGCGCGCTCAACACGCGCGGCAAGACCTGCGGCCAACCGGCAAACCATGCGTGCAGCGAGCTGCACCCTCTCTGCCCGAATCACGCGATCAAGACGACGGGACGCAGCAAGACGGATCGCCGCTGCCGCGTCTGCATCCAGGAAGGGCACGTCAACGACAGCGTCAACCTGCGCGATCTTCACGCGAAGCATCCCGCGGACAATGCTGCGGCCAATCCCACACTGGACAAACAGTCCTTCCTATTATGGGAAAGTGATGTCGCTCTAAGATTGAAATGGGTGCTCCCGACGTCAGGAGTGTCATGGCAGCAACTTGACGTCATGGGTGCGTCTCCTACGGAGTTCTTTCACGTTAGTAAAGAATCTACTATGCATTCCGATTTACTAGAGGCACTGTCACGCGAGAGTCACAGTTTTCGGAGCATCTGCGCTGGAGACATTTACGAACACCGCACACGCCTCGTGCGCAACGCCGATGGAGCGGTCGCCGGGATAGCGGGAGCATCCTTCAATATGACTGAGCGCTGCACTACTTGCCTTATTGCGACGGCCCTCAAAACCGAGGCCGTGCGAAGGACTTTGACGTTGGCAGGGGCCGTCGAGTCGACCAGGATCGCGGAGTTCTCATTCAATATGGACACGGACACTGTCGAACTAACTCCTGATCTGCGCGCGATATGGGGATTCCCTCTCGAGATCTCGCGCGTGCGCTATGCCGACATTATTAAACGTATTCACCAGCACGATCGATGGCGCGTCAAGAAAGCACGCAGCGTAGCGCTTGTTACAAAACAGCCGTATCATGTAAAGTATCGCTTAGTTCGGGACGATGGAGAGGTTCGCCGCATCGAAGCGAATGGAGAATTTATCCACAATGCAAGGGAGCAATCGATAAGCAACATCGGTGCTATCCGTGATATCACCGAACCGGAACGCGCGCGTAAAAGGAGCGCGCACGCCCGGCAATACGACAAATTAACCAACCTTTTGAACCGTAGCGCCTTTATTAGACGCGTTCGCGAAGCCACCCGCGGCGAGACCTGCGCAGGGGTTGGCGTGGTAATCTTCGATCTCGTTAAATTCGCAAAAATCAACGACCGGTTAGGTATGGCAGCAGGCGATGCCGTGCTGCGAAGCACTGCGTCGCGCCTTCGCACGGTAGCAGATGGGGCGTGGGTTCTGGGGCGCACTGGGGGCGACGAGTTTGCGTGTCTAATCCCCGTCTTAAACCCGGGCGATCTGGAGCAAGCAATCGCAAAGATTCAGGAGGCTCTCGAGGAAGCGCTTCTTGTCGAAGGTGAAACGCTTTGCATAAGAGGAATCTTTGGCTCAAGCGTGTGCCCAATCGACGCATGCGATGAATCGCTGGTCGCCAAGGCAAGCCTCGCGTTGAATCAGCAAAAGCTCGAATCCGCTAGTGGGGCACATGCGTTTCGCCCCGAGATGAAGCGTATGTTGGCAGACCGGCATCGCCTGGAAGTTGGGTTGAGGGGCGCGATTGAGCGTGATGAGTTCGAGCTCTACTTGCAGCCGATCGTCGAGGCAGGGACGGGAGCGATTTGCGCAGCCGAGGCCTTGATTCGCTGGAATCATGCGGAACTCGGCGTCATTTCGCCAAATGTATTTCTTCCCATTGCCGTCAGCGCAGGATTTATGTGCGAGATCGATGCGTGGGTACTTCGGAGCGCCTGCCGTCTCTCCGCAGCGTTGCGGCGGATAGGGGTCCGTGTAAGCTTCAATCTCTCCGCGGCCGGGCTGGTCTCGCCGAAGTTCAGCGAAATGCTCGACGATGCGCTGCGCATAAGCGGAGCATCTCCGAGTAACCTAAGTGTCGAGATCACGGAACAAGTACTGTTGAGCGACTACGCACAAGCACGTGCGGCACTTGTGCTCCTTCATGAACGCGGATTCTCGATTGCGATCGACGACTTCGGAACCGGCTACAACACGTTGACCTATCTGAAAGAGTTTCCGATCGATACGATCAAGATCGATCGTTCGTTCGTTACGGACCTCGAGTTATACCCGTATAGCCGCTCGATCTGTTCCGGAATCCTTGCACTCGCTGGAGAAATCAAACTGCGCGTCGTCGCGGAAGGCGTCGAGAGTAACGAACAGCTGGAGTTTCTAACGTCACATGGCTGCAGCCAGTTCCAAGGGTCTCTTTTTGGGATGCCTATGCCAAAGGCGGAGTTCATGTCGCATATTTACACGAGGCGCGAGCTAGTGTTGTCACGGCGAGGGCTGATGGAAGGCAACCGGCCGGCATGAGCCGGACTCTCGCTACAATGGGAGCTGACATGCTCATTTTGGCACTGGTTTGCTCTGAGGCAACGCAGTGATGAAACCAGCGCCGGTGGTGCTTGCTACGAATGGCCCTGATAGAATTAAAGAATCGTCTTTTGAGGCCAAGATAAGTAACGCAAACTTCCGCAGGATGGTCAGCAGCGTTCGGGACGTACTCTTTAACATGCGGGACGTGCTCTTCGTCGTGGCGCTGGATCCCGCGAGGATGGCATACATCAGCCCCGCCTATGATACGATCTGGGGAAGGCCGCGCGAAGAGGTTTACGATCGACTGTCAGCTTGGCTTGATTACGTCCACGCTGAGGACCGAGAGGGGGTTAGCGCCTTTTTTGCGCGCTGCATGCAAGGCATTCCGTTGGAAATGGAATATCGCGTGATTCGACCGGACGGAGTCGTTCGTTGGGTTTCTGCGCGCAGTTTTCCCGTAAGAGATGAAAAGGGAAAACTCGTTCGCGTGGCTGGGATTGCCGAAGACATCACCGAGCGCAAGGAAGAAGACAAGATGCTTGCGCAGACAAATAGCAAGCTGAGCGATGCACTGAAATCAGCGCAGGAGGGAGAGCGGTTCAACTTCGAGATGGCAGGCGTCGTCGATATACTTCAAACATGCCAGACCGTCGACGAAGCGTACCCGATAGCGAGCAACGGATTGCAAAGGGCGATTGCGTCAGAAGCGGGCGTGATATTCATGATCGCTGGATCTGGGGACATCGTCGAGGCGGTGTCCGTTTGGGGGGGCACCGACGTGGCATCCGAGAGGGTCTTTAAACCGAACGATTGTTGGGCGCTGCGGCTCGGGAAAGTTCACCGCTTTTGGGATTCCAAGTCGTCTTTGCTGTGCGCACACGTCAGAAAGCCCCCCCCTAACGGCTACGTCTGTGTCCCGATGCTTGCGCAAGGGGTAGCGATGGGAATGCTATACGTGGAAGGCCTGTCGATTCTTGAAGGGGCCTTTGCCGGAAATGTTGCCGATCCAGTAAGACCCTTTTACGGCGAAGCCGTCGCCGCAGCCGAGCGGCTGTCGCTGGCGCTGGCGAATGTCAGGCTGCGCCAGGAACTTCAGCGCGCGTCCATTACGGATCCCCTCACCGGACTCTTCAACCGCCGGTTCATGGAGGCTTGGCTCGAGCGCGAGATCGCCCGTGCAAGCCGGCGCGGCGATCCGGTTTCGCTGATCATGATGGATATCGATCAGTTCAAGAAGTTCAATGACTCCTTCGGGCACCAGGCGGGTGACGCCGTACTGCGCGCGCTGGGTCGTCTCTTGCAAGAGCGCACCAGAACGCAGGATGTGGTCTGCCGCTATGGCGGAGAGGAGTTTGCCTATATCTTGGGAGGCGCGTCTGTCGGTGCCGCCCGGAAACGCGCCGAAGGCTTGCGCGAAGACGTGAAGCAGCTAAACGTTCGTTATGGCGATACGATTTTGGGCGGTATCACAGTCTCGATGGGCATTGCCGAGGTCCCGTCTCACGGCAGCAACGCAGAAGAGCTCTTCAAGATGGCCGATCAAGCGCTCTATAAAGCCAAGAACGAAGGCCGCGACCGCATCGTCGTGGCCCCGTTAACCAGGCATCATGCCGAGCCTTCAGAATTACCGGTGGCCGCCTCTAGGTAGGCCTGCGCCGTCATGTGGGCTTCTCAGCTCTTCGGGAATTGTCGCAGCCCTACGATCGATCCGTTGGGGTCTTTGACGCTCGCGACCAACAGACCGTAGGCGACGTCTTGAATCTCTTGCACGACGGTGCCGCCCGCGGCTTCGAGCGCTTTCACGCTCGATGCGATGTCGCTCACCGTCCAGAAGGCTAGTGCGCCCGGGAAGTGTCCCTTCGGAACCAGCCCGATTTCCATATCGCCGCTCCGGTAGCCAACGTATTGGGGCGCGTCGGCGTAGGGATCGGTCCCTGTGAGTTCACGAAAGAATCGCTTGGCTGCGTCCAGATCTGACGCCGGATACGTGATGAGAGAGACGTTCATGAGGTTCCGTGCTCCTTTCATGTGTATGACGGACCGAGGGGGGTGAAGTGTGACCAGGTTCGCGTCACATCAAGCGCCGAACGCTCGTCAGAGTAACATGGCGGATTGGTTGACACACGAGTTTGAACGAAACCGGGGTCATCTGAGAGGCGTCGCATACAGGATGCTGGGGTCGCTTGACGATGCGGAGGATGCCGTGCAGGAAGCATGGCTTCGGCTGAGTCGGCAGGAGAGGCTCTCCAGGCCGCTGACAATCACGATATTGAACCGTTGCTGCTTTTTGCTCGCTCCTAATCGGCGGAAAAAACAAAAGCCGCTCGCGGCCGCTCGTAACCTCGCTCCGACGATTGAGGGTGATGAGGCTCTAGGATAGTTTGCAAGAGGATTACTAGCAGACCGATTTTCCGACGCTTTTGCAGGAGCGACCTGCGAGCAGAAAACGTTGACAAATAAAGCGAATGACCACCGTGGAGAGGTGGCAGAGCGGTTGAATGCGGCGGTCTTGAAAACCGCTGAACCTTCGCGGGTTCCGTGGGTTCGAATCCCACCCTCTCCTGAGATTTCCTACACCATGCGTTCGTCCACGTAGCACCAGCGCCAATCTTCACCCGGTTCGAATGACTTGATAATTGGGTGATTGGTGTGTTGGAAATGCTTCGTGGCGTGACGATTCTTCGAACTGTCGCAGCAGCCGACGTGACCGCATATCAAGCATTCTCGCAGATGCACCCAGCTATCGCCCGTGCTCAAGCACTCTTCGCATCCATCGGCAGAGGGCGTGACGTCGCGGATCTCGCCCAGGTGCGGGCACGCCTCAGTGTTTGACAAGGCTCGGGAAGCGCACGGCGAGCGTGTGCAGTTTCGGCAGATCGTTGATGACCACGTACGCGTCGTCCGGATGGTGCGCGACGAAGTCTTGATGGTACGCCTCGGCCGGGTAAAACGCGCGTAGCGGCGCGAGCTGCGTCACGATCTGGCTCCCGAAGACGTGGCGGCGTTCGAGCGAAGCGATCGTGGCCACTGCCGTGTGGCGCTGCTGCTCTGTGGTGAAGAAGATCTCCGAACGATATTGGCTGCCGTAATCGGGCCCTTGGCGGTTGAGCTCCGTTGGATCGTGCGCGACCAAGAAGTAGACGTCGAGGATCTGCGCAAAACTGATCGCCGCCGGATCGTACGTGATCTCGACCGATTCGGCATGACCTGTTAAGCCCGTGCTGACGATTTCGTAGTGTGCGGTCGCTGCGCCGCCGCCGGAATAGCCTGCGACGACGCCCGTCACGCCGCGCAAACGCTCGAAGACGGCCTGCATTCCCCAGAAGCAGCCGCCGGCGAGCACGACCCGCTGCGCGGGCGCGGGCGAAGCCCAGGCCGCAGGCGTAGCGAGCACGGCGGCGCAGAGGAGCGCGGCAAGCGCGAGTCGTTTCATCATCTTATCCGCTAGGTCGTCATGCTGCTCTTGTCGACACGGCCGTTGATGCCCGAATAGCATTCCTTCACGAGTTGCTCGGCGAAGTCGGCGCTCTCGCTTTCAAAACGTTTCCAGCGTTGAGCGCAAGCCGACACGATCGCATCGATCTCCGCCTGCTTCTCTGAAACCGCGCGAATCTTCGGCAGGCCCGTGACCATCGCGCCGACTCCGCCGCCGCCTTCGGCGGCGAGGAGGCCGGCGTCGGATGCCTCTTTGAAAGCACTCTTCACGATGCGTTGCCAGGGGCTGAGCGAGTCGGCACCGAGCCATGTGTACACGGCATCGTGCGCCGTCTTGCCGTCGCGCACCGCCGCGAGCAACGCATCGGCGCCCCCGACCTGCGTGCTCTCGCGCTTCTTCTGGATCGTAACTTGCTTCTTCGTGCCGAAGAGGGACTTACGATCCGTCGAGGACATCTCGATCGCGCCGTCGTCCGCGAGACAGATGAGCGTGTATGCCAGCATCCGCGCGCAGAGATCGCCGAAGTTGATCCTCACGTCCTTGACGGGAGCGCGGAGCGAGTTCATCGCTCCGCCGGGCTTCCCGATCTGATCTGCAGCCAAGAACGCGGTAGCCAGAGGAGATAACGTCGTGCTCATGGGTAGACGTTACGACCGTGGGCCGCCTACGTCCTCGATCAGGCGATTCCGAGCGCAAGATGGCGGAGCCGCACAGTAGGGGTGCTTGATCGGGGTGCGGCAGCAGGCGTGAACGGGGCGCCTCGAGCATCCGAGCCGCGGCCGGAACGAGACACTAGCCGGCATGGATCGCCATCCAGACGCCCAGCGCAACGATGATCGCGGATAATCCGACGGTAACGACGTTGCCGGCCAGCGTGTTGCGTCGCTCGCCGATCACGTTGCGGTCGTTGACGAGGACGAGCAAGAAGCCGAGCACAATCGGCAGAACGAATCCGTTGAATGCTTCGATCTTGATCGTCATTTGAATGAGCTGTAACCGCGGGATCAGCACGATCGCCGCAGCGGCGAACACGCTCCCTAGGTAGAGCGCGGCAAAGCGCTTTGCCTTCACGCCGTCGTTGAGCGAACAACGCCAGCCGAAGGTCTCGCCGAAGGCCCATGCGGTGGCGAGCGAGACGACGAAGGCGCCGAGCATCGATGCCCCGACCAAGCCTGCGCCGAACGTCACGCCTGCAAGCCGGCCGACGAGCGGTCGCAGCGACATGGCCGCTTGCGCGGCGCCGTCGATCCGGATATGGTGGACGAAAAGCGTTGCCGCCGTGGTAACGATTATCGCGCACATGATCGCCTGCGTCAGCACGGAGCCGATGGCGGTGTCGATGCGAGCAAAGCCGATGTCTCGGGGCGTCAGGCCCTTGTCGACGGTAGCACTCTGCTGATAGAAGATCATCCATGGCATGATGACCGCGCCGATGTTCGACGCGATCAGCATGAGGTATGCCTGATTGCCGAGGGGTTGGCTCGCGAACAGACCGCGCATGAGCACCGCGTGAACTGAAGGATGGGCGGCAAATGCAGCCGGAATGAAGAATAGTTCGATCGCGCAGAGCCCAAGTGCGAAGATCTCGACGCGTTTGTACGATGCGGTGAAGATGACGATCGAGAGCACGACGGCAGCCATTACGATGATCGGCGCACGCGGTAAGCCGAAGATTTGCGCGGCGCCGGCAATGCCGGCGAACTCGGTGACGAGCGCAGCAACGTTGGTGACGAGCATCGTTCCAAGGGATATCCAGGCCCATGCCATGCCGTAATGCTCGCGAATGAGCCGAGCGTGCCCCTTGCCGGTAACGGTGCCCAACCGCACCGTCATCTCCTGGACGACGAAGAGGGGGACGATGAGTAGCACCTGCAGCAGAATGAGCTTGTAGCCGAAGCCGGCTCCGGATGCTGCGGCAGTCGTGATGCTCCCGGCTTCCGTGTCGGCAAGCATGACGACGAGCCCCGGTCCGAGGACGGCCAGAAAGTGCACTAGCCCACGCGGCAGGGTGAGGCGGCGCCGTGAGGCGGCCGCCGCGCCAGCCCGAAGCTCGAGCGAGCTCATCAGACTATTAGGATAGCCTAATATTCGTCTAAGGTGCTCCGAGGAACGTCACAGCGTTGCTGAAAGCGACTTCCTCGCATCTTCTCAACTCATTCCAGCAATATTCACGAACGTGCAGCAGCCTTGAGCACACATGGCGACGCTGCGCATGGAAAGGGAGATTGACTGTAGCCAGGAGCGCGCAGCCTCGTCAATTTACGCAGCCTTGGGAGTGCGGGGCTCGAGCGAGGTCACGAAGACCTTTCGAGTCGGTGCGATAGGCCGCGACGTTCGTCTCACGCTCGGAGACCTCGATCGCAAGTCCGACCTATGGCGGATTCCCGTGTCGTGGCAGGTTCCCGAAAGCGACGCCTTTCCGATATTTCACGGCTTCTTTGAGGTTCAGCGGCGGCCCGACGACCGGATCGCCGTCGTCCTCCTCGGCTACTATCAGCCTCCGTTCGGCGCGGCTGGTGCGGTATTCGATGCGTTCGTCGGCCGCTGGATCGCAAACGTGACCGTCTCTCAGATGCTCGATGAAATCGAGGCCACGATTCATCGCGACGGTTCTGCGTCGTAGCCCGGCGCGCCGTACGCGAGGCGGCCTTGGCTGTCCCATGCGGCCAAGATCACGTGTCCGAAGGGCGTGTAATCCACGGTTCCCGCTTTGACGCTCCCGAGAGCACGAATCGCGGCGGGATCGTTCATGAGGAACGCGCGATCGGACAGACGCAACATCGCGCCAGTGGAAAACGGAATCGCGACCACTTCCACGGCGCCCGTCGTTCGCAGGTACCGCGGCGCGCGGAGATCGCGCCGCACGGGCATTTGCATCCCAAGCCACGATATTCCGACGATCATGAGGCCGCTCGCCAGGCCGACCGCCGTGAAGGCGCCCAGCATCGTGATGCCTTCGCCCGGCGTTCTGTCAAATACGTCGATCAGCACGCCGATGAAGGCGATCGCGACGGTCAAGCCGCCGGCGACGTACAGCAGGCGGCGCCAACCCCGCGCGCTCTGCCGAGCTATGACCGCCGCTATCTCCGGCGACATCGGCATCTCTGCCGTTGACGGCACGCTCTGCGCGCCGGGCGGCGCGTGCGTCTGCACGATCGGCCTGCCGGACCGCACGAAGCTCCATCCCATTGCTAGGACAAAAACCGAGATCAGGAGCGGTAGGACGCCTACGTGTCCGCCGCCCAACTTGGCCATTCCGAACAGGAGCAGCAGAAGCGTGCCAAGGATCAGCAGGACGTAGCCCCAAACGCGCACGGCGTTAGAAACGCCCCGCCTGGAGATCGGCGATCGCCTCCGCGATCTCTTCGTGCGTGTTCATGACGAACGGGCCGTAGCGTGACACCGGCTCGCCGAGCGGCATGCCCGCGATCAAGAGCGCGTCGAATCCGCTGTCGCCCGCTTCGATCTCGACCGTCCCCTGCGTGTTCTCGATCAGCGCGGCTTCGTGCCGGTTCACGTGCAGGCCGTCGATGCTCGCGGAGCCGTCGACGGCATGAACTACGACGTTCGAACCCTCGGCGACGCGAAACGTCGAGCGAACTCCCGCATCGAGGCGTAGATGCAGCATCGTCGTCGGCACGACTGTCTCGATCGGCGAACGCCGTCCTTCGAACTCGCCGGCAAGCACGCGCACCCAGCGGCCGTCGCCGCTGACGACCGGAAGCGCCGCGGATGCGTACTCCTGGTATCGCGGCTGCATCATCTTGCGCTCGCGCGGCAGGTTGACCCAGATCTGGAAGCCGTGCATCAGGCCGCCGTCGCGCAGCGTCTCCGCCGTCGGCATCTCCGAATGGATGACGCCCGCGCCGGCGGTCATCCACTGCACGTCGCCGCTGCGGATGACGCCACGATGTCCGCGCGAGTCTTCGTGCTGCATCGCGCCGTCGATGATATACGTCACCGTCTCGAAGCCGCGGTGCGGATGATCCGGCGCGCCGACGGCTTCACCCGGACCGTAACGTACCGGTCCCATCTCGTCGACGAGCAGGATCGGATCCAGATACGAGAGCCCTGGGACCGGGAAGGGGCGGTGGACGATGAAGCCGGCGCCTTCCTTCAACTGAAGCGCGGGGACTACTCGGTGCGATGCCAATCGACGGTCCAATCGTCCGAGCGCGTTCGCAACGCGTAGCCGTACACCTTGAGCCGCGGCCAAAGCTGAGCGAGCGGCTCGCGGATCCCACTGCACACGAGGATGGGGATGTCGTTTTCGTACGGCATCGCGTGAGCGTTCGTGAAGACGCCGGCCACGCGCACGTGCGAGAAGAAGCGCCGCGCCTTTGCCGGATCGGCATTCACCTCGATGACCGTGTCACCCGTGTATCCGCGCGGCCCCCAGAGCCAGAAGTTGTTGTTGCCGCTGATCGCGTGCGGCAGGCCGAACGCGGCGCCGTAGACGTCGATCGCGCTCGCCTCGCCGAAGTTGCTCGTGTAGATCGCGGCCTGCGCGCGCTGCTGCGGCGGAAGCCCTTGATACACGGCGGCGACCTTCGCGACGAGCTGCGGCCACCCGAGCATGTCGGCGTAGTACTGAATCGGCACGGTCTTGCGTGGATCGTCGGGTAGGCCGAAGTTGACGTGCAGCATCCTGCCGACGGCGTTCTGGTATGCAATGTAGCTCGCGAGCGGGAGTACGGGTAGCACGAACGGCACCGCCGGGATCGAGACGGCGATCGCGCCCGCGGCGATCGCCGCTTGGACGGAAGGCCGCGCGCGCGTCCACGCTTCGACGGCGACGGCGCCGGACGCGATGAGGCACGGGTAGATCGCGGACGGATAGTAGTTCTTCGCATCGAGCGCCGCCATCGTGACGACGAGCAGCACGTACGCCCACGCAAGCCATCGCATCGTGGGCCGGCGTGCGAGCGCGACGAGGCCGGCAATCCAGACGATCGAGAGGATCGGGTTCATGATGAGGATCTGCTGGATGAGAAATGGGGGCCCGGTGACGACGAACTGTCCGCTGTCGTTGCGCAGCACTTCCAGTATCGGGAAGCGATGCACGGCTTGCCACACGAAGTCGGGCAGAATGATCGCGACCGCGAGGATGCACCCCGCGAAGAACCAGCGCGACGCGAGCAGGCGTCGCTGCTGCGTGAGCAAGAGCCCGGCGATCACTGCGACGGCGAAGAATGCAACGCTGTACTTACTCCATGCGGCAACGCCGAGGATGGTACCGACTGCCAACCACAGCTTCGGCGATCCACCGTTGACGATGCGCACGACGAAGAGCGCGGCGAGCGGCCAGAGCGCGATCTCCAACATATCCGGCGTGAGCCGCATCTCGTTTGCTACGAGCACCGGTGCCAGCATCACGACGAGCGCGGTCAGGATTTCCGCGAAGATTCCACCCCCGAGCTCTTCGGCGAAGAGACACGAAACGTACGCGACGAGACCGGCGCAGAACGCCGGGATGAGGCGCAGAAGGAAGAGCGATCGGCCGAAGCTCTGCGAGAGCGCGGCGAGCAACGGCGTCAGCGGCGGCTGGTCGACGTAGCCGAGTGCCGGATGGCGTCCGCAGACGATGAAATAGAGCTCGTCGCGGAAGAAACCGTAGTGGGGGTTGCCGAGGGCGTGCAGCGCGGTCGCGAGGATCGCCGCACCATAGGGAACCCACGTACGAGCCTTCACGCTCGTACGCTTACCCCAAGAGTGTCCTCGCCTCCCCGCTGTGCCCCCCAAGCCTCTCCCGAAGGGAGTTGACGGCGCGTAGAGCACTTCATACCGCGCCATGCACCTCTTGCTCATGGCGTTGCTTCTTGCGGCGCCCGATCCGACGACGCTCGTGAACCCCTTCATCGGCACCTCCGGCACCCAGCAGGGCGGCCCCATCGACACCTTTCCGGGCGCGGACGTCCCCTTCGGCATGCTGCAGTGGAGCCCGGATACGCCCTCGCAGAATGCCGGCGGCGGCTACGAATACAACGACCGTGCTACCACGGGCTTCAGCGTCACGCACCTGAGCGGGCCGGGATGCAACGTCTTCGGCGATTTTGCCATTCTGCCGACGCTCGGGAGCGTTAACGATCCGGCCGAAGCGAAGGACGCCTTCTCGCACGCGCACGAGCAAGCGTCACCGGGTTGGTACGCGCTCGCACTCGACAACGGCATCGGCGTGGCGCTCACCGTAACGCCGCGCACCGGCCTCGGCAGCTTCACGTTCCCGGCCGGCACGGCCGCGAATCTCCTCGTAAACGCATCGTCCGATCAAGCCGGCGTAACCGCAGCGGACGTGCGCGTCGTCGGCAACGACGAGATTACCGGCTCGGCAACGAGCGGTGCATTCTGCGGAATGCCCGACGCGTTCACCGTCTATTTTGCTGCCCGCTTCAACCGCCCGTTCTCCGCGCACGGCACGTGGCGCGGTGCGAGGGCGACGCCCGGATCGAGCGCGTCGCGCGGAGCGGGAAGCGGAGCGTGGGTGACGTTCGACACAGCGAGAGGCACTGTCGTGAAGATCGCAGTCGCGATCTCGTATGTGAGCGTCGCCGGTGCGCTCGCGAACCTCCGCGCGGAGAACCGCGGATGGGATCTCGACGCGGTGCACGCTGCCGCACTGAAGATGTGGCGCAACGTGCTCGGGCGAATTGCGATCTCGGGGGGAACGCCGAGCGAGCAGACGACGTTTTACACCGCACTCTATCATGCGATGCTCCATCCGAACGTCTATAGCGACGCCGACGGGCGCTACCGCGGGTTCGACGGCAACGTGCATCGCGTGCGCCCCGGACACGTCGAGTACGTGAACTACTCCGATTGGGACGTCTACCGTTCGCAGATTCCGCTCGTTGCGCTGCTCGATCCGGATCGCGCCGGCGACATGATGCAGTCCCTCGTCGACGCGGCGCAGGAAAGCGGCGCTCTTCCTCGCTGGGCGCTGGTGAACGCGCCGACGAGCGTCATGGGCGGCGACTCCGTCGACGCCGTGCTCGCGGGCGGCTATGCGTTCGGGGCGCGCGGCTTCGACGTGCGCGGTGCCGTAGCTGCGATGGTTCGCGGCGCGAGCGATCTCGATCTACCGCGCGTTGACGGTTGGTACGTCGAACGCCCGGAACTTGACGAGTATCTGCGCCACGGCTACGTCGTCAACACGCACACGACGTCGGTTGCACCCGTTCCCAACGGTGCGTCGGAGACGCTGGAGTACGCGCTCGACGATTTCTCGATCGCGCAGCTCGCGCGCGTGGCGGACGAAACGCGCATCTATCGCGAGTTCCTGCGCCGCTCGAGCAATTGGGAGAATGTCTTCGACACGGCAACCGGGCTCGTCGCTCCGCGCGACGCGGACGGCGCCTTCATGCAGACGCCGATCGCCGATGCGGGCCAGAGCGGCTTTCAAGAGGGCAATGCGGCGCAGTACACGTGGATGGTGCCGCAAGACCCGAACGATCTCATCGCCGCCATGGGCGGACGCGCGCAGGCCCAGCGGCGCCTCGACACGTTCTTCACGCAGCTCGACGCCGGCCAGAATCTGCCGTACGCGTGGCTTGGAAACGAGCCGAGCCTCGGGAGCCCGTGGATCTATCTCTCCGCCGGCGAACCCTGGCGCGCGCAGGCGGTCGTGCGTCGCGCGCTGCTGACGCTCTACGCAGACACACCCAGCGGCTTGCCGGGCAACGACGACCTCGGGGAGATGAGCGCGTGGTATGTGTGGTGCGCGATCGGGCTCTACCCGCAGAATCCCGCGATGCGTTTTCTCGACGTCGGCAGCCCGCTCTTCGCGCGCGTCGTCATCACCGCTCCGCACGGACCGACGATTGCGATCGACGCGCCGGCCGCTGCAGATGACGCACCGTACGTGCAAGCGCTCTCCGTAAACGGGCGTACGACGCAGCAGCCGTGGCTCGAGCTGCCGTTGCACGGGAACGTCGATCTCGCGTTCGTCTTGGGAGCTATGCCGAACGAGCAATGGGGTACGGCGTCCGCCGATGCCCCGCCGTCGTTTGCGGGCGCAGCTCCGCGCTTTCCACCTGCGAGTGCGGTCAGGCTCTCGTTGCCAGCCGGCGTTACCGCGGTTGCGCCCGGTGCGAGCGCGACCGTGCAGCTCGCGCTCGTGAATCCGGGAACGGCGGCGGAGCGCATTGCCTGGCACGTAACGGCCCCCGATTCCCTGCGCGTACAGCCCTCGTCGGGCGCGAGCGTCGTTCGCGCCGGCGAGACTGCGACCGTTGCGCTCGTCGTCACCGCCGGCCCGCAGACCACCAGCGCGTACGAAACCGTACGCGTCGAAGCAACCGCAGCGTCCGGCGCTCTGCTGCAGCACGCCGACGCCGTCGTGCGCGTCGGGGCGGCGAGCGCGCACGTTGCACTCGCGTTTCTCGAGAACATCTACGACAATAGCGTGACGCCCGTCGATCTTTCCACCGGAGCGCTGCTGCCCAAGATCGCGGTCGGAAGCTCGCCGCGAGACGGTGTCGTCGCTAGCAACGGGATGCTTTTCGTCGCCGACCGCGACGGCGCCACCGTGAGCGTCATCGATCCGCGAACGCGCACGGTCGTGAAGACGATCGACGTCGGCCGCGGCCCAAGCGCACTCATGGCGGCGGCGGACGGAACGCTCTGGTTGGTGAACGCGTATGGCGGCACCGTTCAATCGATCGATCCGAGGACGCAAACGGCAAGCGCGCCGATCGCCGTCGGCGGCACGCTGCGCTCCGTGGCGATCGTCGGAACGACGCTCTACGTCACCGTGCAATCGCAAAACGAAGTCGTGCCGATCGATATGAAAACGCGCGCGCTCGGAACGCCCATTGCGGTAGGGCGAGCACCGGAGGGGATTGCGGCGATGCCCGGCGGGCGCCGCCTCTACGTCGTCGACCACGCCTCGAACGAGGTGACGCCCATCGACGTGGCGAGCGGGCGCGCGCTACCAGCGATTCGTGTTGGGGTCGCTCCGGTGAAGATCGCCATCGCGCCGGACGGGCGCACCGCCTACGTCGGAGACTACGGCGTCAACACGGTGACGCCGATCGACCTGACCCGAGATACGGCAGGCCCCCCGATCCCGGTGGGAGGGGAGCCCTACGACGTGGCGGTGAGTACGGACGGCAACACGCTTTGGGTCGTCAATCACCAAGACAACGATCTCGTGCCCGTAAGCATCGCGACGCACCGGGCTGGAACGCCCATCGACGACCCGAACGGTCCGCTGACCGTCGTCCTTCCATGAACGACTCCACCTGACGCTGCGCGTACAGGATGGAGTTTCGTGTTGCTCAC